>Ga0207701_10001770_pt1 | contig 22521 bp, 21 predicted proteins | sample KBSSwiSSwithPhiX_FD_184294 | JGI IMG/M metagenome (GOLD analysis project Ga0207701, IMG submission 184294) | Switchgrass rhizosphere bulk soil microbial communities from Kellogg Biological Station, Michigan, USA, with PhiX - S5 (SPAdes) (version 2) | ecosystem: Environmental > Terrestrial >... | reverse complement strand
GAAGCGCACGTTGCGCTGGCGCTCCTCGTGGCGGCCGTGGCGAGGCACGTCGCGGCCCCCGATCACGCCGCTCTGCGCACCCTCGACGCGAAACAGCACGCGGTCCTCCGCGTCGTACTCGAACATCTCCTGCGCGACCCGCGGAATGTTGAAGGCGGCTTGTCCTGCCGTGAGCCGCACCTGTTGCGCGAGCGTCTGCGCCGAGTCCACGAGCCAACGGTCGTAGACGCGATCCGCGTACCGGCGCGCGGCCCAGAACGAGAGCGCGCCGTCGACGATGAAAAGCCCAAGGAGCGGCAACGCAAGCTGCACGATGAGCTTGCGGCGCAGGCTCGCAGACGCGCTCGGTCTGCTCATGATTCGACCGTTCGCAACAGATATCCGAAGCCCCGCACCGTCACGATCTCCACACCGTTGCCCTGAATCTTCTGGCGTATGCGGTGCACGTAGACCTCGACCGAATTGTCGCCGATGTCCTCGTTGCGCTCGGCGAGCGTCTCCGTGAGCTGCGCCTTGGTCACCACGCGGCCCGCGTTCTTCATGAGCCGCCGCAGGACGTGAAGCTCGCGCGGCGTCAGCGCGATGGCGCTATCGCGCCCCGCGATTCGCGTCCCGTCGGGCGTGAGGCGCAACGCACCGACGGCGAGCGCCTGCTCGACCGGCCGGTCGGATCGCCGCAGCACGGCCTGGATGCGCGCGTCGAGCTCGGCGATGTCGAACGGCTTCACGATGTAGTCGTCGGCGCCGGCGCGCAATCCGCCCACGCGCTCGACGGGCTTGTCGCGCGCCGTGAGGCAGATCACGGGGATCGCGGCGCCGCCCGCGCGGAGCTCGCGCAGGAGGTCGGCGCCGTCCCGGTCCGGCAGCCCGAGGTCGAGCAGAACGAGACTCGGCGCGCTCATTCGCAGCTCCGCGGCAGCCTGCGCCGCGGTGCCGACCGTACGCAGGCTGTAGCCCAGGCGGCCGAGCTCGAGCGAAAGTAGACGCGCGATGTCGGGATCGTCCTCCACCGCCAGGATGCGAATCTGCACGGACGCGACTTTAGCGCAACGACGCGCTGCGCCGCAGCATTCCTTTTGAAAGGGATTTGAAAGGTCCGGTCCGTAAGCTTGCGGCGTCAGGACACGCAGCGCGGTGTGCAATGGTCATTCGCAGTCCGAAGGATTTCTGGGCGGGGTTGCTGTTCATCTCGCTCGGCATTCTCGCGATCTGGGTCGGCTCGCGATACGCGCTCGGGACTGCCGCGCGCATGGGACCGGGCTACTTCCCGCGCATCCTGGGGATCATGCTGATCGGCCTGGGCGCGATCATCACGTTCCGCGGCATCCGCTGGGATGGCGAACGGATCCCGGCGTTTCGCTGGCGCCCGACGATCGTCGTGCTCGCCTCGGTCGTGATCTACGGCATCCTCATCGGATGGCTCGGCATCGCGATCTCGACCGTACTGCTGATCGTCGGGGCCTCGGCGGCGAGCCACGAGTTTCGGTTCAAGGAGTCCGTGATCGCAGGGCTGCTGCTCTCCGGACTTGCCGTGGGCGTCTTCGTCGTCGGCCTGAGCGTGCAGCTGCCGATCTGGCCCACCTTCCTCCGCCACTGAGATGAGACCACCCCCACGCTCGCCCTGCTCGCTGCCCCCCGAAGGGGCCGTAGGTCAGGCTTCAGCCCGACACCGACGCCAGGCAAGGCTGAAGCCTTACCCACACTGACATGGAGCTCCTGAGCCACCTTGCAACGGGCTTCGGCGTCGCGTTCACGCCGGTCAATCTCCTGTATGCGTTCATCGGATGCATGCTTGGCACCCTGATCGGCGTCCTGCCCGGCATCGGTCCCGTCGCGACCATCGCCATGCTGCTGCCCACGACGTACGCGCTGCAGCCCGTCTCTGCACTCATCATGCTCGCCGGCATCTACTATGGCGCACAGTACGGCGGGTCGACGACCGCGGTGCTGCTCAACATGCCCGGGGAGTCGTCTTCCGTCGTCACGTGCCTCGACGGCCACCAGATGGCGCGCAAGGGACAGGCCGGCGCGGCCCTTGCGATCGCGGCCCTGGGATCGTTTTTCGCCGGTACGGTGGCCACGATGCTGATCGCCAGCGTGGCGGTGCCCCTGTCGGAGCTCGCGCTCAAGTTCGGGCCCGCGGAATACTTCTCGCTCATGGTGCTGGGTCTCATCGGCGCCGTCGTGCTCGCGAGCGGCTCGCTCCTCAAGGCGATCGCGATGATCGTCACGGGACTGCTGCTCGGCATCGTCGGCACCGACGTGAATTCGGGAACGCAGCGCTTCGCGTTCGGCATTCCCGAGCTCTCGGACGGCATCGGTGTCGTCGGGGTTGCAATGGGTCTTTTCGGCTTCGCCGAGATCATCACCAATCTCGAGTCCACCGAAAAGCGCGTGCTCGTCACCAACAAGGTGAAGGGCCTCTGGTTAACGAAGGAGCAGTTCCGCCAGGCATGGCCTGCGGTACTACGCGGCACGGGTTTGGGCTCCATCCTCGGCATCCTCCCCGGGGGCGGGGCAATGCTGTCCTCCTTCGCTTCTTATACGGTCGAAAAAAAGATCTCGAAGCATCCCGAAGAGTTCGGCAAGGGCGCGGTCGCCGGGGTCGCCGGGCCCGAGTCCGCCAACAACGCCGGGGCACAGACGTCGTTCATTCCGCTGCTCACGCTTGGCATACCGGAAAACGCGGTGATGGCGATGATGGTCGGCGCGATGACCATCCACAACATCCAGCCTGGCCCGCAGGTGATGACGTCGAACCCCAAGCTCTTCTGGGGGCTCATTGCCTCGATGTGGGTCGGCAACCTGATGCTCGTCGTGCTCAACCTGCCGCTCATCCACATGTGGGTGAAGCTGCTCATGGTGCCCTACCGGCTCCTGTATCCGGCGATCCTGCTGTTCTGCGCGATCGGCGTGTACACCGTGAACAATACGGACGTCGACGTCTCCATGACGGCTTTCTTCGGATTCCTCGGCGTGGTTTTCATGAAGCTCGGGTGCGAGCCCGCGCCGCTCCTGCTGGGATTCGTGCTGGGACCGATGATGGAAGAAAACCTGCGCCGCGCGATGCTCCTGTCGCGCGGCGACCCGACGATATTCCTGACGCGGCCGATCTCAGCTGCGATGCTGATCGCGGCGGTTCTGCTGGTACTGGTGATCACTCTGCCGAATATCCGGAAGAAACGCGAGGAAGCGTTCCAGGAGGAACCAGCTTGAACATCTAATATTCGCGGTGGGGAGAAGAGCGACGCCCGGCCATGTACCGGGCGTCACCATTTGTGGCGGACGTGCCAGCCTCGGGCCGTACTACCCGCGCATGCGCACGGCGAACGCGACCGCCAGCACCAGAAGCATGGTTGCGAGCATCGCGGTATCGGAAAGCGTTGGAACTACCACGATGGGTTGCGGCTCCGCGAGCGGATCGAATCGAAACGCGCGGCAGGTGCTTTCGAAAACGGCACACGCATGACCGACGATCTGACCACGGTTGTTGATTGCCACTGCGTTTTGAGCCGTTCGCGTTCCGAGCCCGGATACGACGAGATCGTTCAGGTCGTGCATCTTGCCTTCGGCGTAAAGGAAGGCATGCACACTTGCGTTGCCGTCCGTATGCGCCTGGCCTACCACATGGCCACGATCGTTGATCCCCCAGCCCCCGCTGTGCTGTCCGCCGAGCGTTCCGAGCTCGTGCACGATCCCGTCGGCATAGAGGAAGGCCCTGTTGTCGACGACGCCGAACAGTCCCGTTCCCGCAACCTGCCCCAAGCGATTGATCCCCGAGCCCCACCCTACAACGCCAAGGTCGACAAAAGTGCCGACGGAATAGATGGCGGCGTGGCGAAACCGTTGACCGGAAAACAGGAACTCTCCCGTGCCCTGTCCAGCATCGTTGATCCCATGCCCGACCCCCAGACCCAGGTCCTTTCCGGCTCCACGTGCATAGAGAAAGAAGTGAGGATCGTTGGAGGTCTGCAGGCCAAAGATCTGACCCGTCACCTGGCCTTCGGCGTTAATCGCAGCCGGATAATGGTCGAAACCGATGTAACGCAGCTCTCCTCCTGAATCTATGACCCCTCTCACGCGGGGGCCCGGAAAAGGGCTGTTGAGCTCTTCGTAGCCAACAATCTGCCGCAGGTCGTTGATGCCCGCGGCAAAGGTCATCGACGTGAGGGGCCGGGTCACGCCGCCGGTGTTGACGAACGAGAAATAACCCACCTCGAGATCCGCCACGTAGCCGACCGAATCGCCTTGGCTGTTGATGCCGGCGCCGAAACTCCTGCCTTGTTCCGACAGCTGAACGGCGACATACCGCGGTACGGCGGCCGCCGTACCGGCCAGCAAGGCAGCGATCGCCCCGCCGATACGAATAACCCCCCTAAGCGTCATCCGCGGATGCGCGGCTGGCGGCTACTCGTCGTCGTAGTCGCCGTCGTCGTCCTCACCCTCGTCGTCGTCGTCGTCATCGTCGTAACCCTCGTCGTCGTCCGGCTCCCCGATGGGAATCGGATCGTCATCCGGGCCGCGGGAAGACGATGTCATGGCTGCGGCGGGATCCTTAAGACCTGTCCCGGATAGATCTTGTCCGGGTGCTGCAGCATCGGCCGGTTCGCCTCGAAGATGGCCATGTACTTGTTGGCGTCGCCGTACTGCGCTTTCGAGATCTTCGACAGGTTGTCGCCGGAAACGACGGTGTAATACTTGGCCTCCGGCGCGCTCTGGTCGACGGAAAGCATGTTCCTGACGGCGGAGACGCCCGCAACGTTGCCGGCGGCCAGAGCAATCTTCTCCTTCGTTGCCTGGTCGGGTGCGACGCCGAAGAGCGACACCGTCGACGTCGCGCCGTCGAACGTCACCGTCAACCCCGTCGCGGAGAGGTTCTGCGCCTTGATGTAATCGAGGATCGCGTCTCCCGCCGCGTCGTTGGCGGCCTTCGACTTCGCGGCATCGTCGGGATTGGCCGCGGATTCCTTCATCGCGGCCTGCGCGTTGCCGCGCCCGAACAGCTTTTCTCCGGCTTCCTTGACGAAACTGATGAGGGACATGACGGGCTCCTGCTCAAAGTCGGCTGGAAAGCTTACACCAACGTAACGGTCAAGCAGCGCTACGCGATTTGCGCTAGGCTATCCGTCGTTCGTTAGGGGAGAGCTGCCATGTCGAAGCTACTCGTATGTCTTGCAATCGCGCTGCTCGTGGCGGGCTGCATCCCGATCGGCGCGCGGGTTTCCAACATGTACGTCGCGGCTACTGCCGCGCAACAGCGCTGACGCCTACCGCGCGTAGGCGACGGTCGCGGGCGCTTCGACGATGTCGGCCAGCCGCGCATTGACGAAGCGCAGCTCGCGCTCGCCGTTATAGCTGTTCCCGTAGCGCCACACTTCCTCCCACGCGCGGCCAACGCGCGCACGGAAGATGTGCGTCGGGCGTCCCCAGCCCGGCATGTTCAGCACTTCGTCATCCGAAACACCGATCTCGGGTGTCGCATGCGTCCATGGGCCACGTTTGCGAGGCTGCGCCGCGGGGACCGGGGCGGCCAGGGGCTGATCCCGCGCCGCCTGCGCGGACACGCCCGCGATCCTGATCGGAACCTCGTCCTGCCCACGCCCGCAGGGTGTCGCTTGATACGACGTCGCGCCGCCGTCGACGCACTTGTAGATGCCGCCTGCTGCGGCATCGAACGCTACCAGGACGAGAAAGCCGATCAGCGCGCGCGAATCCATGACGCCGACGTTACTGCGCTCTCGCGATGATGCGCAGTCCGGCGCTCTCCGGAAATTGGCGTAGGAATCGCGGAAATCAGGGTTCGGCGGGAATCGCGCGCACCGAGAGCACGCCCTCGATGGCGGCGATCGCCGCGATGAGCCTGTCGTCCACGGGGCTATCGACGTCGACGAGCGTGTAGGCCATCTCGCCGCGCGACTTGTTCACCATGTTGTGGATGTTGAGCCCGTAATGGGCCATGGTCGTCGAGATCTGCCCGAGCATGTTCGGCACGTTCGCATTCGCGATCGCGACGCGGTACGGCGACTCGCGCGTCATCTCGACGTCGGGAAAGTTGACGGCGTTGCGGGTGCTCCCGTGCTCCAGATACTCGCGCACCTGATCGACCACCATGACCGCGCAGTTCTCCTCGGCTTCCGCGGTCGACGCGCCGAGGTGAGGCAGGGCGACCACGCCCGGCTGGTGCACGAGCTTCGCGGTCGGGAAGTCGGTGATGTACGCGCGCAGGCGCTGCGCCGCGAGGGCATCCAGCACGGCGTCTTCGTCGACGATGCCGTCGCGCGCGAAGTTCAGCAGGATCGCAGTCGGCTTCATGACGGCAAGGCGGGGCGCATCGATGAGCTTGCGCGTCACCGGAAGCAGCGGCACGTGGAGCGTGACGAAGTCCGACTGCTTGAGGAGCTCTTCGATGCCGTGCGCACGGCGCACGCCCGAGTGCAGTCGCCATGCGGCGTCGACCGTGATCTCGGGGTCGAAGCCGATCACCTTCATGCCGAGCTTGATCGCGGTGTCCGCGACGAGCCCGCCGATCGCGCCGAGCCCGACGACGCCGAGCATGCGGTGCGGGAGCTCAACGCCCGCGAACTGCTTCTTGCCCTCCTCCACGCGCGCTTCGAGGTCCGGCGCCTGCGCGTCGAGGCCTGCCACGTAGGCGAGCGCCGGGCTCACGTTGCGCGCCGCCATCAGGAGTGCCGCGAGCACGAGCTCGTTGACCGCGTTCGCGTTCGCGCCGGGCGCGTTGAACACCGGGACTCCGCGTTGCGACATCGCGGCCACGGGGATGTTGTTCGTCCCCGCGCCCGCGCGGCCGATTGCTTTCACGCTGGCCGCGATCTCCATCGCATGCATGTCGTGCGAGCGCACGAGAATGGCGTCGGGTCGGTCGACACTCTTGCCGACGCTGTAACGGACCGACGGAAAGCGATGCAGGCCGTGGCTTGCGATCTGGTTGAGCGTGAGGATGTTGTATTTCATCCACGCGTCTTTTCGAATTCCTTCATCCACGCGACCAACGCCTGCACGCCCTCGAGGGGCATCGCGTTGTAAATCGACGCGCGCATGCCGCCGACGGCCCGGTGCCCCTTGAGCTGCACCATGCCGCGCTCCTTGGCGCCCTTGAGGAACGCCTCGTCCAGCGCGGGATCGGGAAGCTTGAAGGGCACGTTCATGCGCGAGCGGTCTTCCTTGCGGACGGGGTTCGTGTAGAAGGGCGTCCGGTCGAGGTAGTCGTAGAGCAGCGCCGCCTTTTCGATGTTCTTCCGTTCGACGGCCGGCAGGCCGCCCTGAGCGAGCAGCCACTCGAACACGAGGCCCGCGATGTAGATCGCGTAGGTGGGCGGCGTGTTCACCATCGAGTCGGCGGCGGCCTGCTCCTTCCAGTGGAATGCCGTCGGCGTGATCGGAAGCGCTCGATCGAGGAGCTCCTTGCGCACGATGACGATGGTGAGGCCGGCGGGACCGATGTTCTTCTGCGCTCCGCCGTAGATCACGCCGTACTTCGACACGTCGAGGGGCCGCGACAGTATGTGCGACGACATGTCGGCCACGAGCGGAACGCTGCCCACATCCGGCGTCCAGTGGTATTCGACGCCGCCGATCGTCTCGTTGCTGCAGATGTGCACGTAGGCCGCGTTGGGGGTGAGTCGCCACGACGCCCGATCCGGAATGCGCGTGAATCCCTCGGCCTCCGACGACGCGGCGACGTTCGCCTTGCCGTACTTGCCCGCCTCCTTGATGGACTTCTTCGACCACTCGCCCGTGTGAATGAAGTCGGCGACGTTGCTGGCCCCGCCCATCAGGTTCATCGGGACGATCGCGTTCTCGCCGATGGCGCCCCCCTGCAGGAACAGGACCTCGTAGTCGTCGGGAATGGCGAGGAGGTTGCGAAGATCGGACTCGGCCTTGTCGGCGATCGAGATGAATTCCTTGCCGCGATGTCTCATCTCCATGACGCACATGCCGGTGCCGTGCCAGTCCAGCATCTCGGCGGCGGCGGTACGAAGGACCGGCTCGGGCAGGACGGCCGGACCGGGACTGAAGTTGAAGATGCGCATGGGAAGTGTGAGCGGTGAGTTAACCGGAGCGACCGCGGACCGGGCGGAAGCCTGCCGTCGAGTCGTCCGGTACAGCGAGGTTCGCCATTATGGCGTGGCCGCCCTCCGAACGACGATAGCCGCTAAAATCGAAGACTCATGCGCGAATTCCTCGTCATTGCCATCGCCCTGCTTCCGGCCGCCGCACAGGCTGCCTCGCCGCGCGCGGAGATCCAGATTCTGCTGTGCGAGCCCGACGCCTCGCTCGAACGCAAGCTCGACTTGCGCCCGCGCGGCGCGCCGTACGAGACGTGGCTGTTCGACGACAACGCGCTCGCGCTGCTCGATCGCGGCCTGCGCCTTCGCCTGCGTGCGAAACCCGACGGGAGCGAGCTCACGCTGAAAGTCGCGAAGCAGGATTGCACGACCCTGCCGCGCAACGCCATTCCGAAAGGCGAGGGCAAATGCGAGTACGACGTCTATGGCGATTCCAGCCATGGCGCGGTTTCGCTCACCCGCACGCTCGACGCGACGGTCGCGCGCGACCTCCTCGCCGGCAAGGTCGACGTCGCGACGCTCCTGAGCGAAGCGCAAGTGCGCTTCCTGCGCGACGTAGCGAAGGCGTGGCCGCTGCCCTCGGACCTGCGTCCGCTCGGTCCCATCGCCAATCGCGTATATAGGGCGAAGGGCTACGACGTGGACATCAGCACGCTGCCCGACGGCCAACGCTACGCCGAGATCTCCGACAAAGTCCGTCTCGAGCGCGCGTCCGCCGAGCGTGACAAGCTCATTCGCCACCTCGCGCAGGCCAACGTCGACGTATGCGCCGACCAGAGTGGGCAGGCGGCCGCGAAGATGAAGCGCCTCCTCGCCAGGTAAGCGTCTATTTGCTGCGTAGATGCTGTGGACGCCCTGCGGGGAGGTCGACGCCCAGAAATCGCGACACGCGCACCGGCACGCCTTCGCGCTGGTGCTTCTCGATCTCCTGCTGGATGTTGCGATCGGCAATCGTCATGCGAGAGCGCTGACGCACGTATTCGGCCCAGGAGCTGATGATGTAGCGCTCGACGAACAGGCCCTCCTCGGCCAGGTCGCGGAACACGCGCCAGCTGTTGGCGCCGTTGCGCCTGCGGACGGGGCCAATGGCCCGCACGGCGCGCAGGAACGCGTCTCGGCTCGCAGCGTCGATGCGATATTCGATCTGGATCAACACCGGGCCGTCCTCAGGCTCCGGCTCGTCGGAAATGCCGAGCGCAGGTAGCTGATCGGAGAGCATGATGTCCTTGTCGCCCACCAGGCGCACGCGCACGCGCCGATGCAGCGCTAGGAGCACGAGGAACGTGGCGGCGGCCACCAGAAGCGTAACGCGCGTGCCCTGCCAGGACGCAATCACGCCCCACAGCACGCTGCCGACGGCAAGCGCGGTCTGCACCGTCACGAATCCCATCGCAACGGAACGCGCACGCACCCACGCGGGCGCCGCGCTTTGCATCCCCGCGCCCAGGCTCGCGAACACGCCCACCCAAGACGCGCCCGCGCCGAAGGTGCCGACCATGGCGAGCGGCATGTGCTCGGTAGCGGCGACGAGTGTCGCCGAAATCACCCACAGGAGCGACGCCGCGAGCACCATGCGCTGCAGCGTGTGCTTGCTGAGCGCGCGCGGGATGTTGAGCGCGGCGACGACGGCGCCAGCGCCGAAGCTCGCGAACAGGAGGCCAAAGCCGCCCGCGTCGAGATGTAGCTGCTGGCGCGCAATCACCGGCAGCAGCGCGTAAAGCGAGCTCGCGCACAGCGCGAACGTGAAGTTGCGAAGCACGATCGCGCGCATCGGCGAGGAGTGGCGCACGTAGCGCAGGCCGCTGGCGATGCCCGTCAGCAGCGACTCGGGCACGCCGGGAAGCGCGCGCTGCTGCGCCGGCCATGTACGCACGACGAATATCATGCCGACGAAGAAGACAGCGCTCGCGAGAAACGCATTGCCGGATCCGACCCAAAGCGTCAGCGCTCCCGCGATGGCGGGGCCGATCGCGCGCGACACGTTCATGGCCACCGCGCCGAGCGCCACGGCTTTGGGCACGTCGGATCTCTCGACCAGCTCGTTGATGCTCGCTTGTTGCGCGGGCATGTAGAACGTGAAGCCGATGCCGACGACGAACGTGAGCACGAGGAGTGCCCATGGCGCCATCACTCCGAACAGCGTTGCGATGCCGAGGATGATCGTGCCGACCAGGAACACGATCTGCGTCGCCAGGATGACGTGCCGCCGCTCGACGATGTCGGAGAGAGCTCCCGCGACGAATCCGAACAGGATCGCGGGCGCCGTGCTCATGGTCTGGACCAGCGCCACCATGATCTCGGACGGCGTCATCACCGCCATCAGCCACGCCGCCATCGTGGCCTGCATCGTGTAGCCGAGGGCCACGCCGACCGACGCCATGTAGAAGGTGCGAAACGGCGCGTGCCGCAAGGGCGACGACGCGAGCACCTGGTTCAGCGTGGTCGTGACGGCATTCACACCGCGCAGTGTAGCGCCCCGTCGGGACGGCGGCGCCGATGCGGTCAAAGAAGCGAGTCGAGCGGCAGGATGGAAAGCATGTCGACCTTGAGGCGCTGTTGCGTGGTGGTCTCCGGCTCGTGGGACCACGCGACCTCCTGGCCGTCGACATTCGCGCGCCACTGCAGGCCGCCGCCATCGCTGCGCACGGCGTAACTATTGGCGCCCGCGGAAAAGTCCTCGAAGCGGCGGACGATTTGCGATGCAAGCGCGGGGCTTTCGATCATGATCCCGGACTCGGTATTGAGCACCAGCGAGCGCGGGTCGAGGTTGGCCGACCCGATCAGGACGGTCGAGCCGTCGAAGACGTAGGCCTTGGCGTGGAGCGCGAAAGGCTTCCCGCTCGCGGCGCTGCCTAGGCCCTTGCGGTCCCCGCGCAGCTGTCCCGGCGCGGGCCGCACCTCGAAGAGCTCGACGCCGGCCGTCACGAGCGGCTCGCGGTACTTTCGATAGGCCGTATGCACGATCGGTACGTCGGTCGACGCGAGCGAGTTCGTGAGCACGCGGACGCGCACGTTACGCTCGCGCAGCGCACGGATCGTCGCGAGGCCGTCGTCGCCCGGGATGACGTACGGTGAAATCACGACTAGCTCGCGCTCGACTGCGCGCAGCTGAGATGCGAGCGCCTTAGCTGTCGGCGAGTCGGATCCGTCACCCGCGTTGTTTTGCGCCTTCTCGGGCGAATCGGCTACGACCTGCGCACGCCCCCACGCCATCGCCAGCCGTCCGCTCATCAGGGAGGACAGGAGCTCGCCGCTTTCGATCCGGCGCGCGAGGTCCGGCATGTCGCGGGCGGCGTTGTCTTCGGCGACCTCACGCTTGGCCTCGGCAGCGCGATAGCCGGATACCGTTTCCACGGCAGCCAGCGGGACCGCAAGCGCGCAATTCCAGAACGCATCGAAGTTCTCGGAAAGTCCCGGGACGACCGGGCCGACGACGGCGAGGTCGAAGTCCCCGAACCGCTTGGGCGAGGTGCCGACCTCGAAGTAATCGTCCGAGATGTTGCGGCCGCCGACGAGCGCCACCGCGTTGTCGGCGACCATGAGCTTGTTGTGCATCCGGTGATTCACGCGCCGCGCGTTGAGCAGCGCATCGACCGCGTGCACGGCGGCATTGTCGCCGCGATAGGCGAACGGGTTGAATACGCGCATCTCGATGTTGTCGTGATGATCGAGCGCCGCGAGCGTCTCGCGCGTTTGAGGACGTCCGTGCAGATTGAGATCGTCGATGAGGATGCGCACCCGGACGCCACGCTGGGCTGCATCGAGGACCGCGTCGAGCAACACCCTGCCGGTATAGTCTTCGACGAATATGTAGTACTGGACGTCGAGCGACCTCTGGGCCGCGCGGACCATCTGCGTGCGCAGCACGAGCCCGTCCACGCCACGGGCGAGGAGGCGTCCGCCCGAGAGACCCGGATGCGAACGCGCCTGCGCTTCGGCCTGCGTGCCGAGCGGCGTCGGCAGCGGTGGGGCAAGGGACGTCGACGGCGTGCGCGGATGATCAGCGCCGGGCGGCAGCGTCGCGCAGCCGGCGAGTGCGAGCCACGACAGCACGACGACGAGCCTGCGAGCGGTATTCACGAACGCAAGTGTGCATGCGCCGAGCTCGCAGCCGGCCCGCCGGCCGTCAAAAAACGGGTTCGTCCGACAACTGCCCGAGTGATTGTCCGACGTTACTGCTTGTAGCTGACATCGATGCGGTCGATCTTGCGCACCAGTGCGTCGAAGACGTCCTGGCCGGCGCCGAACTTCGGCTCGAATAGCAGCGAGTCGGCGGTGCATTTCCTCTGGATGTCCTCGGGTATCGCGCGTGAGCGTCCCATCGAAAGTGTCGCAAGCTGGATCTCGCAAGCGCGCTGCAGCATCCACAGGATCGCGAACGCGTGTGCTACGCCGCTACCCCACGCCAGGAGCCCGTGGTTGCGCAGGATCACGGCCTGCCGGTTGCCGACGCTCGCGAGAAGGCGCGGTCCTTCGTCGGGATGCACCGTGATGCCTTCGAAGTCGTGATACGCGACCTTGCCGTGCAGCTGCGCCGAATAGAAGTTGCTCATCGACAGGCCGTCTTCGAGGCACGCCACCGCGAGCCCGGCGGTCGTGTGCGTGTGCATCACGCAGTGCGCCTCCGCGATGGCGCGGTGGATCGTCGCGTGCGGCGTGAAGCCCGCCGGGTTGATCGGCCACTTCGACTCTCCCACGACGTTGCCGGCGAGGTCGATCTTGACGAGGTTCGACGCGGTGACTTCGCTGTAATGCAGGCCGAACGGATTGATGAGGAAGTGCGTTTCCGGACCCGGCACGCGCAGCGAGATATGGTTGTAGATGAGCTCGGTCCAGCCCAGCATGTCGAAGATGCGATAGGCTGCGGCGAGCTCGACTCGCGCTGTCCACTCTTCGGGACCGAAGCGACCGTTGGCCATATGCGAGCAGATGATATCGCCTTATCATCCGGCCATGGATGCGCCTCTCGCGTATAACAGCCTGCATCTAGGCGGGCTCGTCACCCGTCATGCGAAGTACCGGCCTCGTCACACCGCCGTCGTGGTGCCGGGAGATCACGAGATTCGGCTCGACTGGCGAGCGTTCAACGCCTACGTCAACCGCTGGGCCAACGCGTTGTCGGGCCTCGGCGTTGCGCGCGGCGATCGCGTCGCCACCCTCCTGGGGAACGGTATCGAGCTCCTGGCGACCTACTGGGCGTGCGCGAAGCTGGGTGCGGCAGCGGTGCCGCTGTCGCCATTGCTGACCGCAGCGGGAATGCGCTCGTTGCTGTCCGATGCGGCGCCTCGCGCGGTCATCTCGTCTTCGGCCCATCGCGCCGCGATCGACGAGGTTCGCGACGCGCTCGACCCCGACATCGCATGGGTGCTGGTCGACGCCGGCGACTCGCGTCCGTTTCGTTCGTACGGCGCGCTGCTTGCGGAGAGCGACGAATCGGAGCCGCAGGCCGAAGTCGACGCGCGCGATCTGCTGACGCTCATGTACACGTCCGGCACTACGGGCTTGCCGAAAGGCATCCAGCACACGCACTTCATCCGGGCCATGTACGCGACCACGATGGCCAACGCGTGGCGCATGGCGCCCGAGTCGGTCGTGCTGCATTCCGGCGCCCTCGTCTTCAACGGTGCGATGGTGACCATGCTGCCGCTGTTCATGTGCGGCGGAACGTTCGTCGTACACCGCTCATTCGACGCGGACGCGCTCATCGAGACCGTCGAGCGCGAGCGCGTGACGCACACGATGCTCGTGCCGTCGCAGATCGTCGCGATCCTCGATGCGCCATCCTTCGATCCGTCCCGGCTCACGTCGCTGCAGATGATCCTTTCGCTCGGCGCACCGCTCCACAACGAGCAAAAGGACCGGCTCAATCGATTGCTGCCCGACCGCTTCCACGAGCTGTACGGGCTGACCGAAGGCTTCGTCACGATCCTCGATCGCGACGACGCACGTCGCAAGGCGGGAAGCGTAGGCGTGCCGCCGCCGTTCTACGAGATGCGCATTGTCGGAGAGGACGGCCGCGAGCTTCCTGCGCGCGAGGTCGGCGAGATCGTGGGTCGCGGCCCGATCACCATGCCCGGCTACTACCACCGCGACGACTTGACCGCGCAGACCCTGGCAGGCGGATGGCTGCACACCGGCGACCTCGGATACGTCGACGAGGAAGGCTACCTCTACCTCGTCGACCGCAAGAAGGACATGATCGACAGCGGCGGCGTCAAGGTCTATCCGAGGGACATAGAGGAGATCGCCGCGCATCATCCCGCCGTGCGCGAGGTTGCGGTGTTCGGCATCCCGCACGACAAGTGGGGCGAGACACCGGTGTGCGCGGTCCTGTTGCGGGAAGCGATCGATGCCGATGCGCTGCGCGACTGGATCAACGCGCGCGTTGCCGCGAAGTACCAGCGCGTCGAGCGCGTCATCGTCATGCAGGTTTTTCCGCGCAACGCGGCGGGCAAGACGCTCAAGCGTGAGATGCGCGATCCGTTCTGGAAGGGGCGCGACCGGACGATCTGATCGCGTCACGCCGGCGCGCACATGCTGGCGAGATCGGGACCATTGCCTTCCACAAGCCAGCCGGCATTGACCATGTTGTCCCGCACGTCGGAGTCGATCGTGTAGCATGGTTGGAGTCGGCGCGTTGCGACCACAGGCGATACAACGGCACCATCCCTGCAGCGCAGCGTCCTGCCGCATCCGGGACGGCGATGAAGAACGCCTCGGCAGTCTCGGGGACGAGGTGGGGGAACTTCGCGCGCGTCTCCGCGCATTCGGCTAGGGACGCCGAGAAGAAATGCGAATCGCCGAATCCGGGCGGGATGTAGAACCGGCAGACCGCAGACGTTCCCGGCACCTGTGCGGGATACGCGCGGAAGAACTCGCCTGTTCGTTGCCATCCCGGCATGGCGCCCGAGTCGAGCGCATCTATCTCCGCCTGCTGTGTCGTCATGAAGAAATGATTCGACGCGGCGTGGTGGAATTCGATCACGTTGACCTGGCCTGCCGGCGGCGGTGGAGGCGGCTTCAGTGGGACGAGCAGCAACGCGCGGCAATGGATCTTGTTCTTGCATCCGTTCGCAAGCATCAGCCCTGAGTCGTTGATCGCCACTGCGTAAAACGACCAGAACGCGTAAGGGTTGACGAGCGCATCAAATGGCGCGAGGCGCCCATTCCTGTACTCGTGCGAAGGGCCGACGGCATCTCCGTTGGCGTTGATCGACGAAAGGTAGCTCGCGCTGGCGGGATCGGGGTCTAGGTCGCGCATCACGCCATTCTCATAGAAGAAAGCGTGTCGTGAGACGTTGCCGGTCGTCAGGCTGTCGCCGACGACCTGGCCTCGCTCATTGATCGCGTGGGCAGCTGCGAGACGGCCGCCCAGATTCCCCAGGTCGGCGATCATGCCGTTGGACCACATCGCGGGACGCAGCTGCGCATCGCCTGGCGTGGTGGCCGCGCCGACGATCTGGCCGAGATCATTGATTCCGTAGGCTATGCTGACCACGCCGCCAAGCGTGGGCAATGCGGCGAATGCCCCGCTCTTCAGGACGAATCCCTTCTCTCCACCGCCGACTCGGAAACCGACCTGGCCTACGACGGTCTCATCCTGGTTGATTGCGTAGGGGACCAACGAGCTCACGTCAAAGTCGCGGACATCGAGTCCTTGCCAGACACCGTTGCGCCAGAACGAAAGATGTTGCAATCGACCGTCTTCGCTATAGACCATGCCCACGACGGTGCCCATATCGTTGATCGCGTAGGCCTCTCCACGCGCCCCTTCGGGCATGCCGAGCAGTCGCATGCCCTGCGCCCCGAAGACGAACGGGTACAACCGCTTGTCCTCGCTCAAGATGGTTCCGACCACCTCGCCGCGATTGTTCATGCCCGCGCCGCTGCTTCTCACTCCGCCGACCCCCCCGAGGTCCACGATAGAGTAGGTGACCGCGTCGAGATCTGCCGTCAACATCCCGGCCACGACCAAGGCAAGTCCGCGTACGAATCCGTTCACGCGCCACCGATCGCATTGATCTCCAGCGCCGCGCGCAATCCCGACTCGATCGCGCCCTGGATCCACGCGTGACAGAGCGACGCGTGTTCCCCCGCGAAATGGAGACGCCCCTCCGGCGCGATGATGTGCTGGTACAGGAGCGATTGCTGGCTCGGCTCGAACAGCGCGAAGGCGCCGCCGGCGAACGGGTCGTCGTGCCACATCTTCGACGCTCCGACCTCGAACTCCTCCTTGATCTGCGGATGGATCATCGCGACGTTCTCGAGCGCCTGCGCGATGCGCTCGTCGGGCGACAGCGATCCCCAGCGCTGCGCGTCTTCCGACCACGTGTAACTCGCGAGCAGCACGCCGCGCCCCGTCTCGCGCCCCGCTTCCGGATAGTAGATGTTGCGGATCGCGAGGTCGGTCACGCTGCCGCCGCCGAAGATGCCTTCGTCCTCTTCCCAGAAGCGGCGGCGACACTGGAACAGGATCTTCGCCGACGCGTCGTAATGCAGCTGGCGGATCGCGCGGCGCTTGGGCAGCGATAACGGCTTCAACATTTCGACGTGGCGCAGCACGGTAAACGGGACAGTGACGATCGCGTAGTCCGCATGAACGCGCATGCGGCCGGCCGCGGTCGTGTAATGAACGCAGACGTCATGCGGCGACTGGTCGACCGCGACCATGCGCGCGCCGAAACGAATCCGGCTGCCAAGCTGAGGCAGGAATCCGCGCGGCAGGTAATCCATGCCGCCGTCGATGTGGACCATGTTCGTGTAAAAACGGCCCGTCTCCTCGCGCAGGAGCTCGAGGAACGACGTGTTCATGAGCGATTCCTGGTTCATCACGAGCCCGAACAGCTCGATCGCGGCCTCCGACCAGCCAAGCTCTTCGAGGAACTCGCGAATCGAATAGCCGTCGTACTTGCGCACGATCGCGGTCCAGGCGCCTTCGCCTCCCGCAAGCTCCTTGACGAACGGATCGAGCGCGCGTTCCCACATCGCGCCGCACGTGACGCCACGCTCGCGCTCTTCGAGGTGCGCGCCGATGAGGTGCGGCTTTGCATCCACCTCGCGGAAGCGGTGCTTGCGGCCGAAGAGATGGCACCAGCCTTCGGGATTGCTCATCGTGAAGTCGTGCGTGGCGAGCGCGAACTTCTCCACGAAGGCGAGCGTGAGCTTGTGCGAGCGGGGAATGCGCATCGCGCCCGCTTCCGCATACAAGCCGTGCGTGAAAGGATCGCGCATCGTATAGATGCGCCCGCCGACGCGCTGCTTAGCTTCGAGGACGATCGGATCGTGGCCGGCGCGCAAGAGCTCCGACGCGGCCGTGAGCCCCGCCATGCCCGCGCCGACCACGATCACGCGCTTGCGCGGGCCTGGAACGAGCGGCAATCCCTCGTCGATGATGCGCAGGTAGTCCTGTTCGATCACGAGGTCGCGTCGGTCATTCCAAGGTATGCCCGCCGGATGTGCGGCTGCTGACGAAGCGCTTCGGGCGTGTCGCACGCCACGATCGTTCCTTCCTCGAGCACATAGGCCCTCGACGCGAGCCCGAGCGCCAGCGCGACATTCTGCTCCACCAAAAGCACGGCGACACCGTCGCCATGAATGCGCTCGATCATGGCGAACATCGACTGCACGATGAGCGGCGACAGCCCGAGCGACGGCTCGTCGAGGAGCAGGAGCTGGGGCTGCGCCATCAGCGCGCGCGCGAGCGCCACCATTTGCTGCTGGCCGCCGGAAAGCGCGCCGGCGGGCGCATCGAGCTTCTCCGTCAGCGCAGGAAAAAGCGCACACACGCGATCGAGCGACGCGCCGCGTGCTGCCCGCGCCTTCGGGATGTAGCTCCCCAGCATCAGGTTCTCGCGAACGCTCATGCCGGTGAAGAGGCGCCGGCCCTCGGGCACGATGGCGATGCCTTCGGCGCAGAACCGATGCGGCGCAAGGCGCGTGAGGTCGCGGCCGGCAAGCGACATCGTTCCCGACGCGACCGGATGCAGCCCTGCGATCGCGTTGATGAGCGTCGATTTGCCCGCGCCGTTCGGGCCGACGACGCACACGAGTTCGCCGGCGGCAACGTTGATGGACACGCCTCGCAGCGCGGTCGCGGCGCCGTATTTCACCTCGACGTTGCGTACCTCAAGCATGCGCGGTCCCCAGGAACGCGGTCACGACGTCGGGGTTCGAGAGCACTGTCGTTGCGGCCCCTTCGGCGAGCACGACGCCGTGGTCGAGAACGACGAGGCGGTCGGACAACGCGAGCACGGCACGCATCACGTGCTCGACGAAGACGATGGTGGCGCCCTGCTCTCGGATCGCGCGGATGAGCTCGACGGCGCCGTTGATCTCGCCCGGCGTGAGGCCCGAGAGCACTTCGTCGAGGAGCAGGAGGCGTGGGCGCGAGGCGAGCGCGCGCGCGAGCTCGAGGAATTTGCGCTGGTGCAGATTGAGATCGGTAGGGAGCGCGTGGGCGTATGGGGCGAGGCCCGTGAACTCGAGCCAGCGATGCGCGTCGCGGCGCGCCTCGCGGGCGTCGAGCGCTGCCGCGCCGAACATCGCGGGCAACGCAACATTGGCGAGCACGGACAGGTGCGCGAAAGGCCGCGGAATCTGATACGTCCGCGCGATGCCGGCGCGCGCGATGCGATGCGCGTCCCAATCCGCGATGTCCTGGCCGGCGAAGCGGATCGATCCGCCGTTGGCACGGTAATGGCCGCTGACGACGTTGATGAACGTGGATTTGCCCGAGCCGTTCGGTCCGAGAAGCGCGAGGATTTCGCCTTCGCGCACCGTCAGGCTCACGCCGTCGAGTGCCTGCACACCCCGGAACGACTTCCGCACATCCCTCGCAACCAGCATGTCGTGTCCGATGTCGCGTGTCGCGCGCGTCGCGCGAGGCGGCTCGACCGCGCCGAGCATCGGTTCGACTCGCCCGCGTGTGCGCGCGACGAGAAAGCCGAGCACGCCTTCCGGCATGAACAGGATCACGACGATCAGCACGCCGCCGAACACCGCCTTGCCGACCAACGCGTGATCGCCGGTCGTGAAGGCGTAAAGCAATGCCGTGATGACCGTGGCGCCGACGGCAGGGCCAGCCCAATGACGCGTGCCGCCGAGGACGCTCATCAGCACGACGGAGAGCGGAACGGTGATGGAGAACGTCTCGCCAACCGTGACGTACGACACGAACAACGCGTGGATGCCGCCGGCCGCGCCCGCGAGCGCGCACGAGATCGCGAAGGCGCCGAGCTTGTAGCGAAACGTCGGGACGCCCATCACTTCCGCCGCGTCCTCGTCGTCGTGAATGGCGAAGAGACCGGTGCCGAGCTTCGCGCGCGCGATGAGGTAAGCCAGGAGCACGGTCGCCACCGCAAGCGACAACGCAATCAGGTAGAACGTGCCCGGCACCGACGGCCCGAGCTTCGGCACCGCTACGCTTGCAAGCGACACCCCGGGTCCACCGTCGATCGGCGTGTTGAGGACGATGGTCCCGACGACGAACGTGAACGCGAGCGTTGCAAGCGCGAAGAGCTCGCCGCGCACGCGCTTCACGCGAAAGATGACCGCGCCAAGCACGACGCCCATCGCTGCGGCGATCAAGGCGGCAACCGGCAGCGTCGCAAGGAATGGCCAGTCGAGGCGCGTACCCAGCGCGGCGGTCGTGTACATGCCCGCGCCGAAGAAAGCGCCGTGCCCGAAGGAGAAATAGCCCGAATAGCCGGAGAGGATGTTCCACGACGTGGCGAGCACGATCCAGTGGAACACGAGGTAGAGGAAAGACTCGTAGAAGAGCGGCAGCCGCAGCCATGGAAGCAGCGCGAGCGCGCCGCCGGCGAGAAGAATCGCCGCGACCGTTCGCTTCATGCTACCTCGATGAACCCGGCTTCAGCAGCAACACCAGGATCAGCAGTGAGAACGATACGAGCGGCGCCCATGCGGGCGAAATTACCGCCATCGTGACGGACTCGCTCACGCCGATGACGAAGCCGGCGACGAGCGGCCCGATCGCACCGCCCAGCCCTCCCAGCATGACCGTCGCGAACACGACGCCGATCCACGCGTAGATCTGCGACGGTGCGAGCGTGTACGAAAGCGCGATGCATACGCCGGCGATGCCTGCGAACGCGGCGCAGAGACCCGCGAGCCCGAGCGCGAGCGCCTTCTGGTTCATGCCGAACGCGGCGGCGATCGGTCCATCCTCGGCGGTCGCGCGCAACGCGCGCCCGAGGTCGGTGTGGCGAAGGACGGCATGAACCCCGAACGCGAGCGCAAGCGCAGCGACCAGCGTCATGAGCTCCGGCACGGGCACATACAAGGCGCCGATCTTGAACTTCGCGGCACCGTACGACGACTCGAGCTTGCGGAAGTCCGCGGTCCAGATGCCCTGGATGATCGCCTCGACGATCACGGTGAGGCCGAACGTCACCAGGAGCGAATTGAAGGGGCTGACGCGAAAGCGCGCGAAAACCCACTGGATCGCGACGCCGATCAACGCAAACAGCGGCACGATGATCACGAGAGTCGCAAGCGGGTCCATCACATGCGACAGCTGGTAGCACAAATACGCCGCGAGGAACGCGAGCGCGAAATGCGCGAGGCTGATCTGGCGCAGGAGGCCCCAGGAAAGGCTCAACCCGAGGCCCAGCAACCCGTACAGCGCGCCGATGAACAGTCCCGAGAGAATGGACTGCGCAAGCAGCGTGGAACTTGGCATCAGCGCGTCACGGCCCTTGCAGCGTCGCGCCCGGCGCGGCCACGGACTTCGGCCACACCACCACCCACTTGCCGTTCTGCACCTGCTTGACGCGCATGAGGTCGTCGCCGTAGTTGGAAGGACCGTCGAAGCGAAGCTTGCCCTGGATGGTGTCGACGCGGTTCTTCTTGAGCCAGTCGATCAGAACCTTGTCGTCGAGGCTCTTGGTCGCCGTCACCGCGGCCTCGAGCATCTGCCAGGCGGTCCACGACGCCGCGGCCTGCGTCTCGACGCTCGTGTACGGGAGCCCGGCCTTGGCCGCGCGCTCGTTGAACGCCTTCACGAACCCGGCGGCGCCGGGGTTGTTGATGAACGGCGCGTGCTCCTCGAACATCGTGGCGGCGAGCGCGTTCTTGGTGTCCGGCGAGGTCGCCATCGGTCCCGGGGCCGGATACATGTAGAAGTGGTACTTCGGCGTGTAATCGATCTTCTTCAGCGCGTCGAGCAGCTGGTTGCCCTCGAGTCCGATTGCGCCGACGTAGATGAAGTCGGGGTTTGCATCCTTGATGCGCGCGGCAATCGGGCCGTAGTCGCGGTTGCCGAACTCCCATTCCAGGAACAGCACCTCGGTCATGCCGCGTTTCTTCGCGACTTCACGCTCGCCGAGGGCCATGAAGTGGATCGAGGGGAACTTGCTCGTCACGACCGCGATCGTCTTCGGCGGATTCGGCTGCGCGGCCAGCGCGTCGTGCAGGGTGTTGTTGAAGGTGTTCGCCGGATCGGCGCCGAGCGACCACGCCGGGAAATGGCCCTCGTATTTGGCGAGGTTGGGGATGCCGAACGTATGATGGATCAACAACTTGTTGTAGCGCTGCGCCACGCCCATCGCGGACAGGATCGCGCCGGTCGCGTACGGCCCCATCAGAAGATCGACCTTGTCGACGGTGATGAGCTGCTCGTAGAGAGTGCGCGCGAGATCGGGCTTCGATTGGTCGTCTTTCACGATCCATTCGACGGGACGTCCGAGCAAGCCGCCGCGCTTGTTCAAGTCGGCCACGTAGATCTCGCCGACGAGCTGGTGGACGATGCCCGTCGAGGCGAGCGGTCCCGTCAAAGCCAGCGTGCTGCCGACCTTGATGGGTGTTCCCGACGGCTGCTGCGCGAACGCGGCGCCGGCAAAGCTTGCAACCACGATCGCGCCGATCATGGCGCGGCGAACGATGTTCATGCTTCCCCCTTGGCTATCTGCAACGGTCACGCGCTACTGCGCACCGCAGTCTCGTGATTCTGGATGAAGTAGTCCGGGACCGGCGGTCCCCATACGTAAAACGAATCCTCGGGCGGATGATCGGCAGCAGGCCAATCGACGTCCGCGGGTATGTAATCGATGTCGGCGGAGTACTCGGCGAAGCTGCCCCACGGGTCGCGGATGTAGCGGAAGTAGTTCGATCCGATGACGTGCCGGCCAACGCCCCACCCTTCGTTGTAGCCCGCCGTGCCCATCTGCTCCATCCCGACGCCGACGGCGTCGATGGTCGGAACGTCCCAGGAAGAATGATGCAATCCGGGTCCGTCCGACTTCGCGAACGCGAGCATGTGGTGGTCGCTGCCGTGCGCGCCGTGCATGAACGCGATGATCTCACCCGAGTGATCCGAAAGGCGCAGGCCAAGCACGTCGCGGTAGAACGCCACCGAGCGCATGACATCCGACGTGAACATGAGGATGTGCGACAGGTGACGCGGGCGGGTGGGCGG
>Ga0207701_10001769_pt1 | contig 22527 bp, 19 predicted proteins | sample KBSSwiSSwithPhiX_FD_184294 | JGI IMG/M metagenome (GOLD analysis project Ga0207701, IMG submission 184294) | Switchgrass rhizosphere bulk soil microbial communities from Kellogg Biological Station, Michigan, USA, with PhiX - S5 (SPAdes) (version 2) | ecosystem: Environmental > Terrestrial >... | reverse complement strand
TCGTCGTCCGCGCCGCGGGTCCGGGCGTGCTTTTCGAGGCCGTCTTCGAGCAACGCGCGCAGGAGCTGGGCATCGACATCGTCGGGTCGCGTTCGCGGCGCCCGGTTCCGCTGTTGCTCCGGCCGGTGCTGCGCTTCCTTGCCGCCTGACCCTGGCCGCCTGACCACCGTTCGACCCCCGTCGACGGCTATGTGCTACGCTCACGAGCGGTGCTGAGTTTCGTTCTAGCCATTTTTGGTCTCGCCCTGTTGATCGTCTTGCACGAGGGCGGGCACTTCCTGGTGGCGCGCCTTTGCGGGATGCGCGTCGAGAGGTTCTCGGTCGGTTTCGGACCGCCGCTCGCCAGCTTCAAGCGCGGTGGCACGATCTTCCAGGTCGCGCCGATTCCGCTCGGTGGTTTCGTCCAGATCACCGGGCTGAACCCGAGCGAGGAGTTCGACAAGTCCGATCCGATGGTCTACCCGAACCGCCCGCGCTGGATGCGGTTGCTGACCGTGGTGGCGGGACCCGCCGCGAATTACCTGACCGCGATCGTGCTGGTGTTCGTCGTGTTGATGGCCTACGGCACGACGCCGAAGACGCAGCAGATTGACGACGCCGTGACCAATCGCCCGGCGGCGGCCGCGGGGTTGAAGGCGGGCGACGTCCTGGTCGAGGCGAACGGCCAGAAGGTCGACGCGGATCACCTGATCAGCGAGGTGATCAAGGCGAGCCAGGGCGCGCCGGTCAACATCAAGGTCCTGCGCAACGGCCAGCCGATGGAGTTCAGCGTCAAGCCGGACCTCAACAAGGGCGTCTACCAGGTCGGCATCCAGATCGGGCCGCACGGGGACCGCACGCCGGCGTCGATCGGGGTGGCCGCCAAGGAAGCGGTCGTCTACCCGTACTACGCGTCGGTCGACATCCTCGACGGCCTCTACAACATGATCCGCGGCAAGGTTTCGGCGGAGCTGTCGGGACCGGTCGGGATCACGCAGCAGATCGCCAAGGCCGCCAGCAAGGGGATGGTCTACTTCCTCTCGATGCTCGCGATGCTGTCGGTCTACCTGGGCCTGTTCAACCTGCTGCCGCTGCCCGCGCTCGACGGCGGGCGCGCGGTGTTCCTGGGGCTCGAGTCGATCCTCCGCAAGCGCGTCGATCCACGCATCGAGGCCGCCGTTCACACGGCCGGCTTCGTGTTGTTGATGGGCGTCTTGCTGGTCGTCAGCTGGAAGGACATCAGGAACCTGATCTGGAAGGTGTAGGGCGTGTCCCGCGGGGGCGGTCGCCGGCCGCGGCGCGGCGGCGCGCGCGCGGGGTCCGCGATTCACGACGGGCTGGTCGGTGAGCGCGCGCTGATCGGAACGCCGTATCTGGCTGATCCCGCGCTGCGAAACGAGTACGCACGCGACATCGCGCCGCGCACGCGCGCGGCGCTCGGCAAGATCCTGGCGGAGGTTTTTCCGCCCGACGCGGCGGCGCCCGGCCGCGCGATCGATCTCGGCGCCGGTACGGGCGCGGTCGGCGAGGCGTTGCGTGCGCGGTTTGGCGCCGACCTCGACGTCGTCGGCGTCGATCGGGTGGCGGCGCCGGGCGTCGTGACAACCGATCTGGCCAGCGCGCTGCCGGCCGTCGAAGGGCGCTTCGATCTGATCGTCGCGGCGCACCTGCTGGGCGAGCTGTTCGTCGATCGCCCCGCGGACGAGCGCGTGGATGCCCGGGCGCAGCGCGTCTGCTCCTGGGCGGAAGAGCTGCTCGCGCCCGGCGGCACCGTCATCCTCGTCGAGCCCGCGCTGAGAGAGACGTCGCGCGAGCTGCTGGCGGTACGCGATCAGCTGCTCGCGCTGTCCGATCTGGCGATCGTCGCACCTTGCTTCTGGACGGGCGCTTGCCCGGCGCTGGTACGCGACCGCGATTGGTGCCACGACGCCGTCACGGCCAGCGATCGGCGGATCGACTACAGCTATCTGGTCCTTCGCGATCGCTGGAAGCCGATCCCCGGCCAGCTGCGCTACCGCGTCGTCAGCGATCCGATGCCCGAGAAGGGACGCCTGAAGCTATTCGCTTGCGGCCCCACCGGCCGCGATCCGTACATCCGCCTCGACCGCAACGAATCGCCCGCCAACGCCGCCTTCGCGCAGCTACAGCGCGGCGACGTCGCCCGCATCACGAACGCCGCCGAGGCTTCCGACGGGATGCGCGTCGAGGCGACGACGACCGTCTGGCGGCGGCCTTCGCCCTAGGCTTGGCCATCGCCTTTTTCTTCGTCTTCGGGCGGTTCTTGACGGGGGCGGGCGCCTTTCCCTGCAACACGATCGCGTAACCCTCCTCGTGGTGGGGCGCGGCGGCTTCCCACGCGGCGACGAACGTGTGATCCGGGAACGCTGCCGGGAGGTAGCGGAAGTACGTTTCGCATTCTTTCAGCGACGTGCTGAACCCGAGCGGTGCCGATGCCAGCAAGACGTACGCGGCGATCCGGCGGCCGGGATCGTCGATCTGCTGCAACAAGGAAATCACCTCTGGTGTCGAGCTCGACCAGTAGTTGCCGTAATCCCCGCCGGACATGATCATCGCGTCGGCTTTCTCCACCGCGTCGCCGATGTCCGTCGCCATGAAGCGCCCGAACGCCGAGAGCAGCTCGCCGATGCTGGGCGCGTCGCACAGGGCGAGCAGACGGTGGTCCATCCAGTCCTCGTCGTCCTCGCTGCTCGGTGGTTCGGTCGCGCGATCCCACCAGATATGGCCTTCGGACACGTAGGCCACCAGCTTGTACCGCTGCCCGGGCGCGCCGGGCGGCGGTGACTTCAGGAATCGGCGCGCTCTCGCGACGTCGTCCACGCGACGCCGCCGTTACGTACCGGCGGCGTAGTCGTCGTTGTAGGCGATCTGCTCGGGCGTCAGCGCGTCGATCGACAGGCCCTGCGTCGTCAGCTTGATGCGCGCCAGCTCCTGGTCCTGCTCGGGCGGCAGCTCGGAGACGCCCGGCTTCATGTTCTTGCCTTCCTTCGCCAGCTTGCAGAGCGCCAGGTACTGGTTCGCGAACGACATGTCCATGACCTCGGACGGGTGGCCCTCGGCGGCGGCCAGGTTCACCAGCCGGCCCTGCGCCAGCACGTAGACGCGGCGGCCGTTCTTCAGCACGTACTCCTCGTTGGCGTGGCGGATCTCGCGCTTGGACTTCGCGCGCGCTTCCAGGTCGACGAGGTTGATCTCGCAGTCGTAGTGGCCGGTGTTGCAGACCAGCGCGCCTTCCTTCATCACGTCGAAGTGGCGGCCGACGATGACGTCCTTCATCCCCGTCGCGGTGATGAAGATGTCGCCCAGCTTGGCGGCGTCATCCATCTTCATGACGCGGAAGCCGTCCAGCGTCGCCTTCAGCGCCGCGGTCGGCTTGATCTCGGTGACGATGACGTTGGCGCCCAGGCCCTTGGCGCGAATCGCCACGCCGCGGCCGCAGTGGCCATAGCCGGCGACGACGAACGTCTTGCCCGCGATCAGCACGCTCGAGGCGCGCAGGATGCCGTCCAGCGACGACTGCCCGGTGCCGTAGACGTTGTCGAAGTCCCACTTGGTCTCGCTGTCGTTGACGGCGATGACCGGGTAAAGCAGCTTGCCGGCCTTGCCCATCGCGCGCAGGCGGTGGACGCCGGTGGTGGTCTCCTCGGTGCCGCCGATGACGTCCTTGGCCAGGTCCTTGAAGCGATCATGGACGCGGAAGATCAGGTCGGCGCCGTCGTCGAGCGTCAGCGTCGGCTTCATCTCGAGCGTCTTGTCGATGCACCAGTAGAACTCTTCCGTCGACAGGCCGTGCCACGCGTAGATCGAGGTGCCCTCGGCAGCCAGCGCGGCCGCGACGTCGTCCTGGGTCGACAGCGGGTTGCAGCCCGACCATGACACCTCGGCGCCCGCCGCGCGGATCGTCCGGATCAGGACCGCCGTCTCCTTCGTGACGTGGAGGCAGCCGGCGACCTTCATCCCACGCAGCGGGAGGTCCTTCTTCCCCTTCTCGCGCAGGTGCATCAGCACGGGCATGCGGCTCTCGGCCCATTCGATGCGGAGCCGTCCCGCATCGGCCAGCTTGGCGTCGGCGATCTTCGAATTCGACATCCGCGGGACCCTACTTTCCGGGCGCCAGCTAGTCAAGCCCGGAGTCAAGCAAAGTCCGCGGAAATCATTTACAATTACCGCTCTCCCCGTCCCGAATGCACTCCCACCTGGCGCAGGAATGGGCGGCCGCCTGGCCGCTTCCCGCGATCGCGATCGCGCTCCTTGTCGTCCTCTCGTTCCTGAGGCCGATGGTCGACGTCTCCGAGCGCGGGCGCGTCAAGGCTGGAATCTTCTTCACCGGCGCGTACTTGGTCGCGACGCTGGCGTTCGGCCTGCTGGGCCGGCCGATGCCGACCGGGACGCAGCACGACTGGCTGCGCGTGCTGGCCGTGCTGCTGCTTTGCTTCGCGATGGTCATCGCGGGCAGCTTGCTGGTGTTCGACCTGGTCCTCCGGCGCCGCCAGCTGCCGCGCATCCTGCAGGACCTGGTGCAGGCCGTCGCGTACTTCATCGTCGCGGCGATCGTGCTGACCCGCTCCGATGTCGACGTCACCCGGGTGTTCACGGCCTCGGTGCTCACCACCGCCGTCCTCGGCCTCGCGCTGCAGGACACGTTGGGCAACATCATGTCGGGCCTGGCGTTGCAGCTGGAACGCGACTTCGAGGTCGGTGACTGGATCAACCTCGGCGATCGCGCAGCGCCGATCGTCGGCCGCATCCGCGAGGTTCGCTGGCGGGCCACCACCATCATCACCCGGGACGGCGACCTGGTCCTGATCCCGAACTCGGCCATCACGCGCGCGATGATCACGAACTACAGCCGGCCGACCACCGCGCACCGGCAGTGGGTCACGGTGCGCGTGCACTTCCGCCACCCGCCGGCGCGCGTGCGCGACGTGATCGTCGAAGCGGTTCGCGGGCTGTCGTTCGTGCGCGCCGAGCCGTCGCCCGATTGTCTGCTGCAGGAATTCCGCGAGGACGCCTGCACCTACTCTTGCCGCTACTGGATCGACGACGTCCAGCGCACCGAGAACCTGGACGGCGACGTGCGCAGCGCGATCTGGTACGCGCTGCACCGCGCGGGCATGGAGATCCCGTTCCCGTCGCGGAACATCAACGTCACCGAGATGAACGAGGACCGCATCCAGCGCAAGCGCGACGAGGAATACGCGCGCCGGGTCGACGCCCTCTCGCGCGTCGACGTGTTCCGCGCGCTGGACGCCGAGAAGATCGACCGGCTGTCGCGCCGCCTGCGCCACGTCGTGTTCGGTCCCGGCGAGGTGATCCTGCGGCAGGGCGATCCGGGCGACTCGCTGTACGTCGTGCGCGGCGGACAGGTGGCGGTCCAGATCGGCGTGCTGGGCGCGTCGAAGGAGGTGGCGACGCTGGGCGACGGTCAGTTCTTCGGCGAGATGTCGTTGATGACGGGCGAAATGCGCACCGCGACCGTGGTCGCGAAGAGCGACGTCGAGTGCTACATCGTCGACAAGGAAGCCTTCCAGGAGATCGTCCACGAGAAACCGGAGCTGGCGGGCACCATCAGCGACATCCTGTCGCGCCGGCAGGTCGACCTGGGCGTCAAGCGCGCGCTGACGCCGGTGCCGTCGGCGGCCCACACCAACCAGCTGCGCTCGAAGATCGCCGCGTTCTTCGGAATCGGCGGCGGCAAGCAGCGTTCCTGACGCCGCGACCGCGGCCGCCCGTCAGAACACGTAGCGATCGGTGTGGCCGATGAGCCCGCCGGTCGCCGCTCCGAGCAGGCCGCCGCCGATGCCCAGCAGAAGGCCGCCGAAGAACGCTTTGTCGCCAGCGGAGAGATGGAAGAAGCAGGCGTCCCCGCAAGCGGGATCGTCGCCCCGCGAGTACCCGATGACCGCACCAGCCACCGCGCCGCTCAGCAGTCCCATGTACAGTCCTTCCAGCGCGCCGGGCAGCCGCCGCTTCACCTCGTAACCTCGGAGCGATGACGGATCGACGAGCGGCGCCACTTCGCCCGCTGCCGCCGGGGGCGGCACGTCGGACTGGTACAGCAACCTCACGGCGTCCCTGTCTGTCCGGCGCGTGTCTCGTGACGTGGCGTCCTCCCCGAGCTGGACCTGTAAAGCCTCGATGGTCGCCGGCCGGGTCCGCTGGTGAGTTGTCGTGCAGCCGCCGAGCAGCGCGGCCGTCAGCGCGAGGAGAGATCCGAGTGAACGCATCAACACGGACCCGACAGCAACTGGTGTGCCGCGGCGGAAAGCGCCCGCGACGGGCCGGCACGCGCGGCGCGCTGTCAGACTTTCACCGCCCCGCGTCGCGTGGCCGCTACGCACGCGTCAGCGAATCAGCGGGCGGACGTCCACCGCCTTCATGCCGGCGCGGCGGGCCGCCTCCAGGCCGATGTCTGTGTCCTCGTAGACGGTGCAGTGCGCGGGATCGACGCCCAGGCGGCGCGCCGCCTCCAGGAACACGTCGGGCTCGGGTTTGTGGCGCGCGGTGTCTTCGGCGGCGACGACCGCGTCGAACCAGTCGGCGATCCCCAGGGTATCGAGCGTGCGCGTCACCAGCCGGCGCACGCTGCCCGACGCGATCGCCAGCGGTCCCTCGCTGCGGTGGCGGCGCGCGATCTCCATCACAACCGCGATGGGCTGGATGCCGGCGCCCGCCGCGAGGCTGTCGTAGTACGCCTGCTCCTTCTCGAGGGCGACAGCGACGGGATCGAGGGTCAGCCCAGCCTCGGCGATGAGCATCGCCGCGATCTTCGCGGTCGGGACCCCCCCCAGCGAGTAAAAGCGCGCCTCCGGGAACTGCAGGCCGTGGCGGCGCGCGATCGCCGTCCAGGCAACGAAATGCGAGGGCATGGTGTCGACCAGGGTACCGTCGAGGTCGAAGATAAAACCCGGTTTGGGCTCTGCCATGCGCGACGATGTTAAACTCGCCGAGCAGCCCGTGCCTAGCTGTCCTACCTGCCACAACACGTTTCCGGCCGGAACAGACGTCTGTCCGCGCGATGGGGCCCAGCTGATGACCACCGGCGCGAGCACGCAGGCCGGCCTGGTCATGGCCGCCACGGTGCCGGGGCTGCCCACGCCGCCGCCCAGCAAGTCCGGCGCCGGATCGGCGTCGTCGTTCGCCGGCGCCGCGACCGCGCCCAATCCGGAGGAAGAGGCGAAGTTCGATTCGCTGGTCGGCGCGGTGCTGGCGGATCGCTACCAGATCGTGCGCCGCATCGGCGAGGGCGGGATGGGCGCGGTGTACGAGGCCAAGCACACCGTCATCGGCAAGCGTGTCGCGGTCAAGGTGCTGCTGGAGAAGTTCCTCGCCAAGAGCGACTTCGTCGCGCGCCTGTTGCAAGAGGCGCGGCTGGCGAGCTCGATCGGTCACGAGCACATCGTCGACGTCACCGACTTCGGCACCACCACCGACGGACGGTCGTTCGTCGTCATGGAGTTCCTGGACGGCGAATCGCTGGCCGAGCTGGCGATGCGCGAGGCGCCGCTGCCGATCGAGCGCAGCCTGGGAATCGCCCGCCAGGTGGCGAGCGCGCTCGGCGCCGCCCACGCGAAGGGGATCTTCCACCGCGATGTGAAGCCGGAGAACATCTACCTGGTCAAGCGCGGCGACGCCGACTTCGTGAAGGTCGTCGACTTCGGTATCTCGAAGGCGGTGAAGCCGGGCGGCGACGACGGCCCCGAAGGCTACCGGCTGACGCACACGGGGCTCTTGCTGGGGACGCCGCTTTACATGTCGCCCGAGCAGGCGCGCGGCGAGGAGGATCTCGACCACCGCGTCGACATCTGGGCGCTGGGGATCCTGCTTTACGAATGCCTGACCGGTGAGGTTCCGTTCCGCGCCAACAACTACCTCGGCATCATCTCGCAGGTGCTGACGCACGACCCGACGCCGCCGTCGCGGCTGCGGCCCGAGCTGGGCATCTCGGGCGCGGTCGAGGCGGTGGTGATGCGCGCGATGGAGAAGGACCGCACGCGCCGCTATCAGACGATGGCCGATCTGGAACGCGATCTGGAACGGTTGCTGGCCGGCGACCAGAACGTGGGCCTGGTGCCGCGGGCGCCGGGCGCGGCGGGGACGCGGGCGGGCGCGGCGCCGAAGCGCTGGCCGCTGTTCGCCGCGGGCACTGCCGCGGTGGCGATCGCCGTCTACCTCGGCTGGCCGTCGAAGCCGCCGCCCGCGCCGCCGGCGCCCGTGCTCGCGCCGCCCGCGGCGGTGGTGGCGCCGCCCGCGCCGCCGCCGCCGAGCACCAGCACGAGTCCGTCCACGAGCACGACGCCGAGCGCGACGTCGCAGGTGCCGCCGGCGCGACGGAAGGTGCGGGTGCGCGTCGCCCAGCCGGCGGCGAAGGCGACCGCGACGGTGCCGGGCGGCGGGACATCGGTGGGCAAGTCGCGTGAGGTGCAGGTTCCCAAAGATTCCAAGGAAGCGTATCCCGACAAGTGAAAGCCGCGCGCGTCTCGGCGATCTTACGTGGGACCCTGGGAGGGTCCCACACCTCCCGCGCCGGGCTCGCGCAGGCGAAGCCCGCGCTCCCCCACGCGATCTTCCTGGCGAGCGTGCTCGCGATCGTCTCCGTGGCCGCGCCCGCGCGCGCCGCCGACGACGCGACCGCGCAAGCGCGCTCGCACTACGAGGTGGGGCTGAAGCTGTTCGACGCGCGCGAGCACGAGCAGGCTCTGATCGAGTTCTCGAAGGCGAACGAAATCAAACCGCGCCCCGCGGCGCTGTTCATGATGGCCCAGTGCGAGTACCTGATGGGCCGCCTCAAGGACGCCAGCGCTCACTACAAGCGCTACGCCGACGAGAACCCGAACGGTGAGTTCGCGGAGCTGGCGCGCGACCGCGTCGAGAGCATCGCCAAGCGCCTGAGCACGTTCGTCGTCAACACCGTGCCGGAGGACGTCACGGTCCGCATCTCGCCCGAGGGCGAGACCGGCAGGATCGTCGCCACCGGCCAGGCCCCCAACAACTTCCCCATTCCGCGCGGGCGTTACCGCGTCGACGTCACGCGGCCGAACTACCAGGGACAGACGCGCGTCGTCGAGATCGACGTCGGCGAGACGAAGCCGCTGTTCTTCAAGCTGGATCCGATCCCGGCGCGCCTGGAGATCGAGACGACGCCGCCCGGCGCCACGCTGTACGTCAACGGCAACCGCGCCCGCAACCCGTATCGCCAGGACGTCACGCCCGGCCACATCGAGATCTTCGCGGAGGCCACCGACTACGAGGCGAAGACCACGGAGCTGACGCTGGCGCCGGGCGAGCACAAGCTGCTGACGGGCGATTCGCGCCTCCGGCTGAACTACGTGCAGCGCTCCGGGCGGCCCGAGCTGGTGGTCGCGTCGTCGCTGCTGGGCGGCCTGGTGGGCGCGGGCGCCGTCATCGCCGGCATCGGCGAAGCGCTGGAGAGCCCGAACGTCGCGTCGGTCTTGCTGGTGAGCGGCGGCGCCGTGTCGGGCGTCGTCGCGGGCGCGCTGGTCGGATCGGCGCTGGCGCCGCGCTACATCCCCGACAACCAGGCGCTGCACATCCTGGGCGGGATGTGGATCGGCACCGCCGAGGGGCTGATGGCCGGTGTCGTCGTCCGGCAGGTGATGACCGCACGGGGCGAGGTCATTCCTCCCTGCCCGGGTCCGGACCCCTGCCGCGGCTCGGTGTCCGACCAGCTGCGCGCCGGGTTCGTGGGCACGCTGCCCGGCCTGACACTGGGGTTGACCGCGGGCGCGCTGACGTCCAAGCGCGCGCCGAACTATGGCCGCGAGACGCTGATCCAGAGCGCCGCGCTGGGCGGGGCGCTGTTCGGCGGCGTCGCGCAGCTCGCCTTCAAGTGGAAGCCGTACGGCCTCAGCTGGGAGTACACGGTTCATGAATACCAACCGAAGCCGATGGGGCAAGCTCCGTTCGACAAGGACTGCACGCCCAACGTGGACGGTAACTTCAACTGCGCGATACCGGACAACAGCGTCTTCGACATCGCGCCGGGGGCGCTGATCGGTCTCAACGTCGGCCTCGCCGCGGGCTTGCTGGGCGCGTATCTGCCGGATCAGTCGCGCTACGGCCCGAGCTGGAAGCGCATCCTCCTCATCGATCTCGGCGCAGGCGCGGGCGCGCTGGCGGGCGGCGTCGGCTCGTGCGTGGCGCTGGTCGACGACTGCCTGAAAGCGAAGACGCCCAACGCCGACGCGCGCGCGATCTCAGCCTGGGTGGCGATCGCCGGCGGCGGCCTCGGCCTGCTGGGCGGGATCCTGATGACGCGCGACATGGATGAGGACGTGACCGCGCCGTCCTCGACGCCGCCGCCGATCGTCACGTACGCGCCGATGCGCGACGGCAACGGCGGCACCGCGCCCGGCGTGGCCGCGATGGGATTCTTTTAGGGGTAGAGTTCACTCATGTCCGGATCCTTGCGTGACGTGCTGGTCGTCGACGCGGTGCGGACGCCGATCGGGCGGTTCCGCGGCGCGCTGGCCGAGGTGCGCCCCGACGATCTGGGCGCTGTCGCGATCGCTGGCCTCGTGAAGCGCGCCGTCCCCGATCCCGCCGCCATCGACGACGTGTATTTCGGTTGCGCCAACCAGGCGGGCGAGGACAACCGCAACGTCGCGCGCATGAGCCTGCTGCTGGCCGGCCTCCCCGTCACGGTGCCGGGCGCGACGGTCAACCGCCTCTGCGGTTCGGGCCTGCAGGCGATCGTCGACGGCGCCCGCGCGATCGCCGCGGGCGAGGCCGACCTGGTGGTCGCGGGCGGCGTCGAATCGATGTCGCGCGCGCCGCTGGTGATGCCCAAGGCGCGCGAGGCGTTTCCGCGCGGCGACGTCGTCGTTCACGACAGCACGCTGGGCTGGCGCTTCGTCAACCCGCGCATGGAGGCGCTGTACGGCACACACGCGCTGGGCGAGACCGCCGAGCTGGTCGCGGAAAAGCACGGCGTCACGCGCGAACAGCAGGACGCATTCGCGCTGAACAGCCAGCGCCGGTGGGCGGCCGCGCAGGCGGCCGGGCGGTTCGCCGACGAGCTGGTTCCCGTCACGATTCCAGGCAAGAAAGGCGAACGGATCTTCGACACAGACGAGCATCCGCGGCCGGAGACGACCGCCGCCGAGCTGGCCGCGCTGGCGCCCGCGTTCCGCAAGCAGAAGGGCACGGTCACCGCCGGCAACGCGTCCGGCCTCAACGACGGCGCGGCCGCCGTGCTGCTGGCGTCGCCCGAAGGCCTGGCGCGCCTCGGCGGGCGCCGGCCGCTCGCCCGCTTTGTCGCGTCGGGCGTCGCCGGCGTCGAGCCGAAGCTGATGGGCCTGGGGCCGATCCCGGCGACCCAGCGGGCGCTCGCCCGCGGCGGCATCAACGCCACCGATCTGGATCTGATCGAGCTGAACGAGGCGTTCGCGGCGCAGGCGATCCCGTGCGTGCGCGAGCTGGATCTCGATCCGGCCCGGGTGAACGTCAACGGCGGCGCCATCGCGATCGGCCACCCGCTGGGCGCGTCGGGGGCGCGCCTGGTGACCACGCTGGTGCACGAGCTCTCCCGGCGCGGCGCCCGCTATGGGCTGGCCAGCATGTGCATCGGCGTCGGCCAGGGCATCTCCGCCATCTTCGAGCGCCCATGAGCGAGACGCAGGACGATCCTTCGGCGGTGTTCGGCGCGGCCGCGCACGAGATCAAGAACGCGCTCGGACCGCTGGCGATGACGTTGCAGCTGGCCGAGCGGCAGCTGCTCGCCGGCCAGCCGATAGCGCCCGCCGACATGGCGTTCGCCCGCGCGCAGGTGCGGCGCCTCTCCCGCCTGGTCGAGGACCTGATGGATCTCACCCGCGCCGACCTGGGGCTGCTCGCCGTTCGCGCGCGCGCCACGGATCTCGCCGCGGTCATCAACGAAACCGTCGACACGTTTCGCCGCGCGCACGCGACGCCCGTGTCGGTCGAGCTGCCCGCGGACGCGCTGACGGTCACCATCGACGCCGAGCGCATCCACCAGGTCCTGCTCAACCTGCTGGAGAACGCCGTTCGCTATTCGCCCGAGGGCGCGCCCGTCACGGTGACGGTGTCCGCGCCCGGCCCGGCCGTGGTGCGCGTGACCGTCCGCGATCGCGGCCCAGGCATCGCCGCCGCCGAGCAGCAGCGGATTTTCCAGCGCTTCATCCGCGGCGCGGCGGCGGAGGGGAAGGGCGGTCTGGGCATCGGCCTCTACCTCTGCCACACGATCATGGAGCGGCACGGCGGGCGCATCGGGGTCGACAGCACCGTCGGTGACGGAGCCGCATTCTGGATAGACCTCCCTCGCTGATCGCGATATCCTCGATCTTTCCCGGGAGAATCTTCTAGTGGCGCGCGATCCGAAAATCACGCCGATCACGAGGCACGAACCGCGCACGTTCTACGCGACGCGCATGACCCGCACGCAGGCGGGCGAGGCGTGGGACCTCTGGTCGGTCGAGGACGGCCGCCGCGTCGGATTTCTGTCGGTCGTGGATGACGGCCACGTCGTCTACGCGCTGGCGACCGTGAAGCGCGGCACCTCGCACGAGGAGGTCGCCGATCTCATCGAAGGCTTCTTCACACCGTCCTCGACGGACGCCCACAACCGCGAGATCATCATTTCGGACTATGACGAAGAGCCCGAGATGCTCGAGTCCGACATCCGGCAGACCTGATCGCGTGTGGAGCCGGCGAGCTTTGCTCGCCGCGCAACATAGCGGGAGGGTTTGGGAACCCTTCGAGGGTTCCCATTGCGATCGAGCGCCGGTGCCCGGGGCGCGATGACCGCGAAGGCACCGGGTAGTCTGTTCGGGACGTTCCTGTCCTTTCAGGAACGGAACAACGACGCCTTCTTTGGCCGCGCCGACGACGTGGCCCGCCTGGACACGTTGCTGTCGGGCGCCGGGCACCTCGTGGTGCTGTCGGGCCCGTCGGGCGTCGGCAAGACGTCGCTGCTGCGGGCGGGGTTGACGCCCGTGCTCACGCGGCGCGAGCTGACCGTCGTGACGCTGACCAGCTACCGCGATCTCGAACGCGAGCTGGTGCGCGCCACCAGCATGGTCGACATTCCGCCGCCGGTCCCCGGGCAGGACGCGGCCGACTACCTGGGCGGCGTCGCGCGCAATTCCAAGGGCGGCCTGGCGCTGATCCTCGACAACCTGGAAGAGGTGTTCGAGCCGTCGCGCCTGCAGAAGGAAGGCGGCGGCGTCGCGGCCGTCACCGAGCTGGCCCTGCGGGTGATCGAGGAGGCGCCGCGCACGCGGGTGGTGCTTTCGATCGATGACGCCGCGTTCGCGCGCCTGGACGCGATCACCGGCGCGCTGGGCGGGCCGTCGGGCAAGCTGGGCGCGCCGGCGGCGGTGACGCTGGCGCCGCTCGGCGAGGCCGCGGTCGCGGACATCATTGAACGCAGCGCCGTGCAGTCGGGAACGGCATTCGAGAGCGGCCTCGCCGCCGCCGTCGCGGCCGATCTCGTCCGCGCGGGTCCCTGCCGTCCGTTCGATCTGCAGCTCTGCGCGCGGTCCATCGTCGACCTGCGCCTCGCGACGGCGCGCCGTTACCGCCGCAGCGGTGGTCCGGCAGTGCTGCCGGCGCTGTGGCTCGCCGATGTCTGCCGCACCAGCGGGGGCGCGCTGGCGCGGCGCGCGCTGCTCGCCGGCTGCGAACCCGACGGCGTGAGCGAATCCGATCTCGGCGCGCGCGTCCGGCGCGGGCGCAACCTGGGCGCCGAGACGCTGACCGCGTTGCAGACGCGCGGGCTGCTCGTCGCGCAGACCCAGGGCCGCAAGGAGGTGTTCACGGTCGCGCACCCGGCGCTGCGCGGGGCCATCCGCGACTTCGCCATCGCCGAGCACGCGCGCGCCACCATCGCGCGCCGTGCGCTGACCCGGCGGATCGCCACCGGCGATCGCTTGCGCGTTCCCGAGCTGGTCGCGGTTCATCGCCACCTGCGCGGGACGCTGACGCCGCCCGAGCGCGTGGCGGTGCGGCGCAGCCTGGGCGCCGCCGCCATGCGCATCAGCCTGGGCGTCGCGCTGGCGCTGCTGATCGTCGCGGGCCTGTATGCGGACACGCGGCGCGCCTACTCGGTCGCGTTCGATCCGCCCGAGGCGGGTCCGGCGGCGCGTGTCGTCGTTCGCCTGGGACGGCCGCGGACATCATTTCTCAACTTTCTCCCCAACACGCCGCCGCTGGGTTCGGTCATCGCCGACACCGGGTACACGGCGGGCAGCCTGGGGCCGGAGACGGTCGCGCGCATCGCGGGCGGCCGCGTGTCGGGAACGCTGGAAAAGACCCCGGCCGGGCGCGTGCCCGGCTGGCTGCGCGAGGTCCTGAACGGCCTGCGTCCCGTCCCGCGCGGGATCGCGAAGGCGCTGCTCGGCGATCCGGACGGCGTCGCCGCGCTGAAGCTCGCGTTCAGCGATCCGGCGGCGCGCGGCGAGATCCTGTCGGCGCTGGCGGTGATCGGCCGCGGCGGCGCCGGCGAGGACGAGATCCTCGCGGGCGCGCTGGCCGACGTCGCGCCCGAGGTCCGGCGTCGCGGCGTGGCCGTCGCCGCGGCCATCGCGCGCCGTCAGGCGGGCGACACGAAGGACGGCGCGGCGCGGACGAACGGATCGACACACGCCGCGACGTTGCGTGCGGCGCTCGCCGATCGTTCCGCCGACGTGCGCGCCGCCGTCCTGCAGGAGGCCGCCACGCTGCCGCCGCGCGACGCGGCGGGCATCGTCACGCTGGCGCTGCGCGATCCGGATCCGGCCTTGCGCCGCCGCGCCGAGGAAGCCAGCGAGGCGCTGGCGGCGCGCGAGCCCGCCGCCGTGGTGGAGGCGCTCGCCGATATGCTGCAGGGGGGCGATGCCGGCGCCCGGCGCGCGGCGCTGGTGCTGTTCGAGTCGATCGCGACGCGCGCGCCGGCCGCTTGCGGTCCCGTGCTCGGGCGCGTCGTGCTCGCGGATAAGACGCCGGACGACGCGCGCGTCGCGGCGCTGCTGATCCTGCGGCGCACCGGGCCACCGTCGCCGTCGCTGAAGCCGGCGCTGGAGAAGGCGATCCGGCCGGAATCGTCGCCGCGGCTGCGCTCGGCGGCGCTTCCACTGTACGCGCGCCTGGTCTCGCCCGCCGAGGCCGAGGAGATCGCGCGCAACGAGATGAAGGGACCGCCGGCCGCGCGCGCTTCCGCCGCCGCGGTGTGGGGCGCCGTCGCGATTACCCGCCCGGACGAGGCCGCCAAGGCGCTGAAGGCGATGCTCTACGATCCGTCGGTCGAGACGCGCGTCGAGGCGGCGCGCGCGTACGGTAACCTGAAGCGCGACGGCCTCGAGCTGGTGGACAAGGCGCTCAAGGATCCCAGCCCCGAGGTCGAGCGCGCGGCGCTGGAGTCGGCGACCGCGCTGGCGGTGGCGTATCCGTTCCAGGTCGCGGAGATCCTGGGCCGCGCGCTGAAGGAGGTGCGGCCCGGCGTGCGTCGCAGTTTGGTTGAAGCGCTGGCGCGGCTGGGCGAGGGCCGGCCCGCGGTGGCGCTGCCGCCGCTGGCGCGCGCCGTGAAGGACAGCGACGCCGCGGCGCGGGTCGCCGCGGCCAACGGTTTCTGCGCCCTCGCGAAGAAGAACGGCGCGGCGTCGGCGCCGTTCCTGCGGATCGCGGCGAAGGACGATCGCGACGACGTGCGCACCGCGGCGGTGGCGTGCCTGGCGGACGTCGCGGCGACCGACGCCAAGGGCGCCGCGCGCATCGCCGCCGAGGCGGCCGACTCGCCGACGCCCGCTGTCCGCGTCGCTGTCGCCGACGCGCTGGCCGCGCTGGGACCGGAGGCCGCCGCGCTGGCGTCGGCGACGTTGCTGAAGTTGATCGCGGACAGTGATCCGCAAGTAAGATCCAGCGCCGAGCGCGCGTTCGCCAAGGGCGCCGGCAAGCTGGACGGGAAGCGCTACGCCGACGCCGAGCGCGCCCTGGAAGCGGCGCTGGTCCAGGGCGACGCGGCCGAGCGCAAGCTGATCGTGTCGGCGGCCGCCAAGGCGGGGCTGTGGGGCCTCCTGCGGCAGGCCGCGCGCGACGGCGACGAGACGGTGCGCCTCGAGGCGGTGCGCGCGGCGGGCGCGGGCAAGGGCGTCGGGCTGGAGATCGTGCGGGGCGCGGTCGACGATCGTTCCCAGACCGTGCGCGCGGAGGCGATGCGGCTGCTCGCCGGCGGCGCGGGCGGGGGCGCCCGCGACATGCTGCCGACGTTCGAGGCGATGCTGCGCGGCGCCGACGTGTCGGCGCGAACGGCCGCCGTCGCCGGAATCGGCGAGCTGCCCGACGCCGGCGAGGCGGGCATTCGCCTACTGGGCGAGGCGCTGGGTCAGCGCAGCGAGGCGCTGCGCGCGGCGGCGGCGCGCTCGCTGGGGCGGCTGGCCGAACGCGACCCGGCCCCGGTGGCGCCGTACCTCGAACGCGCCGTGCGCGATGTCTCGTACGACGTGCGGAACGCAGCGTTGCCGGGTCTGGCGCTCGCGTGGTCGCAGCGCCAGGACGCGCGCGAGCTGGCCCACGTGCTGGTCAGCTCGGACACGGACAGCGTCCGGCGCTTCGTCGCGCTGGAAGCGCTGGTCGCGCGCGCGCAACGGCCGAACATTCCGGCGAACGAGCGCGCGTCCGCGCGCGCCGAGCTGGACAAGATCGCGGAGTCCGGCCCCGCGCTGGCGCGGCTGGCCGCGCGCATCGGCAAGAGCTTCATCGACGCCCCGCCCGCCGAGATGCACGCGTTCATCGAACGCCTGTTCGGCGGATAGGGCGCGTCAGATGCAGAGCACGCCGTCGCAAAGATTGGCGTATGGATAACCGCCGCTGCACAGGTCTTCGTACGTCTTCCCCACGTGGTCGACGTAAAACTGAGCGAACGCGGTCTCGTCGAAGCAGTCCGCCTGCAGCGTCCACGTCCACGCGCTGGCCCCCCAGCGCACCGGCAGCGTCGGATCGGGGGCGAGGACCACTCGCCGCGCGGCTCCACAGGTCGGATCGGGCGGGAGCGTTGCGATGAACGCCTGCGCGCGCGCGACCTCGTCCAGACATTCCTGCCCGGCGCCCCCGCAGTTGTAGACGATGACCACCGCGCCGTGCTCCAGCCCGTGCATCAGATTTCCCCACGGGACGGGGACGTCGAAGATCCGGTACTCGGGCCAGCACCTGAAGTGATCACCCGACGACGGAGGCACTGTCTGGTAATTGGTCGGCCCCGTGCACGGGATGTGCACGGCATACGGCTGGGCGCCTTCCTGCGGATGCTGTTCGATCACGACCGCGCAGCGTGCCCCGTCGACGACCGTCGTCGTATCGCCGTTGTCGCCGCCCGTGTCGACGGGAGACGGCTCCTGCGGCATCGGTTCGTAGGCCGCGTCGCGCGGGGTGATGTTGCTTCCGCCGCACGCGGCGAGCAACAAGACGCAGGACATCAAGATGATAGCCGCACACCCGCGCTGCGCGCGGGAGCGGCTAGCGGCGGCGGCTCGCCATCGCGCGATCGATTTCACGCTGGCTCTCCCGTTTCTTCGAGTCTTCGCGTTTGTCCCATGACTGCTTGCCGTGAACGAGGGCCAGCTCCGCCTTCACGCGTCCCTTCTTTTCATACAGCGAAAGCGGCACCAGCGTGTAGCTCTTCTCGCGAATCTTCCCGACCAGACGATCGATCTCGCGGCGATGCAGCAGCAGCTTGCGCTTCCGGCGCGGATCGTGGTTGCGACCGTGCGAGAACGCGTACACGCCGACGTCCATCTGGTGCAACCACGCCTCGCCCTTGTCGATCTCGGCGAACGCGTCGACCAGCGTGACCTTGCCGGCGCGGATCGACTTCACCTCCGAGCCCGCCAGCACCAGCCCCGCCTCCAGCGTCTCGTCGACGTGGTACTCGTGCCGCGCGCGCCTGTTGCGCGCCAGATATTTTACGTCTTCGGTGGGGGCCGGTTTCGCCATCGGGACCTGCGGCCCGCGAACTATAGCTTGCCCGCGCGCCTTGACTGCGCCGCACCTGCGGCGTACGACTTTCGGATGAGCCCGCGACGGGACGCCGCCGGACGCCGAGTGGGCGGCTTGCTGTTCGCCGTCCTGCTCGTCGCGTCGCAGGCGAACGCCTGGATCCACGCGGTGGCGATCGGGCACGTGGCCTGTTCCGAGCACGGCGAGGCCGTTCACGGTCGTGCCGTCGCCGACGGTCAGGAACGTGTCGCGCGCGCCGTCGACGGCGCCGGCGTCCGGGCGGATCTCGCGGCGGCGTCCGGCCACGATCACTGCGGGAACGCGGCGCTGCTGCGCTGGCGCGACGTCGCCCTGACAGCGCGGTTCGGCCTGACCGCGTTCGCGCCGTCCGCTCTGTCAACGTCGCTCGCGCCGCGCCACGAAGCCGCGCGCGCGGCCGGCGTCTACCGTCTCGCTCCCAAGACATCTCCGCCCGCTGCCTGACCGAGAGTCGAAGTCCGCGGCCTCGCGTTCCATCGCGAACGACGCGCGCCTTCATCGTCGTCCGGCACCGCACCAGGAGAGAGCATGCTGACGTCCCTGATCTGTTACCTCTGGCTGCAGCAGCAATCGATCGAAAATTCGAAGCCGCCCGAACCGCCGCCGGCGCCGCCGCCCGCCGCGGTGCCGGCCCCGGGCGCGGCGCCCGAGCCGCAGCCGCCCGCGAACCTCGAGGGCGGTGTCGTACAGGTACCGACTGCGCCCGCGCCCGCTGCGCCGCTTCCACCGCCACCGTCTCCGCCACCGGCTCCGGCGCTGGAAGCGCTGGAAGCGCCGGCCGCGGCGCCCGCGGTGTCGTCGCAGCAGAGCGTGCGCGCGCCCGGCGCCAGCCTGCTGAACCCGGCGCTGTCATTCATTCTCGACGGCGCTTTCGGGTACTACGGCGTGCACGGCGACGATTTCGCGGCGCTCGGCCTGCCCGTCTCGGGCGACGATCCATCGCCGACGATCGAGGGCTTCAGCCTGCAGGAGATTGAATTCGCCGCGCAGGCGGCCGTCGATCCCTACCTGGAGGGCGCCGTCTTTCTGACCATTCCCAACCTGCAGGGGCTCGAGGTCGAGGAGGCCTACCTGGTGACGACCAGCTTGCCCGCGAACCTGCAGATCAAGGCGGGCAGCTTCCGATCGCAGTTCGGGCGCAACAATACCCAGCACCTCCACGCGCAGAACTTCACGCGCCGGCCCCTCATGACGCCGCTGCTGTTCGGCGCCGACGGCTTCCGCGGGCCCGGCGCGCAGGTGTCGCTGCTGGTGCCTCTCCCCTGGTTCACGACGCTGTTCGCGGAGGCGTTCAGCATCGGCGCCCCCGACGACACCGCGCTCGTCGCGACGTTCGGCGGCGGCGCGCGCCTGACGCCGAAGAACCTGACGTACACGGCGGTGCTGGAGCAGTTCTGGGAGCTGGGCGAATCGACGTCGCTCTTGCTCGGCGCCAACTTCGCGACCGGCCACGTGTTCGATTGCATGCAGGCGGTCCCGTGCGACGTGGTCACGGCCGCGGGCCCGCGGACGTATCTCTACGGCGGCGATCTGTACTTCAAGTGGAAGCCGCCCAACCAGGCGCAGACCTACGCGAGCCTGCAGTGGACGACGGAATGGTTCGCGCGAACGATCACCTCCGGCGGTCCCACCGAGGGTGCAGGTTACACGGAGCCGGTGTTGCAGATCGCGCGCCGCTTCTACGTCGGCGGGCGCTTCGATCTGGTCGGCCTGCCGAGCGGGCCGAACATCGCGCGCGCGTACGGTTACGCCGCGTCGCTGACGTTCGCGCCCAGCGAGTACTCGCGCGTGCGCCTGTACGGCCAGGAGCTGAACAGCGCTGGCCAGTGGGCGACGGTCGCCTTCCTCCAGATCGAGTACGCGATGGGCGCCCACGGCGCGCATCCCTACTGAGACGGCCATGAGACTCGCGATCAGAACCGCGCTTGCTGTTGGGGCCATCGTCCTCGGGTGCGGCGCGCGCGCCGAAGCCAAGCTGCGCGTGGTGGCATCGATCGAAACGCTGGCGGACATCAGCCGGCAGGTGGGCGGCGATCGGGTCGAGATCACGTCGCTGTCGCGCGGCTACCAGGATCCGCACTTCGTCGACGCGAAGCCCTCGCTGGTGCTGGCGCTCAACCGCGCCGACGCGCTCGTCTACGTCGGACTCGATCTCGAGATCGGCTGGCTGCCGCCGCTGGTGCAGCAGTCGCGCAACGGCCGCATCCAGCGCGGCCAGCCCGGCAACATCGACGCGTCGACTTCGATCCGCGCGGAGGACATTCCCACCGTGCCGTCGGAGCAGCTGCGCGCGCTGGGCGACATCCATCCGCTCGGGAATCCGCACTACTGGATCCCGCCGAAGAACGCGCGCGCCATCGCGCGCCTGCTCGCCGAGCGCTTCACCGCGCTGGATGCGGGCGGCGCCGCCACGTACAAGGCGGAGCTGGCGCGCTTCGAGGCGCGCCTCGCCGCCAAGGAAAAGGAATGGGAGGCCGCCGCGGCGCCGCTGAAGGGCACCCGCATCGTCACGTTCCACAAGAGCTGGTCGTACGTCGCGCACTGGCTGGGGCTGGAGGAGATCGGCTACATCGAGCCGAAGCCCGGCATTCCGCCCACCGCGAATCACACCGCGCAGCTGGTCGAGCTGATGAAGAAGAACGGCGTGCGCCTGGTCGTCGTCGAGTCGTTCTACCCGAGCTCGATGGCGCGCTTCGTCGCTGACAACGGCAAGGCCCGCCTGGTCGCCGCGCCGTCGAACGTCGGCGCGACGCCCGCGATCAAGACGTACTTCGACCTGGTCGACGCGGTGATCGCGGCCCTCAAGGGCGGCTGATCTCGGTCCGCGCTGCGCGGCGCTGTCAGACCGCGCGGGCGAGGGCGAGCACGTGTACGTCGGCCGCGCCCGCGGTGACCAGCGCGTCGCTGCACTCGCTGAACGTCGCCCCGGTCGTGTAGACGTCGTCGACGACGATCACGCGCCGGTTGCGCACCCGCCCGCTGTCGCTGACCACGAACGCGCCCGCCACCTCGGCGAAGCGCGCCGCTGGGCTGGCGTGCCCGAGCGAGCGGGTCTCGCGTGTGCGGTGCAGAAGCGCGCGCTCCAGGCGGGGCAGACCCCGAACCGGCTTCAACTTCGGGGCGCCCTCCAGCCCGATCAGCGCGAAGCGCGCCAGCTCGAGCGCCTGGTTGAACCCGCGCTCGCGCAGCTTCGTGTGGTGAAGCGGCACCGGGACCACGACGTCGTCCGGCCCCATCTTCGTGCGCGCCAGCAGATCGGCGAGCACCGGAACCATCAGGCGTGCCAGCCGCCGCGCCAGCTCGCGGCGCTTGCCGTGCTTCATGCGCACGATGGCGCGCGCGATCGTCTCGCCGTACTCGAAGCAGGCGTTCCCGGTCGTGAACGGCAGCGGCACGCGCAGGCAGCGCCGGCAGCGCTTGCCCGCGAACACCAGCTCGCGCGGGTCGTCGTGGCGCGGCAGCGCGCACCCCGGGCAGACGCCGCACAGCGCGTTCAACGCCAGGCTGCAGGGCGCGCAGAACAGCGCCGCCTCGGGAACGGTCTCGTCGCACCCGGCGCAGCGCGCGGGCCAGATCAGGTTGAGGGACTCCGAAACCAGCGGCATCAGGTTCATGCGACCGTTATCGGGACCGCGCGTCCGATCGTTGCGAGATAGACCGAACATCTTGATCGCGTTTCGCATGTCATTCTCCGTGTGAGCGTGGCGTGAACCGCTACGTCCTTGCTTCGGACGCCCCTCGCCGGAGTTGCCTAGTCGGCGCGCAATTCGCGGATGCGGTCTTCGGTCACGAGTGTTCGTGCTCGCTGGCGCGCATCGGGGATCTGCGGCCACCGGGCAGCGGCAAGATCTCCCATGGCGTCGCGATAGCGGACCCACTCGTGCTGCGCGCCCCGCGCCTTCGTCTTGTAGTCATCGATGTTGGTGTCGAGGTTGGACTTGGCGTACGCGGACACGTTGTCGCTGTAGACCGCGTTCAGTTCTTTGTCCGCCTCGGCGAACGGGCGCCGCAGCACGAGACGATCGGCCGGGCCCGTGACGACCGCCTTGATGGTGGTCATCAAGTTTCGTCGCGCGCGTGCTTCCTGGTCCATCGCCTCCTGGTCCCGGGCCGAGCCGTCGATGTACTCCTGGTACACGCGATCACCTTCGGCCTTCACGAACCTTTCGAACGCAGCCTTCGCGCGATCGAAGGCGGGCCCGACGCGCGAGTCGAGTCCAGGCCGAATTTTGTTCAACTGGGCGTCGCTCTTCGCTGTCTTTCTCGCTTCCGACCCAGCCTGGCACGAATTCCAGGAAGGCGTCGTCATCGCGATGTCCTTACAGAAATCGACGCGCCGGCCTTTCAGCTTCGGATTCGCGTCGCGCTGCGCGATGATCTTGAGCATCGCTTCGACATCGGCGTCCTTCGAGTCGACCCGGTCGACGCTGGCGCGGGCGCCCGGGAGGTCGACGGGCGTTCCCTCGCCGTTGACCTGCATGATCGCGACCATCATCCAGTCGCCCTGAGCACGGAAACACGCGAGTGCCTTGGCGAAGTCGC
>Ga0207701_10001768_pt1 | contig 22533 bp, 19 predicted proteins | sample KBSSwiSSwithPhiX_FD_184294 | JGI IMG/M metagenome (GOLD analysis project Ga0207701, IMG submission 184294) | Switchgrass rhizosphere bulk soil microbial communities from Kellogg Biological Station, Michigan, USA, with PhiX - S5 (SPAdes) (version 2) | ecosystem: Environmental > Terrestrial >... | reverse complement strand
ACTCCGCTCAGGTGGTGGTTGGCAGTTGGTGGTCAGTCGTTGACCACCAACTGCCAACGACCGGCTCCCCCGACCGACCACAACCATCAACCACTAACCAGCCAACACAGCGAGCGCATCGGCGAGCACGGCAACGCCGCGAGCGATCGCCTCCGGCGCCGCATATTCCTCGGGCCGATGGCTGATGCCGTCGCGGCACGGGATGAAGATCATCCCTGTCGGTGCAATGCGCGACATGAACAGGGAGTCGTGGTAGGCGCGGCTAATCATGCGTCGATGCTGGAACCCGCGTGCGTCGCAGGCGCGCTCGATGGCATCGACTATCGCCGGCGCGCAGTGTGCCGGCGGATCGGCGTTGATCGGCTCGGTGCGCACGGTGACGCCACGGTGGACCGCAATCGTGTCGCACGCGCGCTCGATCTCCCGCAGCACCGCGTCACGCCGTGCCTGATCGATGTCACGCACATCGACGTCCAGGCGTGTGCGGCTGGGTACGCTGTTGATCGCGGCTGGAAAGAGCTCGCAAACGCCTGTCGTCGCCACCGTGTCGATCGATCCGCTGGAGCGCGCGATGCGTTCAATCGACAGGGCGATCTCCGCCGCCGCGAGGAAGGCGTCGTGTCGATCCGGCATCAACACCGCACCGGCGTGTCCTCCCTCGCCCTCGACAAAGATGCGGAAGCTGGCGGGCGCCGCGATGGCGGTCACGACCCCGACGTCGATCCGATCGCGGTCGAGGATCGGTCCTTGCTCGATGTGCAGCTCGACGAACGCAGCGTAGGTGCCGCCGGGCAACGGGACGTCGGCAAGCGGTCCAGAGAATCCCGCCGACGAGCGAATCTGGTTCAGCGACTGCCCTTCGGAGGTAAGCACTTCCCCCGCCGACGGATCGAGTGCGGAGGCAAGCAACCGGCTTCCGAGGCAGCCGATACCGAACCGTGTTGGCTCCTCGGAGGTGAAGACGATCAAATCGATCGATCGCTCGGGTGTGAAACCGGCGCGCTGCAGCGCTCGAATCGCTTCGAGGCCGCCGAGCACGCCCACTGTTCCGTCGAAACGACCCGCATTCGGAATGGCATCGCAATGCGAGCCAGTCGCGACCGGAGCACGTGATGGATTGCTGCCGCTCCAGCGCGCAAATGTGTTCCCCACCGGATCCTCGTGGACGACGAGCGACGCGTCGACGAAGAGGGTCTTCAGGTACGCGCGCGCGCGCAGATCCATCTCGCCAAACACGACACGCGTGACCGCAGGGGCAGGATGCTCAGAGAAGATGGCGAGCGTGTCGAGCTCGCTTTGCAGCCGTTGCGCATCGACCGCGGTCAACGCGTCGAATCCCGAGTCCCGAATCCCGAATCCCGGCGCGCATCCGCGGGATGCCGGTCCCAGTCCTTGTAGATCAGATATTTGGCCGGCTGTTTACCGAGCGCTCCGAACCATTGCGGACAGTACGGGGCCATCCAGATGAAGTCGCCCGCGTTGACGGGGTACCACTGCGAACCGAGGAGATAAATCCCGCCGCCCTCCAGCATCAGCAGGCCGTGCTCCATCACGTGAATTTCGACGGCCGGCAGCGATGCACCGGGCTGGTAGGTCATCGTGTTCACTCGGAAGTCGAAGGCCGGATTGTCGGGAACGAGACCGCGCACCTCGAGCCACGGATCGTCGCCGAGATGGGTGGGCGCGACGTCCGACTCCTGACCGGTCACCAGCACGGGAGCGGTAACACCGGCAAGCAGCTGATACGGCTTCTCGATGATGACAGCCCTGGCCGCGCCATCGCTGCAGACGCGGGTCGCTTCGCCGGGCGGAATGTAGGCAAAGCCGCCCGGCTCGAGCGCCTTCGCGCCGACGCGAATGCGTCCCTCGAGCACGTAGACAAATCGCTGATCTCCGCAGGCGGCAAGCGCGCCGCCGCGCTCGAACTCGGCGGTGTACTGCACGAATGCCGAACCGCCCGCAGCCGACGTGTGCACGATCGCGGTCGCGTTCCGCATACCGGGCAGCGGCGCGCGGACAAAGGTGTCGGGTGTTTGCAGGCGGTGATCGTGGTGGTTCGCGCTTCGAGTCGGCAGATTCATGCGTCAGACGCGCCTATCTTACAGGGCGGCGTCAGGGCGCACGAATCGACCGCCGCCGGCCGCGGTGACCTGCCCGTCCATGAAGATGGTCTCGCCGCGCCGCAGCGTGGCACGTACCACACCCCGGAATGTCGCGCCGAGATACGGGCTGGTCTTATGGCGCTGCTGAAGGTGGTCTTCCTGCAGCGTGAACGAAGATTCAGTGTCGATCAGCACGAGGTCCGCGTCGTTCCCCCGATCGATCGTCCCCTTCCCCGCAATCCGGAAGCGTCGCGCCGGACTCGCGGCAACCAGGTCTGCGATGCGTTCGAGCGGCAATCGACGATCGTGATAGCCCCTGTCGAGCAGCACCGGCAACGTCGACTGCACGCCCGCGATCCCACCCCACGCGCTGAGGAAGTCACCCGCCTTCATCGACGGTTCGGTCGGGGAATGATCGGACCCGACGATATCGACCTGTCCTGCCATCACGGTGTGCCACAGCTCCTCACCGTGCTCGGCCGCGCGCAGAGGCGGCGCGCACTTCGCGATCGCGCCGAGACGCTCGACATCTGCTTCCGTGAACCACAGATAATGCGGACACGTTTCAATCGACACGTCCACGCCGCGGGCACGCGCGTCCGCGGCCAGCGAAACGCCGCGTCCGGTGCTGACGTGAACGATGTGCAATGAGGCGCCGGTCTCACGCGCGAGTTCCAGTGCCCGCCCAATCGCCTCGGTTTCCGCGGCAACCGGACGCGACTCCAGAAAATCACGCACTCCAGTGGGGTCCGCCTTCAGGCGGACCTTATCGTGACTCTCGGCATGCACGGCCACGGGCAGGTGCAGCCGCGCCGCTTCCGCCATCCCGTCACGCAGCGTCTCCTCGTCAGCACGGGGAAATTCCGGAAGGCCGGAATCGCACATGAACGCTTTGAACCCGACGACGCCTCGTCCCGCCATGTCGGCCATCTCGCCGACGGCGCCCGGCACCAGGCCACCCCACAGAGCGAAGTCGGTAATCGATGCCCGCTCCAACGCCTCGCGTTTGCGATCCACCTCGCGTGCATTGACACAGCACGGCGTCGAGTTGAGCGGCATGTCGAAGAACAGCGTCCCGCCGCCTGCCGCGAGCGCGCGGCTGCCGGTGGCCGCGCCTTCCCAATGCGTCCGTCCGGGTTCGTTGAAGTGCACGTGCACGTCGATCAAGCCGGGCAACACGAACAGGCCCCGCGCATCGATTTCGCGAGACGCGCCCGTGAGCTCCGGACCGATCGCGGCGATCCGCCCGTTCTCGATTGCAATATCAGCGGTCGTCGGTCCACCGGATAACACGACGCTGCCGCCGCGGATGATGAGGTCAAACACCGATGGACGCCGCCAATTCGTTGAGGAAGTTCGTCCCTGTCGCCAGCGCGAACGCGACATCGCGTTCATCGACCGATTCATCCGGGTGATGGCTGATGCCACCCGGTGTCCGGATGAACAGCATCGCGGCGGGCATGTACGGCGCGAGGACCATCGCATCATGGCCTGCGCCGCTCGACATCACCGTTTTTGGCGCGCCCGACGCTTCGAGTGCGCGTGCGAGCACCGCGACAAGCTGCGGATCCATCGCGGCAGCCGGCTGATCGAGTCGAGGCGACCATTCGACCTGCAGCCGCCGGCGCGCGCTGATCTCCTCCGCTGCCAGACGAAGGCGCTGGACGGCGGCCGTACGGATACTGTCGTCTGCATGGCGAACGTCGAGCGTGACGCGGCAACGGCCCGCGATCACGTTGGCTGCCCCTGGTTCAGCGTCGATCCGACCGTTGGTCGCAACCAGTCCTTTCGCGCCGCGAGCGAGCGCTTCGACACACGCAATCCATTCGGCGGCCCCAGCGATGGCGTCACGGCGGCTGGTCATCGGGGTGGTGCCCGCATGACCCGCCGTGCCAACAAACGTGACATCGGCCGCGGTTCTCCCGTTGATTCGATCGACAACCGCCAGTGGGCAATCGGCAGACGCCAGCAACGGACCCTGCTCGATATGGAATTCGAGATACCCGAGTGGATTGGCGTCGGCCCGCGCATCGGCCATACGCGACGGGTCGAGTTTGAAGTTCCGGATCGCCTGCGCCACAGATACGTCGTCTGCGTCCTGCACCGCAAGAAGCGATGCATCCAGCTCTCCCACCAGAGCGCGACTGCCGATGAACGGCACACCGAATCGGACGCCCTCCTCGTCGGAGAAGCCAATCACTTCGATGCTGTACGGCAACCGCCTCCCGTGGAGCGCCTCAACCAGCGAGAGTCCGATGACAACGCCGAGAACGCCGTCGAAGGCACCGGCGTGCGGCACGGTGTCCAGATGGGAGCCGACCAGCAGGCGGCGCGCATCCCTGGCCGCGCCGGCATACACGCCGCGCAGGTTGCCGGCGGGATCGACGCGGACGTCCATGCCTGCCGCGGTCATCCATACGCCCATCATGCCGTGCACCTTGCGCATGCTGTCGGACAGAAACGTGCGTGTGGTGAACTCCGGCTCGTCCGAGCACGCGGCAAGCAGGCGGCATCGTCGTATCACCTCGCGCGCGGCGTCGACGCTCATTAGTGGTGTGTTGTTCCCAAAGTATCGCTGGGCGCTCCGTTGTCGCGCCCAGCAGAATCTGCGTTAGAGAGCTGTCGGAGGTGGTCGTGCATCAGTTGAAACATGCCACTAGAAGCCCCGATACGTCGTGTAGCCGTAGGGTGAGATCAGCAGCGGAATGTGGTAGCCGGCCGCTGGATCCGCGATACCGACGCGAATGACGACCACATCCAGAAACGGGGGATCGCTCGTCGCAACACCCTCGCGGCGGAAGTAATCGCCCACGTGGAACGTCAGCTCATACACGCCACGTTCGAATACGCCGCCAGCGACAAGCGGACTGTCCGTGCGGCCATGGGCGTTGGTGGTCGCGTTGCCGACTGGCATACGGTCTCCGCCGCGAACCAGGTGCGCCTCGACGAGCACCCCGCTCGCGGGCACTCCGCGCGCGGTGTCGAGTACGTGGGTCGTCAGCTGTCCGGTCACGATCGTGTCAGCGTCAGGCCGAGCACGCCGTACGGTGCAGCGGGATCGATATACACGCCAAATTCCTCACCACGCTCCTCGACGACATCCCACGTGCGATTGGTCGCCTCGAAGCGGAGCTCGGAGATTTCCGGAATGTCGGCGAAGATTCGGGTTCCCATCTTATGGATGATTTGCTGGATGCTGGCGGACTCGAACGATTTGAACACGTCCATGACGATCGCGCGGGTTGCGCGCGTCACCGCGCCATCGCTGAATGCGTCGTCCAGATTCGCGTACGACCACTCCATGTCGAGCCACATATGCAGGACACGGCTCGGCCTGTCCGGAAGCCTCGTGTGCTGGTCGCGCACGAAGCCCTGAAACGAGCTGCCGCGCAGCCGGAGCAGCTTGAAGCCTTGAATGCCCGAGACCGCACTGACAACACGCTCCTGTGTCATCTCGATGCGCGCAAACGCCTGGTCAGGACCCGCGGGCATGAATGCGACGCCTCCGTCGAGACCGGTGTACGGCAGCTGCACAGCAGTCATCTGTAACCCTTCGACCTGCGGGTAGGTGTCGAGAAACCTGCGGCCGATGAAGCGGCAGTAGTCCTCGAGGCCGACGTCGGTGAATTCGAATGTGTGGACGTGGATGAAGTTCTTCATCGAATCGGTTGCGATCAGTCCCGTGTTGTCGCCCCGCAGGTAGGTCGGCCAGAACGCGCCGCCCCACGTCAGCATCTTTACGTTGGCGCCGAACACCGGACTGCATCCCGGACGTGTGCTGCCGTCACGGATCAGGCGATACACGGTGACGTCGGCCTTGCCGTAGTAATGGTCATTCGGACCGCTAGTCAATCGTTCCACTCGCCCCCCTTACGATGTCCTCGAGGCGGAATCCGGCAATCCTGTAGACCTGACGCAACGCTTCAGCGAGCTCCTCGTCTCTCGATCGGCCGACGCGTGCCTCGAGCGCGGTCAACACATCCTTTTTCGTGCTCGTTTTCACGGCAAACAGAAACGGAAACCCGAAGCGGCGACGATACTGATCGTTCAGGCGCTGCAACCGGCTGTACTCGTCCGCGTCCAGGCGATCGAGGCCGGCCCCGCGCTGTTCGCCTGTTGACGCATCGCTGATGCGGGCCCGTGTGCCGAGATCCGGATGCGCACGCAGCAGCGCCAGCTGCTCGGCCTCGCTCGCTTGCTGAACGACGTCGATCATCGCCTGATGCAACGCCTCCAGCGAGGCGTACGGCCGGCACGCCCATGCGCGTTCGGCAACCCAGGGCGAATCTTCGAAAATCCAGCCGAGCGCCTCGACGAATCCGTCGCGATTGAGACTATTCAGCTCCTCGAGGTTCAATGGGTTCGGAGGGTGCAATGGGTTCAGTAGGTCCTGTTGCACCCTATGAACCCTCAGCAGAATGCAGTTTGTACACGATGGAGCCTTCCACGCGTACTTCGCGCACGCTCTCCGCGCCACCGAGCGTGAAGAGTGCCGCGAGTGTGTCTTCCGGCGGCGGCGCATGCTGCAGAACCGTCTCCAGCGCGCTTTCGGCAGGCGGCCGCAGGTGCACAAAGTCCGCGGACTTGCCAGGACACAGACTGCCGATTTCGTGGGCGAGCCCGAGCGCTTCCGCGCCCGCCAACGTCGCGAGGTACAAGAGGTGACGCGCCTCGAGGCCGACGCCGTTGGTGGCGACACGCTGCATCAGGTACGCCTGTAAGCCTTCTTTCAGCATCCCGAATCCCGTTCCACCGCCTACGTCGGTGCCCAGCGCGACGCGTACGCCGGCGGCGAAGTGCCGTCCCATTGGAAAGATGCCGCTGCCAAGCGCGGCGTTGCTCGCCGGACAATGTGCAATGGCCGTCCCCGTCGCGGCGAGGCGTTCCAACTCGCCATCCGTCGGATGGACGTTGTGCGCGAAGACGGTGCGAGCGCCAGTCAGTCCGAAGCGGTCGTAGACGGTGACGTAGTCCGCAGCCCACGGAAACCACTCTGCTACCAGTCGGATCTCGTCCTGGTTCTCGTTGATATGAGACTGAACCCTCAGTCCGTCATGTTCCTGCAAGAGCGTGCGGCACATGTCGAGCATCGCTTCGCTGGTGGAGAGTGCAAAACGCGGCGTGACCGCGTACAGCAGCCGCCCGCGTCGATGGAACCGTCGAATCAGTTCGGTGCTGTCGCGATACGCGCTCTCGACGGTCTGCAGCAGCGGTGATGGCAGCACACGATCGGACAAGACCAGGCCGCTGACAATCCGGAGCCCAGCCTGTTCGGCGGCTTCGAAGAGCGATGCCGTCGCCCCCGCGAAATGCGCGCCGAAAACCAGCGCCGTCGTCGTGCCGTGCGCCGCAAGCGCGGCCACGAAGCGGCGCGCGCTCTCAGATGCGTATGACGCCTCGGCCATCCGCGTTTCCTGCGGCAGCGCCACCTGTTCGAGCCAGTTCATCAGTGTTCGGCCGAGACGTCCGATGATCGGAATCTGCGGGTAGTGCACGTGCGTGTCCACAAATCCGGGCAAGAGAACGCCGCCGCGCCAGTCGACGACCGGCGCTTCAGGATCCGCACGCCTGACGTCATCGAAGCTCCCGCTGGCGACAATGCGCCCATCGCGAACGAGCAGTCCGCCGTCGGCGTAGCTGCGCAACGCGCCATAGTCCTGAAAAGGATTCGCGGCGGTGTGGAAGAGCGTTGCTCGAAAGAGCTGGGGGCCGCTCATCGGAGCGCCGTGCGTTCGGCGCGGACGCGGCGCACGGCGAAGAACACGCGCTCGGGCGTCGCCGGGCTGTCGAAGGTCACCACGTCGCCCGCGCCGAAGGCGGCAACCGCCTCGCGAATCGCTTCGCGCACGGAGATGGCAAGCATCAGCGGCGGTTCACCGACGGCCTTGCTGCCGAAGACGACGGCGGAATGCCGCGCATCCCGCAAGAAATCGACACGGAAATCGGTCGGCATTTCGGACCACGACGGCAGCTTGTAGGTGGATGCGCCCGCTGTGGCCAGACGCCCGTCATCGTCCCAGAGGAGTTCCTCCAAGGTGAGCCACCCGACGCCCTGCAGGAACCCGCCCTCGACCTGGCCTCGATCGACGACCGGCGAAATCGAATCGCCGACGTCCTGCAGGATGTCCACGCGCCGCAGGCGGTAATCGCCGGTGAATCGTTCGACTTCCACTTCCGAAACGGCGGCCCCAAACGCGAAGTAGTGGAACGGTTTGCCACGGCCTGTCTGGCGATCGAAGTGAATGTCGGGCGTGCGGTAGAAGCCGTGGGCGAACAGCGGCACGCGCTGCATGTAGGCGGCCTCGCAGAGCTCCTCGAATGGCATATCCCTTCCGAGCCGGGCGGCCACCGCATCGAGCCGCGATCTCAATTGCTGACAGGCGTCCGCAACGGCGGCGCCGTTCAGATCGGTTCCGGCGGACGCGGCCGTCGCCGACGTGTTGGGCACCTTGTCGGTGCGCGTCGGCATCAGTCGAATCCGCTCGGCATCGACGCCGAGCGTGTCGGCGGCAATCTGACGAATCTTGGTGAACAGGCCCTGGCCCATTTCGGTGCCGCCATGGTTCACCTGTATCGTGCCGTCCCGATAGATCAGCACGAGCGCGCCGCCCTGGTTGTAGAAGGTTGCCGTGAACGAGATGCCGAATTTCGCGGGCGTGATGGCGAGGCCTCGCTTCGCTTCGTCATGCTGCGCGTTGAACGTCGCGACCTCCGCGCGCCGCGCATCGAACTCACTCGCGTCTTTCAGCTCGCGCCAGATCCTGTCGATCCGCCCGGCCTCGCCAACCGTCTGCCCGTAATGCGTCGTCTGCCCTTCGCGATAAAAGTTCCGCTCACGAATGAGGTCAGCAGGAATCGACAGCCGCTGCGCCGCCTGCCCGAGGATGTCCTCGATCGCCACCATCGCCTGTGGACCGCCAAAGCCGCGGAACGCCGTCTGCGACGTCTTGTGCGTGCGGCAGATGCGGCCGGTGGCTTCGACGTTCGGCAGGTAGTACGCGTTGTCGCAGTGAAACAGCGACCGCCACATGATCGGCTCCGACAGATCGAGGCTCCATCCGCCGTCGGAGAAGAACGCGATCTTCAGAGCCTCGACCTGACCAGTCGATGAGAAGCCCGCCGAGTAACGGACCAGATACGGATGCCGCTTGCCGGTGAGCGCCATATCGAGCTCACGCGTCAGCCGTACGCGGACCGGTCGGCCTGTTTTCCACGCACCGAGTGCCGCAACTGCGGCCCACGCGTTGGCCTGCACCTCTTTCCCGCCGAACGCGCCACCCATGCGCAGGCACTCCACCGTCACCTGATTGCGCGTCAAACCGAGGACGCGCGCGATGATTTCCTGCGTTTCCGTCGGATGCTGCGTTGACGACTGCGCGGCCACGCCGCCGGTTTCATCGACCCAGGCGATCGCCGCCTGCGTTTCCAGGTAGAAATGCTCCTGGCCTCCGATCGACAGTTCTCCGTCAATCTGTAGCGCGCTGGAGTCGATCGTCGACACGTCGCCGCGAGCCAAGCGGAACTCGTCTGACAGGAAGCTCCCTGCGTCGATGGCCTCCTCGATCGTCAGAATCGCGGGCAGCGGCTCGAATTCGACATGAACCCGTGCGGCGCCGCGCTGCGCGGCGTCGATCGTCTCACCGAGGACCCACGCGACCGGTTGCCGGTGGAACATCACCTCGCTCGGGAAGAGCGGCTCGTCGTGGCGCGACGGTCCGCTATCCGCGTCTCCCGGCGCGTCGGTCGCCGTCAGCGTGGTCACGACTCCAGGCTCGTCGAGGGCCGGTGAGGCATCGAGCTGCTTTACGCGCGCGTGCGCGTGCGGCGCGGTAACGGGCCATGCGTGGAGCAGGTTGGGAAAACGTCCGAGCAGATCGTCCGTGTAGAGCGCCTCGCCGGTCACGTGACCGCGCGCGCTCTCATGCGGCAGCGGCTTACCGGCGATCGTCATGACGGGATTCCCACCAGAATTTCTCCACGAGACTTTTCGCCACCTCCCGACGATATTCCTTCGATCCGCGATGATCGCTCATCGGCGAGAGCACGCGGTCGAGCACCTGTTGCACACGCTCGACGGCACTCTCGCTCCAGACCTGACCGAGGATGGCCTGTTCCGCTTCAACGGCCAGCCACGGCGTCGCCGCAACGCCGCCGAACGCAAACCGCGCTCGCCGCACCCGGCCGCTGTGATCGCGATCGAGCGCCATCGCCGCCGCCACGGTGCTGATGTCGTCGAGGCGCCGCTTGGCGACTTTGTAGAACCGCACGAACGCAGGCAGCGGCTTCGGAATATCGATGCTTCTGATGATGTCGCCACGCTGGAGCGTGGTCGTCCGGTAGCCAGTGAAGAACGACGCCAGCGGCTGCACGCGCGGTCCGGCCGATCCGATGATATGCACCGACGAATCGATCGCGAGCAGCAGCGGCGCGGAATCCCCGATCGGCGATGCGGTGGCCAAGTTGCCGCCGAGCGTCGCACGGTTTCGAATGGGTAGCGATGCAAACAGGTCGAGCCACTCGTGCACGACGCGTGGGGCGCTCCGCCAGACACGGCCGATGTCGCTCAACGGCAACGCCGCGCCAATGCGCACGCCGGCATCGCTCTCCGAGCATTCGTGCAGCTCGGGTATCGCCTCGACGCTGACAAGGCGCGGCCAGCGCTTGAGCCGCAGGTTGGATTCGACGCCGAGATCCGTGCAGCCGGCGATCAACGTCGCATCGGAATGCGACGTCAGCGTCGCGACGCACGCATCCAGTGTTGAGGGACGTGAAAAACCGTCGAGAGAGAAGGGTTCGAGCGGAGCGGCCGGCGAATCGAGCCGATCGCGAAAGGGCCCGCGTGGCGCGTCGACGACCGCGTAGGCTGCATCGCGAATCGGCCGGTAGCCAGTGCACCGGCACAGATTGCCGCCCATCGCGAGCGGATCGCACGGGCCGTCGCGGTCGCGTCGGTGCTGCTCCGCGAACAGGCTCATGACAAATCCCGGCGTGCAGTAGCCGCACTGTGAGCCGCCGGCGGCTGCCATGGCGTGCTGCACGTCTGACAGTTCGCCGCGTTCGGCCAGCGATTCGACCGTGTAGAACTCACGGTCCGCTGCCGTGGGAAGAAACATCAGGCAGCTGTTGACCACGCGGTAAGCGGCGCGGCCCTGCTCGTCGGCAACCATCGCGACGGCGCAGGCGCCGCACTCACCTTCGGCACATCCTTCCTTTGCGCCCGTGAGCCCACGTGCCCGGATGAAATCGAGCAGCGTCACCTGCGGCGCGACGTCACCGACGTGAACCTCGCGGCCGTTGAGCAGGAAGGACAGGGCCATGCCCGCCCGGATTACTTCTTCTTGATCGTGACCTTCTTCAGCCCGTCGGCGTCCATCGGCAGGTCACCGGTGAACGGCACCTCGTTGAACTTCAGGACGTACGCCACGATATCGACGACTTCCTGCCGCATGAGCGAGCCAGGATTGTCCTCGGGCATCGTCGTGCGGATCTGCTCGACAAGGTTGTTCGCGCTGTAGGTCTCCCAGTTGCCCCAGAACGTGTCGCCCGTCAGCGGCGGTGTTTCGGTCGTCCCTTTCAGGCTCTCCTGATGGCAGCTGGCACACTTGTCCATGTACAGCGTTTTGCCGCGTCCCTGCTGGTCCCCAGCCGGAGCCGCGCCGCCGCCCTGTGCGCCGAGCGCCGCGAAAGCCGAACACCATCCAACGAGTGCCGCGAGTGCGAGAAATCGGAATCGATTCATGGTGCCTCTATGCAGGCGGACCTACCCGCCTCTATCAGGCGGACCTAAAGGTCCGCCTCTACCTCGTCGCGGGTGTCCTGCCCGCGGCTGACGGATTATAGGTGAAGACGTAAACCGCGCCGGCTTCCTTTGTCGAATTGTCGCCCTGGTTCCCGTCGATGCCCTTCGCGCTGCTGTCCTCACCACGCGCGCCGACGGCCATCGTTCGTCCATCACGGCTGAGCGCAACGGAGCTGCCGAATTCGTCGAATGCCTCGTTGTTCGAGCCCTTCACGTAAGACCGCTGTGTCCACTGCGTCCCGGTCCGGTCAAACAGGTACACCGCGCCGGCTTCCTGCGCAGAGTCATCGTCCTGCTTGCCGTTGATCCCCTGCGCTGCGGCATCCTCCAGCTGAGCGGAAACGGCCAGCGTGTTGCCGTCGCCGCTGATCTGCAGCCGTGAACCGAACCAGTCTTCCTTTCCTGGATTGGATGCCTTGATGTACGCCTGTTGCGCCCACTGCGTTCCCTGCCGCACGAAGACGACGGCGGCGCCGACCGACGTGTCCTCCTTCATGTCGTTGTCGCATGGAGCTGACGGGTTCACACCAGCAGCGGCGCAATCCTCGTCGAGAATCCCTCCGGCGATGGTGCTGCCGTCGTCGCTGATCGAGACGATGACTCCCAGCGAGTCGTTCACTTCGGCATTCGATGCTTTCAGGTACGACTGCAGCGTCCACGTCGAGCCCGAACGCGTGTAGACGTAAATGGCACCCGTGCCGTTGCGACCAGGCGGGAACGGCCCGTTGGGTCCGTTGACAACGGTGCGCGAGGAGCCGCCCTCGTCGAATGCGCTGACGGCGAATGTGTTGCCGTCGGCGCTGAGCGCCACCGAATACCCGAACTGTACGTTTGCCGCCGTGTTGGGGGCCTTCATGTACGCCTGCTGCGTCCATGTGGCGCCGCTGCGTACGAAGATGTACACCGCGCCCGCCGACTGCATGGAGTTGTCGTTCTGATTGCCGTTGATCCCGGTGGCGTTGCTGTCCTCCGCGTTCGCGCCGACCGCCAGCGTGTTGCCGTCGTCGCTCAACGAGGCCGAAAAGCCAAACTGATCGCCATCGCCGAAGTTGCCGTCGGTCCCCGCTTCGCCGGTGTTTGACGCCTTGATGTAGGCCTGCTGAGACCAAGTGGACCCGCGGCGCGTGAACACGTAGACCGCCCCTGCCTGCGGAATCGAGTCGTCGTGCTGATTCCCGTTGATGCCCTTGGTCGCGCTCGCCTCGAAATAGGCTGATACCGCCATCGTGTTGCCGTCGGCGCTCAAGGTGACAACGTGGCCGAACTCGGCGCCGGCCATCGGATTGGACGCTTTCACGTACGCCTGCTGCGCCCACGGGCTGGTCGTATTGCGACGCGTGAAGACGTAAACCGCGCCCGCGCTGTAGACCGACGTATCGTCCTGATTCCCGTTGATCGTCTTTGCGCCGCTCCCCTCGTTCGGCGCACCGACCGCCATCGTCAAGCCGTCACCACTCAGGGCAACCGAATCGCCCAGTAATGTGCCGCCGTTGCCGAAGTGATCGCCCATGTGCGGGTTGGATGCCTTGACGTACGCCGTCTGGCGCAACGAACCCGTGCCCGACGCCGTCGAACCGGACTGCGCGTCGGTTCGTACCCCCACTGCGACGGCCACCATCGCTGCAACGATGATGGCCGCCCCCCCTGCCCGATTGATCAAATGTCCTCCCTACTTCTTTGGCGGCGCGACCGGCGCCGGCTTGGCGAACCGCGACGCTTCGACGTTCGCGTTGGCGCGAATCTGCGTGAGCTCGAAGGTGTCGCGGCCATCGAGCCACGTCTGCGTGAACTTGAACGGCAGCTTGACGCCGTTGACGTCACGGTAATCGGAGTAGTCAGTCTGAACCGGAATCTTCCCGACCGGTGAATCGGTGTAGCGCATCGAACGCGTCATCAGCCCCGTCTTCTGATCGAAGTACAGCGTCACCACGATTCCGTCGGCCGCGTTGCCCTGAACGACGTCGACATCCTGATCGTCGATTGTGGTCGGTGTGCCGACGCGCCAGCGCGGCGCAATGGACTTCACCTGGGCCGGGAAGAACAGCATTGCGTCAATCTTCGCGCCCGCCAGTTCCTGTCCGGCGAGCGTCAGCACGTCAACGGGACGCAGCGGCGCCGCATGCCATGCGTTGGCGCCGTCGAACGTCAGGGTGTTGAGGCCATTGCTGGTGCGAATGACCACCGATCGCCGCAGCGGCATGCCGGTCGAGTAGATCTCGGTCTGCCGTTTGTCGGCCGCCTCGGGACCGTAACCGACGTTCGACCCAGTGGCCACGAAATTGGTGAGCGCGCCGGCTCGCTGAGCGCCGCCGACCGCCTGCAGATACTTGTCGAACACCGCGTCCGGCATCGGCGAAAGCGGATTCTGGACGACGATGGCGTTCGGATCGGGCGGCAGCAGCGGTCCGTACTGAACGGCGAAGTCTGGCACCGTCCGCGGCGAGTCGGCGCCACGATGGCACGAGTAACACGTCACCATCTGCCGGCCGCCGAAATTCTCGGCGTTGATCTTCTGCATCATCTGGATCATCTGCCGCGCGCGCCGCTTGCGCGCGTTGTCCGCGGCAAAGCCGCTCCAATCGCGGTCGTCTGCCATGTGGCAGTCTTCGCACGACATGCCGAGCGAGGCCGAGAAGAACCCCATCGTCGCCATGAACTGATCGACGGGAATGCCCTTCATCACCGTGACATTCTTGAAGACCTGATCCGACAACAGCGGCTTCTCGGTCGCCTGCTGTGCCTTGACGATCGCGGTGCCTACGAGGCACGCGAGCAGCGCCGCCGCGGCCGTCGTTGTCTTCATCGATCCGAGCGTCATGCTTTCTCCTTGGTCGGCGTATCTCGCAGGCGGATTTGAAGGTCCGCCTCTACGACCTGGAAAAAAAAGGGCCGCGAAATCGCGGCCCTAATGTCTTCACCGAAGGAACTGTGCCCTCGCTTACTGAGCGGCCGGCGCGGCCTGGCCGAAGTTCGCGGTCCGGTAGATCTCCTTGCCCGAGTCGGTCATCGTGATCTGCGAGCGCTCCGTGAGGTTCATGTATGGGTCGCCGCTCTTCACCACGCGACCGATGAGGGTAATCGGCATACCAGCCTTGACCGTCTGCGGGCTCCAGCCGAACTGCTTGATCAACTGCTGCGGGCCACCGAGCTCCGCGGTCCATCGAGTGTTTTTCCCACCCTCGTTGACGTCGAAGACGATGAGGGCGTGCGGGTTCACCATGACCAACTGCACGACGGTCCCTTTCAGCGTGACCGTCTCTTCGTTGTAGCGCCCTGCATCACCGTGATGGGCCCACGCAAAACCGGGAATCAGGGTTGCGACGGCCAGCGTAACCGCGCACAGGAGACTCTTCTGCATGGCGACGACACCTCTCATGAAAGCAACAAAAACAGGAGACCTAGTAATCTCTCATCTTGCTGATTCGATGTCAATTACGGCGTTTCCCGGCGAAAAGTTCCACGGAACCGCTACCTTATCGCGATCGGCCGCACGGGTGAACCCGTCGCGCCTCGCACCCGTTCCGTCAGATTCACGTAAAGAAACTCATATACGCGATCCCGCGCAAGCTCCCGCAGGTCCATGTTCTCGAGCATACCGACACCGCCGAAGAGCAACTCGTGATGCACGTTGCCCAGCTCCGGCTTGACCGGTGGTTGGATCGTCACGCAGCAACTGTCGGCGCCGACCATTGACGCCTTCTTCTCGACTGCCCAGCGCGACACTTCGACGCCAATCCCCGGCGAGCCCTGGTTCTCGCCGACGAAGAAACGCGCGTCGTTGTATTTCTGCGGATTGCTCCAATACATGGCCCAGCCGTAATTGAAGAGAATCGCATCGCCCGGCTCGATGGTGCTCTCGTTCATTCCCTGCTTGGTCAACGCACCGCGAACATCGGCGAGCGTCACCTCGTACCGGCTGTCGAGGGCCGTCACGCCTTTGTAGCCCGCGATGTCGATCAGGATGCCGCGAGTGATGATCGGCTTCACATGCTCGACCCCGAGCGCCTCGAGGCCGCCGACGCCGCGGTTCTTTCCGGTCAGATCCTCCTGCGTGAACCCGTTGTAGTAGACGTTCTTCAGCGATCCATCGGCCATCCGCACCACCTTTCCCTGGTGGCCGAACGCGTCGTACTGCGTGCCCATCTGTCCGATGAACCCCGTGAAGTAATCCTGCTGCGCCACGCCAACGCCTTCCTTCACGGGGTCAGCGGCCGGAATGATGGTCAGGAAGTACGGCCGATAGCCGTACTGCGGCATCTCAGCTTCGTAGATGCGACCGAGCTCGTATGTCTGACCGGTCTTCGGGATACGGAGCGCCTTGATGATCTTTTCCGGCGTGATGTAATTCGTGTTCCCCGCCTGATCCTGCCGGCCATGCGGCGACGGCCACCACGGCCCCTTGTCACGCGTTTGCGCAAGCGGGGTGACGCCAGTCATCAGCACGGTTGCGAAGACCATGACCCCAGCGAGCCGTACGAACATCGATCTCATCGCTCACCTCCAAACCGGTGGCGATGGTAAGACCAAACAGCCCGAAGGGGAAGTGGTCAGAGCTGCAGTTGAATGCGGGTCTGGAAGAACTGCGTCTTGCCAACGAGGCCGAAGCGGTCGAGCGAGCCGTACCCGTACGTCATCTCGAGGCGTACATTGTCGGAGAGATGCCAGTTCACCATAGGGGTAAACCGCCAGAACTTCCCGCCATGAATTGCGCCGCTATCGAGGTCGACGTATGAAAAATTCGTCACGATTTCCCAGGCACCGGGACCGCCCTGGAACACTGGACGCAACGGCGAGATCTGATTGAAGAACCCGCCGCGCGTGTTGTAGACGCGCGTCTCGCCCGTCGGGAGCCAGGACATGACGACATTGCCCCCGTTGACGAGCGGATTGCCACTCGCTGGCGCGTCGGCCTTGAGGAAGTAGTACTCGGTCCCGACTAACAGCGGACCTGGACGATAGTACGCCTCGAGGCCCGCCAACCTGGTGCTGTTTACCGCGAAGCTTCCGGTATCCACGAAGTACGGCGCTGGAAACGCTTCGGGCTTCGATCGGAGCTGCAGCTTGCCGTCGTCGGGCCGGCCGAACCGGAGATTAAGACCCAGGTGCAGCACACGCCCCTTCTCTTCGGACTCCATCGGCACCCAGGCGATTCGACCGTCAACCTGGTGCGCGTAGCTTGAAAACGTTTGTCCCTCAGAGAGCCGGTCACCGTAGACCCCCAGGTTCCAGAGGAGCCGTTTTTTCGGGATCCAGCCAAGCCACTTGATGCCGTCGGCGAGGATGGGGATCGCCGCGTCGCTGATGGGCGTGCGCTCCATCGTCCACCCGGCGTAGCCGACCATAACCTTGTTGAGGGAGATGCCTTCTTTCGTGCGCCCGATAAAGATGTTTCCCCAGATCTCCGGCACCTCGAGCATCACGCCCGTCTCACGGAACAGGAATTTCTGAGTGGGAACGTCCCACATGAGGCCCGTGCTCCAGCTCGTGGTCCGTTTTGCGCCTTTGAAGCTCCCCTTGAACACGATGCGCGCATCCCGAACCTTCGGCATCGGAAAGAGCGCAAACTGTTCCTTGCTCTGTTCATCCTGCGAATAGGCGGCGTATTCGTACAGAAAACCGCCGCCAACGCGGAATGTGACCTGATCGCCGTTAAACTCGTTGAACCTGATTAGCTTGCGCGCAGGTGCGCCGAGCTCCTCGTCGCCGGCCTCGGGCGGTTGGTCGTCCAGGCTGGCGGGTTTGCTCCCTGTCGGCTGCTGACCACCGGACGACTGCTGGCCCCACGCGGTGTGGGACCAGCAGCACAGGATGATCAGAAGAAGGCCTGTTCCAGCCTTTCGAGCCACGTCAGTACGTGTAGAACAGCTGTTGAATCTGCTCCGGCGTCCGCTGCTTCAGCAACGCCAATGTCAGCAGGATCCGCGCCTTCTGCGGGTTCAACTCGTCGGACGCGATGAAACCAAGTTCGTCATCATTCAGCTCGACGTTGCGGCCGACGGAGCCGGTCGCGACGCGCGAGGCCCGCACCACGACGACGCCTTTCTTCACAGCGTTCGCAGCAGCGGTGACCGAAACCTTGTTCATGTTTCCGTTGCCCACGCCAGCGATGACGAGGCCCTTGGCACCGTTCGCGGCGGCGCAATCGATCAGATCCGGCGACATGTCAGCCGAGGCGTAGATGATGTCCACCCGAGGCAGCGTCGTCACACCCGTGATGTCGAATTCGGACTGCGTGGTGTGTTTCCATTCGGGGCTCGTGAAGTAGTCATTCTTCCCGTAATTCGCCGTCCCAACGAGACCACGCAGCGGCGACATGAACGTCTGCACCGCGGTGGTGCTCGTCTTCGTCAGCGAATGGGCACCCTGAATCCAATCGTTCATGACGACCAGCACCCCGCGTCCCGCCGCCTTCGGATCGGCAGCGACGCCCACCGCGTTGTACAGATTCAGCGGTCCGTCCGCGCTGACGGCCGTCGACGGGCGCATCGATCCGACCATGACCACCGGCTTGTCGGTCTTCACGGTCAGGTTCAGGAAGAACGCGGTGTCTTCCATCGTGTCCGTACCGTGGGTGATCACGAAGCCGTCCACTGCGGGCGACTTCGCCAGCTCGTTGATGCGTTTTGCGAGCTTGAGCATGATGTCGAAAGTCATATCCTGCGAGCCGACGTTCGAGATCTGCTCACCCTTGATGTTCGCCAGGTCCGTGATGCCTGGAACGCCGGCGATCATCGTGTCGATGTTCACGGCACCCGACGTGTAGCCCGCCTGTGTGCCCGTGGCTGCGGCGCCGGCGATCGTGCCGCCGGTCGCGAGAATGACGACGTTTGCCTTGTTCTTGCCGGCTGCCGACGCAAGCTGCGCGCTGGCGAGCACGGCGACGATTGCGACGGCAATCCGAGTTCGTGCTAGCACTTTCATGATTCGTGTCCTTCCTGAAGCGTCAAATGCCCCGCTTATTTCTGCGCCTGTTTCTTCTGGCGGTATGCGCTGGCGTCGAGGTTCGTCAGCTTGGCGGGGTTGAGCAGGTCCGCAATCTGCGCGTCAGTCAGGAGCTTGCGCTCGCGGATGATCTCGATGATCCCCTTGTTGGTCTTATAGGCCTCGTTCGCCAGCTCGGTCGCCTTCTCGTAGCCGAGCACGGGATTGAGCGCGGTGACGATGCCGACGGTGGTGTCCATGTAGTGCTGCAACTGCCGCTCGTTGACGGTGATGCCGTCGACACACTTCGTGCGAAACGCATTCGAGGCGGTGTACAGCAGGTGCTGGGACTCCATCAGCGCGAGCCCCTCGACCGGCTCGTAGGCGTTGAGTTGCAGCTGACCGGAGTGCGCGGCGACCGTGACGGTGAAGTCATTGCCCATCACCCGATACGCGACGAGATTGACCATCTCGGGAATCACCGGGTTCACCTTGCCCGGCATGATCGAAGAACCTGGCTGCAGTGCGGGCAGGTTGATTTCGGCCAGACCCGCCCGTGGCCCTGACGTCAGCAGGATCAGGTCGCTGGCAATCTTCGAGAGCTTGATCGCAACGCTTTTCAGCGCGGAGGAATACACCACGAAGCCTTGCTGATCCCAGGTCGCGGCGAGCATGTCGCTCGCGGGCTTGATCGGTTTGCCCGTCAGCTTGGCGAGCTCGGCGGCGGTCTTCTCCGCGTAGCCCTTCGGTACGTTGATGCCGGTGCCAATGGCGGTCGCGCCCATGTTGACTGTGTAAAGGGCCTTTTCCGCGTCACGCAGCAGCGCAATCTCGTCGTCGATGGAAGCCGCGAACGCGTGAAATTCCTGGCCGACGGTCATCGGGACCGCGTCCTGCAGTTCGGTGCGACCCATCTTCAGGGTGTTGATGTACTGATCGCCTTTCGCACGGAAGGACGCTGACAGCTTCTGCAGCTCGGCGACCAGCTTGTCGTTGCGCAGGAGGAGCGCGACCTTGATCGCCGTCGGATAGCTGTCGTTGGTCGACTGCGACATGTTCAGGTCGTCGTGCGGCTCGATAACGGAGTAGTCGCCCTTCTGGTGTCCGCTCAACTCGAGCGCGATGTTGGCCAACACCTCGTTCGCGTTCATGTTGGTGGAGGTACCGGCGCCACCCTGGAACCAGTCGACCTGAAACTGATCGTGATACTTGCCATCGATCACGGCCTTGGCGGCTTTCTCGATGGCAGGGAGCTTCTGCTTGTCCATCGCGCCGACGCTGGTGTTGGCGCGCGCGGCGGCGAGCTTCACAATCGCCCACGCTTCAACGAACCCCGGATAGTGATCGATCGAGATTCCTGAAATCTGGAAGTTCTCCAGCGCACGCGCGGTCTGCACGCCGTAGTACGCATTGGACGGAATCTGCTTCTCGCCGAGCAGATCGTGTTCGGTTCGCGTCTGCGTTCCCGTTGTGGCGATCTGCGTGCCCGACGTGGGCACGGGTTGCGGTTCGTCGCGAAGACGCTGGACGGCCGCGGCCACCGGGTCGGGCTGTGATACCTCGACGGAGGACCGCGTGTTCCCGGACGAGCATGCCCAGGAGGCGGTGAGGACGAAGGTAAGACAGACGTACTTACATGTGTGTTTCACGATCGGCAGTTCGAGCACCATCGGTGCCACCCGAATGCCGAGTGCCATATAGAACTGAGCCCGGGATGATCGCGGTTGGGGCGCGCTCCGATTGACGAAATACCGGAATACCCACTGCATGTTGTGGGCGCCCCGAATCGCATCAGCATGGCGTCCTGAACTGGCTTCCCTGAACTGGAGGTGAGGATCGAGGAGTTGCGTGTTAGCATCCCGCGTCGGGCGGCGCGGTGGCACCGCACGAAATCGGAGGGCTCTATGAGGCTGTTTCTCGCTGCGATCACTCTGGTGGTCTGGACGATGCCGGCGTCGGCCCAGTGGCTCGATCGCAAGACCCCCGGCATTCCGCGCACACCCGACGGCAAGCCGAACCTCGCAGCGTCCGCGCCGCGCGGAGCCAACGGCAAGATCGATTTCAGCGGTATCTGGAACGGGCCGGTGCCCGACACCGACCCCGATCCGGCCAACGCGCAGCCGTGGGTCAACGAGTTGGTCCAACAGCGTCTGCGGGAGTACCACAGGACGCGTCCCTCGTATCAATGCCAGCCGAGCGGCCCTGAGGCTGACAGATTTGCCGGGTGGAAGCGCATCATCCAGACGCCGACCCTCATCGCGATCCTCAATGACGACCTCTCCTCTCGCGTGATCTTCATGGACGGACGCGAGCTCGAGGCCAATCCTGCGCCAAGCTGGATGGGATATTCGGTCGGGCACTGGGAAGGCGACGCGTTAATCGTGGACAGTAATGGATACAACGACAAGACGTGGCTGAGCCGCTATGGGCAGTCGCATACAGAGGCGCTCCGCGTGCGAGAGCGATGGCGGCGTGCGGACTTCGGTCACCTGCAGGTGGAGGTGACCTTCACCGATCCGGGCGCCTACGCGAAGCCGTGGGGCTTTACCGCGAGTATGGCGCTGGCCGCGGATACCGAAATGCTCGAATCGATCTGCGAACGGAGCAGCGAACACTGGATCGGCACGCAATCCGATGCCGCCACCACCGGCACCGCCGTCGCGCCCGATGTGCTGGCGAAGTACGTCGGTGTCTATCGCGGGATGTACACGACGAACAAGCGCACCATCGAAGTGACGCTCTCAGGCGGCCAATTGATGGCCAAAATCATCGGCGGCGCCGCCATTGACGGCGGTGACATGCGACCGCTCGTCCCGCTGTCTCAGACACTGTTCGAAGGGCTCGGCATCGGCTATCGATTCGTCATCGACGACAAGGGTGTCACGACGGGTCTAGTGGAGATTCACAATTCGGGTGAACAGCTGTTTCCGAAAGACAAGTAAGCGCGCGAACCTAGCCTTCGAGCGTCACGGCCACCGACTCGCCCAGCTTCTTCGAGTCGGTGCGCAGCAGCCGCGACGGGCTCTTCAATCGCGCACGCCACCCGTTCAGCACGCTGCCCTTGGGCACCTCGTTTTCACCGGTGAACCGGTCGTCATCGGTCGATATCACGGCGGCATTGCCAGCGAGCTTGGTCGGCATCACCGTCGTAAACGACCAGGCAGGCGAGGCATTGATACTCCCGTGATGCCCGACCTTGATCGCATCGGCCTTCAGCGGCGCGCCGTTCTTCCGCATGATCTCCCAGCTCATTGCCTCCGCGTCGCCGACGAGCAGCAGGCGTGCCGATCCGTGCGTCAATCGCATCACGATGGACGTGTTGTTCCGTGTCGTATCAACCGCGCCGAGCACATCGAGGCCGCCGCTTTGCAGCTGCCGCCGCAGCCGCGCTAGATCCGCGAGTCCGGCCAGCGATGACTTCCCGAACTTCACCGATCGCGCACCGTCGAACGGATCCCGCCTGGTGGCCTTGACCCGGCCGTTGACTGCCGAAATCGCGATGCCGCGCGTCTGGAGCGCGTGCTCGAGCGGCTGCAGATAGCGGTTGCTGTTCTTCTCCGGGCCGAAGACCTCGATGCCCAGGTTCTTCAGCCCCGGGGGAAGCGCCGGCTTCAAGTTGAGTCCCCGATGGATCTTGAATATGCGAGAGGCCGGCACGCCTATGTCCTTCAGTATGTCGGCCATCTGCTGGCGGATCTTGTCGCCGCTGGC
>Ga0207701_10001767_pt1 | contig 22537 bp, 13 predicted proteins | sample KBSSwiSSwithPhiX_FD_184294 | JGI IMG/M metagenome (GOLD analysis project Ga0207701, IMG submission 184294) | Switchgrass rhizosphere bulk soil microbial communities from Kellogg Biological Station, Michigan, USA, with PhiX - S5 (SPAdes) (version 2) | ecosystem: Environmental > Terrestrial >... | reverse complement strand
TCCCTACGCCGGCCGTCCCCAGTCGCCGGCAGTTCGTCGCCCGTTAGGCCTTCGCCAGGAGCTCGACCACAGCTACGGTCGCCGCCGCGGTGAGGAGGCCTGCGGCGATAGCCAACCGCCGTGACCACCTGCCGCCACGCGCCATGGCCGCGACGATTTCGGCCGTGCGGCTGCGTGCACCACCGCCAGGCACTGGCGCATTCGATCGGGGTGCGATATCCAGCGAAGCAACCGGTACAGGCCTGTTCGACCGCAGTGTGCTCGGGATAGTCAACCCGCTGATCGACTGCCAAACCGACCGCGGTCCGACATGACCGGGCGACATCACAGCCATTGTCGGACGCGGGAACGGCGTGGAGCGAACGAGCCGCGCGAGCGCCGCCTGGCTGCCATCCGCGTCGCCGGAAGAGACGCGGGCAAGGCACGCCATCGCGCTCCGCAGCGTCGGCCATCGCTCGTTAGGCTCCTTCTCCAGCATCCGCATTATCGTCGCGGCGAGCGCGGTGGGACACTCGCGCCGGGTGAAGCCCGGCCAGGCGGGTAGGTCACTCACGTGCGCGCGCTGCATTTCGACGGGCGGGCCAACGAACGGAGGACGGCCGGTCAGCAGCTCGTAGCCGATCGCGCCCAGCGAGTACTGATCCGACGCGAAGGACGTCGGTCGGCCAAGGCACTGCTCGGGGCTCGAGTACTCCGACGCGGTGATGCTGATCAGGGTCCGCATGACGCGCTGGTACTCGGCGTCGCGCGCGATCGCGAACCCGTTCATGTGGACGTTGCCGTCAACGTCGACTCGAACGTTGGCGGGGGTCACATCGCCATGCGCGACGCCGTGGTCGTGTGCGTACTGCAACGCGCCGCAGAGGCGGAACAGCACCGTCTGCACGACCGGGATGGGCAACCGCCGATGGGCACGAAGCACGGCGTCGAGTGGAACATCGTCGACGCGCGTCGTGAGGAAAAAGGGATGGCTGGCGACGGTTCCAATCATGCAACGCCCCACGCCCGAAAACAAAGAAGGCTGGCGCCGTCGATGGTGCCAGCCTTCAATATGTGACCCGCGTGTTAGGACCGAAAGCCTCGGCGTAGGTTAGTGCCTTCTCATCTATGACCCATGGGATACCAAGTGAACCCCATGTTGAACCGAGCGCTGCTTGCATCGAGTTGCAGGTCCTCGACGGTCAGATTTTCGAAGCGCACTTCCGAGAAGCGGCCGGTCGTCCACTTGAAGGCGCCGCCGAACGCGATGCCGGGGGTCACGAAGTACTGGAGTCCTCCGCCATACGACAGGCCCGCGCCCATGTAGGTGAGCGTCCCCGTGGAGGTGTTGCCCAATGCATCGGTGAGGGTCACGTCCCGTTTCATCAGGGCGCGGCCGGCGTACCCGACGTCAACGAATGGGACGAACGCCGTTCGGTTGACGAAGTGCCAGCGAGCTCCGATGTCGGCGTGTCCAAGGTTGTAGTTGCCGTCGACACTCGAGATCTGCGCGCCGCTCAGGTCGAGCGCGAGCGCGATGTTCTTCGTGATGCCCCAACCGAGCATGCCAGCGATGCCGGGGCCACTTTCTGTCCGGCTGTTGAGGTCATCGGAGCGAATGCTCGACGCGTCGAACGAGAGGCCAAGCATGAGGCCCGACGTGTTCGTGCGGCGCGGCGGACGCGCCTTCGCGGCGACCTGCTTCGCTGCTGGTGAGGCTGACGGTGCCGGCGCAACCGGCGTTGCCTTCGCGATCGTTACCGGGGCCGACGACGGCGTCGCCGGCGCAGGGGTCGGCGTCGGCGCCGGCTTCGGCGGCTCCGACTTGGCGACGGCCTTTTCGCCCGTGCTGGTTGGGGCGGGCTTCACCGGCGGGACCGGGTTGGACGGCGCGGTGGACTTGGGCGGCGTGGTCGTCGGCGTCTCGGATTTCGGTGGCGTGCTCGCCTTGGGCGGCGCGGCTGGCGGCGAAGACGGCTGCGACGCGACGGCTGTCGGCGCGACCGACGGCGGGGTGACGGGCTGCGGCTGAGCGGGTTGCGGCTGGGTTGTTTTCGGCTGGGTGCTTTTCGCCGGGGCGCCTTTCGCCGGCGTGGCTTTCGCCTGGGCCGTTTGCGGTTGAGGCTGAGTCGCGCTGGGCTGCGTCGGAGTTGGCTGAGTCGGAGCCGCTTGAGTCGGAACCGGCTGGACTGGAGTTGGCTGAGGAGCTGCCGTTGGCGGCGCCTGCGGAGTCGGCTTCGCCTCGGCGACAACCGTCGGCGTGGTCGCGACGCTGTCCGACCGCGACGCGTTCGAATTCGTCAGGTCGAGCGACTGCGACTGCTGCGGCCGCACGACGACTTTGACGGCCCACTCGTACATGCGTCCGCCGACGGGTTGTGGCGTCCTCGCGCGAACGGTGTACATCCCGACGTTGAGCGTCAGCGTCGCGCGCCCGTCGAGGTCGGTCTGCGCTGCTACGGAATCGGGGCGCTCGTTGTTCTTCAGCGCCACAACCTTTAATAGAGGCAGCGGCTTCACGGTGTAGTCCTGAAGCACGATGGCCGCGCGAAGGTTGACCGTACCGACCTGCGAGGCCGGCGAAAAGATCGTCGGGCCCTTCGTTGACTGCGCGAAGGCACTGGTTGGTAGTGCGAGCAAGGCGCAGACGCGCAGCACCCGGGACGAGTACGACATGGGCCGATGGGTTGAGGAAGTTCTGGCCGCAAGCTCGCGCGGCCTGACAGCCGTTCTTCTTGGTTTACCAAGTGAGGGACGAGACGGCCCCGCGCGTCGTCACCCACGCGACATACTGACTTACTCATTCGTGCGCTAGCTCACATCGATGTGTGTTCTGCGACCACCTAACGCGCATCGTCACGCAATTCACACCCTTCGTCGTAGATGCCAGCCCTGAGAAGGCCGGCTCCATAGACGAAAGGGGGTTCGGATACAGGCGGATGCCTCGGATGCTCCGGATCGCCCCTCGGCCTTGCGATCTCCGCTCGCAACGAGCCGGATTTGAGAATGAAAGGACCTCGGGAAGCCAACGCGCCTGTGTCATTTCGCGTTAGGTCTCGTTTTCACGGCTGTCCATCCGGTTGACTCGGCTTTTTTCGGGCGGTAGCGTCTAGTCGTCCGCTTACACCAACACCGCCACCCACCTGTCCTCCACGAACGACCTCCGCGACCGCCTGGCCGAGCGCCTGAGCGGCCAATACCGCATTGAGCGCGAGCTCGGCGGCGGCGGGATGTCGCGCGTCTTCGTGGCCGAGGAGGTGGCGCTGGGCCGGCGCGTCGTCGTGAAGGTGCTGGCGCCGGAGCTCGCCGAAGGCCTGAGTGCCGAGCGTTTCGCGCGCGAGGCGAGGCTGGCTGCCCGACTTCAGGACCCCCGCATCGTACCTGTTCTGGCTGCGGGAAGCATCGGCGACGTCCCCTACTACACGATGCCGTTCGTGGAGGGCGAGTCGCTGCGCGCTCGGATGGCGCGCGCCGCGAGCTCGGGCGAGGCTATCCCCACGACCGAGGCCATTTCCGTACTTCGGGACGTCGCGCTCGCGCTCGAGTACGCGCACGCGCACGACGTCGTCCATCGCGACATCAAGCCCGAGAATGTCCTCCTGTCTGGCAGAACCGCAGTCGTTGCCGACTTCGGCATTGCGAAGGCCCTCGCTGCCGCCAACACGACAGCGGGTATGCCCGGCGCCACGCTGACCCAAGCCGGAATTTCGTTAGGCACGCCTGCCTACATGGCCCCCGAGCAGGCGGCAGGCGACGCCGTCGATCATCGCGTTGACCTCTACGCGTGGGGCGTGATGGCGTACGAGCTGATTGCTGGTGGCCACCCGTTCGACACCAAGACGTCGGCACAGCGGCTCATCGCAGCACATATCAGTGAGAAACCAGCGGCCCTGAGCAGTCGCCGCCGCGATCTCCCAGCCGCACTCGCTGCGCTCGTGATGCGCAGCGTCGAGAAGGATCCTGACGCGAGGCCACAGAGCGCGCGTGACCTCGTCGCCGCATTGGACACGATCTCGAGCCAACTCTCCGGCGGAACGATCGTGGCGACGGGCACGCCGAGTTATCGACGTCCCGTTTGGACGATCGCAACCGCGGCGGGCATCGTGGGAATTGCACTCGGCGCGCTGATCCTCGCGCGCCGTTCCGCTAACCCGCCGAACACCGACCCGGCGCTCATCGCCGTGCTTCCATTCCGCATCAGCTCGGCCGACGCGTCGCTCGGCTATCTGCGCGAGGGCATGGTGGACCTCATCGCCGCCAAGCTTGTACGATCGCCGCGTACCGTCGATCAGCGCTCGCTGCTCGCGGCGTGGCGGCGCGCTGGCGGGAGCTCGACGCAGGATATCGACCACGCGACAGCCGCGCGGGTCGCCGCGGGACTCGGTGCGGGTCGGCTGATCGAGGGCGACATCGTTGGCAGCGCGAACCAGTTGACGATCAGCGCATCGCTGGCGTTGGCGCCTAACGGCTCGCGACGCGGACGCGCCTCCGCCACCGGAGTTGCTGCTCAATTGCCACTCCTGGTCGACTCGATCATGGCACAGTTGCTGGCCATCGACGCGGGAGAAAGCGATCAACGGGTGGCGTCGCTCGCGAGCACTCCGCTGGCCGCGCTCGAGGCGTACCTCGCAGGCCAGGCTGACTATCGAGCCGGCCGCTATACCGCGGCGGCCGATCGGTTTGCCAATGCGATTCGGATCGACTCGACGTTCGCCCTCGCGGGGCTTGGTTTGTCGATCACCTCCGGCTGGACGTTGGACCCCCGGGGAGCACACGGTCGCGCTATCGCGTTCCGACACGCGGACAAACTTGGCACGCGTGACCGCCTCTACCTCGGGCCCACCGATCCGGACAGCGCAGAGACGACGTACGCGGAAGGGTTGGCGCGACGAGAGGTGGCTATCCAGACGGCACCCGATGCGCCGGACCTCTGGTATCGACTCGGCGACTACCAGGTCCACTATGGAGGTGCGGTCACCGGTACCGCGGAAGGCTGGCGTCGCGCGGCCGCCGCACTGGAGCGCGGGCTCGCGTTGGACTCGACATACGTGCCCCTGTCCGAGCATCTCCCAATGGTCTACGGGTATCTGGGCGACACGGCGAAAGCTCGGCTCGCGGCCGTTAGGCTGATCCGGGACACCGCGGCTTACCACTACCCCGCCGACCGGGCGATCTACGCTGCCGATTCCGTCTCTCGCGCCACAGCAGTCCGCGACCTCGGCTCCAAATCGCCATTCCTCGCTGGCTACGCCGCGATCGTCGCCCTCATCACCGACGGTGACTTCTCCTTCGTCGACGACCTGCTGAGCCGCGCACGCGCACGCGCCGCAACTGAGACAGACCGGAATTTTCTCTCGCAGATGCAGTTCAACCTCGCGATGGAAGCGGGTCAAGCCGGGCGCGCTGCGCGGATCGCGGCCGACCTGCCGAACCGGCTTGCCGAGCGCATGTTCGCGGCAACGTTCTGGGACGGCGACTCGACGGCTGGGGCAGCACAGTACGCCGAAGCTCGCGCCCTCGTTTCCGCGAGGCCACCAGCGGAGCCTAACGCGCGGCACGCCTGGATTACCACGATCTTCGATGTGGCACAGTACGAGCTCGCGCGCGGCGATACGACGAACGCCTCGCGCGCTATCGCTCAGCTTCACGCGCTTCCTGCCGTCCCGCACGACGCGGTCGAATCGGTGAGACCGGGGCGACTTGCTCTCATTCTCGACGCACAGCTGGCCGCGCTGGCCGGGCGGGCCGACGCCGGCCAGCGTCTCAATTCGCTCGACTCTCTCATGCGCCTCGGGCCGATCGGTGAGCACGTTCGACTGGCCGGCAATCTGGTGGCGAGCCGACTATTGGAACGCGCAGGCAACGTGCAGCGTGCATACGACGCGGCTCAACGTTGGGCTATCACGGCCGATCCGGCAGAAATGAGCCTGTACGCAACCTACCTGCGCGAACAGGGTAGACTGGGAGGGCTGGCCGGCGATCGCGAAGCGGCCATCATGGCGTACCGGCGATACCTTCGCTTGCGCGCGCGTCACGAGCCGGCGCTCGACCGTGACGTCGCAACGGTGCGAGCGGAGCTCGAGAAGCTCGCGCGTCAGAGCTCCGGCCGCTGACGTCCCGGGCATTGTCGGTTCCCTGCGGGTGATTCCACAAGGCGTGCTTCGATCATTCGTAATCGTCGCGGTCCCAACGCTGCTGTCAACAGCGTGCGGCGGATCACACGCGCCCGCGCTGCTGCCTGCGAGCGATGCATGTCTGGTCACCGCCAGCTCGGCTTCGATAGACTCTGCGACCATCGTCGTCACATCGTCGGTGAATGTACAAAACGCGCCGCGGGCGACGACGTGGGGCGAGCGATTCGTCTTCGGCCTCGCCGACGACACCACCGCGAGACTCGATTGCCGCGGCCGGCCCGCACCCGATGCCGCCGGTCCGTATCGCATTCGCGATATTGGTCGCTCGACGCTGCTGCTCGAGCCCATCACCGGTGCGCGCGGCCCGCGCCTCACGATTCACTCGGCCAGCGAAGCCAACGCGCGAGACCTCGTGGATGGAGGAGTCGACCTGCTGCTAACCGACAGCCCGACGCTCGCGGCATACGCGGCCACGCGCGCCGACGTCACGTCACTGCCGTTGGGATGGGATCGGACGTGGGTCGTCGCCACACCGCGCGGATCGCTCGCGGTCGACACCTCCCAGGCGTTTCGCGCGGGGCTCGCGCGCGATGCGGTGCGCGCTGACGCACGAGCGGGCGAAGGACCGTACTGGTGGACCGACACGGCCGGCTGTGTCGCGCCGACGGTGCGGAGCGCGCTGGCGCCAGCGAGCACGCACGGCATTGTGTACCTGCGTGACGACGCCGTCGCCCGATCGCTGGCCGAACGACTCGTCGCCATCCTTGGCGGCCGGGCGACGGCGGTGGGGCTCGCGCCTAACGCCTTCGCCTCCGCGCTGACATCGGGCTCGGAGCAGGCCTATGTTTTTCCGCTGCCGAGGGCGACGCGTGACCGCTGCCGCAGTATCGCCGAGCTGTTCGGGACTACCACCTGGCTCGGCGTCCAGGGCGCGATCGTCCCGCTCGTCGACACGCGGCTTCGCGCGGTCGTCAGGCGAGATCGGTTGGCCCTTCGCTTCACGTGGGACAGCACCGTTGCCATCGTGGCCCCTCACCCATGACCTTCCGATCCCGGCTCCTGATCGCCTTCGCGCTTGCGACCGTCGTGCCGCTCGCGATGCTTGGTGTCGGTGTGCGGCGACAGCTGACCGCGCGCCTCGTCGCGCAGCATCAGCAGCGAGTCGACGGGATGGCGCGAGTCGCGGCACAGGATGTGGAGCGTGAAAGCGCGTCGATCGCGTCCAGGCTATCGACGCTCGTGGGCACGCTCAGGACCGACGATCGCTTCCGAATGGCCGCGGTTCGTGGTGACCCAGGCGAGCGCGCCTACCTGCTCGACTGGGCCGAGCAGGCGATGCGGACGACAGGGCTCGACATGTTGCAGCTCCAGGATAGTGCTGGGCGCATCATGAGCTCGGGGCATTTCCGTAACGAGTTCGACCGGCTGGAACCCGAGGTGCCGCGAGCGCTCGCGATGGCGAAGGGCGCTGTGCTCGTGCGCGCCCGTGCGCCAGAGGGTCCGTTCCTCGCGCTCGTGCGGGCGGACTCGGTGCGCGTGGCAGATCGGCGGTTCGACCTCGTTGGCGGCGTGAAGATGGACAGTGCGTTCCTGCGGCGGTTTGCGCGGGAGGAAGGGCTTCGTGTCGCCCTGAGCATCCCCATCCCTCGCATGCTGGCTCCGGACGACACGTCGGGCTTGTCGGCTCGGGATGCCAACGCCGTCACTGCGCTGCCCATACGGTATTTCACGGATAGCCTAACGACCGCTCGGCTCGTCATCACCTACGACATCCCCGAGCTCGCGCTGCTGCGCCGCGACGTCGATCAGTGGTTCGCTGCCGCGCTCATGGTGGTGGTGGCCGCGGGACTTGCGCTCGCGATCTGGCTCTCTCGCCGGCTCAGTGAGCCGCTCGCCACGTTGACGCACGCAGCATCCACCATCGACCTCGAGGGTCCCGAGCTCACGGTCGCGGCCAGCCGCGACGACGAGATCGGTACCCTCGCCCGCCGACTGGGCTCGATGTCCACGCGACTCCGCGCGAGCGCCGCGCGCCTTCGACAGGCCGAGCGTCGCGCGACCGTCGGCGACATGGCGAGGCAGGTCAACCACGACATCAAGAATGGGCTCATTCCCATTCGCAACGTGCTCCGCCACCTCGTACAGGTTCAGGAAGAGCAGCCGCAGGACCTCGCGACCGTGTTCGGCGAGCGTCGGTCCACCCTCGAATCGAGCGTCGGCTACCTCGACGCGCTCGCGCGCAACTACGCGCGTCTCACGCCGAGCGTCGAGAGACGTGCGGTAGACGTCAATGGCATCGCGACCGAGATTGCGGCGTCTACCGCCGTCGCGAGCACCATAAAGCTCAGAACGCGACTGGCCGACGCCGTCCCGCGCGCGTTCGGCGACCCGGTCATCGTTCGCCGCATCATCGACAACCTCGTACGTAATGCCATCGAGAGTCTCGACGCTGGAGGCGGCGACGTCACCATTGGTACGTCTCGCGCACCGAACGGAGCCGTGCGGATCGTCGTCGCCGACACCGGGCGCGGCATGAGCCAGGACGAGCTGGCCCACGCCTTCGATGACTTCTTCACGACGAAGCCGGACGGCACGGGGCTTGGCCTCTCCGTCGTCCGTCGCCTAACGACCGACCTCAACGGCTCGATGCGCGTCGAGAGCGCGCCCGGCCAGGGGACCGCGTTCACCATCGAGCTGCCGTCATGTACACCGTCCTGATCGTCGATGACGTTCCCGCGATGGCGGAGCAGTACGCCTACGACCTGCGTCGCCTGGCTGGACTCGATGCGCGAATCGCGTTGAGCGGCGACGATGCGCTCGACCTGGTCGCGGCGGAACCGGTGGACTGCATGATCCTCGACCTCGAGATGCCGGGCAAGGATGGTTTCGCCGTGCTGCGCGCGCTCAAGGAGCGCGGGGCCGATGTCCCGGTGATCGTGTACACGGGGACGGGGACGTTCGACCGATGCGTCCAGGCAATGCGACTCGGTGCGTACACGTTCATCGACAAGGCCGACCCTGTCGAGCGCGTGGCACGGGAGGTCGAAACCGCGATCGAGCGTCGCGCGCTGCTCGCCGAGGTAGCGGAGCTTCGGCGTTATGCGGCGGAGGACAGCGCCCTGCGCGGCGCCAGCCCGGCGATGCAGAGGCTGAAGGATGCCATTGCCCGCGTGGCGCCAATTCCGAGCCCTGTGCTCGTCATCGGTGAAAGCGGCTCGGGCAAGGAGCTCGTTGCCCGCGATCTTCATCGGCTCAGCGGACGCGCGAAAGAGCCATTCGTGGCGATCAACTGCGGCGCCCTGCCGGAGAACCTCGTAGAGAGTGAGCTGTTCGGCCATGAACGCGGTGCGTTCACGGGTGCCCACGCGACACGGAAAGGGGCGTTCGAAAGCGCGGGCAAGGGCACGCTGTTTCTCGACGAGATTGGCGAGCTTCCGCAGCCTGCCCAGGCCAAGCTGCTACGAGTGCTCGAGGAGCGATCGGTCGTTAGGGTCGGCGCGGTGAAGGGCATCGACGTGCCGGCCCGAGTCGTGGCCGCCACACATCGTGATCTGGATGACGACGTCAAGAGCGGACACTTCCGCGAGGACCTGCTTTTTCGACTGAACGTGCATGTCCTAAGCGTGCCGCCGCTCCGGGACCGGCTCTCCGATCTGCCGGAGCTTGCCGGGCATCTGGTCGCTGTGATCTGTCAACGGTTCGGCGTGCGCCGGAAGATGATCGCTCCGGCGGCGCTCGAGCTGCTCGCGCGGTACGACTGGGCACGCAACAACGTGCGCGAGCTGCGGAATGTGGTGGAACGAATGGTCATCGACAGCGACGGGGATGTGATCGGTGCGGAACACGTGCCGCCGGAGCTGGTGAGTGCCGCGCCCGATTCGTCGGCGCGTCCGCAGCCCCGGACGTTCGTGGAGCGGAAGTCGGAGGCGGAGCGCCAGATCATCGTCGCCGCGCTCGAGCGGAACGAATGGCACATCACGCGTACCGCCGAGGAGTTGGGCCTGGCCGACCATGCGAGTCTGCTGAAGATCATGCGCCGGCATGGCCTCAGCCGGGCGAAAGACTGAAGGGCCGACGGTCAGACCGCTTTGAAACCGATGACCCATCGTGTCCAAGCGGTCACGGTGGTGCCGCTCCAAGGGTGTCCACGCGGACACAACTAGTCCCCAGAGCGACTACACGCCTCGAGCCATCCCGTGACGCGGTAAGCACTTAGCACACCCGAGCCGTCCTCCTGAGACGTGGGCCCGCGCTTGCCCTAACGAGTGCCCGCAACTCAACCAACGCGCGCCTCACGCGAGGCGCCTGTCCATAGGAGGACGTCATGCTTCGCTCTGCCCGCAGCACCCGCATTGCCCAGACCTTCACACTGCCCACCATCGCGATCATCGCCGCCGCGTGCGGGGGCGAGGTGAAGAATGTAAAGGAAGTCGTCGGGGATTCCGCGAACCCCGTCGCAACGATCACGGTTCCGGGACCGACGGATACGTCGACCGGCACGGTCGTCTCGAACACGCCGACGCAGGCCGTCTCGATCGCCGAAGGCGAAAAGGTATTTCAGGAGAAGCGTTATGCGGACGCCGCCGCGCTTTTCTCCACGTACGTGGACCAGCACCCGAACAACCCGTGGGGCCACTACATGCTCGGCCTCTCGTCCTGGAAAGCGGGCGACCTCCAACGCGCGGAGAGCGCCTTCGTGCGCGCGAACGAGATCGATCCGAGGCACGTGAAGACGCTGCTCAACCTGACGCGTGTGCACCTCGATCAGGGGCGGCCGAAGGACGCGTTGGCCCGCGTGAACGCCGCGCTCGTGCTCGATTCGTCGTCAGGAGAGGCGTACCGACTGCTCGGCCGCGTTCGCTCGGCGCTCAACGAGCCTAACGAGGCGATCGCTGCCTACCGCCTCGCGCTGTCGCACGACCCGAAGGACGTGTGGTCCATGAACAACGTCGGGCTGATCCTGATCCAGCAGGGCAGCTTCGAGGAGGCGCTTGGCCCGCTGGCGCTCGCCGTGCAGCTCGACTCGGGTGTCGCCACGTTCCAGAACAACCTCGGTATCGCACTCGAGCACACCGGCCGCTTCACGCTCGCGACGCAGGCGTTCAAGTCGGCGCTGGCTGTCGATGAGAGTTACACGAAAGCGAAGCTGAGCCTCGCCCGCGTGGAGGGGAGGAAGGAAGATCCGACGGTCACGCCGGTGGAACTGACGACGCTGGCGGAGTCGTTCGACCGGGAGATCCGTGGAGTGCAGATGGGTGGACCGATCCCCAAGAATTAATGCGGGTTTGCTTGAACCGCGGAGGCCGCAGAGGGGCGCGGAGAGCTGCAGCAGTTCTCCGCGACCCTCTGCGTCCTCCGCGGTTCATTTGCCGCACTCCAAACCCAGCGTACGAAACAGCCCTTCGCGTCCCGTGAGTGTCAGCCGAACGGCGCGCGAGCCATCGACGCGTGTGATCCAGGAGCGCTCGAGCATCACGGACGCAATCGCTGCCCCTGCCCCTCCCGCCAGGTGCGACGTCGCTGTCGCAGGCGCGATACCCGCGCGGCGAGCAAGTTCCCCGGCGGGAAGCGCCTCGCCACCCAGCAGCGCGCCGAGCATCGCGGCTCGGGTCGGGTCGCCGATCATGCCGGCAACGCGAGCGAGCTCGCCGTCAGGAGTGGGTCGTGTACGCATGCCTCGTATGGTAACCGGCAGACAGTTCGGTATAGCCCCAACTATCGACCATGTACCTTCGCGATCGCCGCGTGTCACATGCCCATCGTCATCGACGTGACGTGTCGCGCCGAATCGATTGCGCCCGTTGACACGCGAGGAACCTCCAGGGCATCGTCCGGTTGTCTGGACCGCGACGATTCATGGCCAAAGCCCCAGCGACCTCCCGCCGAACCCACGAGCCGCAACTCTGGCCGGTCGTTGATCGACACCTGGATGCGCTGAACGCAATCGCCGACGGCCTTGCGCTCGTGCACTCGATACTCGGGAAGGACGCGGACCCGCGTATAGCGCTTCACATCCTCGCAGGCGAGTATCCCGAAACCCGCGACCTCGTCAGCCCCGTTCGCCTCCTGGCCGAAACCCTGGTGGAAAGCGCGTCGAATGCTCCAGTCGACGCATCGAGGAACGCCGAGCGATCCGCGGCTATCGAATCCATCAACGCGGCGCTCAAACAGGCTCACTTTCGCGCCACTCGGCGAAATCGCAAGGATGCCCTCGGCGACGCAGGACAGCTCATTCAGGAAATGGGACTGGAGCGCCACAACCTTCAGTGCATTCTCGCGACGGACCCCGACGACAAGCACGTCATCGTCACGGATCGAATTCCATCGCCACTCGCCCACGCGTGGCTGATCGAATATCTGTTCCAGCGCATGGAGGCCTTCGTCGAAGCCGACGAGAATCTTTCTCTTGAGCGGAACGCGTCTGCGTGGTTTTTCGAGTGCTGGAGCCAGGGTGTAGAAGATGGGGATCCAGCGTACACTGACTTTCCGCGCCGGATACGCGAGCAGGAATGGAGCCTCGTGTCTCGCGACACCCTTTCGCTCGAAGAGCCGGTCATCTCGTCGTTTACCATCGACCAAGAGCCGGTTGACGTCCCGCCACAGGAACAGCGCCTCGCCACAGCCTACTCGCAATCGACAGTCGGCATCTTCGAGATAGTAGCCGTGGACGGCCCGACCGTTACGGTTCGTGACGCGGACAGCGGCCGGACCCACCGGTACTACGAGCACAGCGAGGAGGCGGATCCCTATCCCGGCTTGCTGATTGTCGGTCGAATGATCCCCGTCGAGGACGATCTTTGGCTTCGCTCGCCTGGAGCAATGATCCTCAGGTCCCGGAGCGACGACTTTCGCAATACGCTATCAGCCAGCCTAACGGCCCTATGCGAGACATTGCCCACGCCGATCGCGCTTGAAGGGTTGATCTCGACCACCGTCTACAGCGCGAAGGTGCCGGTTCCGCTGCTCCCTGCACCAACTGTCACTGACGCGCGCGGAGCTCTCCTGGAGGCCAGGGAGACGCTCGAGAATCTCGGGTTTTTCGACGAGATTGGACTGCCCCAAACGCCTCAAGCTATGCTCGATCAGCTCGAGTCCCCTCTGCAGGAAGTCGGACTCGGCGTCGACCAACCGGTGGCGGAGTGGCTCCTGGCGTTGTTCGACCAAGCCGCGCTCGATGCTGAACGTCCCGCCAATCACCCACGGAAACGCAAGCGTCAAAAGCAGTCCAAGCAACAACCCAAGAGACGACGCAAGTAATAACGCCTATCGCTCGGCAACACGATCGGTCACCCAGATCCCCCCGACGATGAGCGCGATGACCGACAGACCGATCGGGTACGCGAGCCACCCAAGTCGACTCCCGGTCACCGCCACGAGCGCCGTCGCGATCAGCGGTAGAAACCCACCGAACCACCCGTTGCCGAGGTTGTACGGCAGCGAGATGGATGTGTACCTGATTCGGGCCGGAAACGCCTCGACCAGAAACGCCGCGAGCGGCGTGTACGCGAGCACGAGCGCGATCATCTGCAGAAACACGAGGAAAGTCAGCATCCCGGGCCTGACGGGATCAGCGTTCGCGACGATTGCACGATAGATCGGGTACAGCGTGATCACAGCATACAGATGGCCGGCCAGCATCGTGCGCTTGCGTCCAATGCGGTCGGACAGCGCGCCGACGATGGGAAAGAGCGGCATAACGAGCAGGAGTGCACCGGCGACGACTCGATAGGCAACGTCGGGCGGCACTGCGAGCACACGCTGGAGGAACAGCAGCACGTAGACTTGCGTGGTCTGCGCGAGGCCGGCCTGACCGGCGACGACACCGAACAGGATGATGGCGAACGTGCGCCACCGCTCTGGCGTCGCGTAACTCTCCCGCACCGGCGACGGCGATGTTCGCCCCTGCGCCTTGAGCTCGGCGAAGACCGGCGATTCCTCGAGCCTGAGCCGGATGTAATACGAGATCGCGACGAACACGATCGAGACGATGAACGCGAGCCGCCACCCGTAGTCGGCGAACCGCTCCGCGCCTAACGATAGGCGGAGCGCGCCCGCGACGGCGGAGGACGCGAACAGGCCGACGGTCGGCGCAACCTGGATATAGCTCGTGTAGTAGCCCCGCTTACCCTCGGGAGCGTGCTCGGCGACGTACGTCGCGGCGCCGGCGTATTCCCCACCGAGGGCAATACCCTGGACCACGCGGAGGAGGATGAGCAGCAACGGCGCGGCGACGCCGAGGGTCGCGTAGCCGGGCAAGAGGCCGATCGCCGCCGTGGACGTGCCCATCATGAGCAGGGTAATGAGAAACGTCGTCTTCCGACCGACCGTGTCGCCGAGGCGGCCGAATACCAGGGAGCCTAACGGGCGGACCGCCAACCCGACGGCGTAGGTGGCGAGCGTGCTGAGGAAGCCGAGGGTTGGCTTGTCGGGCGGGTAGAAGTGCGCCGCGATGATGGGCGCCAAGCTCGCGAAGATGAAGAAATCGTAGAACTCGATGATCGTCCCGACGGATGACGCGACGATCACTCGCGCGAGGCCCTGGCGTGGCATGGCCGGGATGCTACGAGGCCGGGTGGGTTGCCGCTACAGGGACGCAGTTGGCGGGAACAGGGAACCGGGAACGGGGAACTGGGAACTGGGAACCGGGAACGGGGAACTGGGAACCGAGGCCCTCTTTCGGTACGACGGCGATCCCTCGCGTCGCTCGGGATGACACCTGCTCTTTCGCCGGCCGCCTGCCGCCTGCCGCCTGCCGCCTGTTCACCGTCGCCCGTCCCCCGTCGTCCGTCCCCGGCAGTCGCCTGTCGCCTGTCGCCTGGTTTTTCGACACTTGCCGACATCGTGAACGACGCCGACCTTTCCCGGTTCCCCTTTCGCCAACGACGTTTTCGATGCCGATTCCGCCGGAAATCTCGGCGACCTTCCCAAGCGATACACGCGACCGCGGTCAGCAGTACTACCGCCGCGGCGTCGTGCGCATCACGTCCGTCGATGAGCGCGGCATCGGCGCAACCGTCCGTGGGTCAGAGACTTACCAGGTCCAGCTGTCCCAGAACCCCAAGGGCGAGTTCGTACACGAGTGCAGCTGCCCGGCCTGGGGGAGCTACGGCGTCTGCAAGCATGTGTGGGCGACGCTGCTCGCTGCCGACTCGCAGCGACTCCTGCGATTCGACGGGCTACCGCGAACCCGTGCGCGCGGACCCGGCGCCGTCAAACCGCCGGAGCTCTCGTGGAAACGCAAGCTCCGCCGCATCCGCGACCGCATTCCCCCCTTCGATCCCACCACGGCGGACTCGAGATTCCCGTCGGACCGGCGAATCGTGTACGTCGTCGACCTGCCCGCGACGCGCCTCTACCAGCGCGGGCTGGTCGTCGACCTCGCCACGCAACGGCGCGCACCTAACGGGGAGTGGGGAACGCCCAAACAGTTCTCGCTCCGCGAGGACCAGTGGACCGACGCGCCCGATCCCGTGGACCGGCAGATCGCGCAGATGCTCACCGGCGCAGGCTCCGACGCGCGTCATATCGGGAGCGGGTACGGGGTCAACCGACGCTACTACCTCGAGCCGCCGGCGTTCGGCACGACGCTTCGCCTCATGTGCGAGAGCGGGCGATGCCGCGTGAGCCTGACGGGCGAGGCGGATCCGCATCCGCTCACCTGGGACGCCGGTCCGCCCTGGGAGCTTCGCGTCGACGTCGTGCCCGTGAATGGCACCGCCCCGACGAACGGTGCGCCAAAGCCTGACGAGATCCATGCGCTTCGCATGCAGGGATGGCTGCGCCGCGGCGACGAGCGCCTCGCACTCACCGACGCATCGATCCTCGCGCCGGGGCTCGTCATCGCGCACGGCGTCGCGGCACCAGTGCGCGACGAGGGCAACCACTCGCTGATCGTCGCGCTCGCCGACGAGGGGTCGATCGAAGTGCCAGCAGTGGAAGTGGACGAGCTCCTGCGCGAGCTGCATGCGCTGCCTGCTGTCCCACCGCTCGACCTGCCTGAATCGTTAGGTGTCCGCGAGGAGCGCCCCGCGCCGGGACTGGTCGTGCGGCTGGTGCCGGACCCTGTGGTCTCGTGGCAACCGGCCAAGGTCACCGCGACCGTCAAATTCGACTACGCCGGCGTCATCGTCGACGGCGACGTGAAGCAGCTCGCGCTGTTCGATGAGGAGCGTCGGCGAATTGTCCGGCGAAACCCTGACGCGGAGCGTGCCGCGCGCGAGCAGCTCTACGCGCTCGGGTTCCGCGAGGAATACGACTATAGCCGGTCGCGGAACATGCCACGCATCGGCGCGGCACGTATGCCGCGCGTGATGGCGCATCTCGTTGGACTCGGCTGGACCGTGGAGACCGACGAAGGTCGCGTCCGCGCGGCTGGCGATCTGGAGGTCGAGGTCGCGAGCGGAATCGACTGGTTCGAGCTTCGCGGCGGCGCGGTCTTCGGCGACACACGTGCGTCGCTGCCCGAGCTCCTGTCCGCGCTGCGACAGGGACGGTCGAGCATCACGCTGGCGGACGGTACGATCGGGATCCTGCCTGACGTGTGGAGCGAGCGATTCCGCGCGCTCTCAGGCATGGGCGAAGGGGTCGACGGCGCCGTCCGGTTCACGCGCTCGCAGGTCGGTCTCCTCGACGCGCTGCTCGCCGCGATGCCTGCCGCGAGAGTCGACGAGACGTTCGAGCACGCGCGCCGGGAGCTCAATTCGTTCGAGACCCTACAGCCGGTCGACCCGCCACCAAGCTTCAACGGTGAGCTCCGCCATTACCAGCGCGATGGGCTCGCGTGGCTGCATTTCCTTCAGCGCTTCGGCTTCGGCGGCTGCCTCGCCGACGACATGGGACTCGGCAAGACGGTCCAGGCGCTCGCGCTGCTCGAGGAGCGGCGACTCGCGAAGTCCGGCCCGTCGCTCGTGGTCGTGCCGCGCTCACTGCTCTTCAACTGGCGGCAGGAGGCAACGCGGTTCACGCCCGCGATGCGTGTGCTGGTGCATGAAGGGCGCGATCGCACCCGCGACCCGGCGAAGTTCGCCGACTACGACCTCGTGCTCGTCACGTACGGGACGCTTCGCCGCGACGCTCCGCTGCTCGCGGAGATGACGTTCGACTACGCGATCCTCGACGAGGCACAGGCGATCAAGAACCCGACCACGGAAACCGCGAAGGCGTCGCGGCTGCTCCGGGCGACGCATCGGCTCGCGATGAGCGGTACGCCGGTGGAGAACCGCATCGCCGACCTGTGGAGTCTCTTCGAGTTTCTGAACCCCGGCATGCTCGGCGCCGCGCGCGCGTTCAAGACGTTAGGCACCAGCGAGGAGAACGAGTCCGGCCGATCCCTCATCGCCCGCGCCGTGCGACCCTTCATCCTGCGCCGCACGAAGGAAGAGGTCGCACCGGAGCTCCCGGAGAAACTCGAGCAGACGATCTACGTGGAGCTCGAGCCGCGGGAACGCAAGCGGTACGACGACCTGCGCGATCACTACCGCGCAGCGCTGCTCGGTCGCATCGACAAGGAAGGGATCGCGAAGTCGAAGATCCAGATCCTGGAAGCGCTGCTACGACTCCGGCAGGCGGCGTGTCACTCCGCACTCCTGGACGAGAAGCGCGCGAACGAGTCGAGCAGCAAGTTCGACTTGCTCATCCCCCAGCTCGCGGAGATCGTGGCCGAGGGGCACAAGGCGCTCGTGTTCTCGCAGTTCACGTCGCTCCTGGCGTTGCTCAAGCCGCAGCTCGATCGGGAGAAGGTCGTCTACGAGTATCTCGACGGGCAGACGCGCGACCGGGAGGAGCGTGTCGCGCGCTTTCAGACCGACCCGGCGTGCGGGGTGTTCCTCATCAGCCTCAAGGCGGGTGGGCTGGGCCTGAACCTCACGGCGGCGGACTACGTGTTCCTCCTCGATCCGTGGTGGAACCCGGCGGTGGAGGCGCAGGCGATCGACCGGACGCACCGGATTGGCCAGACGCGGCGGGTGTTCGCGTCGCGTCTCATCGCGCGCGACACGGTGGAGGAGAAGGTGCTCGAGCTGCAGCAGTCGAAGCGCGACCTTGCCGAGGCCATCATCGGCGGGGACAGCAGCCTCATGGCGCGAATCAGGCGAGAGGATCTCGAAGTGCTGCTGGGCTAAAGGAACCAGGCAACGGGAAGCGGAGAATCGCGTCGATCGTACGCGGTTCGTCAGTTGCTGATGATTACGTAGTACGTGCCCGACCCCACATTGCGTACACGCAGCGTCATCGTGCCGCTGAGCTTCTGGGTCCACTTGATGCTGCAGTCGCCGCCGAAGCCATTGTCGCGCGCCACGAGCTGCTTCCCCTCATACAGGTAACAATCGAGGTCCGCCGATGTATTGCTGGCGGAGACGTCGATCTTGTTAGGCGTATAGCCACCCTGAAAGCTGACCTTGTACTCGGCTGCCTCGTTGGCGGCGATGAAGCCGTCGGCCCAGATCGGGCCACCCGCGGCGCCGCGCGACTGGGCGAGCGCCTGCGCCGCGGTGCGAAGCTCCTTCCCGAGTGTCGAATCTCCGAGCCCGACGTCGGCGTTCGCGGCCAGCTCGGCGGCAACGCGCGCCGTCGTCACGTCCTGCTGCTCCACAGCAACGCGCGAGGCGAGACGCAGCAGGCCCGCCCCCGTGAAAACGCCCGACTTTGTTTGTTCCTCCGGCCGGCTCGTGTCCGCCACCACCGGTCCGACTCGCTGCAGGCCCGGTGACGCCCGCTCGGCTGTGATGAGCAGTTGCGCCGCCGCGAGGATCGTGCGCGCATCGTTGGTGGCGATGCCGGAGCGCACGAGTGACGCCGCGGTCTCTCGTATGCTCACGGTCGGGGGCTGAGCGCCCTGCGCCGCCGCGGCACGGCTGACGACCGAGGCGAGCACGGCCAGCACTACCCACTCAACGGATCGGGCCCACCCACGTTCTGTGGAGATCATCATCGTTTCCACCGGAATTACGGCTGATGCCTAACGCGCGCCGACGAGCTGGAATCCTGCCCAGAACCGCGGGTGATCGAAGCCGGCCATCTTTCGTACGTCGTCCTGCGCGCGGCGCAGAGCCTCGGCTTTCGTCGGACCGTCGCGGTCGTGCAGCCAGTGCGTGTAGAACCGCTTCATCAGCGCCTCCGTCGCGGCGTCCCCAACGCTCCAGAGCGACACGAGGACACTTCGCGCACCGCGTCCGAGGAATGCCCGCTGCAATCCCACAGTGCCCTCGGCTTGCTTGAGGTCGCCGAGTCCCGTCTGACACGCGCTCAGCACCACGAGCTCCGCACGCAGCGCCGGGCCTCCGGCGTCGAGCATCTCGCCCACCGTGAGCAATCCATCGTTCCCTTCACCCGACGCGAGCGCGACGAAGGATTGTCGTGCGCGCTCGCCTGACGCGTACGCGTAGCCGTGCGTCGCGAGGTGAACGATCGGCGCCTCGGCGAGACGCTGCCTCACGACGGACTCCGTTGCCTGCGCACCAGTCAACGCCGTCACGCCGAGCTGTCCCGCGACCCACGCTGCTTCGGCGCCGGCGCTGGGAAGCGGCGCGAGGGGAACCGGGCGCCCGTCGGCTGACGTCACGCTTGGCATGCTCGGGTTGCCGACGACGAGCGCCCCCTTCAACGTGCCCCGCAGCGCCGCCGGTTCACGCGATCCAATCGCCGGCGGGCGCCGCTCGGACTCGGCCAAGGCGGCCAGCGATGGCGCATAACGAATCGCGAGACCGTTGCCGAACGGCGAGGCGAGCGTGTTCGTCCTTCCGAGGGGAAGCGTCGCAAACGGGAGAAGCGCGAGCGGGCCCGGTGCGACGATCACGAGCTCGCCGGACTTTGGCAAACGCCCGACGAGTCCCTCGGGAATGAGCAGCTCGGCGAGCGCCAGGGCGGCCGGCTCGGCGTAGCGCAGTCCGCGCCGATACGTGCGCTCCGTCGGTCCTGGACTCGGGGCCGGCGTCTCGAGCGGCGGCGACCCACGCATCGCGACGCGTGTGCCGATCGCGGCGTCGTCCACCGCGAGCCCCGCGCGAAGGGCGGACACCAGCGCGGCGATGGAGTCCTGCGACACGGCGCTCCGGGCAACCGTGACACCACCTCGCTCATCGATCAGCCACGCGATGAGCGTATCCTGGGTAGAGAGGAACGTCAGCGACGCTTTCGCGGTCTGCGACACGCTGCGCGCGAGTGCTTCGCCTTCCGCCGCGAGATCGGCGCCCGGTGCAACGGACGCGGTCTGCTGCGTGTTCGCTCGCTCGGCGCCTCGCCGAGAGTCACGCAGGAGATCGAGCAACGCCTGCGCGCGTCCACGCTCGACCGCCGCGAGCGACGCACGCGCCGCGACATCGGAACCGACCTCGGCGCCTCGCGCCAGCCACGCCAGCGCCCAGCGCTCGAACAGATGCACGTCCTGCTCGGCGAACGTTAGGCGGTTCGCGTCACCGCCGGCCGAGCTCCCGACAGCGGCACGAACGCTCGCTGCGGAGTCGTAGTAGGCGACGGCCGACGCCAGCTGCGCCGGACCCGATCGCTGTAGAATGAACCCGATGCGCGAGAGGGCGTCGCCTTCGCGCGCGCGGTCACCGACCGTTCTCAGCGCCGCGACCCCGGCGTGATACGAAGCAAGGGCGCTGTCCGGCAGATTCAGAGCGTCGAGCGCGTTGCCGAGGTCAACGAGGGCCCAGCTTTCGCCGGTCTTGTCGCCGACGTCGCGAGCCGTAGCCAGTCCCTCTCGGATGTAGGCGAGGGCAGAGTCCGCCTTTCCCGTGGCCGTATACGCGCGGCCGATGTTCGTGAGCGTGATCGCGATCGTCGGCCGACGACCGACTTCCCGCAGCGGCACGAGCGCCTGACGATAATAGGCGAGCGCCGAGTCCGGTCGGTGCAAGAGGTCGAACGCGAAGCCGATGTTGTTGAGAGTGGTCCCTTCGCCGGCCCGGTCCTTCACTTCCCGGCGCGCAACGAGTGACTGGCGAAGATACGCGATGGCGCTCTCGTAGCGGCCAAGCGTTTGCTCCACCCGCGCAAGGTTGTTGAGTGTGACGCCCTCGCCGAGCCGGTCCTTGAGCTCGCGCCTCACAGCGAGTGCCCGCGTTAGGTAGGCAATGGCCGAGTCGGGGCGGCCGAGTGCGTTGTAGGCAATCCCGACGTTGTTGAGGAGGACGCCCTCGTTCCTTCGATTCCCGGTCGAGCGGGCGACGGTCAGTCCGTCACGATAATACACGAGCGCGGAATCGAGCTCGCCTCTCCCGTGGAACGCCTGACCCAACAGGATCAGCACAGCGCCCTCGTTCTCCGTGTCGCCCGCCGCGCGCAGTAGCGGCAGGGCGCGTCGGAAGTGGACGACCGCGGAGTCGCTTCGACCGACGGCGTCGTACATGCTTCCGGCGTTGCCGAGCGCCTCGCCCTGTTTACCGTGCACTCCGGCGCGGCCGTACAGGTCGGCGGAGAGACTGAACAGCCGCGCGGCTTCGGCGAGATCATCGCGCTTGCCGCGCTCGGCGGCCACATTGGCGAGCGAGTCGAATCGCGCGGCGCTGTCGAGCACCGCGCGAGGTGGCGCGCGATCCTGTGCAATGAGCCGCGCGGCGACGAACACCGCCCACGCGGCGGACCATCTCATCGTCGTCCCTCCACGCTACTTCTTGATGGCGATACTGCCACCGCCTAACGTAGTCGTCGGCGCGGCGTTCTCATCCGCGCCGACCTGGTTATCGTAGACAATGGCGCTGGTCGACTTGTTCCAGATCTTGATGCGGAACTTGTCGATGCCACCGCCTCCGTTGATCTGCCCATCGACCGCAGAGATCAGGAAGCCGAAGCCGGGAACGTCGTTCACCGTCCCGGAACCCTTCATCAACGCAGTCGGCCCCGCTACCCTGAGCCAATCGTAGCTCGTCCCATCGAAGTTCAGGTCGGCCGCCTGAAAGCGGAAGTTCGCACTCCCGGTGACCAGCCCGGCGGTCTTCTTGTCGATCTTGGAGACGAACGCGAAGTGCGCCTTGTCGGTCAGCGATGGGTCCGCGACGTACGCGCCCGGCGGCGAAATGAACCAGCCTGCCCCGGTCGCGAAGCCCACACTCGGATCGTATACCGCGACCGGTATCTCCCCCGTAGCGACGTTGTTCGAGTTGTCGGTCACGGTCGCGAGGACCATATAGAGACCGGCCGCCGTGAACGAATGAGAACTCGATGGGAACGACCCTGATCCATTCGCCTGGGTCGTCGTCGGGGTTTCTCCAGGCGTCCCATCAGTCCAGTTGATCGCCGCCGTGTGCGTCGCCGCCGGATCGGCATAGTCGTACGTGACCAGCAGCGAGAATGGCGTATTGATCGCCAGGGGTCCATCCGGCGTCTGCGTGCTTCCAGTGATGACCGGCAGCCCAACGAGCTTGAAGTTGTCCATCGCGAGAACGCTCGCGTACGCGTTGTCCGGAATGAGTCGCGTGACCGGA
>Ga0207701_10001765_pt1 | contig 22557 bp, 18 predicted proteins | sample KBSSwiSSwithPhiX_FD_184294 | JGI IMG/M metagenome (GOLD analysis project Ga0207701, IMG submission 184294) | Switchgrass rhizosphere bulk soil microbial communities from Kellogg Biological Station, Michigan, USA, with PhiX - S5 (SPAdes) (version 2) | ecosystem: Environmental > Terrestrial >... | reverse complement strand
GCGTCCGACGTCGCGATGAGCGTGCTCCTGCCCGCGCTGCTGCTACTGTCGTTCGCCTACCTCCAGGCTGCGACGCGCCGCGAGCGGATGTTCTTTTTCGGCGCAGTTTTGCTCGGCGTTGCATTTATCTGGAACAGCTTTTTTCCGTTCAACAAATCGCTTTGGACCAGTTCTTATGTCGTCGTTACGACCGGCCTCGCCTTGCTGATGTTTGCGTCCTGCTACTGGCTGATCGATATCAAGCGATACAAACGATGGGCGTTGCCGTTTGTTGTCTTTGGCGCTAACGCACTTTCACTCTTCGTTTTCTCCGGCATCTTCGCCCGAATGATGTCTTCAGTTCGTGTCGCTTTCAACGATGAGGGCAAAGGAATCTCCGCACAAAAATGGCTCGTCGATAACGTCTTCCTCGCCGTCTTCGAACCAGTAAATGCTTCTCTCACCTACGCGATCTGCTTCATCCTCTTTTGGCTGCTTTTGATGTGGCTGCTCTATCGTAAAGGCGTTTACATCAAGGTCTGATCAGTTTGTTTCCCGCCCGTTAGCGCCGCAACCCCCAAAAACCAGTAGCGCCATCGCCAAAACTACCGGCGGAAGGGCAACCAAGTAAAACGCGGGAGTCGTTTGTCTGGGCCAAATCGTCTGGTAGAGATAGACCCCCAGTGAGGCAAGCGTCAAAACAATGTGCGTAAGCTTTGAAACACAGTGATCTGCTCGATTGCGATTTTCGCTCTTTGCCGCCCGGGTGGGCGAGAAGCATATCACAGCAAGTCAAATGTGGAACCGACGCTCGATTGAATCTACGCCCCGAGGCCGGGGAAACAAATACCTGCATTCTGTGCAATGATGTGCTATACTTGCAACAGGCGCTCTTTGACAATTAATGCGCTTGTTCCGGGGGCGGACGGTCAGTGAAAAAGTTTTTCACGAAAGAGAGAATTTCTTCGTAACTGCACACGTAAGTCTAATGCCCTCTACAATTGCCTGTCCCGAGAGGCGACCGGACAAGCCCCGGACACGGGCCGGACAAGCAGGCGGACAAATCCGCTGCTTGCAGGTCGAAAGTTGAGCTAAGTGCCGTGTTTTCTTAAAATTCCGCATTCGCTGCCGACACGACCTTGTCCGCGGCGTCCGCCATTGTAGTTGCCGGAATGATTCCGATATCGGAGTTATCCAGTACGCGCCGGCCCTCTTCGACGTTGGTGCCCTCAAGCCGGGCAACGATCGGGATCGAAACGCCAAGATTCTTCGCAGCGGCGACGACGCCGTTCGCAACCATATCGCAGCGGACGATGCCGCCGAAGATGTTGATCAACACAGCCTTAACGTTATCGTCGGCAAGAAGGATCTTGAATGCCTGTTCGACACGTTCCTGCGACGCACCGCCGCCGACGTCAAGAAAATTTGCGGGTTCACCGCCTGCAAGCTTGATGATATCCATCGTGGCCATTGCAAGCCCGGCACCATTGACCATGCAGCCGATATTGCCATCGAGCTTTATGTAGTTTAGGTCGTGTTTCGAAGCCTCGATCTCCAACGGCTCTTCTTCGTCAAGGTCGCGAAGATCGGCGTAATCCTTATGGCGGAACATCGCGTTGTCGTCGAAGGTGACCTTCGCATCGAGCGCGATGAGTCGGTTGTCTTTGGTAAGAAGGAATGGATTGATCTCGACGAGCGACGCATCCATCTTCTCGTAAGCCTCGTAGAGCGAGAGCATGAACTTCGCCGCTTGATTGATCAGATCGCTTGGGATTCCAAGGCCGAAGGCGAGCTTTCTAGCTTGAAAACCCCGAAGGCCGACGGACGGGTCGATCGTTTCCTTGAGAATAAGGTCTGGCGTTTCCTCTGCGACCTTTTCGATATCCATACCGCCTGCCGACGAGGCCATGAAGACGTTTCGTCCGGTCACTCGGTCGAGAGTGATGCCGAGATAGAATTCCTTGTCGATAGGGAGTCCTTCTTCGATTAGCAAGGTTTTGACTTCGCGTCCTTCGGGACCGGTCTGGTGCGTCACGAGCTGCATTCCGAGGATCTGCGACGCGATCTCTTTCGCTTCAGCCGGCGACTTGGCCAGCTTTACGCCACCGCCCTTGCCCCGTCCACCTGCATGGATCTGAGCCTTTACTACGACGACGTCCGTGCCAAGTTCTCGAGCAGCTGCTTCGGCCTCGTCAGAAGTCCGGGCGACTATACCGCGAGGAACCGGAACGCCATATTCCTTGAGCAACGCTTTGCCCTGGTATTCGTGAATTTTCATAGTAGAAATGAGATTTTAACGAGCGGCACGATCAAAAGCAAAAGGCGGCCGAAACCGCCTATGAATTGCCATGTGATCCTATCAAACGAGTTTAACTATGAGTTTGAGCATCTTCCATTCGCCGCCGCGGTTGACGAACTCGTATTCGAAGTTCAGCGGTACTGGTTTTGTGGCGAATTTGCCATTTAAGACCAGAATGCTCAGGCCTTTTTCGGTTCTTACATATGGCGACGGCGAAAAATCGGGCGACATTGAATCCGTCTTGTCGAGCACGGGCTTCACGACGCGTTTTTTGTCCACAAATACTTTAAAGGCGTTTCGCATTTGGTCTTCCGTGTACGTGTTTTGGAAATCGGTAGATGCCTTCTCGTAAATATCGGACCAGTTGTTGGTGTCGACCGCTCGTGCGAAATCTGAAGTAAGTTCGTGTACAATCGCTTCGCACGCCGAATTCGATGGTACCTCGTCATTAGAGGCAGATGTTGTGTCGTCAGAACTCGAATTCGATGAAGTGCTGCTCGAATTTCCGCTTTGCGAAATGTTTCCCAGGTCGAGGGCTTTGCCGCAAGTACACCCGAGGGCGATCGAGGCGATCATAATTACGGCGATTAAGCCGTTCAACAAATTGCTTTTGCCAGAAAGAACGCCGAAAAGGGTTTTCTTCATTATTTGCTCCTTAGTGTTTCGCCCGTGTTTAACCTTTCCTCCATGGCCCCAGCAGGCTAACCCATGCGTCTACCGTACGCTGGTATTCTACGGGGCATCGCGTCGCGCGTTCTTTTGGAAGAAATCCGTCGGACAATATATTCGCATATTTCTTCTGATCAGAGCCATATATCATACAAAGTGAGTTATAAAATCTTTGCTCTTGCAAGAGATGGTCGTCCGCCATGTTAGGTTTTGTTCCTCGACGTTTCGATTCGATCGAAAATGCTTCCGCCGCCGCCATTACGTTGCGAACCCCTTCATCACCAAGCTCGGAAATATTAATAAAAGCTGCACATCGGTCGGCAGAATCCTCTTCACTTCCGGTGACAGGAAGTTTGTAAGCGTCGATAAGTGCATGGCCGATCTCATGTAGAAAAACGAATTTGACAGCATCAAACATCTTCCCGTAAGCGACTTGTTCCGATTGACCAGCCGATTTAAACGTTTGGAAAAAGTCTCCCATCAACTCGTAGCACATTGTTACAGAGTGATCCCGCGAGTCATAAAACGCGTTGGTCTCGCTGCAATCCTTGGTTCGAAGGTAAATGTTGTATGGAAGTATCAAAGCGCGATTAAGCTTGTCAGCGGCTTTCACGAGAAGCTTTTCAGATTGGACCTGCTTATCGATCTCCACATATCGGGGCGTTTTTACTTCGAGATGTTCAACCAGGAAATCACCTTTGTCGGGTCTCTTTGTAGAGGCAGCTCGATTTTCGGCGTTTGAGACCGGAGCCGCAGCAGCGTTCGAGCCTTCTGGATCGGGCTCGGTCTCGGGCATCCCGTTATCGCGTTCAGAACTCCAGAAGCAGCCGAGCACCAGAGCGACCGAGCTTATGGCGAGAATAAGATTTGCAATATTTCGACGCATCAAACGACGATCGGAAAGAAGAGTATTATCCCTGGTGCTAGGGCAATTAGTTGTTGACGCTGATCTGGAACGTTATTTGCAAAAACGGCTGATAAGGAAATGCTTATCAGCCGATTCTAAGTTAGAAACCGGAGTATTGTCTATTGCGATGCTTCTATAAACTTGACTAACGTACGAACGGCAACGCCGGTCGGGCCTTTCGCCTGGTGGGGACGCACCGCATCGCTCCAGGCTGTCCCGGCAATGTCGAGATGTGCCCATTTTGCTTTGTCGACAAATTCCTGGATGAACACCGCTCCCATGATGGTGCCCGCCTTTCCACGCGGTCCTATATTTTTGATATCGGCGATGTCGGAGCGGATCTGTTTACTGTACTCTGGGCCCAGAGGCAGTTGCCAAAAGCCTTCGCCCGTTTCTTTACCCAATGCGATGATCTCATCTATCAAAGCCTGATCATTACCCATAACGCCGGTGTTCTGATCGCCAAGTGCGACGATGACGGCACCGGTCAAGGTTGCCATATCTACGATCCGAGTCGCCCCATTGTTTTCGGCGTAAGCCACGGCGTCCGCCAGAATAAGGCGCCCCTCAGCATCCGTATTCAGTATCTCAATAGATTTGCCGTTGGACGCAGTCACGACGTCACTTGGACGCGAGGCCTTCCCATCCGGCATATTTTCAACTGCCGCGATGACTCCGAGCACGGGAACGGTCGGCTTCAAAAGTGCGATAGCTCGCATTGTGCCAATAACCGTCGCGCCGCCCGACATATCGTACTTCATCGCGTCCATGCCTTCGCCGGGTTTAAGCGAAATGCCTCCGGTATCGAACGTAATGCCTTTTCCGACGAGCGCAAGCAATTCACCCTTCTTCGCAGTGCTTCGCGTCGGCGTATATCTCAAAACGATCAATTTTGCCGGTTGATCGGAACCTTTCGAAACGCTCAACAATGAGCCCATGCCGAGCTTTTCCATCTGTGCCTCATTAAGCACTTCGAGTTTTAGCCCGACATCTTTCGCCATTTTCGCCGCGCGTTTCGCCATTTCGGCCGGAGTCAGGATATTGGGCGGTTCATTGGCAAGGTCGCGAGTGAAGTTCATCGAGTCGCCGATAGCGATACCACGGGAAATGCCGGTTTTCAATTCCGTAGTTGTCGCATCTTCGACGCAGACGACCATTTTCGTGATCGCCTTGTTGTTCTTGTCCCTGGTCTTGTATTTGTCGAGTTCGAATTGGCTGGTTATGGCTGCCTGAACTGAATTCTGGACCGTTACGACGGCATTTACCTTCGCTCGCGGTAAAAATGCGAATGTCTTAACATTGCATTTCCGCAGATACCGCGTCGCGGTGCCTGCCGTAATAAAAACGCCAGCTTCGTTAAAATCTTTTTCTTCGCCAACTCCGACCAATAGCAAAAGGCCGGCTTTGATCTTGCCCTTAGGAGTGATGCGAATTAGGGCAGTATCCCCGGTTTCGCCTTTGAACTCCTCAGACTTTATCGCCGCGGCGATATGGCCGTTTGCAAGTTTGTCGAGTTCCTTTAATCCGGCAGAAGTCGCCTTTTCACCCTTGAAAACAGCGACAGCCAGCGCTTCGACGCCGGCTTCAAGAAAATTGGAAGATATACCCTGAAAGTCCATTAATTACCTCGGCTAATTTCGTTTAACACGCGTAAATACAAAGCTATACGCTAGCTTATCTAAGTTTTTCTTTCAACTGCTGACGTGTTTCTTTCTCGATTGTCTTACGCATTTCCGTCTCGCGTTTATCATAGAGCTTCTTTCCCTTCGCAACGCCGATCTCGAACTTAATGCGGCCGTTTTTCCAATAGATCGATGTAATAACGAGGGTCATTCCTTTCTGCATGGTTTCTTTTTCGAGCTTTTCGATCTCTTTTCGATGAAGCAACAGTTTACGTGGACGCAGAACGTCGTGATTGTTAATGTTTCCGTGCGAATAATGCGATATATGCGCTCCCAATAGCCAAACCTCACCTTCTTTGATCTGTACGAACGACTCTTTTAGCTGAATTCGCCCCGCCATGATGCTCTTCACCTCGGTGCCAACCAGTGCGATTCCGGCCTCGTATTTCTCGAGGATGAAATACTCGTGAAAGGCTTGGCGGTTATTGAGAATCTCCTTGTCAGCGGACATAAACTTATATTTTGCCTGTGACATATCGGCTTGGCAAAACGGTCGATAATGTTAGGGCTGAAGAACTCCTCACCAAAATTACACAAGCATCTCGTTTCAAACGCCCCTACACGTCGAAGACCTATGTTCGACATCGGGGAACCGAGCTTAAATGACTTGACGTGTCTCCCGGCGTGTCGATCATCCGTGCTCCAAGGTCATCGAGGTCCCGCTAATATCAAGTTCCGTCCGGGAAATATTCGACCGTAAATTCTCACTGTGTCTTTCGGAATACAAAATCTTGTCGTGTATCTAGTAGATTCACGATCATACCCGGAACTGTTGGACTTAGGACGTTTCCCGTTCGCTTGTTGGGTCCGACCTGGAAGATCCGCTCCTGTTGTCAGGTTGCATTAGAACGACGTTCCCGGGAACGTGAATCCTGGTGTTAGAGCGTTTTTTGAACGCCAAAAGACACTTATCGAAAGAGTTTTAGACGATCGGCTTCTCCTAGTCGGCCGGTCAGTATGAGGTACTAAATTATTATGCACAAGACATATCGCTATCTATTTGCAGCGTCAATCGTGCTCGCGCTGTCCGCGATGGCAAACGATTCTTTTGGTCAACGACAATCAAGCAGGGGCGATTCAAAAGTTGTCGTCGATTCGGGTAAAGAAGGACGGACCGCCCTTTGTCATGCCACCGGTTCCGCCACGCATCCTTATAACTACCTGGTTTTGCCCGATGAGCCGCTTTCGGCGCATTTCGACGAACATGGAACACCGTTAGCAGGACATGAACAGGATTTTTTCCCGGTAGACCATGATTGTGACCGGAGCAACGATAATGGAGGCGGCGGTGACGATGACGGAAATCCGACATCGGTACCGGAACCAATAACGATGCTTTTATTTGGAACGGGCTTGGCCGGTGTGGGATATGTGTCCCGACGGTATTTCAAGAAACGAGGGAATGACGACATCCAAGACTAACGTTAAATGAAACGAGGCTTAAAACAGAGGTGTTCTGATTCATAAACGATTGGAACACCACTTTTCTTGATATATATATCTCCCCGACCCGATGCGTCCCGAAAATGGTGATATACAGTTTCTCTGGAAGCCGTTACTTATTAGTTCCGCGGCATTATTCCTGTATGCGGGGACGTCTTTGAAACTGGCTAGTGACTGGTGGACAGACGAAAACTATTCCCATGGACTTATTGTTCCGATCGTCATCGGACTGGTCCTTTGGCTCGATCGAGAAAAGCTTCGAAGTGCCTGTCAAAAACCCGGCTCGCTGATTGGATATCCAGTAATCCTGTTCGCGATGTTAATGCTGCTCGCAGGAGTTTTAGGCGCAGAGCTATATATTCAGCGTGTCTCGATAATCCTGTTTCTTGCCGGAGTTTCGATCTATTTCTTCGGTAGGCGAGTTTTATTGAATGTTTTGCTTCCGTTAACACTACTTCTCTTCGCTATCCCGATACCGCAAATCCTGTTCAACAAATTAGCGTTTCCGCTCCAATTATGGGCGTCGCAGATCGCCGGGCAGGGGATGCAGCTCTTTGGTATCCCGTCGATTCGGAAAGGCAACATTATCGAGTTGATCCCGATAGGGGCGGCCCAGAGTATTGCACTTGAAGTAGTCGAAGCCTGCAGCGGCGTTCGCTCGCTCATGACCCTGGCGACGCTCGCGCTGATCCTCTCATACTTCACGGGACGAGACGTAGCAAATCCGAAAAAGTCACTCGGCGATCTTTACAAAGATCCCTTCACATGGCGTACCGCGCTGCTTGTTTTATCGTCGATACCGATCGCACTTATATCGAATGCGTTTCGCGTAACGGCTACCGGCGTGCTTACTTACTACTATGGCGCCGGTGCGGCGGAGGGAAGGGTCCATGAAGTATCGGGGCTTGTCATGTTCATTTTGGCGTTTTGCCTGCTTGCGGTCACAAACCTGCTTTTGTTAAAAGTTTTTCCGAATAATAGGTCGAGCCAGTTCCGACATCCGAAAATTAAGGTTCGGAACACTGTATGTCGTGTATCCCAACAACGAGTGCTCGCGCTTTTCGTCACAATTCTAACTGCCGGTGTCCTAATAGGTTGGATGGAAAATCGCGTCGAAGACAAGGCCCAGCGACGCCAGCTTTCAAGCTTTCCGATGATCCTTGATGGCTCATTAAAGATCGGAGACGATAAGCGATTTACCGAGGATACTGAGCGCGTTCTAGGCGCGAGCGACTATGTAATGCGGGAATACCGCTCGCCCTCCGGACAGAAGCTCAACCTATTCATTGGTTACTACGACTCACAAAGAACAGGGTCTACCTATCACAGTCCCCGAAATTGCCTGCCTGGTTCAGGTTGGGAGATGAACGAGCTTGAACCGGTCCAGTTATCCGGGCCGGACGGTGCAAATTTTGAAGCGAACAAATATTTGGTACGGCGGGGGGAATACAAGGGGCTGATGATCTATTGGTTTCAAGGGCGTGGGCGAACTAATTCAAGTGAATATTGGGACAAAGCCGACACTTTTAAGGACAGTATTTTACGTAACCGTTCGGACGGAGCGATCATTCGAGTTATGACACCCTTCGCTGAGAACGAAAGTGCGTCGCTGCAGGAGGCAATTTCGCTTTCAAACTCGGTCGCGAAGCGTTTAGGCGAGTATGTGCCGAATTAAAAACTTATATGAGCGTTGAATTCAGAAAAAGAGAGATCGGCGAATATCTTCAAATGGTGCGCCGACGTAAGTGGCATATTCTTCTGCCCACTCTAACGGTAACACTAGCCGTTGCATGGGCCGTTTGGTCGGCCCCGAGTGTTTACCAGTCAACAGCTTTACTCGCGATAAAAGCGCCGACGATCTCTGAAAAGGTCGCACCTTCTCTCACGGACAACGATCTATCACAGAGAATTCAGACTATCAGTCAAAACATTTTGAGTCGATCATCCCTGGAGCCAATGGTGACCAGGCATAACTTATTCGAATCAGAAAGGGCCGCCGGAGTTCCGATGGAAGAAATCCTTGTGCGGATGCGAAACAACATCAATGTCGAATTTGAGAAAGTTGACGAAGAAAAGGTAATTGGATTCCGGATCACTTATCGCGATCGCACGCCGGAACATGCACAGGCCGTAACAGCGGAACTGTCCAATAAGTACATTGCTGTTCCCGCTATAGAGTCCGATCAAAGTGCAAAGACGACGAAGGAGTTTATCGATAATCAGTTAAATACTGCAAAAGCAAGCCTTGATGCGCTTGAGAAGCAACGGCTCGAGATCATGTCGCAAAATGTGGAAACACTTCCCGAATCTTCGCAGGGTCTCATCGCCCAGTTAGAGGGTCTCATGAAACGGGAGGAGACGATATCTAAAGACAAAGATTCCCTACTTTCCGAACGCGGGCGTATTCAGGAAAGTATACGTTCATTAAACAGCCAAATGCGATTGCTTCAAGATTTTAACGAGAAGGAGACCGGTGAAGCCGTGGCTCAAGCATCGCGTGTGGAGGACACGCCCGCGTATGCCCAGCTGGTCCAGCGACGTGCCGAACTAAGTGCTCGGCTTGAGAACTTACGCAAGCAGTACCGTGACAAGCATCCAGAAATAATTCAAGCAGAGACCGACATAGCCAAGATCAATGATGAACTCGACAAGCTGTCGAAAAATACTGACCGGCGCGTAAAACAGGCAACTCAGTCGCAGTCGCGCAAAGCCGAGCTGCAGACGCGAAGCCTTGGAATAGAAAAGGACAAGGCAGAGAGCCAGATCGCCCAGATCGACCAACAACTTCAAGCAAAGGAAAACGAGATGCGCCAGAACTCCGGCGAGATAAATGCATTGGAAGCCAAGATAAATACCATTCCGAACGTAAAAGTGCAGCTAGCCGGGATCGATAACCAGTATCAGTCTGCAAAGGGGATCTATGACGAACTTCTAAAGAAATACAACACGGCGCAGGGAAACGTCGACAGAGAGGAAAACTACCAGGGCGAAACGATCCGGATGGTCGATTCTGCCAACCTGCCTCAAGTACCGGTGAACGCAACGAAAAAGCCCGTTTTTACGATAATGGGTGGCGCGATAGGTTTGGCGATCGGTCTATTTCTAGCGGGATTCTACGAATTTCCTCGCTTCTTCACTATCCAAAATGTGGACGATGTAAAGCACTACACTGGCCTGCCGGTACTCGCAACGATTCCTCCCTTGCTTACGAACACGGAGGTGGCGAACGCGAATCGTATTTACCTTTTGAAATTGTCGGCGGGCGTTGCCGCAAGTATTTTATCGGTTCCCATTTTGATAATCATTTTTCAGATGTCGAGACTTTTTGAACGCATCAGTTAGCGTTCTGACCTCACTTTCAACGGTAACGTATGTACAAAGCTTTTTTTGAATTAAAGCAATATCCGTTCAGCTTAACGCCCGATCCCAAGTTCATCGTGCCAAGTGCGAATTACAGCGAAATGCTCGCAGGGTTGTGTTACGGGATCGAGATGGCAAAGGGATTAATGGTGCTCACCGGCGAGGTCGGAACGGGAAAAACAACCGCTCTGCGGTGGATCATCGGGCGATTGGACCGCGGGGTCCGGGCCGCTTATCTTTTTAACCCACATCTTTCGATCGAGGAATTTTATCACCAGGTTACGGAGGGGCTTTTGCTGAGTCCCTGGGCCAATAAAGCCGATCTGTTATCCCAAATACAGGCTCTATTGAAAATCCGCCATTCGCGCGGCTTGAGGACGATCATAATCGTAGACGAAGCACATGAGTTGTCCGACGAGTTACTTGAAGAGATCCGGCTGCTTCTGAACTTCGAATCCGACAGCGCGAAATATCTTCAAATTATACTCACCGGCCAGCCTGAACTGCGCGAGCGCCTCAGGCAGCCCAATCTTCGGCAGTTAAAGCAGCGTATCGCCGTACGATGTGTTGTGCCATCGATACAGGACGTTGCCGAAACGGAGCGTTATATAACTGAGCGATTGCGAATTGCCGGGGCGCGAGAAACAAAAATATTTTCGCAGGCCGCAGTAGATCGCATCTTCCATTATTCCGAAGGAATCCCGAGACAAGTGAATAATCTCTGCGATAACGCAATGATCGCAGCATACGGTGCAGGGACACGAAATATTGACAAAGCAATTATCGAAGAGATCGCTGAGAATCTCGACATGCTGCAGGGAGACGTTTATATAAAGTGCGGGGAAGAAGATCCTAAGCCTTCTTTGAACGTGTTCGACACGATCGGAAACAACGATCTTCTTCACGTTTTGGACGACGGCTTTTCGCCGAGCGAACAGGAGTCTTCGGGTCCACGCGAACGAAAAAAAATGGCCTAGCATACATTTCGATTCAACGGATTGTCAGCAGTTGTACCAATTGATTACAAAGGAAAGTTTTAGATAAAAACATGCCACAAATGTTGAAAATTAAATGAAATTTCTCCAAGCACTTGAAAAAACAAAATACAGAGACGAATCCGCAAAGGATCGGTCGGGAACCCACGAGCGACCGGAAGAACTTGCCGATGGGAACGCCGGCTTGCTGCCGGAAGTATTAGCTACTCAACGCTTGGGAATTGGCGGTCCGACGTCGGTTCTGAGAACAAAAAACGTCGAAATAACGCACAGTTTACCGAAGGAATCCTCGGTTGTTGATTTTTTGTCGACTTCTCGTGAATCCACCGGATTCGATTTGGCGTCGGTACCGGAAGTGACTGTTAATCCGCTCTCGGCCGACCCGCACGCCGTCTCAATTACTCAGCCGCAATCGATCTATTGTGAGGAATACCGGAGGCTTAGGACACATCTTTTAAGGCATAGTCAGCTTGAAACACTTCACACATTAGTTGTCGCCAGCGTCGGCGTTGGTGAGGGAAAATCGATAACCGCATTGAACCTTTCCTGGCTGCTTGCCCAGACAGAAGGGATTACCGCGTTGCTTGTGGATTGCGACCTCCGGCGACCAAGCATGGCCGCCTATTTCGGATTGAAAGTGAGCGAAGGCCTTTCCGATGTTCTGGACGGCAAACGCCAGTTGAGCGAATCGATCATCAGATTGAACCCGTCCGGACTATTTCTATTGGCCGGCGGAAAACCGAGAATGGATGTCGCAGAACTGATTTCCGGATCGAGGTTCCCCGATATTCTGGAAGAAGCAAGAAGCATTTTTGATTTTGTGATCATAGATGCCCCGCCCCTGAGCATATTCACCGACGCTGCAGTGCTGATCAACCAGGCTGACGGGGCTTTGATGGTTATGCAGGCGAATCAAACAAATTACAAAGACGTCGGTCGCGTGCTGGAGTCCATTCCCAGAGAGCGAGTACTCGGGGTCGTTTTGAACAAATCGGACGAGTCGCTTATTAAAGACGGGTATTACGGATACTCGGATTACACTTCGGTCGCGCGTTAGCACCTATACTCGGCTCTCGAATTGGGTATACATCAAGCAGGGAAAATATGGCTCAGAGTTTCAGTCGCAGAACGTTTTACCTTGTCCTCGCGGACATCGTAGTGATCACGACTGCTGTACTCGAGGCCCTTGTTCTGCGATTGGATTACGCAGGCGCAAGATCTTACTTAACCGAGGACGACGGCTGGGTACGCATCATCCCGATCGTATTTATCGGTATGATCGCACTTTATTTTTACGACCTATATGACTTCGTCATTATAAGCGACCGCCGCGAATTGATGTTGAGAGCCGTTCAAGCGCTGGGAGCGGCGTGGCTTGCCTTAGCGTTAGTTTATTATTTCGTTCCTTTCCTGGAAATTGGACGGGGAACGGCAGTCTACACGATCGCATTTTCGCTCGTCCTGCTGCTTTGCCTTAGAGCGAGTATTCACTTTCTTCTCGGTCATCCGGAAATCGGCGAAAAGGTGTTGATCGTTGGAAACGGCCAACTGGCGGTAGATACCGCAAAGGCGATAACAAGACGTGTTGATGCAGGGTACAGGATCGCGGGATTTATTTCGAGCGATTTCCAGAATGTGAAACGGCGATTGCCGTCTGCTCGGAACCTCGGCTCGTTGGATGATATGGAAATGGTCGTCGAACGCGAAAAGATCAACTCGATCGTGATCAATGCACAGGAACTTAACGGGTCGTTTCCGGCCGAGGCGCTGCTTAGGATGCGGCTCGCCGGGGGTGTAACCGTCGAAGAATTTCCTTCGTTTTTCGAACGGGTGACTGCCCGAATTCACCTTGGAATGTTCCATCCTTCCTGGGTGATATTTTCACATCACGTTCCGAATACTCAGTTTAAGACGATCTTCAGGGAAGCCTTTTACAGGCTCCTAGCTTTTGTTGGATTGATCTTGTCACTTCCGATTGCTGCTGTGACAGCCGTGTTGATCAAGCTTGAGTCGAACGGCCCGGTGCTCTATAGCCAAGAACGGGTGGGGCGTCACGGACGCCGGATCAAAGTGATCAAATTTCGGTCGATGAAAGTGGACGCTGAGAAGGATGGAAACGCTGTATGGGCAAAGAAAAATGATAGTCGAGTAACACGTATCGGCAAAATAATTCGGACAATACGTGTCGATGAGATTCCACAATTTTGGAGCATTTTGAAAGGTGATATGAGCTTCATAGGGCCTCGTCCCGAACGGCCGCAGTTCGTTGCGATGTTGGCCAAAGAGATCCCGTTTTATGAGCATCGCCATCTTGTTCAGCCGGGTCTTACGGGCTGGGCGCAGATCAAATATCCATACGGATCATCGATCGAAGACGCACGCAGAAAGCTGGAATATGACCTTTATTATGTGAAAAACCAAACAATCTTTCTCGACGTGGTGATTCTATTCGAGACGATCAAAACGATACTTTTTGGAAGAGGGGCGAGGTAGATACACAAGACCTGGGGTTGTCGCAGGTCACAGTAGGAAACAGTTATGAGTCACTGGAAAGTCTTATTTTCCACGAGTTCCGCATTATTAGTCATCGCGTTGTTCGCGATCGGTTCGAAGGCACAAGAGCCTTCGCCCTCTCAGACTCCCTTGGCGAAGGATACGCTAAAACTGTCACCAGGTTCATCTCCTGCACCGGCGGAGCCGGTCAGCGCCGATCCGGGTGGTCTGAAGGTGCGGAAAGAAGCAGATTCCGAAGAGGAGGCCGCGATTCTTCCGTATTACAACAATTATCTGCGGGAGTATCACCTTGGCCCTGAGGATGTGATTTCGGTCGAAGTTTTTGGGCAGGCCAATTATTCAAAGTCGAATATTGTGATCCCGCCAAATGCAAAAATTTCTTATCCATTGATCCCCGGAGGCGTTTTCGTGGGCGGTAAAACTGTGGAACAGGTCGGAGAGGAAATAAAGAAAAAACTTGATGAATACATCATCGATCCACAGGTAACGGTCACGCTTGATAAGGTCGGATCTGCTCGTTACAGCATCCTGGGGAAGGTAACAAACCCCGGAGTCAAGGTAATGAACCGGAGGTATAACCTTTTTGAAGCCATTGCGGAAGCCGGCGGCATAGACAAGCTTGGGGACAAAAAACGTGTTTTGCTTCTAAGACTGAATGCTTCCAACGGGTTTACTCAAACAGTGATCGATCTTGATAAAGCGATGAAAGGTTCGGCGGAGGTCCCCTATTTGGTTCCCGGAGACCAGATAATTATCCCTGAAAAACGGTGGAGCCTCACGAGAATAGTCGGGCTCATCGGCCAAGTGAGCGCATTTCGCATTTTGTTCGGATCACCGTTTTAGTATCCATCCAATTTAGATCAGATGTTTAGTTTAACTCGAATTTCATCGGCTATTGTCCTGCTTTGGTTGGCGGCGGCAAATGTGCAGGCGGAATGGCGGCGTTACCCGATGGGGACGATGTCGTGGTTACACAGCATATATTTTGTTGATGACAACAATGGATGGATCGTCGGTAGTATGGGGACACTATTATCTACGACGGACGGAGGAACGACCTGGGTCGTGACAAAAAAAATAACTCGGGACAACATTCGCGATGTATATTTCGCAGACTCACAGCATGGTTGGCTACTTTGCGAAGCTTCGATCTTCGAATCGAATACATCCGTGTCGTACCTTTTGGTGACCGTCGATGGAGGGAGAACATGGCAACGAAATGACGCATTTCCGGGGCGCGACCGGATGGTGCGATTATTCTTTTTGAATGCAAAGTTTGGATGTGCGGTAGGCGAGAGTGGCTCGTTTTGGTGTCTGGGCGACGACCAGAGTTCGTGGCAAAAACGAGCGCTACCGGTTCGATATTTAATGCTGGACGGCCGCGCTTTAAATAAACGGTCCCTTGTCCTGGTCGGGGGCGGTGGGACCATGATGCATACAAGCGACGCGGGCACGACATGGACATTGTCGAACGCGCCAGTTTCAAAATCGAAGATCAATTCGGTCCACTTTATTGATGAAAAAAAAGGTTACGCAGTTGGGGTGGAGGGGAAGATCTTTTCGACGCGAAACGGCGGTTTGAGTTGGGAAAGTCAGACTTCGCCCATCAGCATGGAACTAAACGACGTACTTTTTCAAAGTCAAACTAAAGGGTACGCGGTCGGTGACGAGGGAACCATAATTCAAACAACAACAGGCGGCGCTGAATGGAGTGTCGAAGCGTCAAATACAAAATACAGGCTAGAGGGTCTTGCCGCTACAAATATTCGCGTTTTCGCCGTAGGTTTTGGGGGCACAATGCTCGTAAAGGACATCGTGAGTTCGGACGATTCCAAATCGGGACATTAGAAGTTAATGGCAGGAAAGAAACCGGAGATTCCAGGCAGCCGACCAATTATGGGATACGCGCGCCTTAAACCCCCGACCAGCCATCTCAGGACAAATACGAACGACTCGACAGCCGCAGTTACAGAAACAGTTGGGACGATCACTTCATATGGACCCACGCCCTACAGAGGAATTCCGAGCTCGGGCCGTGTCGTAGATCGATCCGCCCGCAGGCAAAGGTCAATCGATGTATCGATACGGCAGATCGAGCAAACGAAGACACATTCTGAAATTGATCGAAGAATTCTGAAGATTAAAGAAATTCTCGGACGGGATAAATGGCTCCTAAAGAAGGGCCATACATTAACTTACATCGGAATATTTCTTTTCACTCTTACTCTCTACTTCCGTCCATACGAACTTATTCCGTCTCTCTCCGGATTAAATTTTCTTGCACTGCTCATAGCTATTGCGACCTTGCTTGTTTACATTCCGACGCAGTTTGCAACCGAAGGGAACGTAACGGCGATGACGACTGAGGTGAAGTGTGTCCTGTTTCTTGCCGCTTGGGGTGTCGTCACGATGCCGATCGCAAAAACCCCCGGCCTCGCGTGGGAAACGTTCGTCGGTCTGTTCAGCAAGGTCGCACTGATGTTTATCATCATGGTCAACACCTTGCGTTCGCGCGCGCGCATCAAGTCGCTGATCTGGCTTGGGATAGGAGTTGGCTTGATGCTTACCTATCAAGCGCTCGATATGTATCTCAAAGGTCAATTCAAGACCGAGGGTTATCGTGTCAGCGTGGATTTCGGCGGGATGTTCGGCAATCCGAACGACCTCGCAATTCATCTTGCTCTCTTTATACCTTTGGCTATCGTTTTGGGGCTTTCATCTCGAAACGTGCTAAGTAAAGCGGTCTATTTTGGTTCTAGTGTGGTGATGGCCGTCGGCGTGATGATCACCCAGTCGCGAGGAGGTTTTCTCGGACTGATCGCAGCGGCCCTTGTCCTTACCTGGAAACTCGGACGCCGCAGACGCACGATGGCAGTGATGGTGGTTTTGCTCTTCGGAGCTAGCTTTGTGGCGTTTGCTCCAGGCAATTACGGCGTTCGGATGATGTCGATCGTGGATTCTGATCTGGATCCGGTCGGGTCAGCAGATCAAAGGTCCGAATTGCTCAAAAGGTCCATATTGGTTACCCTGCGTAACCCGCAGGGTATAGGGATGGGCAATTTCCCCGAGGTGGGACAGCGCAACCTGCAATCGCACAATGCGTACACGCAGGTTTCTGCGGAGCTCGGGTGGCTATGTTTTGCGGCATATCTGATTCTCCTAATAAGTCCTTTTCGGAAACTTGGGATGATCGAGCGCGAGCTCAACCAAGAAAACAACCATTCCTGGCTTTACTACACCGCGATCGGGGTTCAAGCAACACTGGCCGCATATCTGGTTTCGAGCTTTTTCGGTTCGGTCGCATATCAATGGTACGTCTATTACCCGATCGCGTTTGCTGTGTGCCTCCGGCGGCTTCATGCGGAGCGGATGGGATCCGCCGTATCGGGCATGACGAAATCGGTGGTTTGATTCGCGATGAATATACTGTTGGAGATCATATTTTGGACCTCGGTCGGACTGGCGACGTACGTTTACGTTGGGTACCCGATCCTTGTCTACATCGCCGGCCGACTATTTCCCAGGCCGGTGGTTCGGAATAAATTCGAACCTTCGGTTTCAGTGATCATTACCGCTTACAACGAAAGGAAAGATATTCGGGAAAAACTGAGCAACACGCTGGAGCTCGATTACCCGAAAGAGAAGTTGCAGGTCATCGTAGTTTCCGATTGCTCGAGCGACGGAACAGATGAGATCGTGCGCGAGTTTTCGGGGGACGGGGTGCAGCTGATAAGACAAAACGAACGACGCGGAAAGACTGCTGCACAAAATTTGGCCGTCACCGGCGCGACTGGCGAGATCATTTTGTTTTCCGATGCGACTTCGATGTACGAACCGAGTGTTCTCAAAGAGCTTCTTCCGAATTTTGCCGACAAGAACGTCGGCTGTGTAGCGGGCCGATTAGCTTATATCGACAGCTCTGACTCATCGATCGGGAAGGGCGCAAAAAAATATTGGAATTACGAAACCTTTCTAAAAACCAATGAGAGCCTGGCTTGTTCTCTCATAGGCGTTTCCGGATGTATCTACGCGGTGCGAAGAAATGCTTACGTGCCAATGTATGACGAGGCTTGCTCGGACTTTCTCATTTGCACGCTGATATATAGACAGGGCTTGCGAACTGTTTATCATCCCGGCGCAGTTTGCTATGAGGAAACTAATACCAGAAGCTCGCAGGAATTTCGCATGCGTGTGCGCGTCATTTCGCAAACATTCACCGACCTATGGAGAAACCGGGATATGTTGAACCCGGCCAAAGCAGGTTTCTACGCGGTTCAACTGATCTCGCACAAAGTTCTGAGATATGCGATGCCGCTGTTTCTGGTGCTAACGCTCGTTACCTCCGGAATACTCGCAAGATCCTCAATATTATATTTGGCAATCTTCGCGCTGCAATTGTTTGTTTACTCCGTTGCGATTCTGGATTGGGGGTTGCAATGGACCGGTGTCGACATGAAGCTCTTAGCGATCCCAAGATATTTTTGTCTTGCGAATCTTGCTTCTGCGGCGGGTTTCTATCATTTTATCCGCGGGAATCGTTTCGCGCATTGGGAACCGATCAGAGACGTGAATGTAGATGCGAATCCGATCGAGGGGCCGGTGGTATTAAGATGACAAATTCGCACACATCGGGGATGCGTCACGGAAGGGAACTGGAACCGACCGGCCCTAACGTAAGCATCATCATCCCGGCCTATAACGTTGCCGGGTTCATAGAAGAAACGCTGAATTCAGTCTTAGCGCAAAGTTATGAGGATTACGAAATAATCTTGATCAATGACGGCTCGCCAGATTCTGATGAACTCGAAACCGTCCTCGAACCATTTTCTTCAAAGTTGATCTACGTCAAACAGAAAAATGGTGGGGCAGCTTCTGCTCGGAACGCCGGGATCAGGATCGCGCGTGGCGAATGGCTTGCATTCCTCGACGGTGACGACATTTGGCTGCCTGAGTATCTCGCCAAACAACTGGCCGTTCTTTCGCATAAGAAAGGAGATCTCGTTTATGCCGATGCGTTCCTTTGCGGAGAAGTACGCGACTCGTCCTGCACATTCATGCAAGCGAGCCCGTCGAACGGGAACGTGACCGTCAAAGCATTGATCAGTGGGACCTGCAACATAATTACCTCCGGAACCGTCGTTCGGCGGGAAGCGGTGGTCGTGGCCGGGATGTTTGACGAGAGTTTGCCTCGAATAGGAATGGAGGATTTTGACTTGTGGGTTCGCCTCGTTCGCGCGGGAATCAACATCACGTACCATCGCGACGTCCTCCTTAAATACCGGGTGCGGTCAAACAGTCTTTCGGGTACGAACATTCAACGAGCGCAGCGGAGTGTAACTGCCCTGGAGATCATCAAACAGAAATACGATGTATCGGCAGCGGAATCGACTGCGTTAGCGGGGCAGCTGCGATGGGCGCAAGCGAATGTGGCGGTTGAGAAGTGTAAATTGAACCTCGCGCGAAATGACTTTCGAGCCGCTCGTGCAAATATTTTGGAAGCCTGCGCTCTCGATCCCCGGCTGAAACTTAAACTTTTGTCGCTATTGCTGGGCGTCTCGCCGCGGCTGGTGGTTAGGCTTTTCAAAACCATTCGACCAAATGATTTTTCTTTCATTGTATCGGGCGAACACGTGGCCCTTTAGCGATGCTGACGAACATGCCAAAGGACGATTACCGAAAGCTTTCCCTTTTCGATCAGAGCGCGATGATCCTGTTCGCGAAGTGCGTCGGCTTCGTTTTAAGCCTGTTGCTGCCCCTGCTCGTCGTTCGCTTTCTCACACAAGAGGACGTTGGAGTATATCGGCAGCTGTTTTTGGTCATCACGAACGCCGCCACTGTTTTGCCGCTCGGCTTCAGCATGAGCGCCTACTATTTTTTGAATAGGGAAAGGGAAGGGCGTGATCGGGCGATCGTCAACATCCTATTATTCAATTTTGCGGTCGGAGGTCTCGCTTGCCTAACACTTACGTGCTACCCGCAGCTCCTCGGAAACCTTTTTCAAAATGAGCAAATAACGTCCCTAGCTCCGCTGGTTGGATTGATTATTTGGTTGTGGATATTCTCATCGTTTCTGGAAGTGGTGGCGTTGGCGAATCAGGAAGCCCGGGTCGCGACAGTTTTCATAATTTTGGCTCAGTTGTCCAAAACATTTCTGATGGTCGCCGCGGTCGTGTGGTTCGAGTCCGTCGAAGCGATCATCTTTGCCGCAATTGTGCAGGGAATTGGCCAAACCGTAATTTTGTTCGTTTACCTTCATTCGCGCTTTCCTCGGTGGTGGTCGTCCTTCGATGTGGGCCGTTTCCGGGAACATTTTCTTTACGCTTTGCCTTACGGCATTGTGGGCCTGCTCTACACCGCCCAAACTGACATACACAACTATTTTGTCGCTTCAAGGTTTAGTGCGGAGCAATTCGCAGTTTATGCGTACGGTTGTTTCCAACTCCCGCTGATTTGGGCAATGTATGAGTCGATCAGTGCGGTACTGCTTTCGAGAATGAGTGAGCTGCAGGCTCGCTGCGAAAAGCGAGAAATGCTTCTTATTTCGGTTCGCGGAATGGAAAAGCTCGCTTTTGCGTATTTTCCCATTTTTGTATTTCTAATGATCTTGGCGGGGGAATTTATTACGACACTATTCACACAGAAATTTGCTGCTAGTGTCCCGATATTTCGCGTCAACCTGTTGGTACTTCCCTTGTATTGCCTGGTCCTCGATCCCTTGGAACGGTCGTTTAAAGAACTTGGTTTCTATCTGACGAAAGTCCGGATCTTCATACTCGTCGCCCTTGTGATCTCCCTTTCTTACGGCATTAAACATTTTGAATTGACGGGAATGATCGCAGTTGTGGTCGCGGCGTTTTTGTGCGAGCGAGCGATCATGCTGTGGAAGATCCTCAAGATTTTGGGAGCACGAAGATCCGACCTTGCGCTTTTGAACGGTGTCTTTAGGATCGCAGCCGCGACAGTTGTAGCCGGTTCGGTATTGTTGTTGCTTTATTGGATCGCGAAAGATGACGTTTTGGCGGCGTGCATTGTGTTAAGCCGAAGACTGTTGGAGATCCTGGGCACGCAAGCGGGTTCGGAGTTCGCCGGTGGCATCTTGTTTTTAGGTATCTGCGGAACATTGTTCGCGACCATATATCTGATCATGGCTGTTCGGTTCGGGGCAGTCGCATCGGAAGACAAAGACAGGCTAATTTCGATCGTCAACAAATTGAAGCGCGGATTCCGTGCGTTCAAAATGAGGCTCGTAACAAGTCATTGAGTTTACAGAAATCGAACGGCCGCACCGGCCGGCTTGCTGCAAAGAACGTATTCCTATGGGTCGGTTTCTAACCCAAAAATTATTCCTGCCTGTTTCCAGGGTTCAACGATCGCGCACTGTTTCGCGGAGCATCCTGTATGACCATTACCGGTCGGGAATGAAGCTACGCCGGGAGTCTCTCGATTGGAGCTTCGACCAAAAATTGGAATGGGTGCTGAATAATCTGCGCCGCGCCGTTCGAAAGGCCGCTGCTGAAACTTCATTTTATAAAACGACCTTCGAACGCGTTGGTTTTGATGCAAACTCAAATTTCACCTTAGACGACTTTGGACGGCTTCCCGCCTTAACGCGCGAGGACGTTCACAGCGCTGGAACAGATCTGATTTCAACGGCCATACCGAAGCGATTTCTCGTACAGGATTCGACCGGCGGTTCGACCGGGGCACCGACGCGGATATGGACGGGTCCGGAGGAGCGTGGATGGAGCGAAAGCGGGATCGAGTTTGCACTGGAATCAATCGGGGTGCCCGCGGGGTCGAGGATCGCATATTTCTGGGGTCATCATCTTGATCCCCAACTCAAACCGACCCAAAAGGAAAAGTTACGAAGTTGGGCAATGAACTATCGTTTCTTCGATTCCTTTCGACTTTCAAAGCAGACATTTCAGGCCTATCACGAGCAACTGGAGCGTTACGCGCCGGACTGTATCGTGGCGTACTCCAGTGCCTTAGGGCAGTTTGCAGAATATCTTAGGGCCAACGGGATTCGGCCTATTAACTATCCGCGTGTTTGTTTTGTTACTGGTGCGGAAAAACTTTATCCGCACCACCGGGCCGAGATAGAGGAAGTATTTGGACGCGACAAGCCGGTGCATGAACGATACGGTGGACGAGACTTTGGGCCAGTTGCGATACAGCCCGACCCGAAACACAGCCTGAGATATTCGATTGATTGGACTTGGGCGATAGTCGAGCGGGAAACCCCGGATATTTGTTCGCCCATCCTGGTGACGAAACTGCACGCTGACGCTATGCCTTTGATCAGATATCGCGTGGGAGATATTGGCAGGTTTGCTCCCGAGGCGAAACCAGGATGGCCGGCCTTTGAACTCGATGAGGTGATCGGCCGTGAATTGGACGGAATACAAAAGCCCGACGGAAGCTGGCTGCACGGATCGCAGTTTCCCCATCTTCTCAAGGATTTTCCGGTGAGGGAATTTATGTTGGTTCAGGCAGAAGATCTAAGCATCGAGATGGCGATCGTTCCGGACACCGGGTTCGGCGAAGCGGATCGTCGAAAAATATTTGAAACGATCAGCGCCAATACGGGGAATCTCCCTTTTGAGATTCGCTTCACTGACGCGATCGATCGTGGGCCCGCCAACAAATGGCGGCCCGTTGTAAGCAGGGTGCGAACCTAAAGACATAGTGACACCTGATTTTACCAAT
>Ga0207701_10001763_pt1 | contig 22570 bp, 17 predicted proteins | sample KBSSwiSSwithPhiX_FD_184294 | JGI IMG/M metagenome (GOLD analysis project Ga0207701, IMG submission 184294) | Switchgrass rhizosphere bulk soil microbial communities from Kellogg Biological Station, Michigan, USA, with PhiX - S5 (SPAdes) (version 2) | ecosystem: Environmental > Terrestrial >... | reverse complement strand
TTCATATCCCCAGGCCGGGTACCAGTAGCCTCCGTTAAAGTAATAGTACCCTCCACCGATCAACTCAATGCGGTTGTAGTTTGAGGTATACCAAGCTCTATCGTGATAAGCGGGCCGATAAGACCGAAAGGCAACGTATTGCTGACCTTGCCAATTCTGGCTTCCGGTAATAGTGTGATTTTGATTGAATGTGACAGCCGGAACCTGCTGTGGCTTCGCCTGCGCGTGGAAGTTGCTGTGTTCAGCCTTGATGGTCGTTATGTCCGCCTTGCTGGTCTGGGCTGTCTTAACACTATTTGTCTGCGACTTCGACTGATTCATCTGAGATGCGGTCTCAGTCTGGGTGGCTTGAGCGTTCGCCTTTGGGCGACCTGACGTGGTTACGTTCGCGTTCTCATTTGTGTTTGACCTTTCACGCGCTGCATGGCCTTTCCGTTGACGTTCTGCTTGGGCATCGGCATTACCGTTACCAGACTGCGTATCAGCTGCGGGCGTCTCCACGTTAGGTTGACGATTCCCACCATTTTCTGCGTTGGCGTTGGTATCAGAGCGTGCGTTCCGTTGCTCAGCTCGCTCTTGTGCCTTCATCCCGCGGTTCTGCCGGGCGCCCTGCTCGTCCGTTGTTGTGTTCGGAGCTGCACCTTCCTGGTTCTCGTTCGTGTTGCTCTCAGAGCGGGCGTTGCGCCTTTCAGCTCGTTGCTCTTGTCTCATCCCGCGATTTTGTCTCGCGGCGGGCCGCTCGTCCTGCGTTCTAGCCGGCGCTGCCGCTTCCTGAGGGGCCTGAGTTTGCCCGTGCTGTTTTTTCTTCGGCGCGGGCGAATTGTCGTCCTGCTGAGCCATCGCACCGGCAACAAGCGCCAGCGAACAACTCATAAGTAGCGTGATTAACTTTTTCATATAACTCCTTTGTCGGATTTCGTTGTCTTTCCATTCACATTATCTGACCGCCGCCGAGAGATTGCTCGCGTCAGACTGTGACCATTGCCTATGATGATTCGAACGGGGAGTTGGGCCTGGTTGCCTGATTGTGCAAAAAAGCCGGAAGCTGCTACGCAACCCCTGGGACAGAGGCGAGTTATAACAATCGTGTAAAAAAGCGAAAGGCGTAGGTAAGGCTAATTTACCTTCTTCCAAACGACGTCTTCGTTGTTTCGGCGGTCGATGAGAGAAGTCACCTTGCCGCGGTCGTCATGTCGGAAAAGAATTCGTCCTTCGACGCCTTTGCGAAAGAACAGGTCGGATGTTTCGGGAAGCAGTTCTTCCTCCTTACCTTTCCGTTCGGTAAACAACTTATTGTTTTTGAGCGATACGGTTCTGGTTTGACCAGGTGCTAACTCATACGTGCCGATGAAGTCAGTGAACTTTTTTGAATCGAATTCACCGATAGCGGGATCTTCGTAGTAGCGATGGGCCTGGCTGGCGATGATTTGCCATTTGCCATTGCGCCGAAGCCAAGTGTCGGTGATGTGGTAGCGGGCGCGAAGCTTTTGGCCGTAGATGGTTTCGCCTTCGTCGACGTCGTAGCTCAGGACCGCCGTGTCGCCATTAACCACACTTTTCGGTTTCTCAATCTTAAGCGACCCGGAGTAGCCCGCGGGCATGGGTGTGATGTCTGCCACCAGTTGTGCTTTGTTCATGATCCGGTCCTTCTCGTCGGCAAAGATACAGTCGTCGGCGAAGTATTTTTTCCATGGTTCTTGATTTCCCGGGACGATGCCGTCGTATAACTCCTGCGTTTGTCGAACGAGTTCGGCCGGCGCAATTGAGGTCTCGCGCGCCACCGTTTGACTGTCCGGCGGAACTTTGGTGACATGACCGGCGAATAAGCGCCATTGGCCATGATCTTTGACGAAGGTGTCGGTAAATTGGAATTGGGCGTCGAATGGCTTTCCCTCTGAAATTCCTTTGGCATGAGTAATTCCCAGAACAATGGCGGTATCGCCGTGAACGCGCACTTTCATGTCGCTGTTCGCGAAGATTTCATATTTCGGGTCGGCCCGCTTTGCTTCGTCGATGTCGTTGGCACGGGTGGTGATTTGTCCGCGCGAGTTGGTCAGAGTGTAATCTTCCATCACCCCACGCCTGATCCCATCCGCGTCGCTCTGTTGATAGGCGAGGGCAAGCTCGCGTTCGGCCTGGAGCACGACCTCTTCTTCGTTCACGGCGTGCGCGGAAAACTTCGGCATTAGGATGAGAATGGCTGCGACGGCGGTCCGAATAGTAATCAGTTTCATAGGAGTAGATGGCGAGGAAGCTTAGTCTAGCAGCAGGATCTTCCAACCCAACGACTGAGTCCGATAAACTTGCGAAGACCGGCCTGCCTCTGTTAACGAAGAAGGCATGACGATCCAGGAAAAGGCGGCGGCGATTCAGAAAATTGTGGCGAACCACCAAGACAATATTGCGGCGAAGAATGCCGCTAATATCAGTGCCGGGCTGGAGGATCTCGTAATTGAAGCCATCAACAATGCGTTCAAAGACGACCTCGCCAAGGTCTTCGTTCTTAATGCCTCGAATCCGCGAAAGGACGCGAAATCAAGAGGGAAAAAGGCAAAATGACGCCAATGCGGTGGCGCAAGCGTCCGCCCACCGAAAGGTCGACCGAATGCCGCCGTAACGCCAGCGGCAGACACCGCCGTTTATCAGATTGACGGATACCGCGGCATCGGTGGAGGATGCGGTCATGAAAATGTCTACACACCTCACTCAACGTGGTTTGACGATGATCGTTGCGAGTCTCGCAATCTGCTGGTTTCTGGCAAGCCCAGAAGTTGTTTCGGCGGCCGAAAAGAAAAGCTCGCCGGCGCCGATGAAGGAAAGCCAGGCGCCCGGGCGACTCATAATCATGCGTAGCCCAACTCTCGGGCCGACTGTCGTTGGCGTGCGGGTGGATGGTGTGAACGTTGCACAAATCGCCTATAATCGTCGCTACGACGCTCCCTTGAGCGCCGGCACTCATGTAGTCACGGTTTATCCTGTCGTCAGTTTGGAGGGTGCAAGGCCGACGGAGACAAAAGTAAATGTGGAGTCCGGAAGGACGTATAGCTTCACCGCTGTCCGCAAGGATATTGGTATCTTCCTGAAGTAAGAACCAGGCGAGCCAGGGAAAAAGAGAAAAATTTGCTGCGTCGTTGATCTGCTTGGAACGATCGTGGCTCTGCTGCGGACTGGCCTGATCACGCCTGGTGCAGGTGTCGGGGCCATTGTTTTGTGCTGCGAAGGTGAAGCCGTCGCGACGACGTACCGTGCCCTCGCTCCGTGACCGTCGCATCGCGCGCCTCGTACAGCAAAAGGCGGCGATAGGCGATTGCGCCAAGGATAACGAAGAATCTGTGCGGCGATATTGGGTGCAAGCTCAAGTGCCGAAGAGATCTCTATTTAGTTGTCGGACGCAATTTTACGCATAAGAATGGAGAGTTTCTGGAGTGACGGTCCGATGTTTTTGCGTCGTTCTTCCAAGTGGGTGGCGATGGGCGTTCTCGCCCTCGTCTATTTTTTTGCCGGCAAAGCCGGTCTCCGCCTTGCCTTTCTTCTTCCGAGCGCGTCGCCGGTCTGGCCTCCCGCTGGTATCGCGGTCGCGGCCCTCCTCGTCATGGGGACCGGCGCCTGGCCTGCGATTTTCATCGGGGCCTTCTTCGTTAACCTAACGACTACCGGCGATGTAGGCACCTCGCTCTGCATAGCGGCTGGCAATAGCATCGAGGCAATTTACGGTACCTGGCTGGTGAATCGCTTTGCCGGAGGCACACGCGTGTTCGAGCGGGCGCAGGACGTTTTTAAGTTTGGCTTCATCGCCGTCCTGGCCACCGCGATCAGCCCTTCCATCGGCCTAACGAGCCTCGTGCTGGACGGTTTCGCTGACTGGGTGAATTACTGGGGTATTTGGTTCACCTGGTGGTTGGGCGATCTCACCGGTTTTCTCCTCATCGCGCCGCTGGTTCTCCTCTGGTGGACCGGTCCGCGCCCGATCTGGACGGCCAAACAAAAGGCGGAGGCAGCAATCGTGTTCGTCTTACTCTTGGTGTTGGGCGAAACGGTTTTCGGGGGCTGGTTCGCGGAGTTCATCAAGAACTACCCGGTGGCGTTTGTCAGCGGACCGATCGTGCTCTGGATTGCCTTTCGATTTGGTCCACGTGAAACGGCCACGGCGGTTTGTTTGCTCGCGGGAATCGCGCTCTGGGGAACGTTGCATCATTATGGGCCCTACCAATTGAACACCCCCACGCAGTCGCTGCTAACTTTGCAATGCTGGGCCGGGGTCATGGCGTTAACCTCGATGACGCTGGCTGCCGCGATGACCGAACGCCGGCGAATCGAGACGGAACTGGAACAGCAGAAGGCCGAAGTCGAGAGCGCCAATCGAACGAAGGACAATTTTCTCGCGATGTTGTCGCATGAGCTGCGCACGCCGCTGACGCCGGTCGTCTCTTTTCTGGACATTCTGGAATCGGACCCGGAGCGGAGCGAGGAAAGCAGCAAGGCCCTGACGACGATTCGCCGGAATATCGATCTGGAACGACGGTTGATCGATGATTTGCTCGATTTGACCCGAATCGCCAAGGGGAAACTGGTTCTGGAAATGAAAGTGATGGATGCGCACGAAGCCATCACGCAGGCCGTGGAGTTGTGCCGCCAGGACGCGGCGATGAAACAGTTGCAGGTCAATCTGGAGTTGCGAGCAACCGACTCATACATCGCGGCGGATTCAGCGAAGTTTCAGCAGATCATTTGGAATTTAATCAAGAACGCGATCAAGTTTTCGCCGGAGAAGGGAGAAATTACTGTCTCTTCGCAGAATCAGTGGCGAGACGGCCTAACGATCACGGTGCAGGACCAGGGAATTGGAATCGAGCCGGAAGCAATTGGCCGGGTATTCGACCCATTCGAACAGGGCGACCGATCCTTCCGGCAACGTCACGGCGGCCTTGGGTTAGGGTTGGCGATTTCGAAGGCAATTGCGATCGGGCACGGAGGGTCGCTCGTCGCGACCAGCGAAGGTCGCAATCGTGGGGCGGCATTCCGCCTAACGATGAAAACTACGAGACGAGCGGTGAGCCCCGAGAAAGGGGAAGCGCAAACAACCGAAGCCGACCGCCGACCGCTTCGCATTCTCCTGGTCGACGACCACGAAGATACGTGTGCCGCGCTTGAGAAATTGCTCGTTAGGCGGGGCCACCGCATCGTGACGGCGCATAACGTGGAATCGGCGCTCGAAGCCGCGCGCCGCGATTCGTTCGACCTGCTGATCAGTGACGCCGGTCTGCCTGACGGAACGGGGACAGAGTTAATGACGAGGCTGCGTGAGCTGCAACCAGTCCCTGGGGTGGCGATCAGTGGATTCGGGATGAATGGCGACGTGCAAAAGAGTTTGGCGGCGGGATTCTCGACGCACCTGATCAAACCGATAACTTTCGAGCAGCTCGAGGAGGCGATCGCGCGAACGATCAATGGAGCGGCTGGGGGAAGCTGAGGTGTTGAAGGTGGAAAGCTAGCTTAGGACAAAAAGGGCAGCCGATGCTTGAATAACAGTGGCAAGGGCAAAGCAGATCGTTTCTTAGGTCCCTCAATGATCGGGTGATCCATTACGTCTCGGAAGTTGTAGACCCGAACTCAAAATCGATCTGCTGATCCGACGTCGGTTTGTGAGACGTCTCCGCTGCGCCGCGATAAAGGAAGTCGCTCGGCGATCCACAACAGCCGGGAGTCGGACAATGCAGATGATATTCGCCGCCTTCATCCTGCCAGATATCAATCATCCGGCCAGTAATCACTTTTTCGCATAACGCGCAAACTCGGTGATCATCGAGTGACCTCCATTTTCGCTCTGGATCAGCGTGCTGCAGGGCGACCAGTTTTTCGTCGAGCGGAACGTGTCGGTTTTTACCCATTGCCCATCCACAACGAAAATCGGGGCCTTCCCGCTTGACGGATGCCTGATCGGGGCGGGAAAAGCGCGCCCGTATTGGAACTGCGGGACTCGGCTCCCCGGCGGAGAAACGTATGGCCAGTTAGGGCTAGGGCAGGGTATGACCTCTGTTGGCCTTAACGACTTGCACGTCGTTATTCTTGATCCGCCCGTCGGCATTAAGGTCGTCACGGAAGTTAGCGCCGGTGACCGGCTGACCCACCTCGCCTTGGACCTCAGTTTGGTCGGTCTTTTCGACTGCTCGATTGGCGTTGGCGTCACCGGTTAGAAAGCCAAAAGTGATATCACCATGCGGTTGACCGTCGCCATTAATGTTCTGCACCCGCAGAACCACATTCTCGGCGGATGTAACATCGGTAATTCCGGCGATGAGGCTGTTGCCACTGAAAGAGACTCTTTTGACGGTTGCCGTTCCTGCGAGAACAATAACATCGCCTCGTGACGTAACTGGCACGTCGAAGTTAAAGACAGCGTTGTAAGTATTGGCGACACGACATTCCACCCCAGAAGTTCCAGTAAGCGGCATTGGGATATCGAAAGCGCCGGCCGGGCCATGGGTCAGGCGCGACGCCGCGCTCAGGAGATTGATGCCTCCGCCGGAGTCAGGCGCGACTCGCACATAGTAGACGTCTTCTTCGAGATTAAACGTCGCGGTATACGCGACATCGCCTCCAGTGTTGTCTGAAACGATATTGATGTAGTCACCCATTTTGTTCTGAACGGGGTAACCCAGAAAGGGATTGAAGGAGTTGCTTACCACAACGTTAGGCGACCAGGTATCGCCGCCATCAGTGCTAAAGGAGTAGAGAAGCTGCGAATCGGTATTGTTTGCAGCGTTGCGCGAGTCCAGCCAAACGACGTCGATGCGTCCATTCGGCGCGATCGCAAGGGTCCCGAACCAGTGCCATTTGGTGGAATTGACAGGATCGTCGTTGATTCGGCGGGGGGCACTGAAGGTTTGTCCGCTGTCAGTGCTGCGGACGAACATCACGTTGGTTGGGTCAAACCCATTGGGAGACAGGCTTCCAACCATGTACACATTGTTATTCGTTGCGGTGCCGGAGCGGTCCACCTTGAGGAAGACCTGACCTGCTAACCCGCCCGGATTTATGTTCCCGCCGTAAACTATTTCGCCACCCAGATTAACCGCTGTGCTTTGGTCGAAGGTCGGGGTGACCCCTCCGTTTTTTGCATCGGTGGAGCGAACGCACCACATCTGTCCGTCGCTAAGATTTTCGCCGCCGATGAAGAGAGTGCCGTTTGAGTCGACATCGAGCGTTCCCCAAGCAGGAGTGTGGGGGATATTGATCGGGTTCAACCAGGTAAAGCCGCCATCGGTTGAGCGGGTGAATTGCCGCGTCCCGTAATTGTTGCCGCTCGTGCTCCAGGCCTGGTATTGAAACCCATGACCCGTGCTGGTGGTATTATCGATCGTGAACCACTGTTTATCGCCTCCATCCGCGGGAGCAATGTTTGTCCAAGACATACCCCCGTCGAGAGAGCGCCACATGGTGTCAAAGAAAGTCTGGAGTAAGCTAAGATAGAAGAAGGTCCCGGTGTCATCGGAGTTCAAGACTGGATCGCTGCGGAATACATTGGGCTCGAGAACACCGGGGAAGGTCCACGATGATCCTGCATTGGCGGTGTAACCCCAGCCGGCCTGCCGGAAGTCGGATCCCACGCTGTTGAACTGCCTCCAGCCGATCGTCATTTTGTTGTGATTCGTCGGGTCGACAGCGATCGACGGTTCATTCGCTGCGTCGCCCGTGATGTTACGTCCACTCGCGTCGACATTTACCTGGGTGCTGGTAAAGGCATCGTGCTGAGAGATCATGGCTGGCGAAACGCCGGTCCGCCAGATGTAGTTAGGCGGGTTGTTGTACTGTTCCAACGGCTCTTGCGGGAGCGGTCTGTGCTTCGCCGTTTGGCCTGAAGCAATGGCCAGGCTTGATAACGAAACCAGGCCGACGACGAATCCTGTCATTGAAAGTTTTGCAATTACCATGATAAACCCCCGGTGCGAAAGTTCCCGCATACAGGGGAGGGAGCTAGGTTGTCAAGGTAAAAGGACGGACCGACAAAAAATCTGCGGTACTCCGCGGTCGTGTTGCTGTCCGACGAACAAGATCCGCCTAGAGGACCAGGAACTTGTTCCGGGCTACCTAACTAATGCGACGCGTTTGTGGGAGCGAGCGTTAGCTCCACCTAAGGGCTTGAGGCAACATGAAAGACGTCGTCTGGGACTTCATGCCCGATGGCCGCGTTCCGTTTCAGAATTGTGCCAAGTGTTTGCTGTTGGACTGTCGCCAGTGTCGCAGTGTCAAGATATGACTCATACCAGAAACGATCTCCATCGCGTGTCCGCTCAAACTGTTCTTTAAGAATCGTAAAGAAAGTCTCACCTACAAGACCTCCGTTAACGTGATCCTCTGAGATACCGCCGACCCAGATATCGACATTGTCGGGAGAAGTGTAGGCTAAAGTCAGCTTGTCTTGGAGAGAGACATCGGAGGTTATTTCCGCGAAGGATGCCTTCGGGCTAAGTCCGTAGTCGATTCGCACCTGATTATAACCTGGTAATCCATGATCGCGACCGCGCTGAATATTGAGCGCCGCGAGGTCGAATCCTTGCGTTCGTGCCCCGCCGACAAGGAAGTTGCGCATAGCGTCAATCATATAGGCGTCCACTTCCTGTGGCCTCTGCAGGGCTAGTCCGCGCAGATAAGGTTCGATTCCATTGGTGGTTACCAGGTTTGGCTGAAAGATAGCTCTTTCGAGCGCGGTCTCCCCAGTCTGGATACCTTGTTTATTGAAAAGCAAGAGTGATTGAGGCAACAGACTGTGACCGATACGAAAAGCCGCGGTGGAAAATACCAGCGCAATAGTGGGATCAACCTCGAAGTTATACCCAGCATACGGAGTGAGTGCGTTTGGTCCAAGCAGGATTGGGATGAAATCGCGATAGGTAACGAGCTGTATCTCTGCTCCAACGATGGCCCGCGCACGTCGATAAAGGTCCTCATCAAGCAGCGAGGGATCCCCGAATGCGAGGCTGTCGGCCCAGAAGTTATGCTCCCGCATGAAGAGCGTATGCACCACTGCGAGCCCGGTGTTTTCGTTGGCACGCACGTCGCCGGCGAGGAAAAACTGCTGAAGGCGAGTCTGCGGCTGGTTGGGGAAGCCGTCGACGTTAAAGGGTAGGAGGTTACCAGTGCTCGTCTTGAGATGACCTCCTTCGAAGGTTCGTAGCTCGTTCGCCCGTGGAAGATCAGAGCCGTAAACCACTGACGCGTCGATGAACGCGCTGTTGCCGTTCACCTGTTCGCGGATGCCGTTGACGAGCTTGAACTCAGATCGCTGAAAAGGAAGGACCTTGTTTCCGAGACCGCGCGGATCGAACTGGGGATCGCCTTTCGGAACTGGGATATTAAACAGTTCGGCCGGAACAGCTGTGCGGGTCAAACTCATGTCGTGATCGACAAACTGGCCCCATTGCCAGACGAAGCTGGAGATATTTAATGAGTTAGGGATAAGGCCGATTTGTGCGTCAACTTTATTACTTATGTCGCGTGCGCTGAGACGATCTGCTCCCGCGGGCGAACCGACGCCGTCGGCGTAAGCATTTGTGGTATTGCGCAAGTCGGGAAACCCGGCCGTGCCCAGGTTGTTGATGTTATTACTGGATCCGTTGGAAGAGCGAAATTCGAGAGGATAAATTGCGGGGGGCGGTATCAAAAGCGGGCCCTCGACGCGTTTTATGAAAGTCTTTGCCGGTTCTGCTTTGGTATGAAGCGCGTCGAAAACTTCGCGCGAGCCGGCATTCGGACTCCCGAGCACGCGAAGCCATGCAAAAATGTCCTGCTCCGCCGGTGCGGCGAAGAGGCTGCTCGTCCACAATGTGCAAACTAGAAGTAATAGGGGGCGGATGTTCATGATCTTCCTGTCGTTGGGGGTTTGAGTGGACTCGTCGGTTAGATTGATTGCGCACGGTGGTCGCTGCGCCATCCCTCGCAAGCAAGTTGAACGCAGCGGCGAACGCCGCGACGACCGCACCGTCCGCTCCGAACGGGGGGTAATCGCGCGAGGCCGGGCGCTGAGCGCCGGGAGAAGCCAGGCAGCCGATTTCATTTCGCTAGGGGATCAGCGAACCTTTTCAATCTTGGGACAATGCGTCAAGGAAAACTTTGGTAGTAGTAATTAAACTGTACCACTACCAAAATTTTAATGTACCACCGCGTCGCCCGTTCGAAAATTTCGCTGGGCGGTGCGTCGCGAACCTGAAATGATGCGCTAATGTCTCAATCCGTGAGAGGTGTGATGTTGTGCTGCTTCGCCAGCGCGCTGATTCTGTCAGCCTGTTCCTACGAGGGAAGGATCGTTCGCAAGGAATTCGCGCCTTCGCCCTTCTACTCGGCGCTCGGGTTGAGGGGACTCTATCGATTCGAAGTGCGCTGTCGCGATGGACAGATTCGTCGACAGGTTGTTTCGGCAGATGTTTTCGCCAATTATCGGCTGGGCGAATATTTTAGCGATCGGGCACCGTCAGGCTCGTCTCCAGCACCGCCGGCCGAAGGGCCGCACGCGACACCACCTGCCCACTTCATGATAGCGCTCGCCCTCAGACCGATCGAGCACTACGGACGTCGCTACTCTAGCATCCCGACGGCCTGGGTTGAATCGGCGCCGGTACCTTCCAATGGTCGTGTCGATGGACAGGGCGGGGCATTACCAGCGGGCCGGTAAGCAACGACGCCGGTTCAAGCAACAGGCAAGGTTAATAAGACCCGCGCCTTCTTAGATTCAGGTGGAGCGGCTCTTCATCTGAGTAACCGATTTTCCTTGTCATCGAGACCCCTTTTAGGGTGAACTAGGAGAGTGAAATCCACCCGCCCCCTTCCATTTCTTCTCTTAATATTATCCTTGTTTGTCGCACTTGCCGGATCCGCTTTGGCCGGGAGCGCGACTTGGAACCTGAGCCCCACCAATGGAGATTGGAATACGGCTCTTAACTGGACCCCGAATAGCGTACCTGACGGGCCGAGTGACACCGCAACCTTCGGTGTTTCCAACATCACCAACGTTTCACTCTCCACTGCCAGGGAAGTCAACGGTATCGTTTTCAACTCCGGGGCAAGTGGTTTTGTTGTCAATTCTACGCCAACAAACTCCCTGACGATCAGCGGGGCAGGGATCACGAATAACTCGGGAATCAACCAGAGTTTTCGAGTGAGCGCGGATGCTGCTGGTCATCCTGACGGTGTCGAGCTGACTAACGGCGCTGCGGTCGGAAGCAGCGTTACGTTCACAGTCGACGGCGGGACATCCAATGGCATGTTCGGCGGTGGCCTGCATTTCGGTGACACTTCCAGTGCGGGCACCGCAACTCTCATCGCCAACGGTGGAACGAGCGGACTCGGGGGCGTGATCACCTTTGATGGCGACAGCAATGGGGGCACATCGCGCATCGAAGTTTTCGACAACGGCACGTTCGACATCAGTGCGCACAACAGTCCCGGGGTTACAATCGGCTCTCTCGAGGGAAGCGGGTCGGTCTTACTTGGGTCAAATAGCCTTACCACCGGGTCGGGCCACCTGAAAACGGCGTTCAGCGGAGTCATTTCGGGGAGCGGATCGCTGATTTTGAACGACTCTTCGACACTAACTCTGCAAAATGCTAACACTTACACTGGCGGTACTACCATTTTTCTCGGAGGGCTTATCGCAAACAACAATACGGGTTCGGCCACGGGCCCCGGGCCAGTGCAAGTGAACAAGGACACTCTGGGAGGCCAGGGAATCATTGCCGGCCCGGTCACGATTGGCGCAGCCACAGGTGTAAATGCAAAGGCATATCTCGAGCCGAGCGTGGCTACCAAGGGTTCGATCCTCACGATTCAAAGCCTCCTGACTTTTACTAAGCAGGGAAATTTCACAAATAGAGTCAATACGAGCAATCGGACGGCCGATGCCGTAGTGGCTAACGGGATAATCATCCAGCGCGGGGCGAGGTACAACTTAGGCGTGGTGGCAAACAAGCAGTTGCCGATTGGCTTGGTGCTCGTTGTAATGAGCAACACGTCGGGTTCCCCAATTAGTGGAAGTTTCTTGAACTTCCCCGAGGGTGGGAAAATTACTTCTGGCCGGAATACTTACCAGGCCAGTTATGTGGGTGGCGATGGCAACGACATGACGCTGACGGTGGTGACCCCGTAAGAACGCATTGGGGGAAATTGTGTTGGAGAGTTGCGCTGCGCCGAAAACAGAGTGGGCTCGTCTGCCGCAGCCGCCCCAATTCGGCCGGCCAGAGGTGAAGGCAAGATTTTACTGGCACTTCGCACATCTCGGTTGTTGATTACGTCATGGGCAAACAGGCGTTTTTCGCTCTGGCGGGATTTCTGGGCCTTTGTGGTTTAGTGTCGGCGCAAGAGATCCGCGATTTTGGGTCAATTCAACCGGCCAAAAAGCAGGCAGATTTTTTCGGGACGCTGACGAACGCTTGGAACGGTCCCGTTCCTGTGCAGTTGGCGGACGGCAGGGCCTTTTCTTTCCCGAGCGCCTTCGCCTGGATGGAGGCGCCGCCGGCTTATTATATTCCGGCTATGCCCTTAGCGGCACCGCCGCGATTGTTTCCAATTGCGCCGTTCGCGCCGGATTCACGCGCGCCCTCCGTAAATTTTCTGCCAGGGGTTGATTACGCTTTCGGAGAAGTGAGCTTTCTCTACGGAAGGTATACGGGCAAGTCCGGGGGCGACGTCTACGCAGGAAATATTTTCGGCGGGGTGGTCGAAGGAAACACCCACATTAGCGTCGGTGCATCTTACGAACACGCTACTGGGCGTGTTCCGGTTTTCGTTCCTCGTTAGGCAAAAGACCGGAGATGTTTCCGGTCATTAGGATTTTGGGTTTTCCTTTTTCGGCATCACCGTCGCTTGCCAAGCGACTACCTGCCATTTGTCATCACGCTTCAGAAATGTGCCGGTGTTCAGGTAATTTGCTACCGCCTTGATCCCTTTCTTTTCCGTCGTGCCGACGAGTCGAAAAGCGACGATCGCGGTATCGCCGTACTGTTGAATCCGGATATCCTCCGCGGTGTAGGTGACGGTTTCATCGCCCGGTTTCGGTGGACCTTCCTTGCGGACATCGCTCAGGATGTCCGCCTTGCCCATACGACGGCCCGTGGAGGAAGTGTAGATCAGGTCGTCAGCCCAGAAACGCTCATGCACCGCGACGTCGTTCCGACCGGCGCCAGCTAGGAAATCTTGCAACAGTTTTGTGAGTTCCGGCGCGTCAGGAGCGCTCTGTGCGAGCACGCCGCAGACGAGTGTAAGCAGAATCAAGACGGAGGAAGTTAGGTGTTTCATTTTGGAAGGTGACCGGTGACGGGCGATGGGTAACGAGCAAGAAATCGGAGCGCGTTCTATCGTGCGGCTTCAGCAGTATGCATCGTGTAGGCCAAATCCCGCGCGGGATCGATCCGCCAGCGCGTCGCAATAGATTCTAAATCTGCGTTGAGTGACCATCGATCGGGTAAAGCTTCGCCGGTATGTTCGACACTGCCGCCTTTGAGGCTCATGCAATTACTGTTATCTCCGATCTCAGCGATCTGTGCGCATTCATCGGACGTGAGAGTTATCTCTGGAAGAGAAGCGAGTTCCGCGACTTTTTTCTCAATAGGCTTCGCTCCTGCGCCGGACTCCTGAATCAGAGTCGGGACCACGCTTTGCACCGGAACCTGCTGGAGATTCCAAATACAAGCTAACTGTAGCATGGTGATACCGTGTACGTCGGCAATCGCGCGCATGCGGTCGATCTTTTCGGAACCCGCCTCGACCCAACCGGCGGGACGGAAAGTCCGATGGTCACGCGGCCCAAACTGATGGCCCGGTTTCACATCGTCGTGAAAAAGACCACCGTAATCGACGACCCGGGTGATGACTTTTGTTCCCGTCTTCTGGGCGGCCGGCAGGCAGAGACTTCCTGGCCATGGTTCGAGTGGATTGAGAATGATCATCGCCCAGTCGATTAGTCCTTGGAAGCGCTCGAGACAAAGAATCAAGTCGAGAGTGAATCCGTTTGCCGGCCCTGGCGCGACGCCCAGTTGACTGGTCAGGCCGGCGTCTTTTAGCTTCGACATGCCTTTCCAAACCGCGTCGGAGCTGTAACCAGTAGAATCTGGATTATGCAAGAGTAGCAAGTCGAAGCGGTCAGTCTGGCATCGGGCGAGCGACTTCTCCGCTGCGCTCCGCAGATAGCTCGCGTAATCACCTGGTTTGCGCAGGGCAGGGTTGGTGAACCTGGGAAACCCCTTGGAGCCATCCCGTTGGCCCTCATAAAAGTCGTGACCGATCGCGCCGACCAGGCAGTAACTGTCCCGTGCGATGCCTTCCAGCGCGCGACCAAGTAGCAAGTCGGCGTCGCCCGCCCCATAAACGTCGGCGGTCAGGAAGGTTCGTATTCCCTTGCTGAAAGCGAGGCGGATCAGATCGATGAGACGATCGTCGGGTAACGGTTCTCCGAAGTGCATGAAACGTCCACCACTCCACATTCCGAAAGCGGTTCTTGTCAGCTGTGTCGCCATAAAAAACTACTGTATCATAACACTCGATCCGCTCGAATCACAAACCGGCGCGATCGCCAGCGGTCTTTGCTGCGCGCGTCGAAGAAGTCTCAACTGCAACACGTAGTAGCAAAGAGTGACGAAAGCGCACGACAGCGCGAAGAGCAGCAAGGAGTAGAGCACGTCTGAATGCCGTCTGATCCAGTCGTTTCCACCGGTCGCCACCCTCAAGGCTGCATCAATATCACGTCCCGAATAACTGTTGCCGTAAATCCATTTACCGATTCGTAGTTTGCTATCGAGAAAGACCACGAGATTTGGGTGAATGAATTCTTTGCCGGCCTGACCGTATTGGAAGCCAATCGACTCAAGCAGGGCCACAGTATCCTTGGCCGACGCGCTCCCGGTCGACCAGTTCAGAGGGATGCTTTGACTGGTGCGATACCTGGCTAATACCGCGGGAGTATCACTGGGATCAAATGAGAAGAGTAAGACACGGAAATTGGTGGGATCAGCGGAGGAATCCGCGAGAGCGGCTTTCAGTCGGTCCAGGTTTGTTAGACATGCTGTCCGACAGCGTGTGTAAACCGGAAGCAGGATAGTGGGATAGCCGGCAAATTCCGACAAACGATGGGTGCGGCCGCTCTCGTCGGTCCAGTTAATGGACGCAGCCAGTCTTCCGGCATGTGGCGAGACATTCTCGACCACGGCGCTGGACAGGGCAGTCGAAAGACTTAGCACTAGGAAAAGAGCCGGGGACCAAGGCCTCATGCGTCGTATTAGTGGCCGGGCTCCGCATCAATTGGCAATGGGCTGTGCGGATAATAACCCCGTGCTCCAGGGAACTGGCTTCGGATAGTTTCGGTCAGAGGCGGCGCGTAGGCGATAACTAGCAAAAGCGCGGCAGCGGCTAACCATGGCGTAAAGCTTTGCACCGCGGGCACGCGCTCATCGTGGTAAGGCTCGGAAACAATCAAATCGAGCGCACCTTTTTTCGCAGTCCGCCCGAAAAGCGTGGCAAAAAATACGACGAAGAACATGAGTCCCGCAATAGTCATGATGATTCCGCCGACGCAGCCCATCATGTCGCCGAAGTGCCATTCTGGATGATAGAGAGGTGAGTGCGGATCTGAATAACTCACCCCCAGGTTCGTCCGGCGCGGTTCGCCGGCAGCGCCTCCGATGAACAGCCCGGTGGAAAAGATCATGATGCCGAGCGTCCAAATATACGGAATCCAGACATTCCATCTGGGTAATTTGATCTCTTTGCCCGTGAGATTAGCGGTCAGAAACAAACTCATTCCGATGTACGACAAAAAGACGGGTCCAGCGACCGTTTGATGAAAATGCGCAGGTAACCAAGCCGTATTGTGCACTACGTTATTCATGTTGTAGGAGGCGTTGATAATGCCGGTCACTCCGCCGAAAATGAAAATGAATAAGCCGGCAAAGAGATAGGAAAACAGCCAGCGGTCCTTGTCGAGGTAAGGCAACTTCTTCCACCAACCAAAGAGGCCTTGCCCGCCGCTCTGCCGGGCACCCTGTTCCATGGACGCAGCCATCGTGAACGCAGTAAGGAAGCTTGGAACCGCGACCAACATGGTAAAAAAAGCGTGCACGAACTTCCAGGTATCAGTAATTCCTGGCTCGGTGAACTGGTGATGAATGCCAACGGGCGCAGAATAGAGAACGAGCCAGAGAAATGTGAGGCGACCAGCGAAATCCGAGAAGAGTTTCCCGCCGCAAAGCTTCGGCAACATCGTGTAGTACATGACGTAGGTCGGGAGAAGCCAGAAATAGACGAGGGGATGGCCGAAGAACCAGAACAGCATCCGGGCCAGCGGAACGTTGACCATTGGGACCCAGCCCATCGACCAGGGAATGAGCAGGAATAGGATCTCGACGGCCACCGGTGCGGTGGCGATGAGCCACACGATGAAAGCCGCAAAAATTCCGACGACGGCGAGAGGGATTTTTGCGCCGGGATGCTCGCGTTTCCAGGCGAAGTATGGTGGCAACCAGTTGAAGAAGGCCAGCCAGGAACCGACTACGACAAGAACAAGCCCGATATAGAAAGCGGGGTGGGCGCGCAGTGGCGGATAAAACGTGTAAAGAACGGTCGCTTTTTCGGCGAGAATCATCGCTGCGGAAAGGAGCGTGCCAATCATCATGAGCGCGAAAGATAACCAGGCGATCTTCATGTTAAGGGGACGCCCCAGGTGCTGGCGAATAACGGCGTAACCGAAGGCAACAGCAAAGAAGGTCGTGAAAACAAGGGCGTTGACGACGCCGTGCAACGTCAGGCCCTGGAAATACTCGAGTCCAAGGAAATGCGAACCGTGGATTATGCCGGCGCGATACAACACTTGCACGAGTCCATGGTAAATGCCGAGGACCAACAGGATCATCGGAAAGACGATCTCAATCAGAAGCATCCGCTTGAGCCCCGGCTCGATCTCGATCGCGTTTTCGTTAGGTAACATCATATCCGGTTACTTTATCGTCTTAAGATATTCGATCATTTGCTCCACCTCTTCATTGGTCGCATCTGGAACGGGCATCACATCGTCATAACCAGTCACGAGTTTCGCGCTCGGATGAAGGATGCTCTCCCGCAAGTAAGCGTCGTCCGTTGTGACTATCGATCCGTCAGTCAATTTCTGACTTCGCCCGTACATACCTTTGAAAGAAGGAGCGAGTTCCGCGTCATCCTGGAGCGAATGGCAACTCAGGCATTGCTTGGCGTCGAGCAAGCGATACCCAGGATCGGTCTTTGCCGGGGAAGCCGGCGGGGCTTGAGGAGGGCGATAGGTCGCCGCGTCGACCACGCGCAGGGTGGCAGCCATGCGGTCGTGACCGAGGCCACAATATTCATGGCAAAGGACCTGATAGACGTGGGGCTGATCGAATTTGACCCGGGCATAATTCACGACCCCTGGCACTGCCATGAGATTGAGATTGGTGCCGAGGAGAATGAGGCCGTGTGTCACATCGGGCGTGCTAACATAAACGTCTACAGTCGAGCCTGCCGGAACAGTGACTTCTTCCGGTTCAAATCGCCACATTCGAGCTACATAATGCACCTCGTAATGATTGGGAGAATGCGTGATCACCTCGCCTTTTTGGAACGGCTTCACGCTCGTGAGACAAGTCGGCAAACCGACATGAAATTGATTGACCGCGAGAGCAGCAAAGCCAAAGAGCAAAAGAACGAAAATGACAGCAACCGCGAAGATGCGCTTCTCTAACTGAGTGGTGGTCATAACTCTAACTGCGCGCGATCATCACCCAGTACAGCACAAACCAAAGCGCGCTGTAAAAAATCAGAAGCAGCACGAAAAAGAGGATTGCACCGCTGGGAAAGAACTTAGGTTGCGATTCATTGTGTTCCATCGTGGCAAATTAATTCATCAGGTTTTCCTTTGTCGGCTGATCATGTTTCCAATTGGCGAAGTTTCAGGTAAACCGCCAGCATGAGAAGTCCGATCCAGGCGATACTGACGGCGAGACCTACCTGCCGATACTTGTATTCCTGCCGCGCCTTTTCCACGAGAGCACCGGTTTGCTTGGCCGCTTCCTGCCCGGGTGCGGCCGCTTGTTGGAAAGGGGCGTGACTGAAGGAATGGATGTAAGTGCGCGATTTCTTGAGCGCGTCCGTCAGTTCGTTTAGCTGGTTGTCAATTGGCTCCACGTCCAAGCCCCTTTGCGCCAGCTTCTCGGATGCCGTAATAAATGTGGTCCTGGCTTTATCCATCTGGGTAATGGTGTCGTGAAAATAATTGGCGGTCTCGATGCATTCGGGATGGTTACTGGCGAACTGTCGGTGACAGTCACCGCACAAGGAGCCGCTTTTAGTCGAGAGCATCGAGTCATTCGTCTTGGCGATAGCATGGTTACCATGGCATTTGCTACACTCAGCCCAGTTATGCTCGTTGAAGGCTTGTTTGTGTTTGCTGCCATCGAAGAGGCTGGCGTTGGTCGAGTGGCAGATACTGCAACTACGGCTGACCGAAGCGACGCCCGGAGGAAGCGCGGCGTGATTTCCGTGACAGTCATTGCAGGCCGGCGCGCCCAAATCGCCGCGTTCGAGCAGCGCTCGACCGTGTACACTCTTCTTGAATTCTGCCAACTGAGTGGTCGGAAGAGCCGAACCATCGGGAAGCGTGAAGCCGGTCATGATCTGTGCATTGGAGTGACATGCGCCGCAGGTTTCAGGAACACGTTGAGCAAAGACCTTCGACTGCGGGTCCTTGGCCGGGCGAATCCCATGGACTCCATGGCAACTGATGCAGGTAGGCGCGCGGTCGTCATGCTTGACGAGTAACAACTGCCCGTGCGGACTCTCCTTAAATTTCGCCAACTGATCCGTTGGCAGCGCGGCATTGAACTGATGCATCAAAGCGGGATCGGAATGGCAGCGGGCGCAGAACTCGGCCACCCAGGCCCGTTTCTTAGTACGATCTTTCTCGGGCCATTGCTTGACAAACTCGTGACCGAAATCGGCGGTCGGATCACCGCCGTGACAACCCGCGCAGGACAAGCCAACTTGAAAATGGACATCGTCAACCAGATCCTTGAGATTCATATGCCCAGGCGTTCCTGCTGTCTTGGGCGAGAGGGAAAAGAGATCCTCGGGAGTTTGAATTTCAGAATCGCTATGGCAAAGCGCACAGTTATTCTTCAACAGCAGTTCCATCTTCTGCGGCCGCAGCTCAAGAGATAGCAGCATCCCAAGGTGTTCCGGCCGGGTGACGATCTGCTTTTGCACCACTTCATTAACCAAGCCCTTCAGGTTTTCGTTGAGACCGTCGAAGTAAGTCCGTTCTTCCTGTGTGATAATTGGTTTTCCGTCTTTGTCTTTGGCGGTGAGCAATGAAGACAGTGTAGGTTTGGTCTCGGCGAGACCGCGATTGGCGGCCAAGCCAACCGCCGCAAGGACCAGGCCGGTAATAACGAAGCCCGTTCTCAATTTGCACGTCGCTCATCCGGCGACGACCTCGTAAAGTTTAGGACCGCGATAGCCAATATGGCCAAACCCAGCGAGATAGTTCCCGCTAGGAGATAGGAAACCCCGAACACGCCATGCAAGGCGGCTTGGAGCAGGGCGGCCCCGCTAAAGACAAACCAGCGATGCTGGTAGCGCAGAGATCTAACAACAAGGACGACCAGTCCCGCAGCGAGGGTCCACCAGGCACAGACGCGAGCCACTTTCTGCATGGCAGCCAGTCCTTCAATCGCTCCATTCGCTCCTATGTCCCATCCCATCAGCGTGAGATAGGTGAGAAACAGGAGCGCGGCCCACGCCAGATCACTGAACGCCGGAGACGATCGATCCTGATAAGCACGTCGATCGAGCCATGGGATAACAGCCCAGATCGCGAACAGGATTCCAATGATGAAGAGACAAACCTGCGGGCCTTCGAGGCCAAAGAGGTGCGGTGGAAATTCTTTGAGTAACTGGTATTCCCAGAGAAAATACCATTCGGGCTTGATTCCTGGATAGGCGGGAGCAAACGGATCTGCTTTTTCACCAAGTTCCCAATCCATTCCAGGGATTCCGGGTCCATAGGGGAGGAATACGGCAAGGGCGGCCAGGACCATCAGGCAGGCCAGCCAGAGGAGGAGGTCACGCAGGGCGAAACTGGGGAAGAACTTCATTCCGCGCGGGGCGACCCTGGCGCCCAGCGGGGGCGCCATTCCCTGCCGCTGGATCAACAGAATATGCAGACCTATGATAGCAACGAATGCCAAAGGGAGGATCACAACATGGGCAGCAAAAAAGCGATAGAGCGTATTAATGGTGACATCATGTCCTCCCCTCAGGACTTGTAACAGCCAGTCGCCGAGCAGCGGGATAGAGGCCACAATGTTCGTGCCGACAGTGGTAGCGAAGTATGCCAACTTATTCCAAGGCAAGAGATACCCGGAAAAACCGAAACCCATCGTCAAAGCAAATAAGAAAAATCCGGAAACCCAGGTGATCTCCCGTGGTGGACGATACGCTTTCAGCATCATGGTGCTGAACATGTGAAGCACCAGGGAGATGATCATGAGGTGCGCGCTCCAACTGTGCACGGAGCGAATCAACCAGCCGAAAGGAACTTTCGTCGTTAGGAAGCGAATGCTTTCGTAGGCAGTCGCTTCGCCTGGTTGGTAGTACATAAGAAGCAAGACGCCTGTTACCACCTGGACGATGAAAAAGAACATCGTGACGCCACCAAGATAGTACCAACCCATCCAGTGCGATCCCAAGGGGACCTCCTTGTGCTGCAAGAAGTCCAGCAAGGGCGAAAGTTGATAACGCCGATCGAGCCATCCGCGTAACCCGCTACGCTTTTCAGCCGTGTTCATCAGGCTTTCTCGACCGAAATGACAATCCCGCCGTCCGGCTGTCGTTGCGCGGTATACTTAACCAACGGTTGCGGCGGCGGCCCTGAAACGACGCGGCCGGTAAGATCGAAGCGACCATCGTGACAAGGACACCAGATGACTGATTGGCCCGGCTGATAAGTTACGGTGCAACCTTCATGGGTGCACTTGGCGCTAAATGCATAAAGCTGATCCTGCGATTGCAGAACGATGACGCGCTGTCCGCTTACTGGGACGATGACAAACTGATTCTGCTCCAATTTCGCGGCTTCATCCCGGGTCAGATGCGTCGGTCCAGTCGGACCTGTTTGCGGCAATGGTTTGAGATAACGGATGACGGGGTAGGCAATACTGGCCAACCAGCCAAGGATACTCGCGCCTAAAACGAGGTCGAGAAAATGGCGGCGCGATGTGAGCGGGCTTGAAGCAGATTCAACCTGTTTTTCCATTACAGCTTTTTATGAATCGCCGAGATTTCTGGCAAGTTTTTGTTACTTATATTCCGAGCCGGCAGACGCCTAAGGCCGAGCGGATTCCGCTGGGGATAAGTAATTGTGTATGGCTGAGGCGGCTTTACGCCCGTCGCGGACCGCGCGCACAACGAGATTGGCGCCTCGCACAAGGTCGCCACCCGCGAAAACACCTGGCACACTGGTCATTTGATTCTGATCGACGACCACGCCTCCCCAATCATTGACCTCAATCTTTTCGGAGTTGCCGGCAGAGAAGATGGGGACGGGATCAAACCCATAAGCGACCAACACGGTATCAACGTCGAGACTAAACTCCGAATCCGGAATCGGTCGGGGCGTGCGCCGTCCTTTCGCATCCGGTTCGCCTAGTTCCATCCGGACGCAGACCACGCGGGCGACGTCGCCGGTGAAATTGCCTAACAATGCCACGGCATTAGCGAGAAACATGAACCGCGCGCCTTCCTCGGTTGCGTTGAGGTATTCCCGCCGACTGCCCGGCATATTTTCGAGATTGCGCCGATAGATGCAGACAGCTTCACGCGCGCCGCTCCGAAGCGCGCTCCGCAAACAATCCATCGCGGTATCACCGCCGCCCAGGATGGCAACGCGTTTCCCTTGGACATTGATAGGCGGGCCCTCAGCGGTGGTCACCAGATTCGTCTGAATGAGAAACGGCAGCGCATGGAAGACTCCGCGGAAATCCGCGCCCGGGATCTCGAGCTCTTTGGGTTTCTGCGCCCCGATGGCCAAATAGACTGCATCAAACTGCCGGCGCAGCGTGGACAATAAAATGTCACTGCCGATTTTAATTCCGCATCGGATCTTCACGCCGCGCCGACGCAAGAGATCGAGACGACGTTCCACGACATTCTTTTCGAGTTTGAAGGAGGGAATGCCGTTTACGAGAAGGCCCCCGGCACGACTTTGCGCCTCAAAGATGGTGACGGCGTAACCCCGCTGCGCCAGTTCATCGGCGCATGTTATGCCACCCGGGCCGCTTCCGATCACGGCGACACTTCGTCCGTTAGGGGCAACACCGGAAGCATCGAGACTCTCGTGGTCAAAGGCGTATTCGTTGACGAACTTTTCGAGCGCACCGATGGAGACCGGATCCGAAATCCCATTCAGAATACAACCTCCTTCGCAGAGGCGTTCCTGAGGACAAACCCGACTACAAACCTCGGGCATGTTGCTGGTTGAGCGAGACACCTCCGCGGCTTCGAGGAAGCGACCGTCGGCGATAAG
>Ga0207701_10001762_pt1 | contig 22584 bp, 20 predicted proteins | sample KBSSwiSSwithPhiX_FD_184294 | JGI IMG/M metagenome (GOLD analysis project Ga0207701, IMG submission 184294) | Switchgrass rhizosphere bulk soil microbial communities from Kellogg Biological Station, Michigan, USA, with PhiX - S5 (SPAdes) (version 2) | ecosystem: Environmental > Terrestrial >... | reverse complement strand
CCGGCATCTCGGGATCGGGCAAGTCGTCTCTGGTGTTCGGCACCATCGCCGCGGAGTCGCAGCGGCTGATCAACGAGACGTACAGCGCTTTCGTGCAGGGCTTCATGCCGACGCTGGCGCGGCCGGACGTCGACGTGCTCGACGGGCTGACGACGGCGATCATCGTCGACCAGGAGCGGATGGGCGCCAACGCCCGCTCGACCGTCGGCACGGCAACCGACGCCAACGCAATGCTGCGCGTGCTGTGGAGCCGCCTGGGCAAGCCGCGCATCGGCCCCGCCACCGCCTTCTCGTTCAACGTGCCGACGCGGAAGGCGAGTGGCTCGATGACCGCCGACAAGGGCAAGGGTGAGCGGAAAGTGATTCGCGACCTCGTCTACCTCGGCGGGATGTGCGCGCGATGCGAGGGCATGGGGCAGGTCAGCGACATCGATCTCTCGCAGCTCTACGACGACACGAAGTCGCTCAGCGAGGGTGCGCTCACGATCCCCGGCTACACCGCCGAGGGCTGGTACATGCGTACCTTTGAGGCCGTTGGCATCGACACGAACAAGCCAATTCGCAAATACACAAAGAAGGAGCAGCACCTCCTTCTCCATCAGGAGCCGATCAAGGTGAAGGTCGAGAAGATCAACCTCACCTACGAGGGTCTGATTCCGCGGCTCAAGAAGTCGTTCCTGTCGAAGGACGTCGACGCGATGAACACGTCGATCCGCGCGTTCGTGGAGCGCGCGGTCACGTTCACGACGTGTCCCGACTGCGGCGGCACACGGTTGAACGAGGCGGCGCGGTCATCGAAGATTGAAGGAAAGAACATCGCCGACGTCTGCGCGATGCAGATCAGCGATCTCGCCGCATGGGTGCGCGATCTGAAGGAACCGTCCGTCGCGCCGCTCTTGACGAAGCTCGGGCACACGCTCGACTCATTCGTCGAGATCGGGCTTGGCTATCTGAGCCTCGACCGGCGTTCTGGCACGCTCTCGGGCGGTGAGGCGCAGCGCACGAAGATGGTCGGCCATCTCGGCTCTTCGCTCACCGACGTCACCTACGTCTTCGACGAGCCGTCGATCGGGATGCATCCGCACGACATCCAGCGGATGAACCAGCTGTTGCTGCGGCTCCGCGACAAGGGCAACACCGTCCTCGTCGTGGAGCACAAGCCCGAAATAATCACGATCGGCGATCACGTCGTCGATCTCGGCCCCGGCGCCGGCGCCGCCGGCGGCACGGTGGTCTTCGAGGGCACCGTCGACGGATTGCGGGCCAGCGGCACCGTCACCGGGCGTCACTTGAACGACCGGGCCTCGCTCAAGTCGACCGTCCGCACGCCGTCGGGCGTGATGAAGGTGCGCGGCGCGCGCACGCACAACCTGAAGAACGTCGATGTCGACGTCCCGCTCGGCGTGCTGGTGGTGGTGACCGGCGTGGCCGGGTCGGGCAAGAGCTCGCTGATCCACGGCTCCGTGTCGGGCCGGGACGGTGTTGTGTCGGTCGATCAGACACCGATCCGCGGCTCGCGGCGGAGCAACCCGGCGACGTACACCGGTCTGCTCGATCCGATCCGCAACGCGTTCGCGAAGGCCAACGGCGTCAAGCCCGCCCTGTTCAGCGCCAACTCCGAAGGAGCCTGTCCGACCTGCAATGGCGCCGGCGTGATCTATACCGACCTGGCAATGATGGCCGGCGTCACCACCGTCTGCGAGGACTGCGAGGGCCGGCGGTTCCAGGCCTCGGTGCTGAATTACCGCCTCGGTGGACTCAACATCGCCGAGGTGCTCGACCAGCCGGTCGAAGACGCTGTCGGCTTCTTCGAGGCCGGAAAAGCACATTCGCCGGCCGCGCACGCGATCCTGCGGCGCATGGCCGGCGTGGGGCTGGGCTACCTGCGGCTCGGCCAACCGCTCACGACGCTCTCGGGCGGCGAGCGGCAGCGGCTCAAGCTCGCGACGCACATGGGCGCCGACGGCGGCGTCTACGTGCTCGACGAGCCCACCACCGGCTTACATCTGGCCGACCTCGCACAGCTGCTTGGGTTGCTGGACCGGCTGGTCGACTCCGGCAAGTCGGTCATCGTGATCGAGCATCACAAGTCGGTGATGGCGCACGCCGACTGGATCATCGACCTCGGACCGGGCGCGGGCCACGACGGCGGGCAGATCGTGTTCGAGGGCACTCCGGCCGATCTCGTGGCGGCGAGATCGACGCTGACCGGCGAGCACCTGGCGGCCAGCCTTCGCTGATCGCTTCGCCGGGCAGCGTCGGCTCGGCAGTCGAGCCAGCTTTCGCTTCCTGCGTCACGACGAACGTGACTGCCGATACTGCGCCACTCTCGCCGCGATCGTGCGGCGTCCCATGTCGACCCGGCCATTGAAGCGGGCCCCGTCGGCCATCGCGATCACGTTGGCGCTGAGGCTGCCGTCAACCGACGCTGACGAGGACAGCTCGAGGCGTTCGGAGGCCGCGATCGTGCCCTGAACGGCGCCGTGAACGACGACGCGGGGAGCGCGCACGTCGGCGTCGACGCGCCCCGACCCCTCGATGACGAGCAAGGCATCTCGAACGGTGACGCTGCCCTCGACCGAACCCTCGATGGCCAGATCGTCGTCGCTGGAGACCTCGCCCTTGATTGCCAGGTGCGGTCCGATGATGTTCATCGGAGGCATCGGCGAGGCGGTGCGTGCCATCGGAGGAACATGAGATGAAGGATACCTGACGTTCCGTTACCGGGTTCCAGCAAATCCGCGCCCGGCGAGAGCACCCCGGAGCGCGCGCAAGCTGTCCTCACACGCACCGGTTGCCTTCCCCTTCTCGTTCAACGACAACGCGAGGGAGCGAACATTGGTGTTGCGCCGGGAGAGGGCCGTGATCTGGGCGTTGACACTCATGAACCGATCGAGAGCCGCTACAGCAGCGGCAAACCGCGGTCGAGACCGAGCGTTGACGAGAGGCGCGAGCGCCTCGAGCGCACTCCTTGCAGCCGCCTCGGACGTCGCCATCCGCTTCTCGACGCGCGCCATCGCGGCATCGTCGGCCTCGGCAATGTGTGGCGCCTGCAGCACCTGGACCTCGCGCACTGAGGCGACGGCCATGGCGGCCAGCGCCTTGACGCGCCACGTGTCCTTCGCCGCGTCCAATGGCACGACGGCCTCGACCGAATCCCGGAACGAGTCGGCTGCCTCCTGACCCGGTCCGAATGAGAGCCGCTGCGCCTTGAGGTTGGTATTTTCGACGGCCAGGTCGAGAATGCGGCGATCCAGCTCACGATACTCCGCAAAGCGAGTGACGAACTGCTGGAGCAGACGGCTCTCGTCCGAGTAGTCAAGGCTTTCGAGAACCGGACTCAGAGTATCGATGCTCGTCTGGACGGCCTGCTTTGCCTGTTCGGCGTCCCGCGCGAACGCGACCGATGCCTCGTCGGTGTCTGCCATCACCGCCTTGTTCGAAGCGTCGGCCGCCTTTGTGAATTGAACGAGAAGCTCGGCTGAAACCTGGCGCGCCTGTGACAACCGCTCCAACGGGGGCTTCTCGTTGCAGCCGCCGATCGCGATCACGAAAAGGACAATGATCGCGATCGAACGCCACGCGCCTGGACTGCCACCCGAAGCCGCAGATCGAGCGACGCGGCCGAGGCGATCCTGGAAGCTCACAGCAACGCCAAAATATCACGCCGTCTCTGGCTCGTGTCAGGCCTGCGCAAACTGAATCACGACCTTGATGTCCTCCGGCGTCCGCTGGAGGGCGCGCATGAACTCCTGCGGAGGCTCGCGCCGCGTCAGCAGGCGCGACAGCCACGAACGATCGGCGGCCGCCAATGCCTGGCCCGCCTTGTACCAGTGCCGCTTGTTCGCATTCACGCTGCCGACGATGACGTTGTTCCGCAGCACCATCGTCGCGGCAACGTCAGCGGTGGAGAATCCGGTCGTCCGGCCCCCGGTGCCGACTCCGGTGAGGCACAGAATCCCGCCGGCGCCCACGGCCTGCAGCGAGTCCGCAATGACCTGCCCGACGCCCGTACATTCGACGACGACGTCCGGCTCGAAGCCGATGTCGGACACCGAGCCGGTGTGGTAGGTGGCGCCAAGAGCCCGCACCAGCTCAGGCTTGGGCCCGGAATCCACGCGGTCGAGAACGTGGACGTCGAGCCCGTGCTGTTTCCCGACGAGGGCGGCGAGCAGGCCAATCGGACCTGCGCCGGTCACGAGCACGGTCCGCGGCTCCCAGAAGGCGCGCTGGCCGACGGCCGTTACCTGTTCCCACGCCTTCGTGACCACCGTCGTCGGCTCGAGCAGCACGCCAAGCAGACCTAGCGAGGGGTCGACCTTCATCGCGTACTCGGGCTCGATCCGCCAGCGCTCGGACATGAAGCCGTCGATTTCCTTGATACCGCGCTCGGTGTACTGGCCGTTCCGGCACATGTCCCACTCGCCAACCGCGCAGTTGGGACACGGCACCGGATCCGGGCGCCGGACGATGCCGACTACGAGGTCGCCTTGCTTCAACGCGGCACTCGGGCCGGGGTCCAGCACTCGGCCAAGGGACTCGTGCCCAAGCACGAGACGCGTCTTGCCTCGCGGGGCCCACCCGTACTTGCCCTCTACGATCTCGACGTCGGTGCCGCACACGCCGACTGCGATGGCCTCTACGAGAACCGCTCCGTCACGGACGTCCGGATCGGGGACGTCCTCGAGTCGTGCGGTCTCGGGCTTGAGCGGTTCGACGGTTATGGCCTTCATTCGGCTTCTCCTGGGGTCGCACGATGATGCCCCATATGAAGCCCGCCTATTGTGGGAATGCGCGTCAGCCGGTGTACACGTTGGGCCGACTGCGGGTGCAGGTTCGCGCGGTTCGCGTGGCCGTGGACGACCTGGGCTGCCGCCCACGGCTGTGGTCTATCGCGGTGAAGAGCCTTCGGCTGACTCGAGTGTCAGCGCGAGTCACCCTTACCAGCCGGCTTCTTCTTCTCCGGCTGCGGCTTAGGCTTCGGCTGCAGCTCGGGCTGCGGCTTTGGGCTCTGCGGAGGTCTTGCCTTTTGGGCCTGAGGTGGCTTCGCCTTCTCGGCCTGTTGCTGCTGTTGCAACTGCTGATGCTCGCGGACCTGCCGGTCGTCGAGCTGCCGCTTCTGCTGCTCTTCCTGTTTCTGCAGTTGCTGCCTGGCGTTCGCATCCTGGGCGCGTCGCTCCCGCTCGGCACGTTGCGCCTCGAACTGGGCCTGCTGGGCCGCGTGCTGCTGCTCGAGTCGTGCGCGTTCGGCGGCTTGCTGGGCCGCCAGTCGCCCTTCGTCGGGATTCGGACGGGGCACAGCCTGAGCCGGTCGCGATGGTCCTGGAGGTGCGGCAGGCTGCATGGGTCGGGGCACCGGCGTCACACGCGATTCCTCCTGGCGCTCGGGCGGCTCGCTCGTGCGCATCGTCGATGGCCGGGCGCTCGGCTCCGTCGAGGCCGGCGCCGGCTCCTTCCCGGCCGGCCGCTCATTCGCACGCGGCGGCTGGACCGCTGGCGCGACCGTCCCCGGCTCCCGGCGTGACTGGCCAACCGCTTGCGCCGGGGCGCCGACAACGCGCACTGGCGGCGTCGCGGTGGGATTGTTTTGCGCGCGAAGGCTGCCGAGCGTCTTCGGATCAGCAGGCCGTCCAGGGTGATCCTTCATTGCCGACTCGCGTGCGGCAAACGGCACCGGGAGCGGCGGCGGCGCAACCTTCGCCACCACCCGCCGTTGCACGACTGCCGCGGGTGGCACGTCCACGCGTCCACGCGACCGAACGACCAGGCTGGTTGCCGTTGGAGTGATCTGGGGCGCCGTGCCGACCACCCGAGCCTGTCGGATCTCCTCGACCGGCAACGTGCGAGCGACGGCGGTCACCGGTCGTGCATTCACGAATGTCCCACGTTCCACCGCGGTGACTGCACCTGGCACGGTCCGGTTCACATAGCTGATTGGCCCTGCCGCATTCGACACGCGGACGCTGCTGACGTTGATGGCCCGCACGTAGTTCTGACTCGCCTCGTAGGACGGCACGTAGGGATCGCCAGGACCAAGCGGGAGCCACGCGACCGAATCGCGATACGGCTGGTTGTACCCGCTGGGGCCGTCGATGAAAACGACGAGTGCGGGCGCGTAGATCGCCCGCTCCAGGCGTGTTCCCGGACTCCAGCCCCAGACGCCGGCCATGTTCACCCATCGACCGTAGTGCGAGGGCGCGAACCCCCACGGCTGGTCATCCACCCAGGTCCATCCCCAGGGCTCGGTCCAGACCCAACGGCCCTCGCGGTACGGGGCCCAGTTGGTTCTGACGCGTGGCACCCAGACAGGACCGTACTGGTCCACGCTGCGCCAGGTGCCGAAGTCGTCAAGATCGCTATACCCGATCGTGCCTGGCGAAACGTATCGAGCCGAGGCGCCTTGCTCCGCCGTCCGATCCCGCCAGCGGCACCAGTCCTCCCACTCGTCAGTCTCTCTCACGCCCGTGAAGTCCACGCGCGGGTTGTCGAAGCCAGCAAGCCTGACCGACTCGTTCTCGCGCAGCACGACAGGCCGCCCGTCGCCCGCCGCGATCTCGGCCTCCCCGCGACGCACTGTCACGGTGCTGAGATCACCCGCCTCGCTCACGTCGATGCGGTAGAAGCCGGGCCGCACGAGCGAGACCGCACCGTTCGGCGTGTCTACTTCGAAAGAGTCGTCACCCGGGAGGTCGTCGACCGTCAGCGCAACCGATCCCTGGGTGAGGCGGAACTGTCCGAAATGGTCATCGAGGTTGAGGACGCCGAACGACGTGTCGGCGCCCAGGCGCGCAGTGGCCCGGCCGAGTTGAACCTCGGCCCGGGCGGCACGATCCGTCCAGAGGTCATCGCCGCTCGTGAGCGGATAGTTGGCCACCGCGTCGCCCCACTCGTCGAGGGTCGCGGGCCTGAAACTGACGGGGCCGATCACCTGGCTTACGCGCCCGACGCGATCCGGTGGATCCGCAGCCGCCCCGCGCACGAAAGCGAGGCAGCCGAGAAGGGCCGCAGCAATCGAGGCAATTTGTCGGCGTCTTGTGACGCGGGTCATGAACATTCTCCTGTCGTCAGGCTCGGCCGTACTGGCGCCTGCAACAGGCCAGGCTGCAGATTGAATGCCAGTCGGATGGCTTGCGGAGACGGGAAGAATGGCGACAGAGTATGAACGAGAAGAGCCGCTCTTTACCTGGGAGACAGCCCGAAGGCTCAGCCGTGGGCCATCGCGCTTGTAAGAGACTGTGGCGCTCTGCACGCGGCCCGGAGAGACGATTCCTCGCAGCGTGGTTTATCGTGGTCAACCATTAGCGATGCAGCACAACGGCGCAGAGGTGCGAAGTCCAGCCGCTGAGGTTCACCGAGCCCCTGTGCCCTGGGTGCGGCCGATGGTCTGGATAGTCGCGCTGGCGGGCCTCTTCGCGTTCCGCCTTTTCTTTGGCCTCGCGTCCGATCTCTTTTCTGAAGATTACACACAGGTCTTCCTGCTGGGCCTCAGCTACTACGCGACTGGCGGATGGCCATACTTTGGCCCGGACGTCACCTGGACCAGCAGCGAAATCCCGGGCGCGTTGCAGTCGCTGTTGGTAGGCGTGCCGTTTCACATCGCTCCCGTACCGGAAGCTCCTTACGTCCTGCTCAACGTCCTGTCGATGGGGTGCCTGTGCCTGTTCGCGTGGTACCTGTGCGAGCGACTGCGTGACCTGCCGCGATGGCTGGTCTGGGGCTGGTTGCTGACGGTCCCCTGGACGCTCGAGTACTCGACGAACATCATCAACACGTCGTACGTACTGCCGGCCGGCCTCGTGTTCTTCATCGGCTTCTTCGAAGCCTGGCCATCAATGACGCTCCGGCGCATCTCGCCAACCACCGGGCACTTCCTCATGGGCCTGGCGCTCGGCTGGATCGTTCAGGTCCACATGTCCGGCCCCATCCTGCTCCCGTTTGTGGCGGCCGCGTTTTTCTGGCGGCTTCGCGAAGGTCCGCGAGCGTTGGCGGCCGCCGCCTGCGCCTTCGTACTTGGCGTCCTCACCTTCGGAAGCCTGCTCCTGCCCACGTTGTGGAAGTACGGACTTTCGGGTGGGAGCGGCGACACGGTGCGAAATTTTCAGTGGCACTGGCGCAGCCCGTGGATTCTCTTGAAGACGATCGCGCGTTTTCTGTCGTTCCCGAGCCTCGAGGTCAACCGATTCGTCGGCACGGACGCAACTCGGGAGGTCTTCATCGAGCAACACCGGCCAATGGTGCCGCTGTTTGTCGTCATGGCGATTGCCAGCATCGTTCAGCCTGTGTGGATGGCCGCGCTCTGGTTCAAGCGCCGGTCGCGGGCGCCCGGCTGGCCAGAGATTCGCTGGCTGGCGGTGGCCACTGTCCTCGTGGTGTATGGGAGCTATTTCTTCGTGATGGAGTACACGCAGGCGCGCGCCTACTATGTCGTCGCGCCGCTCGCATTCACGTACGCCGCGTATTGCTGGACGTTCATCGATTCACCGCGCTGGCGCCGGATTGCGGCGGCGACGATGGCGGTCAATGTCTGCTTTCAGTTCGGCATGGCATGGATCCGTCTGCCTGAAGACTCACTCTACTGGAACCGGCCATTGGTCGCCGCGGCGGTCAGCCTGAAGCAGCCGGACGTGTTCGCCCGTCGGCGTTTTTTTGCAAGAGACGTCCCGAGTGACCATCTCGCCGCACTCGAGCTGGCCGCCCGAGCCCCCGACGATCTCGAAGTCGTGCGCGCCGCATGGTCCCAACGCGCCGGCGTGTCGCGCTGGTCGATCGCCGTGCGCAATCGATCGAGCGAGCTTGGTTACCGCCAGCTGCTGTATCAGACGACGTATCTCGACAGTGCGGGTCGAACCGTGGTCGATCGCAACGGAACAAACGAGATCGTGATCCAGCCGGGTGAAGTGCAACAAGCAGAGTTCATTGACGGGTTTGTCCCGGCATCGGTTGTTCGTGCGCAAATCCGGATCCTCAAGGCCATGCCGCTCCGACCGTTCGTGGCGACTTCCGCCGGAGGGTTGTAGCTCACTCCGCCACGAGCGCACGCACTCGCTCCATCGGCCGTACCAGCGAACGGCCGCGTCGCATGTCGGCCCACAGGTCGCCAGCCTGTGCGACGCGATCGCGCATGGCGCGCAGCGTGAAAGTCTGCGGATGGACGTCGCCGCGCTCGATCTCTTCCCACGAGCACGGCGCGGAAACCGGCGCGCCCCGCTTCGCGCGCACGGCGTACGCCGCGGCGAACGTGGCGCCATAGCCGTTTCGCCCGGTGTCCACGTAGATGCGTCCGTGCCGCTTCGCCCTGGCGAACTCCTGCGTGAGCTGTTCGCTCGCTCGATGCACGAGCACGGTACCTACCTGGTTGGCGAAGTCGGCGACAAGGCCCACGGGCGTGTTGACCGCGACCGGGACGACGATGTGGTAGCCCTTCGAGCCGGACGTCTTGATCCACGAAGGAAGTCCCAGCTTCTCGAGCAGATCACGCAGGTCGAGCGCGGCCCTGCGAACGGCCTCGGCATCGTCTACGGACGGATCGAGGTCGAAGACGCAGAGATCGGGACACTGCAGGTTGGGAACCCTCGAGGTCCAGACGTGCTGCGTGACCGTGTTCTGGTTGGTCACCCAGAGGAGGGAGCGAACATCCGGGATCAGCGGATAGTGGACGACTCCCTTCTTTTTGGGGACCTCGACACGTTTCAGCCACTCGGGGAACCCCTTGGACACGTCCTTCTGCCAGAAGCCTTTCTCCCCGATGCCCGCGGGATATCGCTCCATGGTGACCGGGCGCCCGCGAAGATAGGGCAGCATCACGGGAGCGATGGCTTCGTAGTAGGCCGCGAGATCTCCCTTGGTGATCCCGTCCTCAGGAAAAATGAGCTTGTCAGGATGAGTGATCACGACTCCCTGCCGACGTCGCGCGCGGCCTTGTCCCGACGGATGCCCAGAAGACGCGGGTGGCGCAGCTTGCCATTGGCTGTCCATTCGAGAAACGCGGCTTGCACGACAACTTCCGGACGGACCCAGTGCGCGCGTACGCGCGGCAGTCCCGTCGCGCGCGTAAATGGGGACTGCGGGATCTCGATGGCATCGAGCCGGCTTCGCAGATCCAGGAGGAGCCTGGTATCAAAACCGGTGCCCAGCTTGCCGGCAAACACCAGGTCCTCACCGGCGTAGTAGCCGACGAGCAGCGCGCCGAGTCCGACGCGTGAGCCCTGCGGATCGGTGAAGCCACCGACGACGAACTCCTGCGACGACTCGCACTTCATCTTCAGCCAGTGTTTCGAACGGCGATGCTCGTAGGGCGAGCCTCGACGCTTTGCGATCACGCCCTCCCATCCTTCGCGCCTCGCCCGCTCCCACGGTTCCACGTCGTCAACCAGATCGACGCGCCGCATCGGGCCCTCGAAGGGCAGCCGTTGCAGCAGCGCCCGCCGCTCCTCGAGCGGCCGCGTGGTGACGTCCTGCCCGTTCAGCCACAGGATGTCGAACACGTGATAGCCGCTCATTCGATCCCAAGTCAGCTCACCGTCGAGAATCGCGTCGTGCACGGGAAGCGCCGCGACAGCCTCCGCGACGGCGGGCAACTCCTGCGGAAGGCGATTACGGGAGTACAGTCGCACGTCGCCCCCGCGCTTGTACGCGAGCAGCCTGATGCCGTCGAACTTCCGTTCGAACAGCCAGTCATCACCGGCCACGCGCTCGTGGGTCAGCGTGGCCGCCATCGGTTCGATCCAGCCCGGCATTTCCTCATTCGCTTTCACGATCCTGCACTCCGCGCATCGAGAGCGTAGCGTAGAAGGACACTTGACATATTCCCATATGAGAATGTATAAGGAAGGTGTGCCGCGTGCCTCGACCACGTCCGACCCGTTCAATGCCGTTGCCGAGCCTCGCCGCAGGGACATTCTCGAGTTCCTCGCTGCGGAGGAGCGTTCTGTCAGCGAAATCGTCGATGCGCTCGAGCTGGCGCAGCCGTCCGTGTCGAAGCACCTCAACGTGCTGCGGAACGTGCGGCTCGTCACAGCACGGCGCGACGGGAAGCGGATGTTCTACCGGACGAACGCGGAAACTTTGCGCACCATCCACGACTGGTCGGGGATGTTCGCGCAGCACTGGCGTGGCCAGCTCAAGCGCATCAAGGCCCACGCGGAGGGGAAGCGATGACGACCTCAACTCCTGTGTCAGAAACGCAGACATTCACCATTACCGAGGAGATCAAAGTAGCTGCGTCGCTCGATCAGACCTTCGACTCGCTGATTGCGCAGATGGGGCGTTACAACGAAACGCCGGACGGCACGCCGCTGCCGATGGTTCTCGAGCCGCATCCGGGCGGACGGTGGTACCGCCACCTCGGCGGAGACAACGGGCACCTCTGGGGGTTCGTTCAGAGTATCAAGCGGCCCGCGCTGCTGGAGATCTGGGGTCCGCTGTTCATGTCGACTGCGGCCACCTCGAACCTTCTCTACAGGCTCAGCGAGACGCCGGAGGGGACGCTGATCAAGTTCACGCACACCGTGGTCGGGCCATTCCCCGACGACAATCGTCCGCAGCTCGCATCAGGATGGGCCGCACTTCACGCGCGTGTTCGCAAGGCGGCAGAGGCCGCCGCCCAGTAGGAGGCTATTCCATGAAGATCATCGACGGCCTGCTCGCCGAGCTCGAGCAGGAGGCTGAAACGACCCGCCGCGTGCTCGAGCGCATCCCGCAGGCGCACCTCACGTGGAAGCCGCATCCCAAATCCATGTCGCTCGGCCAGCTCGCGCTCCACGTCGCCACGGTGCCCGGCAACGTGGCCGAGCTCGCGGCAGTGGACACCACTCCCGAGCCGCCAACCTTCGTGCAGCCCGAGGCAACGACCACAGCGGAACTGGTGCCTTCACTGGCGGAGAGCGTGGCGAAGGCAAGACGGGCGCTCGGCGGATTCGACGATGAGAGGATGAGCGCGACGTGGCGCCTGCAGAGCCGCGGCAGGGACCTGCTGGCGATGCCGCGCGTCGCGTTCGTTCGAGCCATCATGCTGAACCACTGGTACCACCACCGGGGCCAGCTGCTCGTGTACCTGCGGCTGCTCAACCAGTCTGTGCCGTCGGTGTACGGTCCGACGGCCGACGAGAATCCGTTCGCGATGTGAGTGGAGCGAACAGCAGGTGCTGGATCATGCCTCGCGCTCGGTGAGAGCCACTCGGCGCCCTGGAGGCCTCGTCCCGTAGGAGACACCCAGGAGGACGAGCAGGGCCAGAGGCATGATCCACACCTGCGCGGGCTCACCCGAGGCGCGCGCAGAGATGCACGCCATGATCCACGCGAATGTCACGCCCGCGTAAGCCCATTCCTTCAGGAGAGCCCAACCTGGCAGAAGCAGAACGATCGCCGCCGCCGGCTTGGCGATGCCGAGCACGATTCGAAGGTGTTGGGGATACCCGGCCTTGGTGAATCCAGTCACGACCTGTTCGTTGCCGGTGAGGTAGCTCAGGGAACCGAGCAGCATCACCGACACGATCGCCGTGGTCGTCCAGTACGCAATCCTTCGAGGCATAACGTCCTCCTCATCATCGCGCCTCACGCCAGGCGCTGTCCCCGGCATGCGTGGATCAGCGCGGTGAGGAACCAGCACGACTCGTCGGTCCAGGGCTTGGTGAGGACCTCGTACTCGTTCTCGAGACGTTCGGTCCTGCCCTCGATGGCCTCGTCGGTCGCCCGCATCACCTCGAGCGTCTGGAGCCACCATTTCCCCCACGAGCTCGTGCCGCGCAAGACCTCGGCCCTCACTTCGTGGGCGATGTGTCCCAGGCCGCAGCGCTCGAACAGTGAGGGCAGCTTTCGCCCAAAGAGGGGATCGTATCCGCGATCTCGCCACCACTGGCCCTCGCGCCAGAGCCGGCGGTACGGCTCGTAAATGGGATGGGCGGGATCGATCGGAGCCACCGTCCCCCAGTCACCATCTTCATCGACCAGCCATCCGCCGGGCCGCAGGCACTCCACCATGCGCCGGATCGCCTGCTCCTGGCGGCCAGCGAGCCAGAACAACATCAGGCGTGACGACACCAGGTCGAACGACTGTGGTCCGAGCGATTCCAGCTGATCCTCGAGAATGTTGTGGCGGCGGACCTCGACGTTGGGGAGGTCGAGGCGCTCGAGATACGTGATGTCGACGTCGGTCGCCACGACGTGTCCGTGCTCGCCGACCTGCTCCGCCAGCCAGCGGACCATCGATCCGCGCCCGGCGCCCACCTCCAGACATCGCCAGCCCGGCTGGACCAACGAGCGGTGCCGGCGGGATGCTGGGTCGAAGAGAATTTCCAGCAGCTGAAGCCGCTCGTCTTCCGCTGCTTGACGACCAGTTGCCGACAGGCGATAGGTTGGACGATGCTCTGCCGCTCCGCCGGCGCTGTCTGCATCTCTCCACTCGGCCATCTCGGCAACCTGGTACTCGGCTGCGGGCGGCGCTTCACCAGACCGCCGACAGGCGTTGGGCGGCGACGACCTTTGTCCCCTTGCGGCTGCATTTGAAGTCGAGCGTGGCCTCCCGCGGGTCCATGCCGGGCTGCCATGCAATCCGGTACTGCGCGTTGATGATCGCGACCAGCGACGCCGCCCGCTTCTCGAACGCGGTGACCGAAAGCACCCGGTCGAAGTAGCCGCCGCTGTGCTTTGCGAGGTACTCGAGCTCGTTCTCGACCCGCGGATCGGGCTTGTGCATGACGAACTCCAGGCTCACGAAGGTCGGCCGCATGGAGGTTACCTTCAACGCCTGCTCGTACCCGTAGCCGCCGGTATCGCCGAGCGTGCCAGTCGTCATCACGATGACCGCGAGGCGGTGGTTGTCGTCGGAGGGAAGCGCCTTGGAGGCGTCGGCAATGGTGTTGAGCAGCGTGTTCGTGCCCATGGCGGCGATGCCTTTCAGCGCCGTTTCAGCCTCGGCCGGGTCCGACAACGCCTTGCCGACATGGTTCGGCCTATCGCCCGTGGTCCAGATATCGACCGGGGTCCCAGGCGGCAACGCCTTGACCACCGCAATCCCTGCCGGCACGACCGACTGCATGAACGACGTGCTCAGCTCGGAGTTGTTGTCGAGCACGAGGGCCACGGCGAGCGATCGCGTGTCCAGATCCGCCGTCTGAATCTGGCGCGACTGTCCGTTCTCCTTCACCTCGAGCTCGCCGGCCGTCACATCGGTGAGCGGCACGTCCTTCTTGTCGGTGACGTACAGCGTGCCGAGGAGCTGCTTGGGCGTCCCTTGCTGGGAGCGAACGGCCGCGGCGCCGGCCGACAGGCCGGGCAACACGACGATCACAAGCGCCAATGCCACACAGACGATGAGGTGGGACCGTCCTGCACGCGTCAGCATGACGTCACTCTAGATCATGTCGGGGTGTTACGCTGCTCGTGGCTGACAGAGGCATCGTCCGGTGCTCATAGCTCATGGATAGTAGTGCTCGACGGCAACGAGAGATGCGGGGCGAGATCGACTGGCTGCTCGATTCGGACCCCGCCATTCGCTGGCAGGCGATGCGCGACCTCACCGACGCATCCGCCGCAACGATTGCCGCAGAGCGTGCCCGCGTGCCGCACGCAGGAATCGGCGCGGAGGTTCTCGCCTGCCAGGGTGCGGACGGCGCGTGGCACCGCGCTGACGAGCCAGACTGGTTACCGACACTTTTCATGATGCAGCTCCTGCGCGCGGCCGGCGTCGACGGCAGGGACCCTGCCGTCATGTCGGCGATTGCGCGCCTCGAGGCCGGCTTCCGGTGGGACGAGTCATTTGGCGCGAAGCCGTTCTTCGAAGGCGAGGTGGAGCCGTGCATCAACGGCGGCGCGCTCGCACTCGGCGCGTACTTCGGGCGGCCGTCCGGGAGCCTCGCGCAGCGTCTAGTCGGCGAGCAGCTCGATGACGGCGGCTGGAACTGCGACGCGCCGAAGAGCCGGCGCTCGTCGTACCACACCACGATCTGCGTGCTGGAGGGGCTGCTGGAGTACGAGCGCGCCGTCGGGTCCGTTCCGGAGATCGCGAGTTCCAGACGGCGAGGCGAGGATTACCTGCTCGAGCGCGCGCTCTTCCGGCGGCGCTCGACCGGCGAGGTCGCGAGTCCGGCGTTCCTGTTGTTTGCGTTCCCGACCCGGTACTACTACGACGTGCTTCGTGCGCTCGACTACTTCAGGGCCGCCGATGTCGAGCACGACCCCCGCATGGACGAAGCCTTGCGCGTCGTCGAGAGCAGGCGCCAGGCCGATGGTCGCTGGATGCTCGATGCGTCGCACGACGAGGCGCTCGCCTTCCCGTTCCGCGAATCGGTGGGGGAGTCGAGCCGGTGGAACACGCTCCGGGCGCTGCGGGTGCTTCGCTGGGCCGCACGATGACGCGTCCGGGCACGTGATCGCGACGCCCGGGCATGGTCACGGCCGACGACCGTGTTATGCATCAACAGCAAAGGACGGTAAATGGATTCGAATCCGAATCAGGCCATGTGGGAGAAGGGCGACTTCACGCGCATCGCGGCAGCCATGCGCGAAAGCGGAGACGCGTTCGTAGATGGCCTCGGCATTACGCCGGGCATGAAAGTGCTGGATCTCGGCTGCGGCGACGGCACGACGGCGCTGCCTGAAGCGAGGCGCGGCGCCGAGGTCCTCGGTGTCGACATCGCGCGGAACCTGGTCGAGGCCGGAACCCGGCGCGCCCAGGCCGAAGGCCTGACGAACGCGCACTTTCAACAGGGCGATGCCACCAACTTGAGCGGGCTCGCCGATCACAGCTTCGACCTGGTGGTCAGCGTTTTCGGTGCGATGTTCGCGCCAAAGCCGTTCGACGTGGCGAAGGAGATGGTCCGTGTCACCAGGCCCGGCGGCCGGATCGTGATGGGCAACTGGATTCCCAACGACCCGACGCTCGTCGCCCAGCTTTTGAAGATCAGCTCCGCCTATTCGCCCCCGCCGCCCGAGGGCTTCGTCAGCCCGATGACCTGGGGCATCGAGAGCCACGTGACCGAGCGCTTCGGGGCCGCGGGGATTCCCGCTGATCGGATTGCATTTGCCAGGGACACGTTCGTTTTTCACTCTCCGCACCCGACGTACGCCTTTGTCGGCGACTTCAGGGATTACTACGGGCCGACGATGAACGCGTTCGCCGCCGCGGAGAAGAACGGCAAGGCCTCGGAGCTGCAGCGGGCCCTCGAAGCGTTGTTCGAGCAACACAACACGAGCAAGGTCAAGGGCACCACCACGGTGGCCGCGACGTTTCTGCGCGTGACCGTCACCGTGTGAGGTCGGGCCTCAGAGTCTCCGGCCGTAGTAGACGTGACTTACCAGCTCGCCGTCGATGGACGCCACGTCAGGAAGGCGCCCCCACAACTCGAAGCCGCACTTTTGCATCAGGCCGACGCTCGCCGCATTTCGCTCGAGGATGATGCAGAAGAGCACGCGCTTGCCGAGGCGTCGCGCTTCGGCCATCGCGTGCGTGACCAGGGCCGTGCCGTAGCCGCGGCCGCGGGACAAGGCGCCGACGTAATAGGACAATTCAGCCGTCCCGCGCACGGCGGCGCGTCCAGACCTGTAAGGGCTGAGCGAGTACCACGCGCCGACCGACCCTTCGTATTCGAGCACGTAGATCGGGTACTCGTCGTCGTGTGCCTCGAACCACGGCCTGCGCTGGTCGACCGTCACGGGCGACGTGTCGGCCGTGGCGAAGCGATCAGCAACTGCGTCGTTGTAGATGTCGACGATCGAGGGGAGGTCGGCGATTGTCGCCGCCCGGATCGTCATCGCGAACGCCTCGCGGACGCGGCCAGCCGACAGCCCGCGTAGACCACGACGCCGACGATCGCCAGCGTGGTGAAGGCTGACAGCTCGCGTGGTGTGCTGTTGGAGAGCAGCCACACGCAAATGGCCAGCGCCACCAGGGCCAGCGCAGGACCAGCAGGTGCCCTGAATTCGCCAGCCTCGAGGTCGTCCCGCCTTCGCAGGACGGGCAGGGCAGCGCACGTCGCGCCGTAGACGACGAGCCGCGATCCGACGCTGATGGTCGCGAGCTGCACGAACGTGCCCGACACGGCGAACGCGAGCATGACGCCGGCCGTGATCAGAATCGCGAGGTGCGGTGTGTGAAACCGTTCGTGGATCCTCGACACCGCGGAGAAGAGCTGGCCGCGCTCCGCCATGGCGAACAGCGTCCGGGCCGTGACGAGCACTTGCCCGTTGAGATTGCCTGCGATGGAAGCGGTAGCCGCGAAGAGCATCATCAGTCCACCCGCCGTGCCCAGCATTCGGGCGCCGGCATCCGCCAGTGGACGTACTGACCCTGCCAGTTCCGGTAGTGTGCCGATACAGACGGCCTGAATCGCCATGTAGAGGATGGCGACGATCGTCACGGTGGCGAGCAGGGCGAACGGGACGTCACGCCGCGGATTGCCCACTTCACCGGCAGGAATGCCGACCGATTCGAAGCCCGTGAACGCGTGCACCAGGAGAAGGACCGTCATCGAGAAGTCACGCGCCGCGGGTGGCGGGCCGAGCTCGAGCCGCCCCGGATCGAGCATCCACGCGCCGACAGCCACGAACGTCAGCAGCGGGAGAAGCTTCGCCGCCGTCAGCACGTTGCTCGCGAAGGTGGTGGTCCGGACCCCCACCACGTTCACCACGGCCAGCGCGGCGGTCATGACGCCGAGCAACACTCCCCGCATGGGGGTGTGTCCGGTCGACGGCCAGAGATATCCGAGATAGTCAACGAGCAGGTTCGAGTTGGCCGCGAATGAGGCGATGCCCGACAGCCACCGGAGCCAGCCGACTTCGAAGCCCACGACGCCGCCGAATGCCGTGAGCGCGTAGAGATATGGTCCGCCGGTGTCGGCGAAGCGGCTTCCGACCTCCGCCACCGACAGCGCGATCGCGAACACGGCGGCCGCGCACACCGCGAAGGCGACGAGGCTCCAGGGACCGGAGAGATCGAAAATCCGCGACGGCAGGCCGAAGATGCCAGCGCCGATGGTGAAGTTGATGCCAAGGCCCACCAGAGCCCATCGCTCGATTCCCCTCACCAGGCGCGGCGACGTCGTCACGTTGGTCGCACATCGTAGCTTAAAGCGGCACAGGACATGGCTCAGCTGCTCGGCTCCAACAAGGACACGGGATCTGCGTTCTTGTCGTTCCAACAGAGTTCACGTACGCTCTCGTTGTCGAGCTGTCAGGCAAATCCATGAAAGGCTTCGTGAGCACGCTCGCGGACACCGTACGGCAGGACTTGCGCTACGGCATCCGGATGATGCGACGAGGTCCGATGTTGGCGGTGACGGCGGTCGCCACAGTCGCTCTCTCGACGGCCGCGATCGCGACCGTGGCCACCCTTGCCGACACGCTGCTCTGGCGACAGCTGCCGGTGGACGACCCACGCACTCTCGTCTCCATTACGGCAGCGCGCGGCCATCTTCGGACTGACGGCGCGATTTCATATCCCGACTACGTCGCGTTTCGCGATCGCGCGACCACGGTGAGCTCGCTCGCCGCGCACTATTCGACCGCGCCGCTCTTCGTCGCGGTCGGGGGCACTGCGGCCGAGGTCAACGGCGCGATCGTCTCGGCGAATTACTTTCCGCTTTTCGAGATGCGCCCGGTGCTCGGCCGCTTCTTCAGCGCCGATGAGGATCGAGTGCCCGATCGCGACCGCGTCGCGGTCATTGGACATGACTTCTGGCAGTCGTGGTTCAGCGGCAGTCCTGCGGCCGTCGGCTCGGTGATGACGATCAACGGTGTTGCGTTCACCGTTATCGGCATTGCACCGCCGCAGCCAGTCGCCCTGACTCCGATGCCCGTGAATCTGTATATCCCGACGATGATGCTGCGCGTCGGGTATCGGTGGTGCAACGACTCGCTCGACGCCGGCTGCACGACGTTGACGATGGTTGGCCGGCTGTCCGGAGGACGGACCGTTCCGGAGGCCGCGGCGGAGTTTGCGGCAATCATGCCGGCGGCCTGGACGCACGCGCCGCCCGGAGAAAACAGCGGCGTGGTCGTCCGCCAGCCGCGAGGCATGTCGGAGGACGATCGCGAACCGCGCGTGATTGCCATGCTCGCCGCCGTGGCGGCCGTCCTGCTGATCGTCTGCTGTGCAAACCTGGGCGGTCTGCTGAGCGCACAGTCTGCTGCGCGCGAGGGTGAGTTCGCGATCCGGCTCGCCGTTGGCGCCGCTCCGCTTCGAATCATGCGTCAAGTGGTCACCGAGTCGCTGTTGCTCGCCCTGGCAGGCGGCGTCGGCGGTCTGGTGCTGTCGCGCCTGTTCCTCGGCGTGCTCGCACGCATGTTCTTCTCAATGGATGACGAAGGGCATCCGTTGTCCTACGATTTCAGCCAGTCGTGGGCCATCGCGTCGGCAACGATGATGGCCGCCGTCGTCGCCGGCGTGTTGTTCAGCATCCTGCCCGCAAGCAGAGCGATTCGTCGACAGAGTCTGCGTCCTGTGCACGGACGGTCGACGTCGGTCAGATGGTCGACGGGGCGGTGGTTGCTTGGCGCGCAGGCGGCCACGGCCGTGGCCTTGCTCGCCACAGCGGCGCTGCTGGCCGCGGGCGCGCGTCTCGTGCTGGCCGGGCGTAACTACGACACGTCGCACGTAGCGCTGATGCGGGTGCGGCCGCGCCTGATCAAGTACGCGCCGGACCAGGCGCAGCGGTTCCAGCGCGAGGTGATCCGCCAGGTCCGCGCACTGCCGGCGGTCGAATCGGTGTCAATGGTTGGCGTCGGAACGATCCTTGGTGGCGGGTCGGCGACTGCCGGCCTGCCGGGATGGCCAGACGGCCAGCAGGTGACGGTCGGGTACAACGAGATCGGTCCGGCGTACTTCGCCACCCTGCGAACGCCCCTGCTCCGCGGTCGCGACTTCGACGACCGCGATACCGTGCAGTCTCCGGCAGTCGCGATCGTCAACGACACGCTGGCGACGCGATTCTGGCCCCGCGGCCAGGCCATTGGCTCGATGATTCTGGTCGGCGGCGCCGCACGCCAGGTCGTCGGTGTCGTCGCCGACGTGTCGATGACGAGCCGCAGCGAACGCGCCGAGTCGTGGGTCTTCACGCCTTTCTGGCAGAACCCGGGTGAGATCGATTCCAGGATTGCGGTTCGGAGTGCGGGCGATCCTGCCGCACTCCTCGCCGAGTTGAGCCGCACGGTGCACCGCATCGATCCGAACGTCCCGATCGCTGAAACGATCACGCTCCCGGTCCGCATGGCCGCCCTCACCCGTCCGGTTCGAGTGAGCGCGCTTTTCGTCGGCTACGCGGCGTCGCTGGCCATTCTGCTGACGGCAGTCGGACTCTATGGCACCCTGGCGTTCGCCGTGTCGCGGCGCACGAAGGAGATCGGGATCCGTCTCGCGCTTGGCGCGGGACGCGGGAGGATCATCCGCTCCATCGTTCGCGAAGGCGTGATCGTGGCGGTCGCCGGCGCCGCTGCAGGCATCCTGCTGGCCATGGGCGCGTCGCGCGTCCTGTCGCATCTCCTGTACGGATCGGCCGAAGCTGACTGGATGTTCGCCGCCGCCGCCGCCATCATCATCGCCTGCGTGGCGCTCGGGGCGTCAGTCGTGCCGGCGCGCCGAGCCGCTGTTGTCGAACCGATCGTGGCTCTTCGGCAGGAGTGACTGACTCGCACCGAGGTGTCTCTATCGTGTGCCGCGATCACCTCTTTGCCAGGATGAGGTGTGAGTCGCCGAACTCGTGCCACAGATAGCTGTGCTGCCGGGCTTCAGTGTAGGCTCGCTCCAAATGGCACCGTCCGCACACGCTCCCGACGATTCCGGATGCCACCCGTTCGAGCATCGCGAGGTGCGTCGCCCGTGGTTCATGCAGGCCGGTAATCAACCCGGTGACGGATCGCAGCGGCCGATCTGGCGTGATGACGAGGTTCGTCCATCCTTCGCCCGGGAACGTGTCGCGGCGCTCGTCCGTCACGGTCTCCAGTGCGCGGACCACCGTCGTGCCGACGGCGATCACACGCTGGCCGGCGCGCCTGGCAGAGGTGACTCGCTCCGCGGTGCGGCGCGGCACCCGGTAGAACTCCTCGAATGGAGGCTCGTGACTTTCCAGGCTGGCGACGCCGGTGTGCAGCAGCACCGGCGCGATCTCGATGCCGCGCGAGACCAGGCGCGTCACGAGCTCAGGCGTGAACGGCCGGCCGGCGGACGGCATCTCCGCGCTTCCCGGTTCGGTGGCGAAGACGGTCTGATACATGGAGGCTGGCCATGGCCGCCTCACATACCCGTACCTGATGGGGACGCCATGGCCCTCGAGGTACGGAACGAGCGGACATGGCAGCTGGAGCGCTGCGATCCACAGCCGGGATCGCGCTGTGATCGACGTGAACGGGTAGGGCGCCAGCAATATGATCTCTCCGCCCGCCGGCAGCCGGAATCTCGTGCCCGCTCGCGCGTCGGTGAAGGGGAGCGACGCTGCGCCTTCGTGCCCGGGGCGCCTCACCTCCACGCTCCAGAAACCTCCGGGCAGCCCGGTCGAAAGATGGATCTCGAAGGCGCCGTCATCGGAGACTGCCGCGATCGCGGCGTTCAACGTGCCGCTCGTGTTGACGACGAGCAGATCGCCCGGCGACAGCCATCGAGACAGCTCGCTGAAACGCGCGTGTTCGATCGCGTCGTGTTCGAGATCCGACACCAGCAGACGCACCTCGTCGCGCCTGAGCCCGCGTGCCTCCGGCGGCTCCGCGGCTTCGAGCTCCGCAGGCAGCTCGAAGCCCTCGATCACACCTGCTGCAGCCATCGCGCGTCCTCCTGCTGGGCCGCGAAGCGCTCGCCGCTGATGTCGGCGGGCCTCTGGTCGAGGAGCCAGTGCCAGAAGGGCGCGGTCACCTCCGGCAGCGGCCGATCCGAGATGTCTTCGCCGGGGAACGCCTCCTGGTGCATGCGCGTGCGCATGTCGCCGGGATCGACGATCACCGCCGCGACGCCCCGTTCGCGAAGCTCGGTCGCCAGCGTCCTCGTGAGCAGTTCCAGGGCGGCCTTGCTGGCGCCGTACGGTCCCCAGCCGGGATAAGCCGCCCGCGCGGCATCGCTCGTCACGTTCACGATCAGGCCGCGCCGCTCCGCGAGCAATGGCACGGCCAGTTGAATCAGGGCGATGGGCGCGCCTGTGTTGACGGGGAACACTCGGCCGAACCGCTGCACCTCGAATTCCATCAGCGGCCCGATGCCGCCCAATTCCGACGCGTTGTTCACGAGCACGTCCAGTCCGCCAAGCGCGCGCGCCGCGCCGACCAGCCGCGTCCGCACAGCGGCGTCGGTGATGTCACCGGCCACCGGCACCGCGGTCACGCCATTTCCGGCGAGCGAGTCGGCCACATCCTGCAGCGGCGCCGGATTTCGCGCGCCGACGACCAGGTGATAGCCACGCCCGGCGAGCACCCGGGCTACCACCTCTCCAAGGCCCCGGCTTGCGCCGGTCACGATTGCCACACGATTGGTCGTCTCAGTCATTGCCGCCCCCCTACGCACCTTACGCACCCTACGCACCTTGCGCACCTTGCGCACCTTGCGCACCTTGCGCACCCTATCCCCAGCGTCCAACTTCAAGTGCACTTGAAGTCAAGCGGTATTTCTGG
>Ga0207701_10001761_pt1 | contig 22589 bp, 17 predicted proteins | sample KBSSwiSSwithPhiX_FD_184294 | JGI IMG/M metagenome (GOLD analysis project Ga0207701, IMG submission 184294) | Switchgrass rhizosphere bulk soil microbial communities from Kellogg Biological Station, Michigan, USA, with PhiX - S5 (SPAdes) (version 2) | ecosystem: Environmental > Terrestrial >... | reverse complement strand
ACCCGCATCAGGCGACGATAGGCTTCGTCGACCTCCGACTTGAGCTGATAGGCCGCGGTCTGCGGCTCCTTGTACGCGCCCTTCACCAGGCGGACCCGCGCCTGCAGCTCGTTCATCCGGCGCACGTCCTGCTCGCTGCGGTGCAGGCAGGCCTGCAGCACGACGCCGATATTGCGGTACCCCTGCTGCCACAGTGTTTCGAAGACATCGAGAGTGACTTGCGTGAACGGCGAGTTCTCCATGTCGATGCGCACGAAGAACCCATCCCGCTGGCCCGGATCGAGGATGCGCCGCAGGTTGTCGACACAGGTCGCGCGATCCACCTCGAGACCGAGCTGGGTCAGCTTGAGCGACAGGTTCCGCTCGATGCCGGCCGCAACGATTGCGTCCATCAGCGTCAGGTACGCACGGGTCGCCGTCGTCGCTTCGTCGATGCTGCGCACGCTCTCCCCGAGATAGTCGAGGGTCAGCAGGAGTCCGCGTGACTGCAGCGTGCGGGCGACGACGACCGCCTCTTCCAGCGTCTCACCGGCGATGAAGCGCCGGGCGAAGCTGTCGGGCGTCGCCATGCCGTAGCGCGAGGCGAGACGTTTGAGCCGCGCGCTGCGGGACAGCGCGTAGAAGAGCGTCTTCGAGGCGGCTCCGATCATGACGATGACTCAGACGCCGCGTCGTTACGGCAATCGGCGGCAGATCGCATCGGTGAACTCGATGGTGCTCGCGGAGCCGCCCAGATCACGGGTGCGTGTGCCGTCAGACAGCGTGCGCGAGAGGGCCGATGCCACCCGGTCGGCGATCGCCCCTTCTCCGATATGCCGGAGCATGAGGACGCCCGAGAGCAGCAATGCCATCGGATTCGCCACGCTCTTGCCGGCAATGTCCGGTGCGCTCCCGTGCACGGCTTCGAATACACCGACGTCCACGCCCAGGTTGGCCGACGGCACCACACCCAGTCCACCCACGAGGCCGGCACAGAGGTCGGAGACGATGTCGCCGTAAAGGTTGGGCATGACCAGGACGTCGAACTGCGAAGGGTCGATGACGAGCAACATGCAGGCCGCATCGACAATGCGATCGTCGCTGATGATGGCGGGGTACTGTTCTGCGACGCGGCGCACGCAGCGGAGGAACAGGCCATCGCTCATCTTCATGATGTTGGCCTTGTGGACGGCGGTCACCCGTCTGCGGCCATGTTTCGTCGCGTAGTCGAACGCGAACCGCGCAATGCGTGTCGAGGCCTCCTCGGTGATGATCTTGAGGCTCTCCACCACGCCGGGGACCACTTCGTGCTCGAGTCCGGAGTACAGGTCCTCCGTGTTCTCGCGCACGATGACGAGATCGACGCCCTCGTATCTCGACGGCACGGTCGGAATGTTCCAGACCGGCCGCAGGTTGGCGAACAGGTCGAGCGCCTTGCGCAGTCCGACATTGACGCTGGTGAACCCGCCGCCAATTGGCGTGGTGACCGGGCCCTTCAGGGCGACCTTGTTGCGCAGAATCGAATCGAGGAGCGCCGAGGGGAGCGTCGAACCGTAGCGTTCGAGCGCGAGCACACCAGCCTGGTGAGATTCCCATTCCGCGCTGAGCCCGGCGGTCTCCAGAATCTTGACCACGGCACCGGTGACTTCGGGTCCGATGCCGTCGCCTGGAATGAGCGTAATCGTGTGTGTCACGGTGACTCCCTGAGCCGGTGTCGCGTCATCTCAGCGCGACGGCTCGCGGGCTTCCCATCCGAGGAGCACGAGCGCGGCGGCGATGTTGAACATCATCAGTCTGGTCGAGAGCACGTGCAGCTGATCGAAGCGCTGCCGCCGCGGATCGTTCGCGGGCAGACTCGACGGCAGCGGCGGGGCAGCGGGCCTGTGATCGGTCGCGGTGTTGACGGCCACCGCGGCGAGCTGTGCCTGGATGCCGTCGATCTCGCGGAGCACGATGACCCCGGAGTACACCGCGACGCCGAGCATGACGGCTACGATGCCCATGCGGACGGCGAAGCTGCGCGGACGTGGTCCGAGGAGGGCCATCGCGGCGAGCGTAATCAACATCACACCGGCCGCTGCGTACTCGAGGTAATGGAACCGGAGAAGAATGTTCCCGAAGGCCTGCCCTGCCAGTGCGCGTCCGGTCTCCGGAGCGATCGCGCTCAGCGTCGTGAAGAGCACCGGTGCGACCACGGCACCGAGGACGACCATGCTGCCGAGCCAGAGTGCGAGCGCGAGCACGTACGCAAATCTCAGCAAGGGCATGGCGTCATTATAATGACCACGGAGGATCCTCCCGTGCCTGCGCAGACCGCTCTACACCTCGCCGCGCTCAAGAACATTGCCACCCGCCTGCGCATCGACTCGCTTCGTGCCACGAGCGAAGCGGGCAGCGGGCATCCCACGACCTGTTGTTCCGCCGCCGAGATCATGTCGGCGCTGTTCTTCGCCGAGATGCGCTACGACCCGCGCGATCCCGGCAACGCGGACAACGACCGCTTCGTCCTGTCGAAGGGGCATGCCGCTCCCGTGCTCTACGCCGCGTGGGCCGAAGCCGGCATCATCTCGCGCGATCAGCTGCTCACGTTGCGCCTGCTCTCGTCGGATCTCGAAGGCCATCCGACGCCGCGGCTGCCCTGGGTCGATGTGGCCACGGGGTCGCTCGGCCAGGGGATTTGCGCCGCGATCGGCACCGCGCTCAATGCGAAACGGATCGCCTCGTCGTATCGCACCTACGTCCTGCTCGGTGACGGCGAGAGCGCGGAAGGCTCGGTGTGGGAAGCGGCGGACGCCGCCGGATTCTTCGGCCTCGATTCGCTCTGCGCGATCATCGACGTCAACGCGCTCGGTCAGAGCCAGCCGACGCAGTGGCAGCACGACATGGAGGGGATCGCCGCACGCTGGCGCGCGTTCAAGTGGAACACGCTCGTCATCGATGGGCACGATCTGCAGGCGATTCTCCATGCCCTGGCCACGGCGCGGGAAACGCGCGGCCGCCCGACAATGATTCTGGCGCGCACGCTCAAGGGCAAGGGGGTCTCCCTCTTCGAGGGCAAGCCGGGCTGGCACGGCAAGGCGCTCAAGAAGGGCAGTGAGCTCGATGGCGCACTGGCGGAGCTGCAGGCGCAACTCGTTCCGGAAGACGAGCCGCTGCCTCCGATTGCGAAGCCGGCGACGCAGTCGCGGGCGGCTGTGGGCGACGCGCCGGCGAGCCGGCCGCCGTTCAAGCTCGGCGAGGAGGTCGCGACCCGCGAAGCGTTCGGAGATGCCCTGGCTCGACTCGGGGCTGCCGATTCGCGCATCGTCGCGCTCGACGCCGATGTGAAGAACTCGACCTTCACCGAGAAGTTCCAGAAACAGTTTCCGGATCGTTTCTACGAGGTCTTCATCGCCGAGCAGGTGATGGTCGGTGCCGCGATGGGTCTTGCCGCGCGCGGCGCGATTCCGTTTCCCGCCACGTTCGGCGCCTTCTTCTCCCGCGCCGCCGACTTCATCCGGATGGCGGCGATCAGCCAGTTGAACCTGAAAATGGTCGGCTCGCACGTCGGCGTGTCGATCGGCGAAGACGGACCGTCGCAGATGGCGCTCGAAGATCTCGCGATGATGCGCGCCGAGCCCAACATGACGGTGCTCTACCCGTGCGATGCAGTCAGCACCGAACGCCTCGTGCGCGAGGCCGCCTATCGGAAAGGTCCCGTGTATCTTCGAACGTCGCGGCCGAAAGCCGCGGTCCTCTACGGTCCGGACGAGACGTTCCCGATAGGTGGCTCGAAGGTGCTGCGTTCGAGTCCGGATGACATCGCCACGGTCATCGCAGCGGGCGTGACCGTGCACGAGGCGCTCGAGGCGCACGAGCAACTGCAGCGCGAAGGCGTGCGGATCCGCGTCATCGATCTCTATTCCGTACAGCCGGTCGACGGCGACACGCTGCGACGCTGCGCGGGCGAGACCGGCGGGCGCCTCATCACCGTGGAGGATCACTACGAGGCCGGCGGGATCGGGGATGCCGTGGCGATGGCCGTCGCATCGGGCGGCTTCACGGTCCAGCGGCTCGCGGTGCGGGAGATTCCGAGAAGCGGACGCCCGGAGGAGCTCGTCGATCGTTACGGCATTTCCGCCCGCCACATCGTCGACGCGGTGCGAAAGCTCAAGGTGGAAAAGCGGGCAGCTCGGTGATGCGCCGGGCCTGCCACAAGTGGCGGCGTTCGTGCGCGGCCATCAAGGCGAATCCGCTTCCGAGTGACACGCGCAGCCACGTGTACACCGGAGAGCCGACGCGCGCGCGTGCCAGATCGAGTCCGTTGGCCTGCCGCAGGCGATCGACGAACTGCACCTGATAGGCGCGGATGGCGGCCATGACCTCGTGCCGCGAGCGGCCCGCCGGCGGCTGCACCTTCTGCTGCGCCTTGAATCGGACGCGCGGCGGCGGCTCGGTCGCGTACACCAGCACGCGCCCGAGCCACGCGTACCGGAAAGGACCCTCGCCATAAACGCCGCGCCGGATGGCTTCCGAGATGCCCTCGTCCAAAACTGGCAGGTAGTGTCGCGCGCTGGCGTTGAGATGATCGACCGTGTGAGCAATCGACCAGACGCCCGGTGCCGGCTGCCACGTGAACTGGTCGTCACGCAGCGGGCCGATCAGCAGGTCGATGCCGCTCGCGATCGCATCGAACTGGCGACGCAGATCGTCGAGCTCGGGAGCCAGGGCGAGCGGACCGCCGGCCATCTTAACGGAACGTCCTCAAGGACCTCGATTGTAGCCGGCTCGAGCACACGCGCTGTGCGCGCGACCCTGGTCCGGGATTCCCAACGGTGGGCCTTTGGGCATTGGGCATTGAGCATTGAGCATTGGGCATTGAACCGAGGGTGTGCGTCGACGCACGTCGAGCCGATACGAGGACAAGCCTGGCTGCGGTCTGCGGCGACTAACGGATGAGTCTTGTAAATCCATTCTGCGCATCTATTTACAGACACTGTTTCGTCCGATAAGATCAACAGCGCGCGGTCATCCGGCGGGCTTCCGCCGCGGTCGACCGCGCAATCCTTCCACAACTATTCGGGTCACGCCGCACCGGCGAGTTCCGGCGCCGCGTGCTCCTTTCTGCGATTAGGGGAACTCCGTGCTCGGAGGGAAGTCATCACGTAGCCGCCTGTTCTGGGCCCTCGGCGGCGGCGCGCTGGTCGTCGTCACCGTCATTTCCCTGATTGTTTTCAAGCCGGGCATGCAGGCCGCGCCTGCATCCGTGCCCTTCTCGCAATTTCTGCAGGAAGTGAGCGGCGGCCGCGTCAACGCCGTCGTCGCTGACGGGGATGACCTCACCTTTACCCGTACTGATGGCAGCCGTGCCGCGACGCTCGCCCCGACCGGGTATCTGGGCGCCAACCCCACGTTCGTCGCCGACCTGAGCCGCCGCGACATCCATCTGGAAGTCACGCGTCGCGAGGCGTCGCGCGCGAGCAGCTACGGCGCCTTCGCGATCGGCATGCTCTTCTTCGGGTTCGCCGGCCTGGCGCTCTACCGCGTCGTGACCGGGCGCGTGCCGACGCTCGAGAAGGCGCGGACCATCGATCCGCAGCAGGTCACCGTGACGTTCAAGGATGTGGCCGGGGTGGACGAAGCGAAGGACGAGGTCGCGGAGATCGTCGACTTCCTGAAGGATCCGGGGAAGTTCGCCTCGATCGGCGGCAGAATCCCGCGCGGCATTCTGCTCGTCGGCCCGCCCGGCACCGGCAAGACGCTGCTCGCCCGCTCGATGGCGGGCGAGGCGGGGGTGCCGTTCATTTCGGCGAGCGGTTCCGACTTCGTCGAGATGTACGCCGGCGTCGGTGCCGCCCGGGTGCGCAAGCTGTTCAAGGAAGCGCGGCGCCATCCCTCCTGCATCATCTTCATCGACGAGCTCGATGCCGTCGGTCGCAACCGCGGCGGCAATTCGCTGAGCCACGAGGAGCGCGAACAGACGCTCAACCAGCTGCTCGTCGAGATGGACGGCTTCTCGCAGAACGCCAGCATCATTGTTGTCGCCGCGACCAATCGTGCCGACATTCTCGATTCGGCGCTGCTGCGTCCGGGTCGGTTCGATCGCCAGGTCACCGTCGGCAACCCCGATCTGAAAGGACGCGAACAGATTCTGCGTGTCCACACGCGCAAGATCGCGCTCGAGGTCGACGTCGATCTCCGCTCGACCGCGCGCGGCACCCCCGGCTTCTCCGGCGCAGATCTCGCCAACCTGGTGAACGAGGCGGCGCTGATCGCGGCCCGCGCCGGTCGATCGACGGTCGGCAGCCTCGATCTCGATGCCGCGCGTGACAAGGTGCTGATGGGCGTCGAGCGCAAGTCGGTCGCGATGAGCGAGCGCGAGCGGATCACCTGCGCCTATCACGAGGCCGGCCATGCGGTCGTGGCGGCGATGCTGCCGGACGCCGATCCGCTCCACAAAGTCACGATCATTCCTCGCGGGCGGGCGCTCGGCGTGACGATGCAGCTGCCGGAAGCGGATCGCTATACGCACTCGAAGCCGTTCATCGAAGCGCAGATTGCGATTCTGATGGGCGGGCGGGTATCGGAGGAGCTCTTCCTGCGCCAGATGACGAGCGGCGCGTCGAACGACATCGAGCGCGCGACCGAGCTGGCGCGCAAGATGGTCTGCGAGCTGGGGATGTCGCAGCTCGGCCCGGTGCACTTCCGGCGTCCGTCTGGCGGATGGGACACCGACGCGCGTGCGGCCGGCTTCAGCGAAGAGACGGCGCGCCGCGTGGACGATGAAATCCGGGCGAATGTGATGCGCGGCTACGAGACGTCGCGCCAGATCGTGGAGCAGCAGCGGCTGGCCGTGAAGGCGCTCGCCGAGGAGCTGCTCGACGTCGAGTCAGTCGATGCCGATCGGCTGAGAGAGATTCTCGCCGCCAGCGTTGTCGTCCCCACACCTGTGGCGACGACCGTGGCAAGCTGACCGTCGTCGCCTATCAAGAATCAACCCCTCCGGATCTTCGACGCCTCGAAGTTGATTTCGATGCGGTAGACGACCTTGCTTCGGCACGTAATCGCGCCCGTGGTGAGGTCGACACGTTCGGGCACTTCCTGAATGTGCTTGTCGACGACCGCGTGATACCCGCGCTCGGAGAAGATGTCGATCAGCATCGGGATGGCGAGCGCTTCGCTGAAGATCGGATCCTCCGAGTTCACGTGCGCGCGTCCAGAGAGGGCGTGCCGATTGATGATCGGCATGAACTTGTTGGTGACCAGATCCACGATCTGGCTGAGAAGCTTCGGATGTCTGAGCTCGTAGCTGTCGAGGCGCCTGACCAGCTCCTGCCGGCCGTGGATGACGAGCTCCTCGGCGAGCGGTAGGGGGCGCAGCCGCTCGAACGTGCGCGGGTCCAGTTCGAGTGAGCTCTGATATTTCAGCTCGTTGAGGATGTTGGCCTGGACCTCCGCGACCGGTCCCTCGGCGTTGATGAAGTGGTAGTGATAGAGCTGACGCAGTGAGGTGAGCGCGTTCCAGGTCTGCTCCTTGAAGACCTGATAGCGGCGGCGGACCAGCTCCTCGGACAGGTCGGTGACGCGCAGATCGATCGGGGTGCCGATCCCGGTCTCGGCCACCTTCCTGTTGTGCTCGGCAATCTCGCGGCCGCGACTGAGCTGCCGCTGGATGCTGGTGCTCTCGCTGACGAACAGCACCATCGCGTGAATGGTGGGCCGTCGGAAGTGGACCGCGAGCGGCGTCTCGGCAAAAGAATCGTGCAGGCCGCTGATCTTGTCGACGAGAAGCTTCAGGCACTCGACCTGCACCGGCGTGCGCGGAAAGCCATCGAGCACCACCCCGTCGCGATAGATCGGCTCCAGCAGCTTGCGCAGCAGCAGGCTGAGGACTTCCTTGTCGCCCACCATCACGCCCTGCGCCTTGAGCTTCTCCATCTCGGGCGTCGTCAGCAGGTCGCTGATCACGACCGGAGGGCACGTCAGCCCGCGCGCGGCGCTGATGAATGGCGTCTGCGTCCCCTTGCCGGCGCCCGGCGCGCCGCCCAGCAGGATGATTTCCTTGGGAAATCGGAGGTCGACGCGGCCGACTTCCTCCTCCAGGCTCTCCCAGACGGGGGTGAAGATGACGCGGGCGTCCTTGATTTCGAGGTCGAGCGGCTTCGCGGGGGAGCGGTCCGGAGCGGGTGACGTCACCTGTGAAGATTATCGGATTCTCGCGGCGGAGGGGCAGTGGATACTGATCGCATGAGTGAGATCGGTATCACCTACCGCGGTGTCGTCCATCAATGGCAGTGTGACCACATGGGCCACATGAACGTCATGTGGTACGTCGGCAAGTTCGACGAAGCGACCTGGAATCTCGGCGCGATGATGGGCATGACGGCGCAGTACATGCGCGACCGGAAGCGCGGCATGGCGGCAGTCGATCAGCGTATCGCGTACAAGCGCGAAGCGCTCCCTGGAGACGTGCTGATCGTGCGTTCCGCGGTGCTGGCAATTACTCCCCGGTCGATTCGCTTCGTGCACGAAATGTTTCGCGCCGACACCAACGAGCACCTCGCCACGACCTTGCTCGTCGGCGTTCACATCGATACCGAGGCGCGGAAGTCGACGGCGTTCGAGCCGGACATCCTGTCGAAGTCGCAGCCGTTCATCACCGCGGATCCTGCTCGCTGGGACGCGTGGCCGCCAGAGCACGCCTGCCTGGCCTGATGGATCGATTCGGGGCTACACGACCTGGCTGTCCGTTCCCAGCACGCCCGCGACCACCTGGAGGAACTCTCGCGCCTCCAACGGCTTCGGACAGTAGCCGTCGTAGCCGGCCGCATAGGCGGCGTCCCGATCCTCGGCGCGTGAGTAGGCGCTCACCGCGATGGCAGGGACCGCGTGACGCTCGCGCATGCGTCGCACCCGCCTGATCATCTCGTAGCCGTCGACGTCCGGCATGCCGAGGTCGGCGACGATCAGATCGACCGGCGTGGTCTCGAGCGCGAGCAGCGTCGAGGCCGCCGAGGCGCATTGCACCACGTCTGCGCCGCAGGTGCGCAGGATTTCGGCGAGCAGCTCTCGCGAATCCAGGTGGTCATCGACCACGAGTGCGGTCAGGCCATCCAGTCGCAATGGCGAGCCCGTGATCGATGGCGGATCGACGGGGCGCGCCATCGGCTTGACGGGCAGCGCGATCTCGAATGTCGCGCCACGTCCGGGACCGTCGCTGTGCGCGCGGATCGTGCCGCCGTGCATGTCGATCAGGTGGCGCGCGATGGCGAGCCCGAGGCCGAGCCCGCCGTGCAGGCGGGTGAGGCGGCTGTCGGCCTGGCGGAACCGGTCGAACACGAACGGCAGGAAGTCGGCGGCGATGCCGACACCCGAATCGCGGATCCGAATCACGAGTGCGTCGCGTTCGACGTGACAGCCGACGTCGACCTGACCTCGTTCGGGCGTGAACTTGATCGCGTTGTCCACGATGTTGCCGAGCACCTGCTGCAGCCGTTTCACGTCGCCGGTGATGGGCGGTACATCAGCCGGCACGTCGCGCGACAGGCGGATCTGTTTCGCCTCGGCTGCCGGAAGCGCCGTATTGAGGACGTTGTCGACCAGCTGCGGTACGAGCAGCGGCCAGCGCTCGACTTCGAGCTTTCCGGTGATGATGCGCGAGACGTCGAGAATGTCCTCGATCAGCTGCGCCTGCAGCCGCGCATTGCGGCCGATGACGTCGATGGCGTGACGCACCTTCTCCGGCGGGAGCCGGCCATCCTGCAGCATCTGCACCCAGCCCAGGATCGCGTTGAGCGGTGTGCGGAGCTCGTGCGACAGCGTGGCCAGGAATTCGTCCTTGAGACGGCTGGTTTCCTCCGCCGTCGACAGGCGAGCGAGCTCGGCCTCCTTGCGTCGCGTCACCATCATGCAGACGCCAGCCATCCGCACCGGGCGGCCGTCTTCGTATTCCACGCGGCCCTTGCCCTCGACCCACCTGACCGTGCCGTCGGGCGCCACGATCCGGTATTCGACATCGTGCGGCACGCCTTCCGCGATGGCGCGGTGCAGCGACGCGAGCACGCGGTCGCGATCGTCGGGATGGATCTCGCGCTGGTAGCTCTCGAAGGTTCCGTCGAAGGTGTCTGGCGGAAGGCCGTGGATCGCCGCGAGATTGTCGGACCACTGCACCGTCTGCGATGCCATGTCCCATTCCCAGGTGCCCATCAGCGCCGATTCCAGCGCGAACCGCAGCCGCTCCGCGTTGCGCCTGGCGTTGTTCTCCGCGTGTGCGCGCTCCACCGCGAAGGCCACTTCCGACGCGATGATGCCCGCCAGTTGCAGGTCGTCTTCCTCCGGGTCGTGTGGCTCTTCGAAGTAGAGCACGAGCTTGCCGACGGCACGGCCAAGGCTCAGGAGGGGAAGGCACAGCATCGCCCCGATGCGTTCGTCGGCCATGGCCGGCAGGAGAGCGGTGAGCGCCGGCTCGCCGGTCACATCGCTGACGACGATCGTCTGCGGGTCGGGTGTATCTGCGGTCCAGGCGGTAGAGCCTTCGGCGGCAGCGCGATAGCGTTCAGACAGTCCTCGGGAGGCCTTGAACCGCATCACGCCGTCCGGATCGATGAGGCGGACGGCTGCACGGTTGACGTGCATTCCGTCGGCAATGGCATCGAGCGCTGCCTCGAAGATCTCGTCGAGTGTCCGTGCACGGCTCACAGCGCGGGTGAGCTCGAGGCACACGGCGATATGACGGTTGACCGAGGTTGAGCGCATGGATCGGGAACGCGCCATTGTAACGGAACGTAGCGTCCGCCTTGAGGCGGACCCAACGATCGGAGGTGCTCGTCCGCGCTCAATATTCGTCGAAGTAGCGCTGAATCTGCTTGAGATCCTTCGTCTTCGTCAGCGCCAGCCGCAGCAGCACACGCGCCTTCTGAGGGTTCAGCTCGAGCGACGCCACGAGGCCCAGCTCGTCGTCATTTACTTCCACGTTGCGGCCGACGCGACCGGTCGGCACACGCGAGGCGCGAACGCACACGATGCCCTTCTTCGATTGCGCGGCCAGGGCATCCAGAGCAGCCTTCGTCATGTTGCCGTTCCCGACCCCTGCGACGATGAGCCCTTGTGCGCCGGCGGCCACAGCCGCATTGATCAGCGCCCCGTCCATGTTCTCGTGCGCCATGATGATGTCGACGCGCGGCAGGGTCGTGACGCCGTCCAGCGACAACTGGGACTCGGTCGTGTTCTTGCCGACAGGCCCGCGATAGAACTCCGTCTCGCCATACGCCACGGTGCCAATCAACCCGCGCACCGGTGAGAGAAAGGTCTGAACGGCCGTCGTGCTGGTCTTGGTCAGCGAGGACGCGTCGTGGATCCAGTCGTTGACGACAACGAGGACTCCCCGGCCGGCAGCGTCCTTCTTGGCCGCCACCGCAACGGCGTTGTAGAAGTTGAGCGGACCGTCCGCCGACAAGGCGGTCGATGGACGCATGGCTGCCGTCAGGACGACCGGCTTCTTCGACTTGACCACCAGCGTGAGGAAGTACGCCGTCTCCTCGATCGTGTCGGTCCCGTGGGTGATCACGATCCCGTCGACGTCGCGCATCGCGGTCAGCTCGTTGACCCGCCGTGCCAGCTTGAGCCAGACCTCGTCGTTCATGTCCTGCGAACCGATATTCGAGATCTGCTCGCCACGCAGGTTCGCCAACTTCTTCGCCTGCGGCACAGCGGCGAGGAGCTGGTCGACCCCGACCTGCCCCGACTTGTAGGCGGCCTGCACGTCACTCCCCGCCGCGCCGGCGATGGTGCCTCCAGTCGCGAGGACAACGATCGTGGGCAGCGATGTCTGCGCTGCGCCGGTGGTTCCCGCCAGAACCAGGACCAGCAGAATGAGTCGAGTGCGATATCTGACCATGACAGCCCCCATAGCGTGTGGGCCGGGTCTTTAGACCCGGCGTAGATCCTTCAAAACTTGTAGCCCGGGTCTTTAGACCCGGCGTCGATCCCTCAAGACGCGACCAGCAACAACCAGGGAACCCCGATCGCGACGTAGACGAGCAGGCTGACGCCCGTGCAGATGGCCCCGAGCCGGTACATCTCGCCCTGCGTCAGGTAACCGCTGCCGGCGAACAGCACGTTCGCGCTCGACCCCTGCGGGGTGAGCGTCGAGAAGTAGTTCGTGGCGAAGAGCATCTCGAACGCCAGAATCGCCGGCGCCACGCCAAGCCGGACGCCGACGCCGAGGAAGACGCCGAACAGAGCGAGCATGTGGGCGGTCTGGCTCACGAAGAGAAAGTGCAGCGCGACGTAGGCCACGAGCAGCAGGAGTCCGGCGGCGCTCGAGGGGAGGCCGGAGAGGGTCGTCGCCAGCTTCTGCCCGACGAATTCCATGAAGCCGAGCTCATTGAGCTGGCTGCTCAGCGTGAAGAGCACCGCGAACCAGATATAGATCGCGAGGACGTCGCCCTGGCTGGCGATGTCATCGAGCGTCAGCGCCCGGCTCAAAAGCAGCGCCGCGAGGCCGAGAAACGCGATCGCCGTTGAATCGAGCCCGAGCGGCGCGGCCGCCGCCCACAGCAGCACCATGCCGACGAACGTCGCGACGACGATGCGCTCGTGCAGCGACAACGGTCCGAGCGCGGCCAGCGCGCGCCTGGCCTCCGCGGGTGCCTCCGGCGTGGCCGTCACCTCAGGCGCCATGAACTTGTACAGGATCAGCGGCAGGATCAGCATGGCCGCCAGCGTCGGCACGGAGGCCGCCACCAGCCAGGAACCGAAACTGATCTGAACACCAAAGGACCGCGCGATCTCGGCGCCGAGCGGATTGGCCGCCATCGCGGTGAGCCAGAGCGCAGACGACAGGCTCAGGCTCGCGATCCCCGAGTACATGAGAAAGCCGCCGAGCCGCCGGCGCGTCGGATCTCCCGGCGTGGCGCCCGCCCGCTCGGCGAGCGAAAAGACCAGCGGATACAGCACTCCCGCCCGTGCCGTGTTGCTCGGGAACGCCGGTGCGATGACGCCGTCGATGAGGAACACGCTGTAGGAGAGGCCGAGCGTCGAGCGTCCGAACAGGCTGACGACGGCGTAGCCGATGCGCTCTCCAAGGCCGCATTTCACCACGGCCCTCGCCACGAGAAACGCGACGACGATGAGGAGAATCGTGCCGTTGGCGAAGCCCGAATAGGCCTTCTCCGCAGCCAGCGTGCCGGTGAGGACGGCCACCGCCACCGCGGCGACCGAGGCCGTCAGGATCGGGACGACGTCGACGACGACGGCCACGATCGTCACGATGAAGATGGCGAACAGGTGCCATGCCGGCGTCGTCAGACCATCAGGGACAGGAGCGAACCAGAGCCCGAGCGTGAGCGCGACGAGCCCGGCATAGGCCTTCACGAGACTGTCATAGGGAACGTACCTGTCCCGTCATTGCCGCCGGATCGAGTACGTGTGCGATCTGTTCTTCGGTGAGGATCTTCTTCGCGCGAATCAGCTCCAGAATTCCCTGGCCGGTCAGCATGGCTTCCATCGCCAGCGCCGTCGACCGTTCGTAGCCGATCACCGGGTTGAGCGCGGTGACCGTTCCGATGCTGCGCTCGACGTACTGACGGCACACCTCGGCGTTGGCGGTGATGCCGTCGACGCAGTGCTCCCGCAGCGTGCGGGCGGCATTGATGAACATGGTCTGCGCTTCGAAGATGCACGCGGCGATGACCGGCTCGAAGACATTGAGCTGGAGCTGGCCACCTTCCGCGGCCAGCGAGACCGTGAGGTCCGCGCCGATCACGCGGAAGCACACCATGTTCACGACCTCGGGAATCACCGGATTGACCTTCCCCGGCATGATGGAGGAGCCGGGCTGCTTGGGCGGAAGGTTGATCTCGTGCAGGCCGCATCGCGGCCCCGACGACAGGAGGCGCAGATCGTTGCAGACCTTGGAGAGCTTGATGGCCAGGCTCTTCATGCAGGACGAGTAGAGAACGAAGGCCTGGGTGTCCTGGGTCGCTTCAATCAGATTCGTGGCGAGGTAAATGGGAAGGCCGGTGACGTTCGCCAGGTGACGGGTGCAGGTCTCGGCGTATCGCTCCGGCGCATTCAAGCCGGTGCCGATCGCCGTCGCGCCCATATTGATCTCGCAGAGGACGGCCTGCTGAATGCGCTCGAGCGCCACGATTTCGCCCACCAGCGTCTCGGCGAACGCCTCGAATTCCTGTCCGAGGGTCATCGGCACGGCGTCCTGGAGCTGGGTGCGTCCCATCTTCAGGATCCCTGAGAACTCCTTCCCCTTGGCGCGGAAGGCGGCGATGAGCTCCTTCATCGCCGCCACGAGACGTACGTTGCCGAGGGCCATGCCGATGTGCAGCGCCGTCGGATACGCGTCGTTGGTCGACTGTGAGCAGTTGACGTGGTCGTGCGGATCGCAGAACTGGTAGTCGCCTTTCGCGTGGCCCATCAACTCGAGCGCGCGGTTGGCGATTACCTCGTTCGCGTTCATGTTCGTCGACGTGCCGGCGCCACCCTGGAAGACGTCGAGGCGGAACTGGTCGTGCAGCTTGCCGTCGATCAGCTCGGCGCAGGCCTTTTCGATGCCGGCGAGAATCTGGCCATCGAACTGGCCGCAGTCGAAGTTGGCGCGCGCCGCGGCCAGCTTGACCATGGCAAGGGCGCGTATGAAGTCAGGGTAGAGGCGGAGCTCTACCCCAGAGATGTGGAAGTTCTCGAGAGCCCGAGCGGTCTGGACGCCGTAGTACGCGTCGGACGGGATCGTCTTTTCACCCAGGAGATCGTGCTCGATGCGCATCGCTGTGATCCTTCATGTGCCGCCTGCGGGTTTACTTCGCTGGTGCCGGTTCGGCGGCGACGAGCAGCGCCTGGGTGTAGGTGATGTCGATCCGGTCGCCGGGATGGACGCCTTCCAGATTCTTGGCGTCGGCGATCTTCCGGGTCAGCGTCCGGTTGTCCGGGGTCGTGACGGTGAGGGATGGCACCTTCATGTCCACGGCCTTCACCGTGACGCTCATCGTCTGCTGCGCGCCGATCGCGCCGCCGGGCTGATCCTTGAGCCGGCCACCGGCGATGGAGCTCGTCGGGGGAGCCGCTGGCGCACCGGGCTTGCGCAGCTGAAACACGAGCGACTCGTGATACGTCGCTTTGATCCGGTCGCCGACCTTGAGCTGGTTGAAGCGCGTGACCTCGGGTCCGACGGTGAAGGTGTCTTCATCGCCATTCGCCTGGGTCAACGTCACGGAACGGGTGGCCTGATCGATCGCCTTGATCGTGAACGTTGCTGTGGCTTCGTTCTGTTTGGTGACGGTCTTGTTCTGAGCCGCAGCCGGAGCCTGAGCCTGGACCTGGCTTTGCGCGAAGGCGGCCGCGAGAAGCGCAGCGCACGCGAACGATTTCAACATTTCAAATCCTTTCGATTGATAGCGAGGGATGGGGAGCAAGCGGTATGCCGGCGTGAGAGCTGGGGGACTCACGGTATATGGGTGGTGGCGGAGCGAGCTCCGCCACCTTCACCGCAGGATCCACCGCTAATGGTGACCGGACACGGCCAGCCGCGGCGACGTCAGCGCCTTCGCCCGCCGCCGCCGCCGCGCGAGGCCCCACCGCTGCCGCGGTAGGAGCCGGTGCTGCGCGTGGTGCTGCCGCTGCCGCTGCGATAGCCGCCGTAGTCGCTCGTCCGCTGCGATCCCTCGCGCCGCGCGGCCGAATCGCGATCGAGCTGACTCCGCGTACTGCTATCCATCGTCGACGGCCGCTGCGACGCTGTCGCGCCACCAGTCGCGCCGGTAGACGGGCGATCGGTGCTCGGTCGAGTCCCGTCGCCGGTCGTCGGCCTGTTGCCGGTTCCGGCCCCCTGGTCGGGACGTACAGGCTGTCTGTCGGTGTTCGACCAGTTGCCGTTGTCGTACTTCTGCCAGGTGCCGTCCTCGCGACGATAGACGTTCCCGTCGTTGCCGGCGTAGATGTTGCCGCCGTCACCCACGGCGACCGTGCCGTTGTCCCCGCGCCGTATCGCCGCGGATCCTTCGTCCGTCCTGACCGTGCGCGTGGTCGTTCCCGTCTGCCGGTTCGTGTAGCGATTGGTCACGGCCCAGTCGTCGCCGCGCTGCACGGCGGTGGATCCCCAGCTGCCGTACACGTTGGAGCCCTGACGCGTCGTAGCGTAGGCGCCGGTGCGCGGGTTGTAGGCCGATGCCACCGCGCGTGAGCCTCCCGGTCCATACGCGGCGGCCCCGCGTGAATAGGTCCCGGTGCGCGGGTTGTACCGCGCGCTCACGCCGGCCCCGCCGTACGGACCGTAGACCGCAGCGCTGCGCCCGTATGCACCGGTCCGCGGGTTGTACCAGGCCGAGTAGCCGTAGGTGTGGAAGGACGGATAGTAGTACGGGTAGAACCCGCCCATGCCGTAGTACGGCGGATAGTAATAGCCCGGGCCCCATACTGTGCAGCCCCACGCGATCATCATTCCGGTGTAGCCGGCGGCCGCCGCGAAGGTGACCCATTCATCGTCGTTGTCCTCGACGGTGACGTAGGTGACATGGTTGGCCGGTGAGCTGATCGGGATCTTGTAGATCTCCTGCGGAATGAAGCTGGCGACTTCCCAGGGCCCGTTGGCCGTTTTGCCGGTGAACCACACGCCCTGATAACAGAGGTAATAGGCGTCGCCGACCTTGAAAATGTCCTTGTCGGTGTTGACGGCGCGTTGAACCGAGGTCGTCTCGATTCCGACAAACTGCGGCTCGCCCTGATACGCGATATCCGGCGCCTTCAGCTCCTTCTTGTTGACGCGCGCGGTCTGCGGGATCTGCGCGACCAGGACGGCTTCGGCGGCCTGGTCGGTGCCCGGAACCGACGCCAGCACGCGCGAGCGCTCGTGCTCGAGTGGAATCTTCTTGAACGACTCGGGAAGGTTCAGCGTGGCGAACGTCCACGGGCCGGTGAAATCGGGCGCCGAGAACCACCGCCCTGCCACGAGGTAGTAGACGAGGCCGGTCTTGCCGGTGCGGAAGACGTCACTCTCGGTGTTGCTCACCCAGTTGAGATTCGTCGTCTGCGGGACGAGCGCATACGTCGGCTCGCCCTTGAGCAGGATCAGCTCTGCCGGGACGTTGCTGACGAAGACCTTGGGCACCGCCGCCGCCTTGATCGACTTGCCGGGCACGTTCGCCTTGACGTCCTTCCAGTTCTCGTCAGCCGGCAGCTTCTTGAAGCTGTCGGGCAGCTTGCCGGCGGGCGTCCACGGTCCGGCCACGGCCGTGGCTTTCAGCCAGTTTTCGTTAATCCGCAGGTAGTAGGTGTTCGTGGTGGTGTGCTGAAACAGATCCCAGTTCGTATTGACGGCGAACTTCAGGTCGTTGTCTTTGATCGGACTCCAGATCGGCTCGCCGTCGAGATTGACGACGACTGCCGGCGTCTTGCTGAAGAAGATGACCGGCGGATCGGCTTTGATGCCTTCGACCTGCTTCGGGATGATTTTGCTCTTGTCGATATTGGCGAGCACGCGATCCAGGGCGATGACCCGATCGCTGACGGGGATGGTCTTGTCGATGGTCGCCACGAGCTCCTGCACCTGCTCCTTCGGCAGGGTCTCGAACTTCGCTTCCACGATCTTCATGTTCTGGAAATTCACCAGCCGCTCGGTGAGCGACACCTTCGTGTCGGCTTCCAGCTTGATCGTGCCGAGCGCAGGCTTGGTCGCGCTCTTCGCACGCTGTGAGACGGCGCTGAAGGCGACCATGCGGCTCTGGTTCTCCCAGGTGGAGACCTGAGGCTGATACACGATGATGTCGCCGCCGCTCGGCAGCGTATAGGTGCGCGGCCAGCCGCCATCGATCGGCGGCGGTGTCGTGGCCGCTGCGGTTGCTTTTGCCGGCTGCGCGGCAGGTGGCGAGGCCGGCTTTGCCGGCGTCTGCGGTGCCGCACTCTTGGTCGCCGTCGCCGTCTGGGCGGGCGACTCGCTCCACAACGGGGCCGACGGCTGCAGCAGGCTCATGGCCGCTACGACTGCGGCCGCTCGACGTGGATGTCTCGGTCTCATCGTTCTCCAGTCCTTCTTGCTCTCGTCCTGCGAATGCGCAGAAATCAGGCAGCCGGAACAGTTAGGTCATTAGAGCAGACATCATGCCGAGGCTGCGTGCGTTTTCCGGCCGGCAAACAGCGGCAGCCGGGGGCATCGATCGATGTTCTACGGGGTGTTTCGCAGCCGCGTCACGTTCGGTGCCGCTGGGCTGGCGACGCGGTGTTCACCACTGCCCACGTCCCGCCGTGGGCGCACTCGCGTCGCGCGAACCAACGTCCCCCGGCGCGCGGCCGCTTCGCTTTCGCGCGGCGTCTATACTGCTGTCATCGGGTGGTCCACTGGAGGGGTGCCGATGAATCTCACGCGGCCGTACCGTCGCGTGCGGGGACTCGAACGGCGAGTCCGCCAGGCGCGAATGCTGGCGAAGGCGTTCCGCTCGCCGTACTCACCGGTCGCGGCGCATCTCATCCCGATTCGGCGCTGCAATCTGTCGTGCACGTACTGCAACGAGTACGACGACCATTCGAAGCCGGTCTCCACTGAGACGGTTCTTCGCCGCGTCGATCTGCTCGCCGGGCTGGGGACCGGGATCGTCACGCTGAGCGGCGGCGAACCGCTGCTGCATCCCGACCTCGATCTCATCATCCGCCGGATCCGCGAGCAGCGGATGATTGCCACGCTGATCACCAACGCCTATCTGCTCAGCCGCGAGCGGATCCACCGGCTGAATGACGCCGGACTCGATCACCTGCAGATCAGCATCGACAACGTGGTGCCCGACGAGGTGTCGAAGAAAAGTCTGAAGCTGCTGGACAAGAAGCTGCAGTGGCTCGCGAGTGACGCCACCTTCGACGTGGCGCTCAACGCCGTCGTCGGCGGAGGGATTCGAGATCCCGAGGACGCGTTGACCGTGGCTCGCCGCGGCCGGGAGCTCGGTTTTTCAGCGACCGTCGGCATCATCCACGACCACAGCGGCCAGCTGCTGCCGCTCGAGCCGCGGCAGCGGCAGATCGTCGAGCAGATCGCCGGCATCGGCAAGTCGGTGTTCGATTATGCGAACTACAGCCGCTTCCAGAGGAACCTCGCCGAGGGAAAACCGAACGAGTGGCACTGTCGCGCGGGCGCCCGCTACCTCTACGTGTGTGAGGATGGACTGGTGCACTGGTGCTCGCAGCAGCGCGGGCATCCCGGCATTCCGCTCGAGGCGTACACGCGCGACGATCTCGAGCGCCAGTATCGCGTGTCGAAGTCGTGTGCCCCGTTCTGCACGGTGGGCTGCGTCCACCGCGTGGCGCAGGTGGACGAGCTGCGTCACGATCCGGTGACAACGCTCGCGGAGTGGTTTGCGCTGATGCCCGGTGGCGCCGGGAACATGCCGATGAGCGTTCGCGCGCTCACCTGGGTCTTCGTAACCAGCCCTCACCATCAGATCTTTCGCCGTGCGGCCACGCGGGCACTCGGCATCCGATAGAAGCGATCCGCACTCGTCACCCGACAACCACGAGGGCCTTGGCGGCTTTCGCGAAGGCCACGAGGAAGCGCTTGTTGGATCTTCGTGCGATTGCGTCAGCGACTTCGTGGTCCACTCTTGTCCCGCCGCACCGGCCGCCATCGGTGCACTGCGGATTACACGCCTAAGGTGACGCGGCAGGTCACTGGGCGGTTGTTTCGTAAACAATCGTGAGGGCAACAAGCCGGGCCGAAAAGCGCCGGCCTGCGGAGGGATACGCAAATGGATCAACGAATTGCGAAAGACGCGGCGCCGCGCGACCCGGATCAGGATGCCAGTCTCGTGGCCACCCACCTGAGTGACGTGTCCGAACTGCTCGCCGCTGGCATCATGAGTGAGACAGCGAAGAGGGTACGCGTCGATTCCAAGGACTCGGATGTCATAGAGCTCCTCTGCCAGGTGAGCATCACCTGAACCAAGGAGCCGGAACGCGGACCAACCCTCACCACCAGATCTTTCGCCGCGCCGCCCACGCGGGCTTCTTCGTAATCTTCCCGATCTTCGTGCCATCGCGTTTCAGTGACTTCGGGGATCGCGCTTGCGCCCGCTCCGGCGCGTCGGACATGATCGGTGCACGTCCTTCTTCGTGCCCTTCATGAAGACCGCCAGCCCTTCGTGCCTTCCGCTATGAACATTCGTGTGTTGCAGGTCGGTCTCGGCCCGATTGGCGTGGCCGTGGCCAGGCAGATCGTGAGCCGGCGCGGCTTTCAGCTCGTTGGTGCCGTCGACATCGATCCGCAGAAGTGCGGACACGACGTAGCGACGGTGCTCGGCCTGGAGCGGGCGCTGCGCGTCGAGGTCGGCTCGGACATCACCAGAGCGATCCGCGCCGCGAAGCCGGACGTGGCGGTGTTGTGCACGGCTTCGTCGCTGCGGGCGGCGCTGCCGGCGATGGAGGAAGTACTTCGCCGCCGCGTGCCCATCGTCACGACCACTGAGGAGGCGGCGTATCCGGCGCCGCGCAATCGCCGGCTCGCGGCACGGCTCGATGCGGCGGCGAGAAAGGCCGGCGTCGCGGTGCTCGGGACCGGCGTGAACCCGGGGTTCACGATGGACGCGCTGCCGATCGCGCTCAGCGCCGTCTGCGAACGCGTCGATGGCGTCCAGGTGTGGCGGGTGCAGGATGCGCGTATCCGGCGGCAGCCGTTCCAGCAGAAGATCGGCGCCGGCATGACGCCGTCCGAGTTCGGCCGCGGCGTCGAGGAGGGGCGGGTCCGGCACGTCGGCTTCACCGAGTCGATCCAGATGATCGGCGATGCGCTCGGCTGGCGCCTCGACCGCATCACCGATGTCGTGGTGCCGAAGATCGCCACTGCACCGGTCGCGAGCGAGTTCTTCACCGTCCGGCGCGGTCAGGTAGCCGGTCTGGTGCAGGAAGGCGTCGGATATGTGAAGGGAGCGCGGCGGATCACGCTGCGGCTCGAGGCGTATCTGGGCGCGCCGGAGTCGTACGATTCGGTGCTCATCGAGGGGTCGCCGCGGCTGCACTCGAAGATCGAGGGCGGCGTCCACGGCGACATTGCCACGGCGTCGGTGGCCGTGAACGCGATCCCCGCCATCATCGTGGCGCCGCCGGGGCTGCGGACGATGCGGGATATGCGGCTGCCGTCGTTCTACGGACGGGGCTGAGCGCTATTTGCCAGGGCAGGGAGGCATCCCGCCGTCCGCGCGCATCGACCAGCTCCAGCTGCCGTCCAGGCGGCGAATCCGCATCGGGTCGATGGTTTTCGAGTTCACTTCGGACGGGAAGTCCGGGAAGTGCTCGCGGATCTGGGCGGCGGTTCGTATCGGATTGCCGGTGACCGCGATGCGGGCCCCAAACGGCAACGCGGCTTGCGCGGGGCCGGCGATGCCGTCCCTCGTCAGTGCGCTCAGGCCGGCCCAGTCGACGGAATACGCCGTTCCGTCGTCCAGTTTGACCTCGATCAGGGTGTGCGGGTCCTTCCACTGGACGCTGTTGACGCGCCCCTCGACCGTGACGCTCTTGCACGAGTCGTAGAAGTAGGGATGGCTGTGATGCGCGAGCGCGGAGGACGCCGCCGCGCTGATCCACAGCGCCAATCCCAGGCAAAGGGCGATGTTCCGTTTCATGTCGATGGGCTCCGCCTCGCCGCCGGACGACGACGGCATGTCCAGACCGTATCGAGGCCATGTTACCGCTCTGTTACCGCAGGCGGTCGACGCGTCGCACGGTCTGCAACACGGAACGGTTCCTTGTGCGTTTGCGCCCCGGTTTCACCCAGGGCGGCTACCGGACCGCGACGGGCGCCGCCGGATCCGGGAGTGCATCCAGCCCGTAGCGGACGCGCTTCAAGTACAGCCCCTTGCGCGAGAGGCCGAGCATGGCGGCGGTGTCCTCGAGGCGCCCGCCGCACTTCTTCATGGCGTACTGAATCATCACGCGCTCGAGGTGTGCCACGCCGGCCGGCAGCGGCTGATCGACCCGGACGACGACTTCGGTGTCGTCGAGGATGCGTTGGGACGGCGGGACGGTGCGGCGCGAGGCGGCGAGCTCGGGGGAGAGATGATCGGGCATGAGCACGGCACTCCGCTCGGCGAGCGTCGCCATCCGCCGCATCTCGTTGGCGAGCTGGCGGATGTTGCCCGGCCAGCGATAGAGCACGAGGTATTCCATCGTGTCTTCGGCGAGACGCAGGTCGCCCTTGTGATTTTCGGCGGCGTACTTGCGCAGGTAGTGCGCGGCGAGCGCCGGGATTTCGACGCGGCGTTCGCGGAGCGGCGGCAGGTGGAGGGTGATCGTGTTCAGGCGATAGAGGAGATCCTCGCGGAAGCGGCCTTGGGCGACGAGGGCGTTGAGGTTGGCATTGGTCGCGGCGATGACGCGCACGTCGACACGCGCCGGGTGGGTCTCGCCGATGGGATGAACCTCTGACGATTCCAGGAAGCGCAGAAGCTTCGGCTGCACGTCGAGGGTGGTCTCGCCGATCTCGTCGAGGAACAGCGTCCCGCCGCCGGCGGCGCGGATGACGCCCTGGAAATGGTCGGTCGCGCCGGTGAACGATCCGCGGCGGTGGCCAAAGAGCTGCGAGTCGAGCATGTCCTTCGGGGTGGCGGTGCAATTGAAGGGCATGAAGGTGGCTTTCGCGCGCGGCGAGT
>Ga0207701_10001760_pt1 | contig 22599 bp, 14 predicted proteins | sample KBSSwiSSwithPhiX_FD_184294 | JGI IMG/M metagenome (GOLD analysis project Ga0207701, IMG submission 184294) | Switchgrass rhizosphere bulk soil microbial communities from Kellogg Biological Station, Michigan, USA, with PhiX - S5 (SPAdes) (version 2) | ecosystem: Environmental > Terrestrial >... | reverse complement strand
ACAGTGTCAGTGCGCGGACACCCACAGTGTCAGTGCGCGGACACCTGTGGAGCAGAACTTTAGTTCTGCTCGCCAGTGGCGCTAGAGCGTCCAACCTTCCCTGTACTGAATCCCGAGCAGGCTGTTCGCCTGGTCATTGTTCGTGAACCGGAAACTCTGCCTGTCCCACTCCAGCCGCTGATCCTTCACGCGGATGGCCAGGACGCCGAGCAGCACCATCTGGGTGAGCGCGGCGCCATATTCGAACGGCGAGCACGGCGGGACGCCGCCCGGTCCTTCCTTGCAGGCACGAATCCAGTCGCCCTCGTGGCCTTCCGTGACGCGGCGAAGCGCCTTCGGCGGGCGCTTGTAGTCCTGCATGCGCGTCTCGGGAATGAGGCGCACACCGTCCGCGCCGTGCGAGCCATGCAGGATCGTGCCCTTGTCGCCGATGAGCAGCGCGCCGCTGCCGGGCAGCGCGCGGCCCGGCTCCAGCTCCGGCGGGATCGGCGGCAGCAGCCGGCCGTCGTACCACGTGAGCTTCACGGGCGGTTTGCTGCCGCGGGACGGGAAGGTGTAGCGCACGATCGACGCACGCGGATACGTCTCGGACGCGACATTCGCCTCGTAGTGCGTGGACGTCGCTTCGATCGACTGCGGCGGCCCGAGCTCGAGCGCCCAGAAGGCCGGATCGAGGATGTGACAGCCCATGTCGCCGAGCGGGCCGGTGCCGAAGTCGAGCCAGGCTCGCCACTTCATCGGCAGGTACTCGGGGCTGTACGGACGGAACGCCGCGGGGCCGAGCCACTTGTCCCAGTCGAGCGTCGCGGGCACGGGCGGCGTGTCCACGGGTCGCGCGCGCACCGCGAAATCGGACCACGGATCACCGCCTACCGGCCGGTCGGTCCACGCGTGTACTTCCGTCACATTGCCGATGGCGCCATCGTCGAGCCATTCCTTCAGCAGGCGCATCGACTCGAAGGAGTGGCCCTGGTTGCCCATCTGCGTGACGACGTTGTACTTCTTTGCCGCGTCGGCGATCGCGCGCGCTTCGGCCACGGTGTGCGTCAGCGGCTTCTGGCAATACACGTGTTTGCCCGCCTGCAGGCAGGCCATGGTGATTGGCGCGTGCGTGTGGTCGGGCGTCGCGATGATGACCGCGTCGATGTCCTTCTGCTTCTCCAGCATCACGCGGTAGTCGGTGTAGACCGTCGCCCCGGGATACAGCGCGAAGGTCTTGGCCGCGTAATCGCTGTCGACGTCGCACAGCGCGACGATGTTCTCGTTGGCGCAGGCTTTGAGGTTGCTGGCGCCCATCCCGCCGACGCCGATCGCCGCGATATTCAGCTTCCCCGACGGGGACTGCCCGGCAAAGACCTGCCGCGGGGCGATTGCAGCAGCCACGGCGGCCAGTGCCGCCGTGGAGGCGAACTCCCTGCGGGTGATGGCGCGATTCGATCGAGCGGTCATTGGCTCCTCCTGCGTGCGCGTCACGATACCAGACGCAGCGTCAACCCGGCGGCACCCTCCCCTTCACCTGCAGTTTCTGCATTCGTCGCGACAACGACGGCGACGGGCGGACCTTCGCTGCCTGTGTGTAGGCCGCCTCGGCCGCCGTCGTATTCCCTGTTGCCTCCTGCAAGTCGCCCTCGAGACTGAAGCCAAAGCCCTTGAGCGCCTCGAAGGACTTCATCTCTCGCGCGAGACTCGTCGCAACCGGGGCATTGGCGGGCGTCGTGAGTGGCTGTGCGACTTTCCAGGCCGTCAGCGTCTCGGCGCCCGGGATCGACGTGGGGGTCGCCCTGAAGACTTCGCGATCCCCCGACTGCGCGGCAACGATGCCGGCGAGGTGCTGCACCGCCGGATTCCGGACCGTCGACGGGGCGATGGCTTCTGCGTTTCGAAGCGCACGTGCAGCGAGCGTTGGCCAGTTCGTGGCGCTGAGCAGATCCGCGGTGAGTACCCAGCGGGCCTGGTCGGGAAGCCCGGGCACCTGCGTCGAAACGGCCGCGTGGGCGCTTTGGACGACGGCGTCCGAAGCGGCCTCTGGCGGTGCCGCGCGCAATCGATCGCGCTGCCGCGGGTCGCTCAGCGTCGCCTGGATGGCAGTCGCGACCTGATTCGCCACGGCGGCGCGCTGGGCTTCCGCCGCCGCCAGATCGGGTACGCGCACGATCACCTTCTTGTCCTCCATCGGTGTGCGAATCGTGAAGCGGTATTCGCTCGCCGTGGCGGACCGCGACAGCGCAACGCCCAGGTCGACCCTGTCGTGCGGCTTGATCTCCTTCGGGGTGTCATCCGGCCAGAGAAAGAGTCTCGTGGCATCCGAGATTTCCGCCAGCGTGAACGTCAGGGGGGCTCCTCCACTGTTGACGAGACGGGCGCTCTGCTTGCCGACAACGTCGTGCAGCACGAAAACGGCCGCATCGCCTTCCGCCGTGAAGTCCGGCGTTTCGAGCTTCGCCTCGAGCGACTTGTTCAGTACGTAGTCATTCAGGGCACTGACCAGCACCAGGATGGCGTCAGCGCCGGGCCGATCCGGCTTCACGATGGTGATGTGGCTTGCCTCGATGGCCGGTGGGGCGCCCTCGCAGAATCGCGTCGCGCTCGACCACGGCACGATCATCGCCGGGCCCACCGGCGTCGTTTCGTAGGCGCAGCGCACGTGCGGGCGGGCGCCGTCTGGAACCGACCGCCAGTCGTCGCTCAGCGACTGCAACAGCGCGTTGCCGTCCGCCGGTGTCATTTGCGCCAGGGCGGAGTTCGGTGAGAACTCCCTCCCGAGTGCGGCGATGAGCGACCCCTCCATCGGTGTGGCGTAGAACACGACGACGGGCACTTTCGGCAGGATGTCCCGGTTCGTGAGCAACTCCCGCATCACGACGAGCCCGCCCATGCTGTGAGCAACGAACACGATGGCCGGGTAGTCGAGCACGCCCTGCGTCTTCAGTTGCAGGTGGAGCCGGTTCGCCGCCTCTCTGATGTCGAACGATCCGGCTTTGAAGAGATAGGAGGGGAACCCGAACACGAAGGCGTCGGCCTTGCCTCTGGTGGCATCGTTCTCGTTGACGAGTTCGAAGAACGTCTTGCCGTTGGAGGCTGTCCAGGTCCCGACCATGTCGCCGGTGACGCCGTGCACGTAGACGAGCGCGACCTTCGCGCGCGGCTTCTGCTGCACCACCCAGTGCGGATCGGGGTTGGAGTTGCCGGAGGTCCCACTGACCTCCGATTTCTGCGTGTCGTGCTGACAGGCGCTCAGGAAAGCCAACGCCGCGACGAGACTTCCGATCGCGCCGACCGAGCGACCGATCATGGTGCGACTCCAGGTAAAACAGTTCCTGCATCGGTCTTACAGTTGAGATAGCGTGGCCCGAGTACAGGTGGCGATTATCACCCGATGCCGGGAATCCACTTCACGGCGTTGTCGTGATACAGCTTGCGCAGCACGTCTTTCGGCAGGTGCAGGCCCCTGGTGGTCCCTTCCTCGAACTTCACGTCCGCCTCACCCGAGAAGTAGCGCCAATCGCGCTCGTATCGGTCCGCCCAGGCCTTGAGCACGTCCTTCGTCTTGTCTGGCGGGTACAGCACGTTGTCGGTGCCGTAGACCACGCGATCCTGGTACTTGATGAGGAACGCGCGGACCTTCTCGGGCTTCTGCATCATCAGGTAGTCGACGCGCGCCGCGGTGTCGACGGCAAAGTTCGGGTATTTGTCGAACCGCTGGGCGATCTGATCGACGTCCACCTCCATGCTCCCGAGGTGCGCGCCCACGATTTTCAGGTTCGGGTGCAGCTGCAGCAGGTGATCGCGCGCGGCGAGGATGGCCTCCTTCCTCGGCCATTCGGGGTGCTTGTAGGCGTACTCCTCCGGATGCTCGTTGTAGTAGCTGTAGTCGGGGCTCTTCGGGTCGGGCGCCTTCCAGCAGGAGTCCGGCTCGGCGACGTGCGCCACGACCGTCTTGTGATGGGCGGCGATGTTGTCGAAGACGGACCCGAAGACAGGGTCATCGGGAAGCACGTAGGTCCCGTCCTTTCTCCTGAGCTCCATCCCCACGACCTTGTACAGCTTCACCGCGATCGCGCCGGCGTCGAAGTCGGCATTGAGCCGGCTGTTCACGCGAGCCACGAAGCCAGGCGTCTCGAAGTCATAGGGATCGATGGTGGTGCCGACGGAGACCCGGCCTTTCGTCAACCGGCGGACCGCCAGCGCAATGGTCCATTGCGGCTCCATGCTCTTCGCAAACGGATCGCGGTCGTCGATGAGCGTGATGTTCAGCGCCCGGAGGTTGAAGCGGGAGAACAGATCGGCGACCGCGGGCACGTCCTGGTAGGCATGGAGGTGTGTGTCGATCGGTGCGATCGCAGCCAGCTGCGACACGAGCGCAGCGTCATCAGCGCGAGTCGCCGGCGGCGCGGCCGACAGGCCCGCCGCCGCGGCCACGACTGCGATTGCCAACCAATTCCAACGTTTCAACATTTCAGAGCCTCCAGCGACGCCGATAGGCGTCGAGTCGTCTCGAATCGTTTCGGGGCGATGGAGAGTATAAGGTCCGACATCAATGCGCTCGGCAAGAAGCTCGGATGAGCTGCCGACGAGTACGCGCTCACCGCTCTTCGAATGGACGCTCGGGCGGTCGCTGGCCCCGTCCGGCAGCGAGAGTTCGACCGGAACCTGCACAAGCCGATGGACACCGAGTGAAATCTCGATGGGCTCCACGGCATCCACGACATTCACCTGAACCATGGCAATGTCGGGACGCACGCCGGGGCCAACGGCGTGTTTCACGATGGCGGGCTCATCCTCGCTTTCCCCGATCGGTATCTCGGTCTGTTCCTCGGCTTTCAGACCCAGTGCATCCCCACCGACGCTGCCGGTGACGCCGCACCGGGTGCCGTGGCCATCGGCCAGATCATCTCGCAAGGCCCGGGCCTGGGCCTGACCCGATCCCGGTGCCGATCGGGCGAGATCAGCGCGGAACCGCCGCAGCTGACTGCTCGGGAAACGGGAGGTCGCCAAGAACCGGCTTCTTTACACGATAGGCGCGCGCGACGGCGCCGTTCAGGAACTGCATCGGCAGATGCAGGCGCATACCCCACGAGGCCTCGCTGTGATCGGCCATCGGGAAGCACAGGTGCATCAGGTTGCGGCCGTACTCCCATCCGCGCGAGATGAGCGCCATCGCCATCCCGACGGTAACCTCGTAGTTGTCCCCCGGCCAGCCGCTATCGAGGTAGAAGCCCACGTCCCTGAATGGCTCCCCGAACACGCGGTCGATGAGATCATCGCGGTGCGAAAAGGTGCTCGACATGCAGCAGGCGCTGCCGAAGACGTCGGGGTGCTGCCAGACGGTATAGAACGAGACGACGCCGCCGAGCGAGGAGCCCCAGACGGAGCGGTGCCTGCGGTGCCGGCCCACGCGAATGCCGCGGCGCTCGACCTCGGGCACGACCTCCTCAGCGAGCGACCGGGCGTACAACTCGTACCCAGGCTTCGTGTACTCGGTCATCCGGTCGCCCGAGTAGACGCCCAGGATGATGAAGTCCTCGACGGCGTTCATGGCGCGCAGAACATCGCCGGTCTTGTCGACGGCCCAATCCTGTCCGAGAAACGCCTCCGCCGGGAAGAAGAGGTTCTGCCCGTCTTGCATGTACACGACCGGGAACTCGCTGAGCGTGTTCTCGTCGTATCCCGGCGGTAAATAGCCGCGGAGCTTGTGGTCCCGACCAAGAATTTTCGACGGGAGCTCCACCAGCGTGGAGAACCGCCCCACTTCGGGACTGAAGAAGTATGGGTAGGCGACGCGCGCGTCTGGCTCGGTCATGATTGCCAGCTTGTTGGGACCGAGGGCCCAGTGCGTCGACCCGCTCTCGACGAGACACGGCTTGAAGTACAGGAACGGCTGATCCGCTTCGAGCTCGAACGTGGACACGGTGCCGTCATCGCTGACCGCGACCGGCTCCAGATTCGCGTCCCAGTCCTTCTCGGTGCGGACCACCATGCGCCCGCGTGGCGCGGGATAGGCGACCCGGAGCGTTCGCGTGAGCGTGCGCTCGGTCTTGTAGAGGCGTGTCTTTTCGGCGGTACTCATGGGATTTACGGCCTCTTGTCTACTTATTCGGTGCTGGCGTCAAGCGGGATCGGAGAGGCCGCTCGACGTCCGTCCGGGTTCGACAGTAATAGACGCAGCAGACGGTCGTCGTGGTTTCTTTTCGGAGGATCTCCGCTCCGCCGGAGGCGGCCATTCGGCCTCTGGGAAGACGACAGCGGGAGCCCGTCTCACAAGGCACGCCACCTCAGCCAGTTAGCCGCCACACCGCGACTCTTCAGCCGATGGCCTGCTGTGTGCTCTACTCCCAAGATCGGAACCGAGTGAGGAGGCTCCCCATGGCGACCAAGGAACACGCTCGATTGGAAGAAGCCCGCACTGGCACAGCCGCCTGGAAGAAGTGGGGGCCGTATCTCAGCGAACGCCAGTGGGGCACGGTGCGCGAGGACTACAGCGAATCGGGCGACGCCTGGAACTTCTTCACCCACGATCACGCCCGCTCCCGCGCCTACCGCTGGGGCGAAGACGGCATCGCCGGCATCTCCGACGACAAGCAGCGCCTCTGCTTCAGCCTCGCCCTGTGGAACGGCAAGGACCCCATCCTCAAGGAGCGGCTCTTCGGGCTGACCAACAGCCAGGGCAATCACGGCGAGGACGTGAAGGAGTACTACTTCTACCTCGATAGCACGCCGACCCACTCGTACATGAAATATCTGTACAAGTACCCGCAGGCGGCTTATCCCTACGGCGACCTTGTACGGACGAACAGCGAGCGCTCGCGCAACGACATGGAGTACGAGCTGCTCGATACGGGCGTCTTCAACGACAATCGGTATTTCGACGTGTTCGTCGAGTACGCCAAGGGCGCACCCGACGACATGCTGGTGAAGATCTCCGCGACCAACCGCGGACCGGACGCGGCCGACCTGCACCTCCTGCCGACGCTGTGGTTCCGCAACGACTGGTCGCGATGGATTGCCGCGTCGAACCGGGTGGCCGAAAAGCCGCACCTGGAGCAGATCGAGGCTCCGGCGGGCACCTCCGCGGTTGCCGCCTCGCATCCGCTGGTGGGCTCGCTCGTGCTGTCGTGCGACGGCGACGTGCCGCTGCTCTTCACCGAGAACGAAACGAACCACGAACGGCTCTTCCCGGGCCAGCAGAACGAGAGCGCGCACGTCAAGGACGGCATCAACGACTTCGTGGTCAACGGCCGCCAGCACGCGGTGAATCCCGGGAAGAAGGGCACCAAGGTCGCGGCGCACTACCAGGTCAACGTCGGCGCAGGCAAGACGGCGGTCATTCGCCTGCGGCTCTCGAGCAGTGCCCGTGAACCGAAGCGCCAGCCCTTCGGCAAGGCGTTCGAGACGCTGTTCGACGAGAGGCGTCGTGAAGCCGACGAGTTCTACCAGGCCGTCACGCCGCCTTCACTGAGCCCGGACGCGGCCAACGTGATGCGCCAGGCCGTGGCCGGCATGCTCTGGAGCAAGCAGTTCTTCTTCTTCGACGGCGACAACTGGCTGGACGAGCACAACTCAAACCCGCTCCATTCCGGGTTCCGGCAAACCCGGAACTGGGAGTGGTTCCACATGCTGAACGAGGACGTCATCTCGATGCCGGACAAGTGGGAGTACCCGTGGTACGCGGCCTGGGACCTGGCCTTCCACACGCTCCCGCTCTCGATCGCCGATCCGGATTTCGCCAAGAGCCAGATGATGCTGATGCTGCGCGGCTCGTACCTCCACCCGTCGGGCCAGATGCCCGCGTACGAGTGGAACTTCAGCGACGTGAACCCGCCGGTCCACGCGTTCGCCACGCTCTTCCTCCATCGCACTCAGCTCGCCTTGCGGGGTGAGGTGGACCTCGAGTTCCTCACGGCCACGTTCAACAAGCTGCTGCTGAACTTCACCTGGTGGGTCAACCGCAAGGACCGCTTCGGCAAGAACGTGTTCGAGGGCGGGTTCCTCGGCCTCGACAACATCGGCGTGTTCGACCGGAGCGCGCCGCTGCCGACCGGCGGACACCTCGAACAGGCGGACGGCACGGCCTGGATGGCCCTCTTCAGCCAGAACATGATCGAACTGGCCGTGGAGCTGGCCGCGCACGACCCTACGTACGAAGACATGGTGGCCAAGTTCGTCGAGCACTTCTACTTCATCGCGCTGGGCATGAACCGCTCGGGTGGGGACGGCATGTGGGACGAGGAGGACGGCTTCTACTACGACGTGCTGCGAACGCCGGACGGCAGGTCCACTCGCCTCAAGGTGCGCTCGATGGTCGGGCTCCTCCCGCTCGCCGCCACCACGGTCGTCGAGAAGTGGCAGCGCGAAAGGGTCCCGCGGGTGACGGCAATCCTCGGGGACCGCCAGCGCCGGATGCCCGAACTGGCGGAGACGATGCACGCGACGGGCCCGGGGCACTACGGCGTGGCCGAACGGGGACTGCTGGCGCTGGTCAACCAGGACCGGCTCCGGCGGATCCTGTCGAAGATGCTCGACGAGAACGAGTTCCTGGGGCCGCACGGCATCCGGGCGCTCTCGAAGTTCCACGAGCGGCACCCGTACACCTTCCACGTGCACGGGCAGGAACACCGGGTGGACTACCTCCCGGCCGAATCGAACAACGGGATGTTCGGCGGCAACTCCAACTGGCGCGGGCCCGTCTGGATGCCGGTCAACGTGATCCTGATCAGGGCGCTCCTGAACTACTTCACGTACTACGGCGACAGCTTCAAGGTGGAATGCCCGACGGGATCCGGCAGGATGATGAATCTCTTCGAGGTCGCCAGGGACATCGCGGACCGCCTCGCGGGGATCTTCCTCAAGGACAAGTCCGGGCGACGGCCGGTCTACGGCGGCACGAAGACGTTCCAGGAGGACCCGCACTGGCGCGACTACCTCCTCTTCTACGAGTACTTCCACGGCGACAACGGCGCGGGCCTGGGCGCCAGCCACCAGACGGGATGGACGGGCGCGGTCGCGTCGCTGATTCACCTCTTCGGCACGCTCGACGCGGAGAAGCTCCTCGCGGCCGGCAAGCGCGGCGCCTTCACCCGTGGAACTTCCGAGGTGAGCTGACATGGGCACGCCCCGCCATCCGTCGCTCTACCAGATCAACACGCGTGTCTGGCTGACGGCGCTGGCCCAGTCGCTGGGTCGGCCCGCCACGCTGGACGACATCCCGGACGGCGAGCTCGACGGCCTGGCCGGTATGGGCTTCGACTGGATCTGGTTCCTGAGCGTCTGGCAGACGGGCCCGGCGGGACAGCACGTCTCGCGAACCAACCCGGAGTGGCGGCACGAGTTCCAGGACACGCTGCCGGACCTCCGCGAGGACGACATCGGCGGGTCTGGCTTCGCCATCACCGGATACGACGTCCACGATCGGCTTGGAGGAGACGCGGCGCTCGCGCGGCTGCGCGAGAGGCTTCGCGCGCGCGGCCTCCGGCTGCTGCTCGATTTCGTCCCGAACCACACAGGCCTGGATCACCCGTGGGTGGATACGCACCCCGAGTACTACGTCCAGGGCACCGACGACGACCTCGCGCGCGCGCCGCAGAACTACACGCGGCTCCAGGGTGGGCTCGGCGCCCGCGTGTTCGCCTACGGACGCGATCCGTACTTCGCCGGGTGGCCCGACACGCTGCAGTTGAACTACGCGAATCCTGCCACCGAGGAGGCGATGATCGCGACGCTCGTGAAGATCGCCGGACAGTGCGACGGCGTGCGCTGCGACATGGCGATGCTGGTGCTCCCCGACGTGTTCGAGCGGACGTGGGGCCTCCGCCCGGAGCCCTTCTGGCCGCGAGCCATCACGCGTGCGCGCGAGCAGGCTTCAGGCTTCTGCTTCATGGCCGAGGTCTACTGGGATCTCGAATGGACGCTGCAGCAGCAGGGATTCGACTACACGTACGACAAGCGGCTGTACGACCGGCTCCGCGAGGGGCACGTCCGGCCGATTCGCGAGCACTTCCATGCAGGCCACGATTACCAGAACAAGATGGCCCGCTTCCTGGAAAACCACGACGAGCCGCGCGCGGCCGCGACGTTCCCCCCAGGCACGCACGAAGCGGCGGCTGTCATCACGTTCCTGTCGCCCGGGCTGCGCTTCTTTCATCAGGGGCAATTCGAAGGATGCAGGAAGCGGATCTCTCCGCACCTGGTTCGCGGTCCGATCGAACCCGTGGATCAGCGCCTGCAGCAGTTCTACGACCGGCTGCTCAGAGCGCTGAAGCTGCCGGCCGTGCGGGACGGCGGGTGGCAACTGCTCGAGTGCAGGCCGGCCTGGGAGGACAACTGGACCTCGGACTGCTTCGTCGCCTACGCGTGGCAAGGCACGGACGGCACCCGAGTCGTGGTGACCGTGAACTACGCGCCCAATCAGAGCCAGTGCTACGTCGCGCTGCCGTTCGGCGATCTCGCCGGCTCCGAATGGCGGCTCGCGGATCAGATTGAGGGGGCGGTCTACGACCGGGACGGCGGCGACCTTCAGGGTCGCGGGTTGTACGTGGACGCGACGCCGTGGCAGGCGTCCGTGTTTACCGTTATCCGGAGGTCCTCGGGAGCCTGAGGCGGGATGAGTGCTGGAGGATCGCCCGGCGCAGCACGTCCGACTCACCACTGAATCAATCGTGTTTGGTGACTGCTGTCACTGACGCCGTGGTCAGCGGCTGCTACGCTGCCCGACAAAGGAAGGTAGCACATGAGATTTTATAGGCGGACCGCAGCCCTCACCGCGGTTGTTCCGGTCCTGATTGGAACGGGAGCGGTTCTCCTCGCCGCGAACCTCCCGGCCTTGTGGACCGCCGGTGGCCTCGATGCAGGAACGACCGGCGCCGGCCAATCTGCCAGGATGGCGGTCGACGCGATGGGCAACGTCGCGATCGTGTCGGGACCCGCGCTGAACAGCCAGGACCTCGCGGTCACTTCGTATACGCAGGACGGAACGTTCCGGTGGCGAAGTACCGTGACTCCAAACATCGGACGTTTCCTCGGAGATTGGATCGCGGCCTCACCCGAGGGCGCTTTCGTCGCCGTCGGCCACACCATCACCTCCACCGGCAATCCGATCGGCATCACGCTGGTGCGCTACTCGTCCGACGGCACGCTGCTCTGGCGGCGCGATATCGCAGGCACGTCTCCTTCCGTCGGACGGCTGCTCGTGGATGCTGCGGGCAGCGCGTATCTCGCGTTCAACTCGGTTGGCGACGGGCAGGACATCCGGCTGCAGAAATACGATGCCTCCGGCATTCTGCAGTGGTCGCAGGTGATTTCGACCGGCACGTTCGCCAACGACGTAGCCACATCCGCTGCATTGAGCCCGAGCGGCGCCGATGTCATGCTCACCGGCAACATCGTCGGCGGCGCGACGTGGATTGTCGCGGCCTTCAATGCCGTCACCGGTGCGAGGCGCTGGCTGGTCGTATCCCCTGAGGGTGTGACAACGAGAGATGTCGTCGTGGACGCGTCGCGTGTTTTTGTGACGGGTCAGAGTTTCACCGGCGCCGGCACGCCTGCGCTCAGGTACTGGCTCACGGTGGTTGCGTACGACCGCGCAACGGGTGCGCGTCTGTGGCGACGCGATCTGAAACCTGCGGACGCGGCCGATGCAGCCGGACTGCGAATGGCGCTGGCTCCGGATGGCGGCGTGATCGCGACCGGTCAGACGAATCGCGGCTTCCTCGATTGGTACACCGTGGCGCTCGAACCGACGGGCGCCCTCCGCTGGGAGGCGGTGCGGGATGGAGGGCTGAACACGGATGAGATTCCCGCAGCCGTGTTCACGCTGGCTGACGGCACAACCGTGGTGACAGGGAAGGGAGGACCCAATCTTCCCGGCGGCTTCATACCAGGTGTGACCGTCGGCTACGGTCCTGACGGCACGCTGCTCTGGCAGGCGTTCGCGCGCATGGCGACTGTGTGGGGGAACGGGCTGCCGAATGGCAACGTCTGCGCGACTGGCGGCTACGACGCGCTCGTCACCTGCTGGCGCCCCGTGGCGACCGGGAATCAACCTCCGACAGCGGCAATGTCGGCCACTCCGACGTCTGGTCCCGGACCGTTGACTGTGACGTTCGACGGCTCTGCCTCGAGCGACGCTGACGGCACAATCGTGGCGTGGTCGTGGGCCTTCGGCGATGGCCAATTCAGCGGCGGCGCACGAACAGCACACATGTACTCTGGGCCCGCTACCTACAGGGCGTCGCTCACGGTGACCGACAACGGAGGAGCGTCCAACACGACGACGACGACGATCGCGGTGACAGGTGCGACACCGCAGGCGCCGGCCGCGCTCACCGCTGCCGCGAGCGGCGGCAAATCGATCGCGTTGAGGTGGACGAACGGTACCATCGCGCAGACCGCGGTCGAGATCGAGCGATGCACGGGATCAGGTTGCACGAACTTCGCTCGAGTCGCGTCGGTCGCCAGAACCGCGACCACGTTCACCGATCGATCGTTGGCCCCTCGGACGACCTATACCTATCGCGTGCGCGCGGTCAACGAAGCCGGAGCGTCGCCCTACTCGAACACGGCGAGCGCAGTGACGAGCCGCTAGCGAGGCTCGTCACTCGCGGAGACGCGCTCCGTAAGTCGTTACGTGCGGCGAAAGGTGGTGCAGCCGGCAGAACACGAAGAGCGTTGGCGTTGCGGTCGGTACGGCGTTTGCAACGAGGCCGCCGTGCCGACCGAGCATCCAGGGATCCTCGAGGCCTATCCGCTTCTGAGGCAGCTGCCGGCGCACCTGCTCATCCGCATTCGATCGGAGCTTCAGCCTCTCCGTGCGCCTGACAGCCAGGAGTTGTTCAACGTCGGGGACAGCTGCACGACGCTGCCGCTCCTCGTGTCCGGTTCGATTCGCGTGATCAAGCCTCTGCCGACGGGCCGCACCGTGCCCCTCTACACAGTCAGCCCCGGCGAGTTCTGCGGCATGTCGGTGAGTTGTCTGATCGCCGACGTCGTCTACCCGGCGGCAGCCCGAGCCGCGGGCGACGTGGTCGGGGCCGCGATGGCGAAGCCTCTGTTTCGAGCGCTTGTTGACGAAGTCCCAGCGTTCCGCAACGAACTGTTCGGCCTGTTCGCCGCGAGGCTGTGCTTCCTGATGACGCTGATCGAAGAAATAGCCATGACGCGACTCGACGAGCGATTGGCCGATCTTCTGGTTTCGCGTGGTCCCGTGCTCAAGGCGACACACCAGGCGCTCGCTGACGAGCTGGGAACCGCGCGCGAAGTGGTGAGCCGCATTCTCGAGCACTTCGAGCACAACGGGCTTGTGCGTCTCCGCCGCGCGCGCGTGGACGTGCTCAAACCGCAGCACCTTGCGCGCTTGTCCGGCACGCCACAGTTCGGAGCGCAGCCAAAGGGCCAGCGCCAGTTGGACTAAACCGCTTCGCGGTCGTTCCCAACCCGAGCGTTCACCCTTGGTTCGCGCAGTTCGGTTTCTCGGCGTTCTGATCGCTCACGCTGGATTCGCTCCGCTGCAAGTCTACGTTCCGCAGTGGCGCTGCTCGATCTGGCGGACCTTGTCCATGAAAACCGCGACCCAGGCGTCGACGCCGGTATAGGTCCTCTTGAGACTGTCCTGCCATTGATGCACTTCGCCGAGCCGCTCGACGCGGGCAGTTTCGAAGATTGCTCGGACGTCGTCGGGCGTGAGCCGCTCGAACTGGGTGGACAGGAATCTGCGGCCGGCCTCGCTGATCCAGGGATTTTCGCCCGCGTCAGAACCCGCCGAGCCGGATACACTGATGTTGCCGCGGCACTCCGACGAACCGCCGCGAGACGCGTGCGACTGCGCCTCGAAGACATCCTTGCTGGCCCAGGACTTGAGATGGATCTTCGCTGAGGTACGGCCCGTGAACTGACCCGCCCCACCGAACGTGGCGCCTACGTCCTGCAGGGTGACCACGGTGTCACCCAAACAGGCTCTGACCGACGGATGCTCGAAAAGAACGGAAATACCAGCGCCGTCATGCCCCTCGCCAGGCAGATCCCGGAGGTCACCAGCCTGAAAGTCCAGTTCGCCACGACACACCAGACGCTGTTGCGAGCGCTTCCGGTCGCCATGCTGGATGAACACGGCTAGCAGCGTGAGTGCGTCGAACTGGGTCCGCTGACGGATGCGCACCGGCCCTGGAGGGAGGCTGTCGATCGCCCTCTCGAGCTCGCCGAACGCCCAGCCTTGATCCGGGTCCTTCGTCGAGGTGATCAGTGTGCCAACGTAGTGCGGCTCGTACTCTGCGTCGAAGCGACGGGTCTGGCGCGGACCCTCACCGGTCCACGGATCGGCCGGGCAGTCCAGACAATCGACGATGACGGGAAAGACGGGATCCGTGTCGAAGCCCAGCGCCCACATCAGCCGCGTGGCCGCCACCTCCGCGAACACCTCGCGGTTTCCGTGACCCCCACCGTAATAGTACTTGAGGCGCAACGATTCGCCCTCAGGGGTGCGGCAACTGAATTTTGGGGTCTTTCCGCCCAGCTCGAGGCCCCGGTGTTCGAAGCGACACTCAATCGGTCGGCCTGCCGCGTTCGCGATCGCTGCTGGCAACTCGGCCCGAGGGCCAACCCTGATCTGCTCCGGCGAGACGGACCCCGGATCTTTCCAGATCACCGCGTTCGCAAGGTAGCTCGTGCGTTCGGCTGCGTGCGAGTAGAGGAAGACGGGTGTTGTCGAAGCCGTGAGCGCGACGCACGCGCACACCGCGGATGCTGCCAGCAGCGACAGGAATCGTCGAGGCACGCCCATCTTGTACCTCCATGGGAAGCTGCGGTTGAGGCACGACAGAAACCGTCGAGGCTGCAGGAACTCGAGCCGCAAACTACGCGTGTCAAGTAAACGCCAAGTCGCTCCGGAGCGAACAGGTCCGTCGCTGTGCTGTTCCTTTGGACATGAAGCTCAGCTGAAGCGCGGGCTGTGCGATCATATCGCAACGACGCCCACACCTGAACGCGAAGACCGACGCCTACCGATGAGCTGCGAAGCTGCACTCTTCGTCACGTTCGTGCAGCTGATCCACCACAGCCGCTTACGGGACTCCCCTCTTCCTGTTCTACTGGGCGATGCAAGCGTAACGATCCGTTCGTCCTGCCGCGCAGGCAGAACGGAGAAGGAGATTCAGATGGTTTCGAAGGCTGTGCTCGCGGCAATCATCGTCCTCCTATCACCCGTTCGCTCAATGGCCGGCGGCACGTGCGACGTTCCCAGCGGCATGACCACCAGAGAGAAACTCCCATGCGTCCGCGCGAGCACGGTGCTGCTCGAACAGCCCTCCTTGACGATCGAACAACTAACAAAGGGGCCGGATTTCGACGCGGCTGATCCTGCGAAATCGCGATTCGCGTATTTCACGCCGGAGGACACCATCACCTGCTATTTCAGGCCCTTCTTCGCCTTCCTTCCTGATAAGGGCCGTACCCCGAAATTCTTGTGCTGGCAGCTCGACAGCAGCGGGAGGTTCTTCGACCGAGCTGGACAGACAATCGAATTGGACGACGCGAAGGTGGTCGCTGGCACGGGCGGGCGCGGCGCGCTCTACGCGCGAAGCGATACGGCCAACGCCCACGAAATCAAGGCAGACATGTTCAAGATCAAGTACCTCACACCACCGTTTCCGAACCACGACCGCCGCGACAACGAAGTGTTCACGGAGGTGGCCGCGGCCCGGTTTCTCTGGGCGCTCGGCTTCCCAGCCGATCACATGTACTCCGCGCTGGCGGTCAGGTGCATCGGGTGCAGCCACGATCCGTTCAGGGACAACCAGGGTAGCAATACCGCATCGCTCAGAGACGAGCCGGTCGTGTTCCGAGTGGTGGCGGTCGAGCGATTGTTGCCAATGGACCCGATCGATCCTCAGCACGACGAAACGTGGTCCTGGGCGGACGCGGCGGCGCTCTACGCCAGCGGCTGGACGCGAGAGCAGAAGGTTGGATTCGACGCCTACAGGCTCGCGCTCGGGTTGCTCACCTATCACAATCCGCTCGACTCGCAGAACCGGCTGGTATGCGCCGAATGGAAAGTCGGAGTGCACGATCCGATGGTGTGTCAGCGGCCAATGATCCTCGTGCAGGACCTCGGGTCGTCTTTCGGGAAGCCTGGCTCTCTCGGGACGAACCCCCGAGGAGACTTCCGAGCCTGGCAAACCCAGACCGTCTTCGCCAACGCCAATCGGTGTGAGCTGAAGTATCCGCTCAAGGGTGAGAGTACGGTGCTGCAGGAGGCGCAGGAGCTGCTCGTTCGACGGCTCGAGAAGCTGGATCGCGCCTCGGTCAAGGCGATCTTCGCGGCGGCTCGCTTTCAGATGGTGGATCAGAAGCAACTCGAACGGCTGCGTCACGGCGGCGCAGCAGACGCAGAAGACGCCGCGCTGAACGAGTGGACGGACGAGTTCATGAGCCGGGTCGCCGAACTGCGCGCTGCACGCAACTGCCGGAACTGACGCTGTGGTCAAGGCGAGTTACAGACGAGTGGGCTACCAGACGAACTCCTCGTCGGCGAATGCCTTTGGCAGGAGCGAGCTGTAGTGATCGACCGTGCGGTAGGTGGATGAGTTGCCGTTCTGTGGCGAGTCGCAACTCCTGGGTCTTGCGGTCGCTCGTGGTCCAGACGAGGATCATGCCATGACTGAGAAGAAGGTTTGGCTCATTACCGGCGCGGGTCGAGGCTTGGGCGTCGACATCGCCAAGGCAGCCCTGGCCGCCGGCCACGCCGTTGTCGCCACCGGCCGCGATGCCGCGAGGGTCGCGGTTGCCGTGGGCGATCACGAAAGCCTGCTGGCAATCACACTCGACGTCACCCGTCCACAGGATGCCGAGGGGGCGGTCGCTGCCGCTGTCGCGAAGTTCGGCCGAATCGATGTCCTGGTCAACAACGCGGGCAACTTCTTTGCCGGCTTCTTCGAGGAGTTGAGCCCCGATCAGGTCCGCAAACAACTCGACACGCTGCTGTTCGGCCCAATGAGCGTTACTCGCGCCGTTCTGCCAGTGATGCGTAAGCAGCGCTCCGGCCTGCTGCTCACCATCTCCTCAACCGCTGGCATTGCCGGCCAAATGTTCTGCACGGCCTATGCGGCCGCCAAGTTCGCTATCGAGGGGTGGATCGAGTCACTCGCTCCAGAGATCGCCCCTTTTGGGATTCGCACGATGCTCGTCGAGCCCGGTTTCTTTCGCACCGAGCTGCTCACTAACGACTCGACCACCTACGCCGAGCCGACCATTGACGACTACGCCGAGCGAACCAGGCAGATCGTCGCCGCCTGGAAGAGCATGGATGGGAAGCAAGGCGGGGATCCCGCGAAGCTCGCCGAAGCCCTTGTGACGCTCGCTGCGCTCAAGGAGCCACCGGCCCGCTTCGCTGCCGGCGCTGACGCCGTGCAGACGTTCGAGGCCAAGGCCCAAGCGCTGCTCGCACAAGCCCAGGCGCACCGCGAGCTGTCCACGGCCCTGGCGCACGAGAACAGCTGACTTCGGTGATGCGGCGCTGGGCGCCGAACCGTCTCAGACGTTCGCGGCGGTGATGCGGCGCTGGGCGCCGAACCGTCTTAGACGTTCGCGGCGCGTCACTTTCGCCCAGTCATCCAGCCAGGCAAGCCGAGGCTCCCCCAAGTCACTGCGGGCGATACGGCACCGCAACGGCCTTGGCCCGCTCAATGAGGACAAAGGCGGTGCTGCCGACGACGGTGACTCCGGACGCGGCTGTCAGTCCCTCCTGTAACACCCGCACCTCTGCGCGGTTCCCCTTGACTGTCAGTTCGGTCACGCGTCCCTGTGCCTCCGCCTGGATCAGCGTCTGAGGACCAACCGTTCGCAAACCATCCGGCCGATTCAGCGGCACTGACGTTTCGATTCGCATCAGTGTGCCGGCGCTGCCGTCGGGGTTGACCGGTATCCGAAAGAGCTGGCCGCTCATGAACGTGTTCACGTAAACCGCGCCATCGGCAAGCAGCGCGATACCGTCGATGGCGCCGAGCTGAGGATCGGTGATCCACGCGTCGAGGGCCGCTGCGCCTGGGCGAAGCCTGTGGACGCGGTTCGCGAACGACTCGGTGACGTACACGGTGCCGTCGGAAGCGACGGCCATGTCATTGCACACGCCGCCATTGGAGGGGAAAGGGTAGGTGCCCTTCGCCGTTCCGCTCTTCAAATCGAACGATCGGAGGGCGGTTTGTCCCACCACAGGCGCGCCGCCGCGGCCGCCGGTGTTGTTCTGGCACACCCACAACGTGTTGGTCTTGTCGTCCGCGAGTAGGCCGAGCACGTTGGTGAGGCTCGCGGCCGCGGCCTGAATCCAGGGGTCGGCTTGCGATGCAGCCGGCGCGGCGCGATAGATCGTGCCTTTCGCTGTGCTGCCAAAGTACACCGTGCCGTCCTGACTCGACGTCAAATTTTCCGCCTGGACTCCGGTGTCGTTGATCGTCACCTCGGTGCGGTCCTGCGCTCGTACGATCGCTGAGAGCGATGTCAGGGCGACCACTGTGAGAAAGAGGCGACGGACGGCCTGGCGAGTGTCACACATGGAAAAATCTCCGGGGCGATTTCGAGCTACTGACCGTAGCTGACACGGATGAGACGATTGCCGGAGTCGTCGCTGACCAGGATCGATCCGTCAGGCATCTGCAGCACGTCGGCCGGCCGGCCCATGGCTGCCTTGCCCGCGCCCCATCCGCCCGGGGCACTTCCGGACTTCATGCCAGGAAGGAAGCCGTCCACGAGCGGTTCGTAGCCCGTCACCCGACGCCCGTCGGTGTACGCCGCCATCACGCGATAACCACTCGGAGGGGTCCGGTTCCACGAACCGTGCTCCGCGATGATTGCGGCGTTCCTGTAGCTGGCCGGAAACATCTTGCCGGTGTAGAACGTGAATCCGATTGCCGCCACATGCGCGCCGAGCTTCAGGACGGGAGGCTCGGTCGTCGAACACGCGCGCTGGGCGCCGAACTCTGGGTCTGCGACGTCACCCTGGTGGCAAAACGGGAACCCAAAGTGGAGGCCCGCCTTCGGGGCAATGTTGAGCTCGTCGTTCGGTACGTCATCGCCAAGCATGTCGCGGCCGTTGTCGGTAAACCACATCTCGTGTGTCACGGGGTGCCAATCGAACCCGACGCTGTTGCGCACGCCCTCTGCGAAGACCTCCATACCAGCGCCATCGGGTTTCATCCGCACGATCGCGGCGGTCATCGCCGCCGGCGCGCAGATATTGCACGTCGAACCAACGGACATGTACAACATGTCGTCCGGGCCAAACGCGATGAACTTCCACAAGTGACCCTGGTCCGGATTGGGCAGATTGTCACGGACCGTGACCGGCGAGGGCGGCGCGTCGAGATGCGCTTCGATGTCGTCGAACCGCAGAAGCCGACTCGCGGTCGCCACGTAGAGAGCGCCGTTCCGCATCGCGACGCCATTGGGTTGTTTGAGTCCGCTGGCGATTACTACGACTCGCTCGGCCTTGTGGTCACCGTCGCGATCCACGACCGCATACACCTTGCCGGCGGTCAGCGATCCGACAAACACGGTCCCTTGCGGTCCGAGCGTCATCTCGCGCGCGTTCTCGACGTTGTCGGCAAACACGTCCGCGTGAAATCCCTCAGGAACGACCAACGCGCCAAGCGGCGGCGTCCGACCGGCGGAGGCCACCAGGCCTGCGGCAAAGACGCTGGAGCAGAGCGCGACGACAAACGACCGTGTTGATACGGGCACAGCGTAATCTCCCAGGATGGCCGCCAGGTCCCTCAGAAGTCGGACCGCTTCCCCGATTCGGTGGCGAACTGCGTCACGTCCAGCCGCGCTTTCCGGGGATCGGGACCCGCGCCTGCGGAGCCATCCGGCCGGAAATCGAAGATCAGATCCTTGCTGGGATCGTGACGCGGCCAGGCTGGCAGGCCCGCGCCATTCGGATCGCCGGTCCTGGCGAAGTTGACCCAGTAGCTGTGCGCCATCCGCGAGACCGCCTGATCCCCGGGCGTCAGCGTCGAGCCCTGGCCGGCGGTCAGCGTGCCGAACACGAACGGGATCTCGCTGGCGTGCGAGGCGCCTGCCCGCATCCGCTCCCGCATCGCACTCTGGACATACGAGAACCGGTAGAGGTACGCGGGCGAACCGTTGGCGGCGAACGCGTTCGCGGTGAAGCGGGCCGGCTCGGCTTGGCCGTAGTCGTCCTCGGCCCTCGACAACAAGGTCGCGAACTCCGTCGTCCCATCCGGATCGTAGGCAGCCTTCGCCTGAGCGCTCCACTGGCCAAACCTGGCGAACAGTTGCTCCTTGGTGCTGGCGTTGATCCGGCGGCCCGCGGAATCGGCGCTGTTGCTTCCGAGCAGCAGCGGTACCCGCGGCTGGTGACGGGCCTTGTAGGCGCTCTCGGCCGTCTCGGTCACCAGCTTGCCATCCAGGATCGGCGCATCAGACGCGGTGAGCGGACTGTTGGGCCCCGCCGGGGCCGAGGCACCCTGAAGGACCCGGTCGGCGGTGAGGGCCCGCAGGCTGGCGAGCGCGGCCTGGTCGGTGCCCTCGATGCCCATCGAGCGCGCGAAGTTGACCCCGATCGTCTCGCCCGACACCGGGTAGTTCGGATCGACGCCGTCGCCGCGCAGCGGCCGGGCGGTGAGCACGCCGTCCCGGGCGCCACCGGACTCGACGATGGCTTTGTGAAACAGACCGCGCGCCTGCGGCGACGCCAACAGGCTGTGCACCGAGACGCCGCCTGCGGACTCGCCAAAGATGGTGACATTGCCTGGATCGCCTCCAAAGGCGGCGATGTTCTGCTTCACCCACTGCAGCGCCGCGATCTGGTCCATGTACGCGTAGTTGCCCTTGGTCTCGTCAGGACGCTCGCGGCTCAACGCCGGGAAGGCGAAGAAGCCGAAGCGGCCGAGACGGTAGTTGAAGGTGACGAGGACGATGCCTTGCTTGGCGAACTGGACACCTGACGTCATCGGGAAGGCACCGCTGCCGAACACGAATCCGCCGCCATGGATCCAGACCATGACCGGCAGCTTCGCTCCAGCCGTGGCACTGCCTGGGCGCCAGACGTTCAGGAAGAGGCAATCTTCTGACGGCGCCGGCGCCGCGGGCGCACCTGCGGCGGGGGGCGGGCCGAACCGTCGCTGGATGCAATCCGACCCGAAGTCCGCGGCCTGGCGCACGCCAGTCCACGGCGCCGCCGGCTGGGGCGGCCGCCACCGCAGGTCGCCGACGGGAGGCGCCGCGAACGGGATGCCTTTGAAGGACACGACTCCCTCGTCGACCACGCCTTGCAGTTCGCCGCTGTCTACCCGAACGAGCGGGGCCGTCTGCAAAGACGCGGCGGTGCCAACGCCCAGCGCTGCAAGTCCCGCCAGCGAGCACAACAGAACCCTGGTCACCATAGACCTGAGTCTAGGTGGGCGCATGCACGGTCCTTTGCTCGTTCTGTCCGAAACCTTGCCTGATCTTCCGAATCTGACGGAGGGCAGCCCGGCGACTCGACCGTCTCGGCTCAGGTGCCCGCGGCATCTCGGAAGAACGAGCCAGGTTTTCGGAAGATCGTGCAAAGGCGGCGCGATGGCGACGGTTAGACTCTTGGCAGGAGAGAAGATGAAGGAGCCGATGACGAGCGGTGGCCGCACCAGCAGGTCGAACCGAGCGAGCCTGCGGCTGGCCCATGCCTCATCGCGTTCCACCCACTCGTCGCACGAGGAGGGGGCGCACGAGCAGAGCCTGGGCCGGCTGGCCACTCTGCTCGCGGCGCACGCGCCGTACGACGGGGCGTTCGAGCTCCGCGCACCTGGTCTCTACGTGGTCCGACGATCCAGGCCAACCCGTGGACTGGAAAGGGCGACAGTGCTGCCTGCGCTGTGCATCGTGGCGCAGGGCGCAAAGACCGTGATGCTGGGCCGCGAGGTCTATTCCTACGACGCCTCGCGTCTGGTTGCGTACGCCGTCGACTTACCGATCGCCGGCCAGGTCACGCAAGCGAGCCAGCGCGAGCCTTTTCTCGTCCTCGTGCTCAAACTCGACCCGTACAAGATCGCTGAACTGGCATTGAAGGTCTACCCGCACGGTGTGCCGAGCCCGGACAGCAGCCGGGGTGTGATCGTGGGCCCGTCGAGCACGGCGATCGTCGATGCGGCCGTGCGCCTCGTCGACTCGATGGCCCGCCCCGCGGAGGCGGAGTTTCTGTCCCCGCTGGTCGTCGACGAGATCCTCGTTCGCCTCCTGCTCAGTTCGGTCGGCCCGCGTGTCGCCCAGATCGGCCAGCAGGATTCCGGCGTACAGCGGGTGGCCAAGGCGGTGTCGTGGGTGCGTGAGCACTTCGCGCAGCCGATCACGCTCGAAGACCTGGCCGGCCTGGTTCACATGAGCGTGTCGTCGTTCCACCAGCACTTCAAGGCGGTCACCACGATGACGCCGCTGCAGTACCAGAAGGTGCTTCGCCTCCAGGAAGCACGACGCCTGATGCTGTCGCACATGCTGGACGCCGGCAGCGCGGGTCACCAGGTGGGCTATCTCAGTGCATCGCAGTTCAGCCGCGAGTACACCCGCCTGTTCGGGAGCGCGCCGACGAGGGATGTCGCGAGGCTCCGCCAGGACGGCGTCATGACGGAC
>Ga0207701_10001757_pt1 | contig 22605 bp, 17 predicted proteins | sample KBSSwiSSwithPhiX_FD_184294 | JGI IMG/M metagenome (GOLD analysis project Ga0207701, IMG submission 184294) | Switchgrass rhizosphere bulk soil microbial communities from Kellogg Biological Station, Michigan, USA, with PhiX - S5 (SPAdes) (version 2) | ecosystem: Environmental > Terrestrial >... | reverse complement strand
TGGTGGCGAGGTCGATGATCCAGAGATCCGCCTGTCCGGCCTGCAGATCGTTCTTGGAGACGAGGAGACGGGCGCCGTCGGGAGAGAAGGACGGTCCGGAATACAGCCCCGGATCGCCGATTTTCTGCACCGGCTCTCCCTGCCGGTTGAAGATGGTGATCTGCTGCAGTTGCGGCCCGCGCGGCGGCGGCAGCGCAAGGAACCGTTCGCCATCGGCACTCACGTACGCCAGACGATCCGGCACCTTCGCTTCCTGGCGAAACAGCACTCTCGGTTTCGTCGACGAAAACGTTGGCGACGTGCTCACGTCGGCGACCATCACGGCCTGATCGCGCGCAAGGTAGTAGAGTTCCTTGCCGTCGCGCCGCCAGAACCCGCCGCTGAAACTGCCTTCGGATATCTGCCACGGCCCGCCGGTCGCCGCGGGATCAACTGGGCGGACAAAGACCTCCGCCTTGTTCGCTTTGTCGATCATCACGTAGGACACGAAGCGGCCGTCGGGCGAGAACTTCGGGTTGAAGACGCGCAGGTCGGTTTTAAAAATCTCCGTGGCCTTGCGTTCTCCGCTACCCTCGAGCGGCAGCGTGTATAACGTGCCTCCAGAGAGATCGGAAATCGCGAAGGTCAGGAATCGACCGTCAGACGACCAGTCAGTGAGATTCATGAACGCGCCGGGATGCTTGTAGAGAACCTCCTCGGCTCCCTCACCGGTCGCCGGCCGCACATAGATCGCTTCCTGCCCTTTGCGGATTGTGACATACGCGATCCGCTTGCCATCGGGCGACCACACCGGCGCCATCACGAATTCGGTCCTCGCACTCGTCGTCAGTCGGGTGCTGGCGCCCGTGCCGACGTCCATGATGAAGAGGTCAGCGGTCTCGTTCGGCAGATCGTTCTTCACGATCGCAATGCGCGAACCATCGGGCGACAGTACGGTTTCGCCGTACAACGCCCGCTCGCCGACACTGCCCGTTCGTTTGCCGGTCCGGTCGTAGAACACGATCGTCGTTGCGTTGTTCTCGAACGCCTGGGCGTTGCGCTTGGCCCTGGCTTCCGCCGCGGCCTTGTCCTTCGCTTCTGCCGAGAGTTCCTGGCCGAACGTGCGACCGGGGAGACAGACGAAACCGAGCGCGACGGCCACAAACACAATGGCCGCCCGAATGGCAGTCTTCATAACACCCTCTCTTGCGGTGGATCAGTTCAGCAGTTTTGCGGACACGCAGAGACCACGCGACCGTTGGGCAGCGTGATCGTTCGGATCAGTCCCGACAGGGATTTGTCGCGCGCGCGACTGAGTTCGAGCGTCAGCGGCTTTCCCATGCTGTTCTCGAAATCGGCCTTGCCGATATCGCGAATACGGAACCAGCTCGGAGATGGTCCTTCGCCCAGCCAGTTCACCAGCGCACCCTTCTCGTTCTTCACATCGATCGTCAAGTAGGTGTGTGGGTTTCGCCAATCGAGTTTCGACAAGTTGCCGGTCAACGTGACGCGATCGTTGAAGTCGAACAACGCGGTCATGTTGTGGTGCGCTGAGGCCAGGTTCCCGGACAGCAGGACGACCGCAAACGCCACGGAAAAAAGAATGCGGCGAATCATAGGGAACTCTCCTTGGTCGGAAGCTCAGACGGTACACCTTTCACTAAACAAATGCAATTGCGCGCCCCGCCCAGCCCACGCTGAACCAGAGCGTCAGCGACAGGACGGCAATAGCAACATTGATCGGTCGCCGGCGGATAGCGGGATCCGACGTGAAGAATCTTCGGAGCACGACGAATTGACACGCCACCGCCAGCGCCAGCGCCGCCATCTTGAAGAGGAAAGCCGCGTTGGCCAGATACTTCGGCGGGTTGCCAATAAACATCAGCGTCCCTGAGCCGACGACGAGTGTGAGCGCGCCGATGGCCCATGGTCTGAGTTGTCGTTCAACCGCCGGTAGTGACCAGTCCATCATGCTGACTGCCGCGAGCCGCAGGTTGAGCACAAGCATTGCGGCCAGGAGCATCGTCAGGGCCACGAGATGGACGGACTGAACCGCAGGCATTCCGTAACTGCTATCCCGGATGTAGACGATCGTTGCCGTGTGCGAACACCAATCCAGGAAGGAACGGATCGACGACGTCATGACGGCCTTTCTCTCAAAACTGATATGCCATCGTGCGGCCGCAGATGATCACACCGATCCAGCCGACCAGCGACACGGCGCCACACATCCGCGCCCCCAGGGGCGCGCCGCCGCGCGCATCCCACTGCGGCATCTTTGGATAGAGGACGAGCTGATAGACGGCGGCATTGATCGCGAGGATCACCAGCAACAGCAGTTTCGTGCGGAAGAACCCGTTTCCATAGGCCTTCGACGCCTGGGTCATGAACAAGATGCCGCCGGTAACGAACATGATGGCAAAGCCGTACTTCGACCAGCGCACGACATCGGCCATCATTCTCGCCGCCGGCCCGGTTTCAAACGCGAGACCGAGGAGGCGGAAGTCGAACATCAGGATCATCCCGACCGACAGGGGAAGCGCAAGAATGTGGCTGCCTTCGATCAGCGGAAACAACCACACGGACTCGCTGACGGCAGTGGCTAACGATGTGTGCTCGAGCCATTGGCACCAGCCAAGCAGCGACATCGATCACTCCTCTCCGAACTCGTTGGGTGGTGGTGACTGTACACGGATAGGAAGGATCCCGCAACGCATCGAAGCCGGCCAACGTGGGATAGGATAGGCATTTTCAGAAGGGGCTGCTATGCGCAGGTGCCTCCCGATGGTTGTTGCCAGCCTTTTCCTCGTCTCTGCGTGTCAGGACAGGGGAGTGTCGAAAGCGCAGCCGGCGGCCGCGCCTGAGTACCGCCTCGACGCAACCATCAAAGACATCATGGACTCGTTCGTCGATCCCAGCGCCGATTACATCTGGGACGCGGTCTCAACGACGGTGACGGCGAAGGGTGCCGTCGAGAGATATCCTCAAACCGACGACGAGTGGAAGGAACTGCGCCGGCGGGCGATCCAGATCATGGAGGGCGCCAACCTCTTGCTCATTCCCGGACGCCGGGTCGCCAAGGCTGGTCAAGCATCCGATCCACGGATCGAATTGCCCCCGGATCGAATCGAAGCGATGATCAATCACGATCGCGAGAACTTCACAAAACTGGCGCACGACCTGTACGACAGCATGATCCCTGTACTGCAGGCGATTGAAGCGAAGGATAAGCACAAGCTTCTGGATGCCGGCGACGGCATCGACAGGGCGTGCGAGAACTGCCACATGAAGTACTGGTATCCGCCGCGATAACCACTCATCGACTGCGGATCGATCACCTCGCCGTGCGCAGCGCACGGCAAGGTGATCACCACGAACGAAGGCAGAAGGCTATCCCTTACTGCGCCGCGCGCACCGATTGCACGAGGACGTTATCGACCGAAACGCCGCAGGTGTGGCCCGCCCGCACGTCCGCGCAGGTGCCGACCGAGTCCTGCGCGTACTCGAAACGGAGCTGGAGACGCCGTGCCGTCGTTCCCGGCAGTCGTGCATGCACGTGCTTCACCCCACCGGATTCGCCCGCCCACACCGACATGTCTTCGAAGTAACTCGGATCTGAATTTCGCGGGAAGTGCTTCGGGTAATGGAGCAGACTGCCGGTCGTGAAGTCCTCCGCGAATGCCTCGAGCAAGTAGCTGAAGAGCGGGGCCGGCGCTGGAACGACATCGGTGATACGGAGGAAGAAACCGTCGTACGCCTGCACGTTGAAAACCGGCTCGTCCTCTGTGTCGGTACAGATGTCCATATCGATCGTGACCCATTGCGCATCGCTCGGCACGTTGAACGCCGGACCGATCAAACGTTCCCAACGCGCCGGCGACCCTCCCGAGGGGCCGTCGTTGGCGTTGGTATGAAAAGCGTAACGTCCGGTCTGGCCGCAGAAGCCCGCGGAGGACAGGACCCACGGCACAGTATTGGCCCCCGCTCCATGCGCGGCGCTCCATCCCGGGGCGCTGGCTGAGAAGTCCTCGGCAAGAAGCGTCGTTGGCACCGGCGTTCCGGTGCGCAGAGTGTGTTTCAACACAATCGTGCCGTGCTCCGCACTGTCGACGGTGAGGATCAACTCCACGTCGGAGCCGGCGACGAAGGTGTTCCCGAACGCGAGGACGAATGGCTGCCGGTTGCTGGTCACGCCGCCAGGATCGACGTTCGGGAAATCACCGTCTGGCTGCACGACCGCGACACCGGGTGTCGTCGTCGAGAGCGTCGAGTGAATGCCGCGCACCTTGGTCGCATAGAGCGGATTGATGACGTAGTTGCGGAGTGCGATCGTCAGCGCGGCGGTCTCGCCGCGGTCAATGAAGCCGTTCTGGCCACTGTCGGAGGCCGACACGGCTTCGAGACGCAGCGACGCCGCCTTCACCTTGTGCCGATCCTGTGGGACGCGCCGGAAGAAAATATCGGGAACCGTAAAGTTGCCGCTGCCGGCCGGATCGGCCAGGCCTCCCGGCGGGGGATACGTGTAGGAAAACGCCGCCAGAAATGCACCGTCCTGCGCGACCGACATGTTGTAGTCGCCAAGGTTCGGCTGACTCGTCCCGTTACCCCACCCGGCGTTGAATGGGCGATCCGAAACCGGCATCGGCTGCTCCCACGTCACGCCGCCATCGTCGGACCACGTCCAGACAATTTCAGTCCGATCGCCCGACTGCGCGACGCTCTGGTCGTACCACGCGATTGAAACTCGTCCCGTATCGCGGTCGACGGCCATCGTGGGAAACCACTGCGCGCGGTCTAAACCTGGATCGACGTTGAGGCGCTGCGGCTCGCTGAATGTCGTTCCGCCGTCCCGACTCACCTGGAGCGCGATGTCCGCTCCATCATCCAGGTCGTTGTCAGCGTACGCGACGTAAATGGTTCCTCGATACGGGCCGTTTGATGTGTCGACTGCGATGGTTGGGAATTCGTGGACGCGATCGTTGCCGAGCACCTGGTCCATCACTTTGAACGGCGCGGGGGCCAGGCCGCGCGCCACTTCCCAGGTGACGCCATTGTCGAGCGACCGGGTGTAGCTTATCTGCCGGAACGGGAAGGATTGGCCGCGATCGCTCCAGACCAGATGTACTTCATCCGATCCGGCAGCGAAACGGGGCATCAGCGACTGGCCGCGGTTTCCCACGACCTTTCCTGCCGTCCAGGTCGGTGGTGTCGCCGTGGCCGCGTCGTCTGAATAGGCAACCATGTTCTGTGGGCTGCCGCCGGAGTTCGCGATTGTCGTGAAATTCGACCAGCCAATGATCACTCGTCCGGTCTCGGGATCGACATCGATGAATTCCTTGTCGGCCGAGTCGCGCGGCGTATTCGTCGCGTTCACCTGGCCGTTTGGATTCGTCGCGGCGGTGATGTCGAATGGTCCCTCCCACGTGTGCCCGCAGTCGGTCGAGCGATGGAGGCTCATGGTCTGTACGGTACGGCCTGGCACTGGCGTCGACGAGAACTTCTTCACCATGATCGAGCTGTAGATGAAGGTGCAGGCTCCGAGGTACTTGATGTCGGGATCGCCGAACACCTGTGGCAATCGCGTCGTGCCGACGAGATCGTTTCCCGGAGTTGGAAGCTGGCCTCCGTCGTGGAATGTCGCGCCACCGTCGTCTGACCACATGAAACCGGAGAGACTGACCGTCGCGAGGGCGAATCCGCGGAAGTCGTTGAAACCGACGACGACGTGTTGACCGGTTGAATCGACCGCGATCGCCATTTCGGACTGCGTGTTCGCAACCGGTGTCTCCTCGCTGCACACCGCGACAGCGCAGGGATCAAACTGCGCGTCACCGAGATCGGAAATCGCGGCGCGCGCGCGCTCCGCCAGCGCGCCCATCGTAGAAAGTCTGGGCGCGTCATCGACGGCCTTGTCCTTTTTCGCCGACCCGGCGGTCGACATCAGGACAGTGCACACCGCAATCAGAACTATCGCTCTGCGCTTCATAACGTGTTCTCCAGTTGTGACAGGGCACGGGTCGTCCGCGAGAGACCGGTATTATGCCGATTTGATCAGACGGCGAAACAAGAATCTTGGCGGGATCGGCAGAATGCGGAAGGAGAGTACACGCCGGGGCCGGCGCACCGGCGTGCCGTCATATCGCGGGTTACCTATTTGCGCCCGGCCGCTGGCGTTGACGACGCCGACGATCCACTGCCTCGCGCGCCACGCGTCGGAGTATTCCAGAAGATGAAGCCGCCGCGAATGGTCGCGGCCATGATGTCGATCGCGCCATCCCTGTTGAGGTCGGCCACCTCGATCATCGAGCCCACACCCGACCGGTTGTGAATCAACTCCGGCACGAATCGCGCGCCGCCGGTCGCTTTGGGATCGCGGATCGTCTTGAACCAGTAGAGAACAGCCGCCCCCTGGGCATCGGGATCGCTGTAGCTGTCGAGATGTGCCCACGCTCGTTTGCCGGTGATGATGTCCTTCACGCCATCGCCGTCAATATCCGCCATCGTCAACGCGTGCAACTCGCTGAACGTCACATCTCCAGGGTTGCTTGCGGCGAAGTCTCCCATGATCTGGTGTTCGATGAAGGAGACAGCTCCACCGCCATCGCGCTTTTGCTCGTACCACGCGAGGCCAAAGCCGTGCGCGGCAAGCGAGGTGACGACGTCGGGCAGTTTGTCGCCATTGACATCGTAGATTTCCATGTTTGCGCCGGCGTTACCGTTGCGGCCGAACGCGCCCTGGTGAAACGTCCACGGGGTGACCGTCGCGCCGCCCGCGGGCTGCTCCCACCATCCATGCGGTGCGATCAAATCGACTCGGCCGTCGCCGTTGATGTCGCCGGCACCGATGCCGTGAATGCTGCCGCCCCACGGGCCCGCTTCGGAGACGGCGTAGCTCTTCCAGGGGCCCGTCGGATTCGCGGGATCGGACGTCGCCCACTGAACCTTATTACTGCCGGAGAAGATGGCGTCGACCTTACCGTCGTTGTTCACGTCCTTGAAGGTGATCGATTCGGATATGACTTCCGGAAAAACCGTGTAGCGGGTCCAGCGGCGCGATTCACCACGCGGGTTCACGTAGAGCGCCGGCGCGCGTGACTCGGCCACCAGGATGTCGTCCCACCCGTCGCCGGTGAAGTCGCCGGCATAGTTCACCATCGCCGGGCCGTATTCTTTCGCCGGATTGAACGCCTGGCCGAGATACAGCTCGCGCGAGTCGGTGAACGTCGGCCCTAGGTAGTAGCGGTTGGCGATTGTGACGTCGAGGACGCCATCGTGATTGAAGTCGCCCGCCGCGGCGGACCAACCGTAGTAGAAATCCTCAAAACGCTGGGCGCGAAAACGAGAAGAGGTCTTCTCGGTGGGCGTCACGCGACGTTGCAGATCCTTGAGCCCGAGATTCTTGAAGCGCACTTCACCCGTTCCGCCGACGTAAAGCGCTATCGGTCCGAACGTGCCCGTGTCCTGATCGATTGCGAGTCCGCCACCGGCGGGCGCATTCACGCTCGCGCGAAAGACGTTGGCGTCGACCAGCACTTCGAACGTATTCCAGTCGTCGGGTTTGAACGCCGTCGAGCCGCGGCCGGGAAACATCGACACGAAAGTGGAAGCCGGACCCGCGCCGCGCCCGCCGCCGCGCCCACCACCTCCACCTCCTGCTCCTCCGGCACTCTGCGGGGGAGGTGGCGGCTGAATTCGGAGCATGGCGCCGCCGGGGCGCGTCAGCGGTTCGCGCGCGGCGATGCGCCCTTGTGGGTCGATAGCCACCGCGGCAGTCTCGGATTGTCCTCCCGCCAGGGACTTGTAAATACCTTTGATGCCTGCCGACGTCTTTTCGCTCCGCACCATGACGCCCACGTTACAGGCGCCGGCGCACCGGTACGACCCGGCGACCTGCACGTCCTGGTAACCCGGATTGATGACGAGCCAGCCGCCATCAGGGCTCTTCGGCGTGCCGACGATCTCACCGTTTTCCGCACGCCACGTCGCCTCGCCAATCTGTTCTGTCCCGGTCAGCGCGGATCCTTTGAAGGTCCAATCCGGGGCGAACGTGGCGGGGCGCGCCGGCCCTGGTGTTTGCGCCGTCGGGGCGACGGACAACGCGACGGCGACGAGCGAGATCGTGACGCCAAGAATGAGTCGTTGAAACATTGATGTCCTCACATGTGATTCCCGAGCCAGACTGATTCGGCGAGTCGACCAGGGTATTGATCGCCGTTGGCAGGTGCATACTACAGTACGCGCGAAGGAGGCGGGATGCTGCACGATCGTGGTCGCGCCAGCGTGTGGTCGGTGCTCGCTATCATCATTGCTGTGGGGGCGCTCCCCGCCGGCTCCGGTCAGGCGCAGCAGACGCCGTCGCGGCCGAACATCGTCGTCTTTCTTACCGACGATCAAGGCTACGCAGATCTGTCGTCCTACGGCCATCCCACGATCAACACGCCGAATATCGATCGGATGGCGCGCGAGGGCATCCGACTGACGTCGTTCTACGCCGCGCCGTCGTGTACTCCGTCGCGAGCCCAGTTGATGACCGGTCGCTACTCCGTCCGGTCCGGCGAACTTCAGCCAACGGGTCCCGGTTCGCCTGTCGGCTTGCCTCAGCAAGAGATCACCCTTGCGGAGGCGTTGAAGCCGCGGGGCTATCGGACAGGGATGCTCGGCAAGTGGCACCTTGGCGATTTTGCGAGCCGGCCGGAATTCAATCCCACGTCGCACGGATTCGATTACTTTCTCGGGCTGCCGTATTCGCACGATTATCGGCTGCCCTTCGTGCAGGATTCACCTCCGGTTCCGCTGTATCGTGGCCGCCAAGAGATCGAGCGGCCTGTCGATGCCTCGACCCTGACGCAGCGTTACACGCAGGAGGCTGTTCGTTTCATCCGTGAGTCGAGCGGCGGGCCCTTCTTCCTCTACATCGCCTACAACATGCCGCACCTTCCGGTGGGCGTGCCGGCGAGCTTTCAGGGACGCTCGCGTGCCGGGCGGTACGGCGACGCCATCGAAGAAATCGACTGGAGTGTCGGCGAGGTTCTCGATGCGCTCAAGGCGGCCAACGTGGATCGAAACACGGTCACTGTCTTTTTCAGCGACAACGGCCCTTGGGCGAACGCGACGGCGCGAAGTTTTCAGGAGACTCAAACGTTGTGGGACGTCGGCTGGGCGGGGTTGCTGCGAGGCACCAAAGGCACGACCTGGGAGGGAGGCGTACGCGTTCCGGGAATCGTGCGCTGGCCGGACGGTATTCCGGCGGCGCGCGTGTCGGCCGACATGGCGTCCGAACTGGATCTTTTCCCGACACTCGTGCGGCTGGCTGGTGGAAAGGTCCCCGACGATCGCCCGATCGATGGGTTCGATCTCATGCCGCTACTGCGCGGCCAGGGTCCGTCACCGCGGCACGAGTTGTTCTACTTGCAGGGTGCGGTTCCGGAGGCGGTGCGCCAGGACGGGTGGAAACTGCGTCTCGTCGCGCCGGAAGGGCGCGGCGGCGCGACCGGATCAGTCGCTGTCCCCGAGCTGTACGATCTCGACCGCGACCCTGGCGAACGCCTCGATGTCGCACAGCAACACCCAGAGGTTGTCGCACGCCTGCGCGCGCGTCTCGAATCCTTCCAGGCGTCGATCCGCTGACGTCTAATGCCCTGATCCGCGCCTGCCCGGGCCATAAATGACCTGCCCAGCGAGCGCTCCGGTGTGCTGCTCGTTGTCAACCGTCACGACACCGTTGACGATGACGTATTTGATTCCGACGGGAAACTGGTGCGGCTGTTCGAACGTCGCGCGATCGAGGACGCGATCCGGATCAAAGATCGTGACATCCGCAGCGAGCCCCTCTTTCAAACGTCCTCGATCGGTGATGCCAAGCTTGTCGGCATTCATGCTCGTCATCTTCTTCACGGCTTCTGTCAATGTGATCACCTTCAGCTCACGCACGTAACGCCCGAGTACTCGAGGAAATGTACCGTAGTAGCGCGGATGCGGATGCGTTCGACCGGTCGGGCCATCCGGGCTGACCGCGCTTCCGTCGGAACCGATCGACGTCCACGGCTGTTTCAGGATCAGCTGCATGTCCGGTTCCGAGTGATGAAAGAACACGGTCGGCACGCTGCCGCCTTCCTCTAACAGCACGTCGAAAAGCACGTCGGCAGGATGCCCGCCGCGCGCGACAATCAAGTCACTCATGCGCTTGCCCTGGAACGGCTTGTTACGCTCGGCCTTCAGCGAGACGAGGATCATTCCCGCCCAGCCGTCGCCAGTCGCGAGGTAGTGGTTGTACCAGTTTGGCAGGCCGTTCATCACCTCCTCACGCATCCGTTTCCGCGCTGCCGGGTCCTTCAGCCGTTCGAGCAACTTCTCGCGGCCGCCATCGTGCGCCCACGGTGGCACGATCGAGGACAGATTGTTCTGGCCGGCGGTGTACGGGTAGACGTTGGCGCGAATGTCGTAACCCTCGTCGCGCGCCTTCTGAACCATCGCGATGATCTCGTTCGCGCGACCCCACAGTTTCTTATGGGCGATCTTCATGTGGATGATGTCGACACGAATCTGCGCGCCTTTACCCACCTGGATCGCTTCGTCGATCGCCCGGAAGACGCCCTCACCTTCGTCGCGAATGTGCGACGAGTAGATGCCGCCATGTTGCTTCGCCGTTTTGGCGAGCTCGATCAGATTGGCGGTCGTCGCGAAACTTGAAGGAGGCTGCAGCAACGCTGTCGAGAGACCCATCGCGCCGTCTTCCATCGCCTCCGCTATGAGCCGTTTCATCGCAGCGAGCTCCTGCGGCGTCGCCGCCGACTCGCCGTAGCCTTTGACGTACGTCCATACCTGCTCTTCGCCGACGTACGAGGCGATGTTGGTCGACATGTGCTGCCGTCCGAGCCTGGCGAAGTAGCCGCCCTGGGTCGTCCAATCGACCGTCACGCCGTCGGCGCGCGCGCGGGCTTCGTCAGTCCCGGCTTTGATCGGCCCCGCCGATCGTGACTCACCCAACACCATCGTCGTCACGCCTTGCCGGATCATGCTCTCGGCTTTGGGTTCGACGAGGATCGTGTAATCCGAATGGTTGTGCATGTCGATGAATCCGGGCGCGACGGTCAAGCCAGCGGCATCGATCCGCCGCGTCGCGGTCGCGGTGCCAAGGTCGCCGATCGCCGCGATACGTCCGCCGCGAATCCCTACGTCCGCGCGGACGACGGGAGTGCCCTCACCGTTCAGAACCGATCCGCCAGTGATCACGATGTCGTACGGCTGTTGCGCTGTCGTCCGTGCGCATGCCGAGGCGAGAAGGAGACAAAGCAGGGCAGTGGAGCCTTTCATTTGCGCTAGATATTACGCTGGCTCAGGTCGAGGCTCGTGCGCCGATTTTAGGGCACGCACCTGTCAGCTGATTTCGGTTATCGTGTGTGTCACATCCCGAAGCCCCTGCGATCTGGGAGACGATCATGTGGAAACGAGAGGAATCGGGTGGAGCGACGGCCTCGCAACAGAAGCCGCCGCCGCCCTCGGCGCCGATCGGGCGCGACGCCGCCGACAAACTCGTGATGAATCTTGGCAAGACCGTGATGATCAAGGGAGAGCTCAGCGGTTCAGAGGACCTGACGTTGTTCGGGCGCATGGAAGGCAGCGTCAAGCTTCCGGAATACACACTCACCATTGGCCCCGACGCCGACATCAGAGCGGAAATCTCCGCCAAAACTGTCGTCATCATGGGAGGTGTCACCGGCAACGTTATCGCTGGCGAGAAGGTCGAGATAAGGTCGAGCGGGTCGGTGACGGGAGACGTCGCGTCTCCGCGCTTCGCCATTCAGGATGGCGGTTGCATGCGTGGAAAGGTTGCAACTTCGAAGAGTGACTTGAAACAGAGTCGCCCGTGAACTGTCTCGAGGTCGTCTCGCCGAGCATCCCCGCGAGCGTAGATGCGAAGGCCGGACGACCTCGAAGATCATTAGCCCACCATTAAATTCCCTCCATGCAGCAATCGTAGTCGTGCGGCAGACCTGCCGGCCGATTGACAGGTCAGCGAGCGGCGGTCGGGCTCGCAGTCGGCATGTTGGTTGCGAGCATTGTCATCAATCCGATCGAACGTCGCCTGCGATATGTCGTGGGCTTCTTTTGTGTGTAATCACGCTCGTGATGCGCACGAAACTGTCTAGCCACTAAGGAGTACTTCCATGAAAGTGAAAGATTTGATGACCACTGATGTAAAACGCTGCAGCCTCCAGACGAACCTGGCTGAGGCCGCACACATCATGTGGGAAGGGGATTGTGGAGCTGTGCCCGTAACCGACGAGCGGGACCACGTGGTCGGGGTCATAACCGACCGAGATATCTGCATCGCCGCCGCGACACGACCGCGTACCGAGGGAGAGATCGCGGTCAGAGACGTGATTTCGAACGCGGTGTACACATGCGCCCCCGGTGACGATGTGCGTGCCGCACTCGAAACGATGAGGGTCCGGAAAGTGCGGCGGCTCCCTGTCGTTGAGCCGGGAGGCCGGCTGGTGGGTCTTGTGTCCATTCACGATATCGCCCTGCAGTCGCGAACCAGAAGCGGCGATGTTTCCCCAGACGCGGTGCTCGATACGTTCATTGCGATTACAGCTCCAGCCGAGATACCTGTAACGGCTTAGGCGTTCGAGCATGAGAGGTAGGGAGCGAGGGCGTCGCGCAGGTGGCGCTTTCGCTCCCGATGTGCTTGGCTAGGTCTGTGCTTGACCCGGCGTTGACGAATCCATCGTTCTGATCTGATTCGATGGTCCGGCATTCCGGAGCCGCTCCGATCAATCGGGGGAACCACGGATGCCTGTCCGGACCAACCCGCAAGAAATGGCCGCGATCTCACCAGTTCAGGGTCATCCGCCCCGGCATCAACTCTGCTCATCGACGCGTCGGCTCACGGACTGGAGAAATGACGCCGTGCGAGGAGGACACGAGAGATGGCGACCATGACCGTACTGAGATTTCAGACCGCTGACGGAGCGGCCAACGCCCTTGGGATCATCCAGGGCCTTCAGCAGCAACAGCTGATCAAGATCCACGACGCGTGCATCGTCTCCTGGCCGGCAGGAAGCAAGAGTCCGAAGACGAAGCAGCTCGTGAATCTCGTTGGCGTAGGCGCCGCGAGCGGGATGTTCTGGGGCATGCTTCTTGGGCTGATTTTCGTCACTCCGCTGTTCGGAATGGCCGTCGGCGCCGCCTTTGGTGCCATCGGTGGCGCGTTCCGGGACTACGGTATCAGCGATACCTTCATCAACGAGGTGCGGGCGAAGGTCATCGAAGGGACGTCGGCGCTGTTCCTGATGACGTCGGAAGCCGTCATCGATCGTGTCGTGGACGCGATGAAGGCCAGCAAGCCGGAGATCATCGCCACCAACCTGTCGAAGGATCAAGAGAACAAGCTGCAGGACGCGTTTCAGGGAGCGTAGGGCAACGCGCGTAAAGTGTGAGTAAGCCTCTGCCGGCTTTCGGCCCTCGATTTCGATATCTCCTTTAGAGGAGAGAGACGATGTTCAAGCTTATGACGTTGAGGGCTGCGAAGAGGACGCTGTTGTCGGCCGTGTTTGCCACTACCGCCGCGGCTGTGATCGGATTGCAAAGCACGGAAGCTTCGGCTGCCGGCGGGCCACGGCTCTGGTCAATCGTGGTGCACTTTCAGTACGCGGACGGCTTCGAGTACGACTACGTGTTGGCGAGGGGCGTTCCGACGGAAGACATGCCGTCGAGGCTCGCCGAATGTGGCGTATCGCATTTCACGGGGTCGGTCGTCCGCTACCACTGTTTTCCCGTCCCTGACTAAAGAGAGATTGTGGCACCCGCTACAGATTTATTGTGAAGCTGCCGTCAGTCAGGAAAGTCGCCGCCTGCATCTGCGCCGTGTGCCCCTGTCGCAGCTTCGTGACCAGGGCCTTGACCGCCTTCATATGTTTCTGGCGGGCCTTGGTCTTGGTCTTGTCCGGCGTGGCTGGGCCGCTCGTGAACCAGAACTTGAACGGCCGGTTGGGCCCGATTGGCGATCCGCCGTCGAATCCCTTCAACCGCGCCGTCGCGAAGGCTTCGACCACTTCCAGCTCGGGGTTGGTCTGCGCGCCATTGCCACAGAACACGTAGTTGTCCGCCGTCACCGTCCTGACGAATTGATCGTCGACGTTCGCTTTGGCGCCATGGTGTTGAACCTTCAGCACGTCGGCGTGTATGCGCCCTGACGCATCGAGCTTCTTGTGCCGCTTGAGGCCCTCGATGATCTCGCTCGACACACCGTCGCCGGTCATCAACACCTTTTTCGTCCCTTCTTCGACGAGAAGCATCAGCGATGCGAGGTTGGCCTCTGTGACGCTGCTCAGTCCTTCGCCCAGTGCCTCGTCAAGCATCGGGTTCGCAACGATTCGCGGGCTCAAGGCGCCGAGGCGCTCCTCCTCGCGCAACATTTGCTGATGGAGCTTCGCGAGCTCGGCTTTGCTCTCGTCGAGGAACTCCTGCCACTTCTCACGCAGCTTATCGATGTCGTCCTGAGAGGGCCCGAGCAGAAAAATACGCAGGCTGCCAAGCGCGACATCCTCGAACGGTTTCGTCGGACCCGATGCCGATCGCTTGACGAGTCTTCCGTTGCTGCGTGGATTGAGGGGTATCCCTAACTGCTGTGGCGACAGCCGCCTGGTCAACTCCATCGAAGACATTTCACCGGTGATGACGTCGTCGAGCTGCGCCGCGAGCGTGCGATGCTTGTCGACTGGCGATCCGGCCAAAATCGCTGCCACAGTGCCCAACACCGGCTCGACGGCATGGCCCGTCTCGTCGCCAACCAGCCGGAAGAGTCCGTTGTGCCACACCTCGCCGATCTTCGGGGGCCGCGCGATCGACGGAGGTTTCGTGCTGGGCTTGGTGGCCTTCAGGAACTCGAACTGCCGCCACGCGACTTCGTCTTCGATCAAGCGGACGATGCCGGAAATATGGTCGTCGTCGATGTGCGACACACAGATGACGTCAAGCTTGCCACCGTCGTCACGGATCGCCCCCAGCGTGTCGCGCGTGTTGGCCTCATAGGACGCTGTGCGCCCGCCATCAACCAGCAGGCGCCGCGGTGGAGAATCGCGCGACTCGATCAGGCAGCAGTCGCCGTCTGCGGCATGAAAGGCAGTGAGTTTCATCGGTGCTTCGCCTTTGTCGCCTTGGTTCTCTTCTTTTTCCTGGCTTCCTGACCGTTCGCCTTCAGATCGCGCGGCATGAAGGGCCGAACAGCTTCTTTCACGCACATCTCGGGTCGAATGCGTCCGAAGCCGGCGGCGTCCTGCCAGGCGTAGTCGGAGCCTGGCAACGGTTGCGCGGTACGGCGCATGATGCCGACGATCTGTGTCGCTGTGAGCCGCGGCTCGCGCGCGAGCATCTGCGCAGCGACGCCGGCGACATACGGACTCGCCATGCTCGTGCCGGTCATCGCGACCCACTGCCGATCGTCGGTCGAGAAGCCGCGCGCCGCGACGACATCACTGCCGGGTGCGGCGATCTCAGGTTTGTATCGACCGTCGCGCGTCGGTCCCTGGCTCGACGACACGTGAATACGCTCAGCGAGATCCTCACAGTTGCCGACGGAGATTACTCGGTACCCACACGCGAGCGAACTGACCGACGAGCGGTCGACGTTGCTGCGGGTGGTGAAGTACGACGGAAACCGCCACGCGTCCACTTCGCCGATACGTCCGAGCGGGCGAGGGTCGTCGCGCTCAATCCACGCGTCGAAACGCCCGTTGCGCACTTCGACGCCGCGGAGCCGGACAATCCACGTGCCTGCCTCGATGCCGACGACTGGTTGCTTCAACCGCGGACTGAGAAAGAGCGAGATGCGATTCGCGCCGTTGGCCGGGTTGTAACGCTCGCTGTAGATCGACACGAACGTCTCGCTCTCGAGCCGCCGGTTTTCCACGTAGGTGCCCGGCTTCACGGGACCGATCCAGACGCCTGACGGCGATCGCAGACGGACTTCGAACTCGTCTCCCGCTTCGTACCAGATTTCGAGCTCGTTTTCTGAAACATCGGCGACGCCATTGCCGACGACCTGCCACTCGAGATCGGTTTCAAGGCCGCGCGCCGCGATCTGACCCGCCGCGTGGATGCGACCGGTGAGGTGTCCCAGATCTCCCTCGAACTGCGGCGCCTGCTGACCCGCATTTCCTGCCGCGACACACACACATCGTCCCGGGGTCATCAGCGTGGCGTCGATCCATCGGCAGATCGCGCTGGTTCCGTCGTGAGCGTGACCGTTTGTGCCGAGCGAAATGTTGATGACCGTCGGGATCGGCTGCCGGTAAAGGTGCTCGCCAAGAGCGAAGAGGTAATCGACCGCATGGGCGAGCCGTGTCGAGTCGTAGAGCGTCGCGTGTCGATCGAGCTCGCGCTCCGTCAACGCGATGAGCACACCGGCGATCATCGCGGTCGGACAGACGCCGTTGTTTCCTGCGGCGATGCTGGCGACGTGCGTCGCATGGGCGCCCGGCACCTGCACTGTTTGGGGCACCAGGTCGGTCGCGCCGATCTTGTGCCGCCGGCTCCATTGCAGCGCCTTCTGCATGCGATCGTGCGTCAGCTCGGCACCGTACCCGAACGGTTTCGGGGCGGCGCCGAGCGGCGAGCTGGCGGGAGCGCCCTGATCCCAGATACGTACGAACCGGGTTCGTCCTGACGAATCGATGAAATCCGGATGAGAGAAGTCGAAGCCGCCGACGTCGATGATTCCAATCAGCACGTGTGGAACGACGATCTTCATGTCGGGTAGTTTCGGCGCGCGGCTCATGGGTGCTTTGACCAGACGGGGAGTTACCGCCGCACGAGGGAGCGCCAACGGTTCTCCCATCTCGATATAGGTGATCCCACTCCGCGCGCCTCGATTTGCAATTTGTCCGATCTGCCTTGGACTCAACTGCGCGGTGACGAGATCCCCGCGTCGATGCGGCTTGCCCGGCAATCGATCGAGTCGCGTCTCGGATGTTGCCAATCGCACGAAGCAGCTCGCACGGACCCCGCCGGTGGGCGGACGGCCTGACGGCGGCTTCTTCAGCGTTTTGCCGTAGTCCTTCGCCTGGCTCACGGCGCACTCGAGCTTTTCACGCGCGCCGACTCGTTTCGATACCGCGGCGTCGGCTTCGACCGAGCCCGAGATCTCTGCGCGAATACCGTTCACCTCTGCATCGCCGTTACAGACGACACGCAGGCGCGGACCGACACGTTCGAGGTTGTCTTGTCGTATGGCCATCGGAGGTCACCGGTCGACGCGACGAATGATCGTTGAAGGAATGCCCCGAGTATAGCCAGCTCTTTAGCGACGGGAAACCGGGTACGTTTGGTTGGTCTCTTGCGGAGAGTGTTCAAGACGGGGAAGTGAGAGAGGACCCCTGCGACTAGTTGCGCCCGACCCTGGAGTACGCGCGCAACTCCTTCGCGACCTGACGTTCGACGTCGACCGCGTCCTGGGTCTCGTAGCTTCCTAGAGCCTGCCAGACACCCGACCCTGCTCGGTTTGCCTCGGCGCGTAGGTCAAGGCCTCGAGTCTGCTCGATCACGTGTTGCAGCTCGTGAGCCATCAGCGCGATCGTGTCTCCCACTGGTGGGAGTTTCACAGTAGCGACGACGACGCCGTCGCGGTTCGTGATTTCCGTCCTTGCTAGCGACGACGAGTCCATGACGCCCCACTCGAGGACAACGACCGCTCGTGCGGTCGCAAGTTCCTCGCACTGACGGCGGAGTGTCTCCGACCGCTCCATCCCCTTTTCGACCACCGGGCGGAGTTTGGAGACTGGGACGAGGCGACATGGCCAGGCGGGCTTGCTTGCTCCTTGTGCGACCTCGCCTGCCGCCGCACAGGGAGTCGAGGACGAGACGACAACGACTGCAACCGACCACGGCACGAGAACGTCGCGGACCATCGACGGAACGAGCGGCATGGGACGGCTCCCTGTTCCCGGCCAGCGCCCGACTGCGCATGGCGGCAGAGGAAACGCGGAAGCGCGACGAATTCCGTCTCATTGGCGGCGGATTGGCGTATAAGAAGTGGCTATGCATCAGAGCGGGCCCGATGTCACCGGGCTCCTGGTCGCCTGGAGCACCGGCGACGAGGGTGCCCGGAGCCGTCTGATCGACGCGGTCTATGCGGAACTCCGCCGACTGGCACGCGGCTACCTTCAGCGCGAGCGGCCGGATCACTCGCTGCCCCCCACCGCCCTCGTTCACGAGGCGTACGTGAAGCTCGTCGATCAGAGGCAGGTCCGGTGGCAGAACCGGACGCAATTCTTCGCGATCGCCGCGCATCTGATGCGCCGCATCCTGGTCGATCACGCGAGATCGCATAACGCGTTGAAGCGCGGTGCCGGCGATCGGATTCCGCTAGAGGACCGTGACGCCGCATTCGAGCCTCTGAGCATCGACGTCCTGGCGCTGGATCTCGCGTTGCGGCGCCTCTCGGAGATGTACCCTCGTCAGAGTCAGCTCGTGGAGCTGCGGTTTTTCGGCGGGCTGACGGTGGAGGAGATCGCGACTGTGCTGGAGGTTGCGCCGATCACGGTCAAACGCGACTGGTCGCTCGCGAAGGCCTGGCTCTATCGCGAGCTGCAGGGGGAGGCGGTGTGACATGGCCGCCGAGTGGGAGCTGCTGCGCGGACTGTTCGAAGGCGCGTTGGAGCGTCCGCGACACGAGCGATCGGCATTTCTCGATGAGCACACGAAAAACGATCCGAGACTGAGGCGAGAGATCGAATCGTTGCTGACCGCACACGAGAGCGCCGGAGCGTTCTTGAGTGCGCCTGCGCTCGGTCCTTCGAGCGAGCCTCCCGGTATTTCGCCAGAGTCACAGCCTTCGGTCTCAAGTCAGACGCGTCTCGCGAAGGGAACGTCGCTCGGCGCGTTCACGATTCTCGAACCGTTGGGGGCAGGGGGCATGGGCGAGGTCTACCGCGCCCGCGATACCCGGCTCGATCGCGAGGTGGCCATCAAGGTACTCTCGCACGACCGCGATACCGCGCCCGGTAGCCGCGACCGGTTCGAACGTGAAGCCCGTGCGATCTCCCGGCTGTCGCATCCGCGAATCTGCACGGTCCACGACGTTGGCGTTGCCGCGATCGGCGGAGCGGACGTTCCGTATCTCGTCATGGAGCTGCTGGATGGCGAGACGCTGGCGGAAAGAATCGCCAGGGGTGCACTTTCCATCGAACGGGCCACGGCCTATGCGATCGAGATCTGCGACGCCCTGATCGCGGCCCACAGCCACGGCATCGTTCACCGCGATCTGAAACCGGCCAACGTCATGCTGACCAGCACCGGAGTGAAGCTGCTGGACTTCGGTCTTGCGCTGCTGCGGAGGACCGAACCGGCCGGTCTCCCGATCGTTCCTGTCTCGAGTGTCTCTGGCTTGACCGGTGCGGGGCTGGTCATGGGAACGCTGCCCTACACCTCGCCGGAACAACTTCGGGGCGAGAAGGTGGACGTGCGCACAGACATCTTCGCGTTCGGCGCCCTCCTGTACGAGATGCTCACCGGCAACCGGCCGTTCAAAGCGGATTCGCAGGCCGGCCTGATCGCTTCGGTTCTCGAACACGATGCCCCACCGGTTAGCGACCTTCAGCCGCTGACACCGGCCAACCTCGATCGCATCGTTCAGAAGTGCCTGGCGAAGGACCCCGACGATCGGTGGCAGACCGCGCGTGACTTGAAGAGCGAACTCGTTTGGGTGCGTGAGGGGAGGGAAGAGACCCGGCACGCGCCTCCGACGATTGTGCCAGCGACCCGACGCCGTGCGTGGCGACAACTGATTGCCGTCGGGCTTCCGACGCTCGGCGTGCTTGCGCTGGTGGTTGCGCTGTGGCGAGCGTCGTCCATATCGACATCGACCATATCGACATCGACCGTATCGACGCTTCAACGTGCGGTGGTTCACCTGGCACTCAACCTGCCGCCCGGAGTGACTTTGTACATTCCTGTCAATGGCACTTCGATCGCGATCGCACCCGATGGAAGCCGCATTGCGTTCATCGGCGTGAGTCAGGGAGTCACGTCGCTCTTCATCCACACGCTCGCCACCGGCAAAACGGTGCGGACCCCAGATACAGGCGACGCCGTCATTCCCATGTTTTCGCCCGACAGCCAATGGGTCGCGTTCGGTGCACCCGGCATGATCAAGAAGGTGCCGGCGGCCGGCGGGCCCGTGCAGGTGATAACACAGGGTGGTGGCGGTCCGATGGTCTGGCTCTCCGACGGCCGCCTGGTGCGCGGTTCTGCGAGTGGATCGGGCATTGACCAGCACCTCCCCGAGCGACGCGCACTGACCACGCCGGCAGACGGCGAGCTGGGCCATCTCACGCCGTTGGCGTTGCCGGACGGCTCGCTGCTGTTCACAGCTTTGAGGGGCAACATGCTGAGCACCCTAAACAGCATCAACGTTTGGCCTCTCAACGCAACTACGGCGCGAGAGGTGATTCCCCATGCGTCCAGCCCGCAGTGGCTCGGGCACGACGCGATCGTCTTTGCGCAGGGACGCGCGCTCTTCGCCGCCGGCTTCGACAGCCGCGCCGTCCGCCTGACAAGCGAACCGCGCGCGACAGGCATCGAGGTTCAGACGAACGTGAATGTGGCGGCGCCGATGTACGCGGTATCCGACAACGGCACGCTGGTCTACCCGGAGTACAGCGGTGGGCGCCGCCTCGTATGGGTCGACCGCGACAATCGCGAGGAATTCGTCAAGGGCGCGGCGCGGACGTACTCGCAGCTGCGTCTGTCCCCCGACGGGACGCGAGTTGTCGTCGCCAGAATGGACGACGACTGCGACCTTTGGGCCGTTCCGCTGGACGGTTCGTCCGAGCAGAAGCTGACGTCCGGCCCGGGCTGCGAGGGTATGCCGGTCTGGTCGCGCGACGGGAAGGAGATTTTCTTCACCACAGCGACGCGGATCATCAGTCGCGTTCCGGCAGACGCCTCCGCGCCGCCGAAACCTTTCCACGAGCTGCCCAAACAGGGACCCATACCTCCGCGGTTGCATTCGCTGCAGGCCATTCGGGATGGAAAGCTGCTCATGCAGTGGGACATCATGCCCGAGCGGATGGAACTTCGCATGCTCGAACTGGAAGGTAACAAGCGGCTGTATCCGCTCCTTGGAGACTCCGGCACAGAGCAGGGCGGCCAGGTGTCCCCCAACGGCCTCTGGCTCGTCTATCAATCGGCCGAGACGACCGGTGGCCGCGACGGCGAGATCATGGTCCGGCCATTTCCCAACATCCAGACCCGGAAATGGGTTATTTCGCGTGGAATCGGCCGGAGCCCGATCTGGTCGCGCGACGGACGCGAGATCTTCTATCGGATCGAGGACGGCAGCATCATGTCCGTTCCGTTCAGGCCGGTCGAGGGTCCCTATGACCAGGTCCAACCGGTTCGAGTCGCCGTTCCAGTGAATACGCTCCGCGATTGGGCCAACGGGCCCACGTACGACGTGTCTCCAGACGGCCGGCGATTTCTTTTGATCAAGGCGCCGGAACTCGATATCCGATCTCTCAACGTGGTCCTCAACTGGGACCTCCAGGTGAAAGGGGCGATCGGCGGCACCGGCGCAGCACCGCGATGAGCCGGAGCCTCCATCGGTTTGCTGCGGCGCTGGCGTTGTGCGTGGCGCTCTTCAGCGCGAGGCCGGCCTTCGCACAAGGCGTGACCGCTCACGTGACCGGCAGTGTCGTCGATGCCAGCCGCGGTGTCGTGCCTGGCGCGACCGTGACCATCACGAATGCCGATACGGGCTGGCGTCGTGACGCGGTGACGGGAGGCGATGGACGGTTCGTGTTCGTGGACGTACTCGCGGGAACCTACATCGTCAGTGCCGTACTTGAAGGGTTCAAGATCGCCGAGCGCAAGAACGTGGTTGTGGCGTCGACCGATCGCGTCGAAGTGCGGCCGCTCGTCCTCGAGGTGGGCGGCTTGAACCAGACGATCTCCGTGCAAGGCGACGCAGATCTCGTTCAGACCTCGACGGCCGCACGCGGCGGTTCGGTCACTGGTGCCATGCTCGAAGACATCGCCCTCAAGGGTCGCGATGCGCTCGGCACGATCAAGCTCATCCCTGGCGTCGTTGATGTCAACGCGCGCGAGGCGCCAAGCTGGAACCTCCTCAGCGGCCTGAGCATCAATGGCAGAAACAACATCAACCTGGCGTACGACGGGGTCAGCAACAAACTGCCGGGCAACTCCGGGAACCTCGCATCGCCGTCGGTCGATTCGATCGCGGAGATCCGCGTACAGTCGTCGAACTTCCAGGCCGAGTACGGCCGCAGCGCTGGAGCCTCAATCACTGTCATCACCCGCAGCGGGTCGAAGGACTTCCACGGGAGCGCCGCGTTCTACAAGCGCGATACCGCGTTGAACGGCAACGAGTTTCAGCGGAAGCAGCAATGTACGCTCGGCGATCGGGTGAACTGCGAGCCACCGCTGTACCGGTTCGATAACTTCGCGTGGACGCTGAGTGGCCCCATCTTGCTGCCGTCGATTGAATTCAACCGACAGCGCAATCGTCTGTTCTTCTTCTGGTCGCAGGAGGTGCTGGCCAGAACGGATCCGGGGACGCTGAACCTCAGGCGGATGCCGACGGCGGCCGAACGCACGGGGGATTTC
>Ga0207701_10001756_pt1 | contig 22606 bp, 14 predicted proteins | sample KBSSwiSSwithPhiX_FD_184294 | JGI IMG/M metagenome (GOLD analysis project Ga0207701, IMG submission 184294) | Switchgrass rhizosphere bulk soil microbial communities from Kellogg Biological Station, Michigan, USA, with PhiX - S5 (SPAdes) (version 2) | ecosystem: Environmental > Terrestrial >... | reverse complement strand
CCGCACCAGGAAGCTGGCCGTCGGCTCGCTGGTCGCGCCGGTCTGGCCGCCGACCGGCGGCGGATCGGCGATGGGCGATGCCGCCGAGCGCAAGCAGTTCGTCACACAGGTGCGCAAGGCGTGCGCGATCGGCAAGAAGCTGCGCGATCTCGGGCTCCGCAGCTATGGCGTCGTCCGCATCGACTCGGCCGCGAGCCCAGCCGAGTGGGCGAAAGACCCTTCCGGCAACACGAAGAAGATCGCGGACACGTTTCGCGAAGCGTGCGAGATCGCCGAAGGGTTCGGCGAGCGCCTCGCCGCTGAAGGCGAGATCTGCTGGGGCGGCATGCACAGCTGGAAACGCAACCTCCAGCTGCTCGAGCTCGTCGATCGGCCGAAGACGCTCGGCTTCCAGGCCGACATGGCGCACACGCTGCTCTTCACGCTCGGCTACAACGCACCCGAGGACCGCCTGCTGCCGCCGGATTTCGACTGGTCGCGTCCCGACGCGCTCGATTCCGCGCTCGAGACCATGACCAAAGCGCTGAGGCCGTGGACGATCGATTTCCACGTCGCTCAGAACGACGCGACGGTAAAAGGCTCGGGATCGCACGACAAGACCGGGCGCCACTGCCTGCCAGACGATCCGAACGGCAAGCTGAACGTGGCGCACCATGCCGGCTTCTGGATGCGCGACAACGACGGCAAGACGACCCGCGCATTCCGCCACATCTGCTGGGACGGCTGCATGTTTCCGAACGCGACGATGATGCAGCCGCAGACCTGGGAGAAGGTGCTGAGCACGATGATCGCGGTGCGCAACGCACATGGGTGGGACTAATGGCGAAGAAGCCGCTCAACATTGCGCTCATCGGCTACGGCTTCATGGGGCGGACGCACAGCAACGCGTTTCTCCAGGCGCCTCGCTACTTCGATCTCGCGTACCAGCCGGTGTTGAAAACCGTCGTCGCGCGCAACGCCGATCGCGTCAAGGTGTTTGCGGAGAACTGGGGCTACGAGTCGGCCGAAACAGACTGGCGCGCGGTCGTCAACCGGCGCGATATCGACCTCGTCGACATTGCCAGCCCGAACGACACCCACGCCGAGATCGCGATCGCCGCGGCGCGCGCCGGCAAGATGGTGATGTGCGAGAAGCCGCTCGGACGGACGGCCGCGGAAGCGCAGGCGATGGTCGCCGCAGTCGAGGGCGCCGGCGTCGCGAACATGGTCTGGTACAACTATCGCCGCGTGCCGGCGGTGATGATGCTCAAGGAGATCATCGATCGCGGCACGCTCGGGCGCATCTTCCATTACCGGGCGCAGTTCCTCCAGGACTGGACGATCTCGCAGGATCTGCCGCAAGGAGGCGAGGGCCTCTGGCGGCTCGATGTTGGCGTCGCCGGCAGCGGCGTCACCGGCGATCTGCTCGCGCACTGCATCGATACGGCGCTCTGGCTGAACGGTCCGATCGCCGAAGTCACGGCGATGACCGAAACCTTCATCAAGGAGCGCAAGCACAACCTCACCGGCAAGGTCGAGCCGGTCGGCATCGACGACGCCAGCGCGTTCCTCTCGCGGTTCCAGAATGGCTCGCTGGCGCTGTTCGAGGCGACGCGGTACGCGCGCGGCCACAAGGCGCTCTACACGCTCGAGATCAACGGCGAGCACGCGTCCGCGCGCTGGGACCTCCACGATCTGCACCGACTGCAGTGGTTCGATCATCGCGACGAGGGAAGCACGCGCGGCTGGCGCAGCATTCACATCACCGACGCCGACCACCCCTACATGAAGCACTGGTGGGTGCCCGGCCTGCAGATCGGCTACGAGCACACGTTCGTCCATCAGGTCGCCGATTTCCTCGAGGGGCTGCACAAAGGCACGCCGGCGTCGCCGACGTTCCGCGACGGCCTCGCGACCGATCTCGTCACCGATGCGGTGCTCAAATCGGCGAAAACGCGGCAGTGGGAATCGATCCCCGCCGCGCAGGTCAAGGTGGCGTGAGGGAGGTCCGGCCATGAGATACGCGCTCGCTGTTGCCGTCGCCCTGGCGATCGTTCCGCTGTCTGGCCAGGGTCGCGGCGCGCCCGGTCAGGGCCGTGGCGGCAACGGGCCCGCCAGGCCCGAACCGCTGTCGGCCGGCGATCACGCCGGCTTCGACTCGATCTTCGACGGCACGTCGATGACCGGGTGGGACGGCGATCCCGCGTTCTGGCATGTCGAAGCCGGCGCGCTGGTCGGACAGAGCACGCCGGAGAACGCCGTCAAGCAGAACACCTTCCTCATCTGGCGCGGCGGCGAGCCGAAAGACTTCGAGCTCAAGGTCGAGTACCGACTCAACTCGACCAACAGCGGCATCCAGATCCGCAGTGTGCAGCTGCCGGCCGGCGGCGACGTCGGCAAGTGGGTGATGAAGGGCTATCAGGCGGACATCGACTTCGCCGACCAGTTCACCGGACAGATCTACGAAGAGCGCGGCCGCGGCTTCCTGGCACTGCGCGGGCAGGCGAGCTACGTGCCCGACGGCGGCAAGCCGCGCGTCATCGGCAACCTCCAGCAGAGCGCCGACGAGCTCAAGGCGATCATCAAGAGCAACGACTGGAACCAGGTCCACCTCATCGCCCGCGGCAACACCATCATGCAGGTGCTGAACGGCGCCGTCACCAGCATCGTCGTCGACGACGACACGGCGAACCGGAAGGCGAGCGGCCTGATCGGATTCCAGATGCACGTCGGCGCGCCGATGAAGGTCGAGTTCCGCAATATCTGGTTGAAGAAGTTGACGTCGTGAGCCGGTACTTCCTCGCGTTCGATCTCGGCGCGGAAAGCGGTCGTGCGATGCTCGGCCGTCTCCGCGGCGGGGTGATCGACGTGCAGGAAGTGCACCGGTTCGCCAACGATGCCGTCCGCCAGAACGGCTCGCTGCAATGGGACATCCTCCGCATCTGGCAGGAGATGCGGCGCGCGCTCGATCTGGTCACCGTGCCGATCGAGAGCGTCGGCGTCGATACCTGGGGAGTCGACTACGCGCTGCTCGGCGAGAACGGCAACCTGCTCGAGAATCCGTATCACTATCGCGACACGCGCACCGAAGGGATGATGGACGCGGTCTTCGAGCGCGTCAGCCGCGAACGGATTTACTCGATCACCGGCATCCAGTTCCTGCCGATCAACACCCTCTTCCAGCTCTACGCCGCCTGCGTCCTGACGCCGCGGCTGGTCGACGCGTCGCGCGCCCTCGTGACGATTCCCGATCTGTTGAACTACTGGCTGACCGGCTCGCTATCGTCCGAGTACACGGTGGCGACGACCACGCAATTCATCGACGCGCGAACCCGGTCGTGGGCGACGCGGATGCTCGACGAGATCGGTTTGCCGACGCGTCTCCTGCAACCGCTCGTCGAGCCCGGCTCGATCGTCGGGCGGCTGGTCGACAACGCCTCGCCGCGGCTTCGCGGCACGCCGGTGATCGCGCCGGCCTGCCACGACACCGCGTCTGCCGTCGCGTCGGTGGCCACGGGCGAGCACACGGCATTTCTCAGCTCCGGCACCTGGTCGCTGCTCGGTTCCGAGCTGCCGGCGCCGATCATCAACTCCAGCGCGCTCGAGCTGAACTTCACGAACGAAGGCGGCGTCGCCGGTACGACCCGCCTGCTCAAGAACATCGGCGGCCTCTGGTTGCTGCAGGCCTGCAGGCGCCGGTGGGCCGAGGGCGGCGAGCATGTCGACTACGACGCGCTGATCAACGCGACCGACGATGAGCGTCTGGCGTTCCGCTCGCTGATCGATCCCGACTATCGCGCCTTTCTCCACCCGAACGACATGCCGGCGAGCATTGCGGCCTACTGCCGCCAGACCGGCCAGCCGGAGCCGGCCGGGCCGGCAGCCTTTACGCGTACGATTCTCGAGAGCCTGGCGTTCAAGTACCGCGCCGTGCTCGAATCGCTCGAGCAGCTCACCGGCCGGCGCGTTGACGAGATCCGCATCGTCGGCGGCGGCGCGCGCAATCGACTGCTGCGGCAATGGACCGCCGATGCGACCGGGCGGACCGTCGTCGCCGGGCCGATCGAAGCGACCGCGCTCGGCAACCTCGCAATGCAGATGCTGGCAACGGGAGCGGTGTCGTCGCTCGCCGAAGCACGCGCGATCATCGAGCGGTCGTTCCCGGTCGAGCGCTACGAGCCGGCCGACGACGGCCGGTGGGAGACGCACTATCGGCGCTTCCGCGACTACGTGGAGCTGACCTGTGCCTGAGACGACGGCGACCAAGTTCCTGCAGAACCTCTGGGACCAAACCGAGGCGGCGAAACGTGCGGCCGACCCGCTCGAGCTGCTGCGCTACAGGTCGAACCTGCTCGGCGCCGACCTGCGCATCACCAACTTCGGCGGCGGCAACACCAGCTCGAAGTTCGTCCTGCCCGATCCGTTGACCGGCGAGCCGGCGCGCGTGATGGCGGTCAAGGGCAGCGGCGGGGACTTGCGGTCGATCACGCCGGCCGGGTTCGCGATTCTCTATCTCGACAAGCTCGAACAGCTGATCGATCGCTATCGCGGCGAAGCGCACGAAGACGAGATGGTCGGCTTCTACCCGCTCTGCGCGTTCGGCGAGAACCGGGTCGCGGCGTCGATCGACACGCCGCTGCATGCCTTCCTGCCGTTCGCCCACGTCGATCATCTGCACCCGGACTGGGCAATCGCGCTCGCGGCGAGCGCCAACGGCAAGGCCAAGCTCGCCGAGTTCAACGCCGCATACGGCCGCCGCATCGCCTGGGTGCCCTGGCAGCGGCCGGGGTTCGAGCTGGCGTTGATGCTGCGCCGCGCGGTCGAAGAGCAGCCGGGATGCGACGGAATCATTCTCGGCAGCCACGGTCTCTTCACCTGGGGCGACACGCAGCAGGCCTGCTACTCGAACAGCATCAGGACCATCGACCAGATGGGCGAGTTCCTCGAGGATCATCGCCGCCGCTCGGGCCGGGCGCTCTTCGGCGGCCGGCAGGCCGCCCCCGCCGCCGTCGATCGCGAATCGACCGCCGCCGCGTTGCTGCCGTTCCTCCGGGGCGCCGTGTCGTCGCGCCGCCGGGTCATCGGTCACTACGACCAGTCGGACGATGCACTGGAGTTCGCCAGCTCACAGTGGGCCGCCGACCTGTGCCGGATGGGAACGAGCTGTCCGGACCACTTCCTGCGAACGCGCATCTGCCCGATGTTCGTGCCGTGGAACGCGGGCGCGGAGGATCTCGCGCAGCTCCAGCAGCAGATCTCGACTCGCCTGGAGCAGTACCGCACCGAGTACGTCGCTTATTACAACTCGTGCGCGCGGCCCGATTCGCCGGCGCTGCGCGACTCGAACCCGTCGGTCGTCGTCATCCCCGGGCTTGGCGTCTTCGGCTTCGGCAAGGACAAGCGCGAGGCGCGCATCACGACCGAGTTCTTCGTCAACGCCGTGCACGTGATGGCGGGCGCGACCGCGCTCGAAGAGGACGGCAGCACGGCAGGACCGTTGCCGCAGGCGAGGCGTGCGGAGCAGGCGAAGGAGTTCGAGAGCTTTCACAACTATGTGGCGCTGCCGCGCAGCGAAGCGTTTCGGATCGAGTACTGGGCGCTCGAGGAGGCGAAGCTGCAGCGGATGCCGCCGGAGCGCGAGTTCAGCCGGAAAATCGCGCTCGTGGTCGGCGCCGGCAGCGGTATCGGCCGCGAGGTCGCGCTGCAGCTGGCGGCGCGTGGCGCGCACCTGGTGCTGGCGGATCAGAACGGCGCGAGCGCCGAAGCGGCCTGCGCCGATGCCCGGGCGTGTTCGTTTGGCGAGGCGGCGATCTCGAGCGCGCTCGATCTCGGCGTGCGGGGCACGATCGCCGACGCGCTGCGGCAGACCATCCTCTCGTTCGGCGGCGTCGACATCGTCATCAACACGGCGGCCATCTACCCGACGCCCGAACCCGGCAGCGCCGCATCCGAGGCGTTGTGGACGAAGACGCTCCAGATCAACGTCACCGGCAACATGGTGCTGGCGGAGGAGGCGGGCCGGATCCTGAAGGCGCAGAACCTGCCGGCGGCGATGGTGCTCACGAGCTCGGCGAATGCGATCGTGCCGAAGCATGGCAGCGAGGCGTACGACGTCAGCAAGGCGGCGGTGAACCATCTGATTCGCGAGCTCGCGATCGGCCTCGGCCCGCTGGTTCGCGTCAACGGGATCGCGCCGGCGACGGTGATTGCCGGGTCGTCGATGTTCCCGCGCGATCGGGTGATGGTGGCGCTGCGGAAGTACAACATCGAGTTCGGTGAGGACGAATCGACAGAGGCGCTGCGGGACAAGCTCGCCGAGTTCTATGCCAGGCGGACGATCACGCGCCGTCCCATCCTGCCAGCCGACTGCGCCAATGCGATTTGCTTTCTGGCCGGCGACGCCAGCGCCAAGACCACGGGCCATGTGATCCCGGTCGACGGTGGGCTGGCGGACGCATTTCTGCGATGACCCTTCGACTCGTCCTTGCCGCTACGCGCATCGGTCCCGCTCAGGGCAAGTCTTGCTGATCTCGCTCTTCATCACCTGCTACAACGACACGCTGTTTCCGGAGACCGGCAAGGCAGTGGTCCGCGTGCTCGAGCGGCTCGGCCACGAGGTCGAGTTCCGCGAGGCGCAGACTTGCTGCGGCCAGATGCACTACAACACCGGCTACACGGCCGACGCGCGCGCACTGATGGAGAAGTTCGTGCGCGACTTCGCGGGCGCGGAGACGATCTGCATCCCGTCGGCCTCGTGCGTCGCGATGATCCGAGATCACTACCCGAAGATGGCCGTTGAATCGGGCGATGCGCAACTGCAGCGCCGGGTTGAAGCGATCATCCCCCGCATCTTCGAGTTCACCGAGCTCCTGGTGGACAAGCTCGGCGTCACCGACGTCGGCGCGTCGTTCCCGCACACGGTGACGCTGCACACGTCGTGTCACTCGCTGCGATCGCTGCACCTCGGCGATCGGCCGGAGCGGCTGCTGCGGGCGGTCCGCGGCCTCGAGTGTCGCGAACTGCCGGACGCGGATCAGTGCTGCGGCTTCGGCGGCACGTTCGCGATCAAGAACGCCGACGTCTCGGCAGCGATGGGCGCCGACAAGGCTCGGCGCGTGCTCGAGACCGGGGCCGGCGTCTGCGCCGCGGCCGACAACTCGTGCCTGCTGCAGATTGGCGGCACGCTCACGCGCCAGGGTAAGGACGTGCGCTGCCTGCACATCGCCGAGATCCTCGCTGGTGGAGACGAGCCGCGATGATTAGAGTCGGCGACGCGGCGAATGCTCCTGCCTTTCCGGTCGCGGCGAAGGGCGCGCTCGGGAAGACGCAGCTTCGCCGCAACGTCCGCCACGCCACCAACGTCATCCGCGGCAAGCGCGCGATCGTCGTCGGCGAGATGGCCGACTGGGAGCAGCTGCGCGAATCGGCGCACGCGATCAAGGAACACACCATCGCCAACCTCGATTTCTATCTCGAGCAGTTCGAGCAGAACTGCACGCGCGCCGGCGGGCAGGTGCACTGGGCGTCGGACGCGGACGAGGCCAACCGGATCGTCATCGACATCATGCGGGCGGCCGGCCGCGCCGAGATGATCAAGGTCAAGACGATGACGTCGGACGAGACCGGGCTGAACAAAGCGCTCGAACGGGCAGGCCTCGTGCCGCACGAGACCGATCTCGCCGATCTCATCATCCAGCTCGGCAAGGATCGCCCGTCGCACATCGTCGTTCCGGCGCTGCATCTCAACCGAACCGAGATCCGCGACATCTTCCGCGCCTCGATGGCGCGCGGCGATCTGAGCGATCGCCCCGAGGAGCTCGCTGCGGCGGCGCGTCAGTTCCTGCGCGAGAAGTTCCTGCGCGTCGACGCCGGCTTCAGCGGCGCGAACTTCGCGATCGCGGAAACCGGCTCGGTGTGTGTGGTCGAGTCCGAGGGCAACGGCCGCATGTGCGTGACGCTGCCGCGCGTGCTGATCACGCTCGTCGGCATCGAGAAGGTCATCCCGCGCTTCCAGGATCTCGAAGTGTTCCTGCAGGTGCTGGCGCGGTCGGCGACCGGCGAGCGGATGAACCCGTACAACTCGATCTGGACCGGCGTGACGCCCGGCGACGGACCCGAACACGTGCACGTGGTCCTGCTCGACAACGGGCGGACGAAAGTGCTGGAGGACGAAGCGTCGCGCGAAACGCTCGACTGCATCCGCTGCGCGGCGTGCCTGAACGCGTGCCCCGTCTACCAGCAGACCGGCGGGCACGCCTATGGCTCGATCTACAGCGGCCCGATTGGCGCGATCCTGACGCCGCAACTGCAGTCGATGGAGCACTCGCGCTCGCTGCCGTACGCCTCGTCGTTGTGCGGCGCCTGCTACGACGCGTGCCCGGTGAAGATCAACATCCCGGAGATTCTGATCCACCTGCGCGAACGCATCGTCGACGCCGGCCATGCGCCAGCTGGCGAGCGCTGGGCGATGAAGGCGGCCGGAGCGGCGTTCGCGAGCGATCGCCGGCTGCACCTCGCGCAGCAGGTGGCGCGGCTGGCGCAATGGCCGTTCGTGCGCAACGGCCGCCTGACGCACCTGCCGCCGCCGTTCAACGCGTGGACCGATCATCGCGCGCTGCCGGCGATCCCGGCGGAATCGTTTCGCGACTGGTGGGCGACGCGCAAACCGGGAGGGCATGCGTGAGCGCGCGCGATGCGGTTCTCGGCCGGATTCGACACGCGCTCGCCAGCCCGCGGGCGCCGCGAACCGTCGACTACGATGCGATCCCGCGCGCCTACCGGCGTGGCGGCGTGCTCGCTCCGCACGAGCGGCTCGAGTTGTTCGTCTCGCGCATCGAGCACTACGACGGCGGCGTCCATCGCTGCGGCGGCGCCGCGATTGCGGAGACGATCGCGAGGGTGCTGACCGCGCGCGGCAGGCGCCGGCTGGTGGTTGCCGCCGGCGTCACGCCCGACTGGCTGCCGCCGCGATTCGAGTGGATCGCCGAGGCCGACACGACGTATCAGGATCTCGATGCCAGCGATGGCGCCATCACCGGTTGCTCCGCGGCAATCGCGACCACGGGGACGATTCTGCTGCGGCACGGCGCTGCGGAGGGGCGGCGCGCGCTGACCCTGATCCCCGACTATCACCTCTGCGTCGTGTTCGCTGACGAGGTCGTCGAGACGGTGCCGGAAGGGTTCGCGCGCGCATGGTCGGGGAATGCCGCGGGGTCGCCGTCGTTGCTGACGACGATCTCCGGGCCGTCGGCGACCGCGGATATCGAGATGACGCGGATCAAGGGCGTCCACGGTCCGCGGACGTTGGATGTGGTGTTGGTCGACGGCCCGTAGGGCAGCCGTTCAGGACTGCCATGTCGCGGAGGCGGAGGCGGCCCTGAAGGGTCGGCGGCCCTGAAGGGCCGCCCTGCATTGGCCGCCCTACACGGTGGTCAGCATCAACTCGTCGTTCGGGTAGATGTGATTCACCGTTTCGGGCGTGACGAGCTGGTGCTTCACGAACACCGCCGGCGGCACCGGCCGCCGATGCAGGATGTCGAGCGCGACGGCGAGAATCTGCTCGCCGTACTTTTCCGGGAAGTAGGCGACCGACCCGACCAGGCGGGTGCCCGGTTCGCGCAGTTCGGCGCGCCCTTCCGGCGAGGCGTTCTGACCCATGATCGCGCACGACTCGGTGCGTCCCGCTTCCTGGAATGCGCGCAGCGCGCCGAGCGCGCTCGGATCGTTGATCGCCCCGACCAGGAAGCGGCGCGCGCGGCTGGTCCGGAGGTGCCGCCGCATCTTCTCGAACGTGTCGCCGAGCTTGCCGTCGCCGTCAATCGAGGTGACTCTGCACGGCTCGAGCGCCGGGAACACTTCCTTCATGCCGACCAGCATGCCGGTCACGCGCATCCGCGGCAGGCTGCCGGCGCGATCGAGCTGCACCAGCACGATCTCGTCGACGCCGCTGTGCCAGTGCTGCTTCGCCCAGCGTCCGAGATAGCGCCCGCCGATCAGCCCTGCCTCGTAGTTGTTCGCACCGAAATAGGTGGCGCCCGGGTGCGGCACCTCGATCGCGATCAGCGGGATGTTGGCCTCGCGGTATTTGGTGGCGACAATCGGCGCGACGTGATCGTCGGTCTGGAACTCGATCACGAGGTCGACCTTCTCGCGCACCAGGATGTCGGCGTTGCGCTGCGCGATCTTCGGGTTGTAGCGGTTGTCGAGCGAGATGAGTTCGATCCCTTCCGCCGCCGCCGCGCGCTCGAGGCTGGTCGAGACATCCTTCGAGAACTGGTAATCGGTGCCCTGCGCCGCGTACCCGAGGCGATACAGCTTCTGCCGGAATGGACGCAGCGACGAGCGGTACAAGTTCTCGCCGACCTTCTCGACCATGCCGCAGCGCTCGAGGGTGTAGAGGATCCGGAACGCCATGCTCTTCGGCAATCCGGAACGGCTGGCGACTTCGCGCAGCGGCAACGCTTCGCCCGAGGAGCGGAACGCCGAAAGCAGTCGCGATGCGTGGACGACCGACTTCACCAGGTAAGGATCGCGAGCTCCCGCGTGCTGCTGTGCCATCAGTTGCGCCACCCTTCGCGCCTGCGCGCGGTGCGCATTATCGTCCCGGAGCGTCGCTTCCGACAACTGTGTCGGTTCGCATGCCGAAACGCCAGTCCAGCTGGCCGGGCGGTGCCCAGTGTCAACCGGCGAGGGTCAATTGCAACGGTATCAGGAGGGTGTTATCGACGGACGCCGGCGGTCCGCGCCAGCTCGGGCGGCCGGGCGGGCATTTCAGTGTGCCAAACGATTGCCGGCCGGGCGCGTCTCGCTTGTGCGCGCGTTACATGACGACAACCGCATCCCGCCGATTCTCGATCTTCTTGAAGTCGAGTCCCGGCACCTGCTTCAAATCGTCCAGGGTCTTGAACCGGCCGTGCTGCTCGCGGTACCGGATCACGGCGGCCGCTTCGCGCCGCAGCAGGCCGCCGGCGGCTTCGAGATCGATCTGCGTCGCGGTGTTCAGGTTGAGCGGCTGCAGCGCCTCGCCGAGGAAGTGCGTCGAGAGATAGTCGAGGATGATCGGGACCTCTTCCGGCGAGAACCTGGCGCCAAACCTCTGCATGCTGTCGATGACCGCCGCCCAGCCGTCGCGCGTGAGCCTGACCGACGCTGCTCGACGCGCGTCATGACACGAGCCGCACGCCTGAACGGTGACGTCCTTGCCCGGTCCGTCCGGCATCCCTTCGCCTGAAACCACACGCTGGGGAGACTGCCCCGCGGCCGCTCCGGCGGCGGCGAGGATCACGATCAGCAGACAACAGAGCGCGCCAAGCCGAGATGATGACATCGAACAGCCCTCCGGCCGCGAATTGAACAGGCATCACGCTGATGCCATGGCCGCATGATACGACTCCCTTGCGGAATTCTGTCCAGTCGTTTCTCACTGCGAAACACGAGCCGACTCGGGCCGGAGCGATCGCGAGCGGGCTCGACCGATGGTAATCAATTCCTCCGTCCGAAAACACCCCGGCAGGACGGTCACGGCGTGATTTCGCACTGCGAGACCGTCTCTTCTGGCGGCTGCGGCTTGTCCTCGTCGTGCCCGCTACATATGATGCGCGTCGTGATGCCCATTCGACCCATCGACTCGGCCTGCGGCCTCGCTCAGGGCAGGCTCGCTGCGCTCGCTGAGGGCAGTCATCTGCTGCGGCGCGCCGGCGCCGCAATCGCGGGTCTCGCGCTCGTCGTCATCGCAGCCGGTCGCTCCGGCCTCGCGTCTGACTTCATCACCGAGGGCGTCGACAGCGCGCGCACCGGCTGGGTGCGGGACGAAAGCGTCTTCACGACCGCGAACGTCGCGAACACGAGGCTGCTCTGGAGGCTCGGGCTCGAGAGCACCCCGCGCGCCATGCACAACCTGTTCGCGCCGCTGGTCGCGCAGCGCGTCGATACGCCGCAGGGGATGCGCGAGCTCGCCGTCGTCGCTGGCGTTTCCGACGATCTGTTCGGGATCGACGTGGCCACCGGCCGTCAGATCTGGCATCGCCATTTCGACAGCACGCTGGCGAATCCGGGCGGCACGAGCGACACGCTCTGCCCCGGTGGTCAGACGGCCGTCCCGACGATGGCGCAGATTTCTCCCGGGAAGTACACGATTTACGCGGTGTCCTGGGATGGCCGACTCCGGCAGGTGAACCTTGCCGACGGCCAGGACATCGCCCCGCCCCAGAAGTTCATCCCGGGCGGCGGCAAACCGTACGCGCTCAACCTTCATGACGGCGTCGTCTACACGGCGACGGCCCAGGGCTGCGGCGGCCTGACCAATGCGTTCTATTCGTTCGATCTCGCTTCGAACCGCGCCAGCGCGTTCATCCCCGCAGGCGGCGGATTGTGGGGACGCCGCGGCGCCGCCATCGATCCCGAAGGCCGTGTGTTCCTGGGGACGGGCGACGCGCCGTTCGATCCGCTGAACCGGCGGCTCGGCAACGGCATCGTCGCGGTGAAGCTCGACGCCAAAAAGCAGCTGCAGCTCGTCGATTATTTCGGCGCGCCGAACGCGAACTGGCTCTGGCGGCGCGATCTCGACGTCAACACCACGCCGATGGCCTTTGACGCGAAGGGCAGCCGGTTCCTCGTCGGCACGAGCAAGGAGTGCCGGCTGTGGCTGCTCGATCGCGACGCGCTCGGCGGCGAGGATCATCGCACCACGCTGCACACCACGCCGCTCATCTGCAATGACGCGCAGGCGTTCGACGCCAAGGGCATCTGGGGCGCGCTCGGCGCATGGCAGGACGGCAACGGAACGCAATGGGTGCTGGCGCCGTTCTGGGGGCCGGTGAGCAAAACGTTCAAGGCACCGATCGAGCACGCACGGCCGACCGGCGGCGGCGTTGCCGCATTCACGCTGCAGCAGCGCCCGGAAGGCTGGCAGCTGACGCCGGCCTGGCTGTCGCGGGACATGGACCTCGCCGACGAAGCGGTGATCGCAAACGGCGTCGTCTTCGCGTATGCGGCGGGTGAGGATGCGTCACAGACGATGCCCGACAAGGCGTGGAACGAACCAGGGGGGCCGGTTTACGGCGGCGGACTGAGCTCGGGCCCTGTGCGCCGGGTTCCGGCATCGCGCCGCGCCGCGCTGTATGCGCTCGACGGGCAGACCGGGAAAGAGCTGTGGTCGAGCGGCCGCGCGATCGAATCGTGGAACCACTTCAGCGGGCTGACCGTCGCGAACGGCCGCGTGTATCTCGCGACTTTCGATGGGGTGCTCTATTGCTTCGGCATCCCACAATAGCAGCCCGTGATGAGAGTCTGGCTGCAGTCGACCGGCGATGCATCCCCGCGGGCTGCGTTGCTCCTCGCTCAAATACTCCCGGTATTCTCGGTCGTCGCGCCTTGCCCGCGGGGCGCCTCGCCCGTCTCGGTGCGCCGCCAGACTCTCATCACCGGCGACTAGGCGGAGGAACGTGATGCGCGCGCAACGCTTGATGATCGTTGGCCTGACGTGTGTCGTGGCCGGAAGCCTCGCGTTTGCGCAGGTCGGCCGCGGCGGCTCGCAGTGGCTGACGCCGCTGGCGGATGCGCAGCGCACGTCGTGGGTGCGCAGCGACGAAAAGATCTCGGTGGAGGCGTTGTCGAAGGGCGGCTTCGAGCTGCAGTGGACGACCAAGCTCGAAAACCAGCCGCGCGGTGCCTACGGTCTCGGGTCGGGCGTGACGGCGAGCGGCGTGACGTTGTTCATACCGGTGTCGCTCGTGACCGGCAGCTCGAACAACGTCTACGCCATCGACAACGATCTCGGCTACGTCACCTGGGAACGAAAGTTCAACCTGTCGCTGCCCGCACCGACACCAGGCTGTCCGGGCGGTATCAGCGCCGGCGCCACGCGCATCGTGCGGCTCGACGGAACGGTCTCGAGCCTTCCGGGGTTCGGCGGCGGGCGTGGAGCGACTGGTTATCGCAGCGTGCTCGGCGAACCCGGTGAAGGCGTGCAAATCGAAGGACGGGCAGGCAGCGCCCGCGGCGGCGGTCGCGGTCCGGCAACGCCGCCACCACCGCCTCCGACACCACCCCCCGCGGCGAGCGGCGGCCAGCCCGACGATCGTATCCCCGGATCGCCGCGCCCGCCGGCAGGCGCGGCACCGGCGCGCGCGACCCAGCGGCCCTCCGGCGTCGGCTACGTGATCACGAGCGACGGCATGCTGCACGTGCTGGGTCTGCCGTCCGGGAAGGATATCCAGCGGCCCGCGCGATTCCTGCCGGCGAACGCGCGATGGTCCTCGCCGATCGGCGTGGACACGATGCTCTACGCCGCGACATCCGGAGGCTGCGGCGGTGCGCCCAACGGCGTGTGGGCGATGGATCTGGACAGCGAATTGAAGCCGGTGGTCTCGTGGAAGACCAATGGCGGGCCGGTGGTGGGCGCCGTGGCGTTCGCACCAGACGGCACGCTGTTCGCGGCCATCGGCGCCGGCCGGGCCGCCGGCAACGGCAGGGCGAACGCGATCGTCGCGCTCGATCCGAAGACACTGCAGCTGAAGGACTGGTTCACACAGGCTGCGGCAGAGTTCGTGACCGGGCCAACCATCCTCCGGCACGGGGACAAGGACATCGTCGCGGCGGCGACTAAAGACGGACGCATTCTCCTGCTCGATCCTAAATCGCTCGGCGGCGCGGACCACGCGACACCTCTTTACGCATCGAAGACGTGGCTGGGACCGGGATCGACGGTCAGCGCAGATGCGCTCGCAACATGGCGCCAGCAGCCGGCTTCGGGCGGCGGCACCACTTGGATTCTGTTACCGATCGCTGGCGCGCTGGCGACTGGCGCGCCGGCGACCAACGGTGCGGTCCAGGACGGCGCCGTGATCGCCCTGAAGCTGGCCGACACCGGGGGCGCGCTTTCGATGGAGCCGGGATGGGTCTCGCACAACCTCTCCGCGTCGGCCACGCCGATCACGGTCAATGGTGTGGTGTTCGCATTGGCGACGGGACTGCCGGCAGCATCGTCTGGTCGAGGCACGCCGGCCGTGCTCCACGCCTACGACGGCGCGACGGGCGCGCGTCTCTGGAGCAGCGACAACGCGATGACGACCTCTGCGTCACCGGGCAGCCTGTGGAGCGGCACGGGACAGGTGTATGTCGGCGCACAGGACGGCGCGCTCTACGCCTTCGGCTTCGACGACGAGCGGCGCGCCACCAACCCGAGTAAGTAACGTGCGAGCGGCCGCACGACGCTATAACAGCCGGGCATCGCGCGCGCCTGCATCGTTGCGCACTTCGCAATGCCACCCATTCGCGAGCGGCTCATCCAACACGTTGGATGGCCCTGTAACCGCCGTCTTTCGGCGTTCCATCGCGTCGATCACGTTTCGCATTGCCAAACCGACCGACCGTGCCGGAATTTGCTTTGGCGTCTTCGGTCGCGGCCGTAAAAGTCCGCGGTAAGGGAGGCACTATGAACTGTAGGCTGGCAAGCCTGACCCTGGTCGGCCTGGTTCTGCTCAGCGCAGGACTCGGCGCCCAGGAATCGGCTTCCTCCGGAATTAGCGGCCAGGTCGTGGACAGCACCAGGGGCGCAATGCCGGGCGCGACCGTGACCGTCACCAACGCCGGCACCAACGCGCAGCGTGTCGTGGTGACCGATGCGGAAGGGCGATTCACCATCCCGAATCTTCCACCCGCCACCTACTCGATCCGCGTCGAGCTGTCCGGGTTCCAAACCGCGGAGATTCGCGACCTGACGCTTCGAAACGGGGAGATCGCAAGACCCACGGTGGCGCTCGGCCTCGCCAGCATTTCCGAGAACGTCACCGTCGTCGGCATGTCGCCGCTGCTGCAGACGACCAACGCGTCGGTCGGGCAGACGATCTCGCAGAAACAGATTGAGGATCTGCCGGTGGCCGGCCGCAGCCTGCTGTCGTTTGCCGCGTTGTCCGCGGGCGTGACGCCGCAGTCGTTCGCTCGCGGGACGCAGTTCGGCGCCGCCGGCACCAGCCGCAGCCAGTTCGTCACCGTCGAGGGCGGGCGCGACAGCTCCACCAACTACGCGATCGACGGTGTCTACGTGCGCTCGCTGCGCTTCAACAACATCTCGCTCAACCCGCCGCTCGATGCCATCCAGGAAGTCAACGTGCTCCGAAACGCGTTCACGACCGAGTACGGCCAGGGGCAGGCGGTCGTGTCGATCGTGACCAAGTCCGGCTCCAACCGGCTGACCGGTTCGGCCTACGACTACCTCCGGAAGGAGAGCTTCGAGACCGCCAACTTCTTCGGCCAGAAGCCCGGTGAGCGTACACAAGCGGGTGTGACCGGCGGCGGGCCGATCGTCAAGAACCGGGTGTTCGCCTTCGGCGGCTACGAAGCGCTCAGGACCGATCAAGGCAGGACGCTGCTCGCGAGCGTGCCGAACCCCGCCTTCCTGGCCGGCAACTTCTCGAGCCTGGCGACGCCAATCATCGATCCGCTGACCGGGCAGCAGTTTCCCGGCAACGTGATCCCGTCGAGCCGTTTCTCGAACTTCGCCAAGACGCTCGGCCCAACAGTACCGGAGCCCAACAACGCGGGCGCGAACAACTATCGGACCGTTCGCGAGCTGACGGATGATGCGGATACCGCGACGATTCGAAGCGACCAGGTGTTTTCGAAGCACAACCTGTTTCAGCGCTTTCTGTACTACAAGGGCACACAGCTCAACCCTGGCGCGTTCACCTACACCAACTTTCCGCAGAACGGACGCAACTTCGCGGCCGGCGACACCTGGGTGGTGTCGCAGAACGTCGTCAACGAGGTGCGCGTCGGCTACAACTACGCCTATCACCTGAACTCGCCGGTCAGCCTGGACGGCCGCAACTGGGTCGGCGACATCGGCATGAGGAACCTGGCAGGCGGCACCGACCCGATCGACTACGGCAGGCCCAACTTCACCATGACCGGCTTCAGCGCCCAGGGCGAGGGCACCATCACGCAGGGCGCGACCGAAAACATCCTCAGCATCTCGAACGCGACCAGCTGGGTGAAGGGCGGCCACAACATCCGCTTCGGCCTCCAGGCGCAGTTCCGGAAGTACGATCAGCTGACCGAAGTGCCGCCGCGCAGCACCTTGACCTTCAACGGCCAGTTCACCGGCAACCCGGTCGGCGATTTCCTGCTCGGCTACTGCTCGACCTGCACCGGCGCGTTCGGCAGCTCCCGGTCGAACTACAAGTCGCCGACCTTCGCGCCGTTTTTCGACGACAACTGGCAGATCTCGCCGAAGATGACGCTGCAGATGGGGCTGCGGTGGGAGTACCTCGGGCCGTGGCACGAGCAGAACGATCAGGAAGGCTCGTTCGATCCGGTGAGCGGCAAGATCGCCTTTCACAAGGTGCCGACGAACCTGCCGCCGCAGCTCGTCCCGCTGATCATCAACCAGGACGGCTTCTACCCGGAAGGCATCCTCGAGCGCGACCTCAACAACTGGGGCCCGCGCGTCGGCCTGGCCTACAACCTGAATGACAAGACGGTCGCGCGCAGCGGCTTCGGTGTCTACTACGACAACCTCAATCTGAACGAGCTGCAGTTCTCGCGCCTGGTGCCGCCCTTCTACGGGCAGTACTCGCTGCAGCCGGTTCGCACCGATCTCAGCCTCAACGCCGACACGCTCTTTCCCGATCTGAACAACATCCCGCAGTTCCCGGCGCCGTTCTCGATGGACTCGACCAACCGGACCGCCTACACGTTCCAGTGGAACGGCAACGTGCAGCACTCCTTCGGCGCCAACTACCTCGTCGAGGTGGCCTACACCGGCAGCCGGAGCTACAACGAGCACAAGCGCTACAACATCAACCAGGCGCAGCCCGGCACGACGCCGATCGTGACCCGCGTGCCGTACCCGGCGTTCCAGTCGGCGATCTTGTACTCGTCCGACGCCGGCTGGGCGCGGTTCAACGGCCTGTCAATCCGCCTCGACAAGCGCTACTCGGGCGGCATGTTCTTCCTCGCCAACTACCAGCTGTCGAAGAACACCGACAACGGCTCGGGCGAGGTCGAATCGAACGATACCGCGTTTGCCTGGAACCCCGACGCCGACGAGGGCTACTCGCGCTACGACCAGCGGCACCGCTCGGCGTTCAGCTTCGGTTACGAGCTGCCGTTCGGGCAGGGTAAGCGGTATCTCTCGAGCGGCGGTGCGGCCGCGTACATCTTCGGCGACTGGCAGGTGCAGGGAATCGTCCGGCTGGGCAGCGGGTTCCCGTTCTCGGTGACGTCGACCAACGTCTGCCAGTGCGGCTCGTTCATCCCGCAGCGCGTCAACGTCGTCAACGCCGGCAACCTCGGAGGGCTCGACGACCCGTCACCCACTCGCTGGTTCGACGCGACCGCGTACGCCGTGCCGGCCAACGGCACGCAGGGAACGGCGGGGCGCAACACCGTGCGCGGCCCGGGGACGCAGCAGGTGAACTTCTCGGTCAGCAAGCGGTTCCCGATCGGCGGCCGGGCGCGGCTCGAGTTCCGCGCCGAGGTGTTCAACCTGTTCAACCACGACAACTTCGGCAACCCCGACGCCAACATCTCGAACGCCACCGTCGGCACCATCACGACCGCCGACGACGGGCGGAATGCGCAGTTCGGGTTCCGGTTCGCGTGGTAGGGTAGCGGCGATGAACGTACGTAGTGTCCGCCTGCGGGCGGACCATGACGGTCCGGCTTAAGCCGGACACTACGTACGACGCGCCTAATCGTGTCCGACACCTCGGGTCCGCCCACCGGCGTCACACCTCTCCTCGAAGCTCGCGCGATCAGCAAATCGTTCTCCGGCGTCCACGCCCTGCGCGACGTGTCGTTCGACGTGCGCGCGGGCGAAGTGCACGCGCTCCTCGGCGAGAACGGCGCCGGCAAGTCGACGCTGATCAAGATCCTCACCGGCGCCGAGGTTCCCGACTCCGGCTCCCTCGCCCTCGGCGGGGACGTCGTCGATCACCTCGATCCAACCGCGGCGCACCGCCAGCGCGTGGCCGCGATCTATCAGCAGCCGTCGCTTTTCCCACACCTCACGGTGGCCGAAAATATCGCGCTCGCGCTCGAGCGCAGCGGACTGTGGCGCCGCGTCGACTGGAGGGCGCGGCAGCAGCGTGCCGCGCGCCTGCTCGACGACGTCGGCGCCGCGATCGATCCCGAACGTCTGGCGGCGACGCTGAGCATGCCGGAGCAGCAGATCGTCGAGATTGCCAAGGCCGTCGGCGCCGACGCGAAGGTCGTGGTGATGGACGAGCCGACCGCGTCGCTGGCGTCGCACGAGGTCGAACGCCTGTTCCGTATCATCGCCACGCTGCGATCGCAGGGCGCCGGCATCGTCTACGTGTCGCATCGCCTGCAGGAGGTGTTCGCGATCGCCGATCGCATCACCGTGCTGCGCGACGGCCAGCTGGTGGCGACTCGCGAGGCCGGCGAGGTTAACTCGGAAGAGGTCGTGCGCATGATGGTCGGTCGTGAGCTGACCGCGATCGCGGCGGTGCGCGCGCGTGCGGCGGGCGACGTCGTTCTGGACGTGCGCCAGCTCGCCAATCGCGCGCTCGGCGTTCGCGATGTGTCGCTGCAGGCGCGCGCCGGCGAGATCCTGGGCCTCGCCGGGCTGGTCGGGTCGGGCCGCACGGAGCTGGCCGAGACGCTGTTCGGCATCGTGCCGGCGACCGGCGGGGAGGTGCGGCTTCGCGGTGAGGTTGCGCACATCGCCGCGCCGAGCGATGCGCTTCGGCTGGGCGTGGCATACCTGCCCGAGGATCGGCTTCGCCATGGCATCGTGCCCGAGATGGCGGTCGACGCGAACGTCACGCTGGCCAGCCTTGCCGGCTACTCGAGGTGGGGATTGATCGACCGATCTGCGGAGCGAGCGTCGGCCGCGCGGCACGTCGAGCGCCTGCGCGTCAGGACGCCGGGTGTGTCGACGCCGGTCGAGGCGCTGTCCGGAGGCAATCAGCAGAAGGTCGCGCTGGCGCGATGGCTCGAGACGAAGCCGAGCGTGCTGATCCTCGACGAGCCGACGCAGGGCGTGGACGTCGGCGCGAAGGGAGAGATTCACGCCATCATCCGGGAGCTGGCGGCACAGGGACTCGCCTGCCTCCTGATTTCGTCGGAGCTGCCCGAGCTCCTCGCGATGTGCGATCGGATTGCGGTGATGCGCGGCGGCACGATCGTGTCGATTCTGTCGCGCGCCGAGGCGACGCAGGAAACGATCCTCGAACACGCACTCGGACACGAGCCGGCGGCGCCGGCGGCGGGCTGAAGCACGATGCGCCATGTCTACCGCCGTGAGATTTCGATTGCCGCCGCGACGGCAGTCCTCGGCGTCGTCCTGGCGATCGTCTCGCCCGGGTATTTCTCGGTCGAGAACATCACCGATCTCCTGCTCGCGAACCTGCCGGTGCTGGTCGTCGCGCTCGGGATGACGCTCGTCATCCTCACCGGAGAGATCGACATCTCGGTTGGTTCAACCTTCGCGATCTGCAGCGTCGTGGCCGGCCTGCTGGCGAAAGCAGGGTGGCCGATCCCCCTGGCGGCAGCCGCCGCATGCCTCACTGGCGCTGCGATCGGATCGGTGAACGGCGCGCTGGTCGCCTACGCGCGAATCCCCTCGATCGTCGTGACGCTCGGCGTGATGACCGCGCTGCGCGAAGGGCTGCGGTGGTGGACGCAGGGCGCATGGGTGCAGGACCTGCCGGCTTCGTTTCAGTGGCTGGGGCTGACGCAGGGTGCATACCCGGCGGCGTCGACGACGTCGACGGCGCTGATGTTCGCCGCGTGCGCGTGGGCGCTCGGACAAACAGGCGCCGGCCGCGCGCTTTACGCCGTCGGCTCGAATGCGGAAGCGGCGCGGCTGGTCGGCCTCCACACGCGCGCGATCAAGCTGGGCGTGTTTGCGCTGCTGGGTGCGCTCACCGGCTGGGCCGCAGTGCTCAACGCCGTGCGCTTCAACCAGATTCCAAGCAACACCGGCATCGGGCTGGAGATGAAGGTGATCGCGGCGGTGGTCGTCGGCGGGACGGCGATCACCGGCGGGCGCGGGAGCGCCGCCGGCACGCTGGCCGGCGTCGTGCTGCTCGGCGCGATCGGGCCGGCGCTCACGTTTCTCGGCATCAACGCGTACTGGGAGCGCGCAATTCAGGGCGCGATCATCCTGGCGGCGGTGGCCATCGATGCGGTCGGCCGGGCCGGAGTTCGCCGCATCACCCGGCCTGCCACGTCGCCGGTGTAACGCATGCGCGCTGCCGGTTCTCACTCGACCGACCGGCAATGGGCGCTCGCCGCGGCGCTGGTGTGCGAAGTGGCGATCTTCGCCCTGGTCGCGCCGCAGTTCTTCTCGGTTGGCAACCTGTTCGAGCTGACACGCTTCAGCGCCGAGCTCGGCCTGCTCGCCGTGGCGCTCACACCGGTGCTCGTCACCGGCGGCATCGATCTGTCGGTGGGTTCGCTGCTCGGCCTCTCAGCCGTGATGTTCGGCGTCGCCCATCGCGATTGGCAGATGGCCGTTCCAGCCGCCGCGCTGGTGGCGCTGTCGGTCGGTTGCGCCGGCGGCGCGCTCAACGCGTTCCTCATCGCCGCGCTCGATTTGCCGCCGCTCATCGTCACGCTCGCGTCGTTCTCCATGTTTCGCGGCATCGCCGAAGGACTGACCGGCGGCGCAATCAACTACACGGCATTTCCGGATCGCTTCCTCTTCCTCGGGCAGGGCTATTTCGCCGGCAGCATCCCGGTGCAGCTGCCGATCTTCGCCGCGATTGTGATCGGTTATGGTGTCCTGCTGCATCGCTCGATCATCGGCCGTGCCTGGTACGCGATCGGGTTCGCGCCGGCCGGCGCGCGCTACGCGGGTATCCCGGTGCGGCGGCGCGTTGGCCTGGCCTACGTGTTGTCCGGGCTGACCGCCGCCACCGCGGCGATCATCTACGTCGCGCACGTCGGACAAGTCCGATCGGACGCGGGCACCGGCTATGAAATCGAGGCGATCGCCGCCGTCGTCCTCGGCGGTACCTCCGTTTTCGGCGGCCGCGGTACGATCTGGGGCACCGTGCTCGGCCTGTTTGCGATCGCGGTGCTGCAGAACGGCCTGCATCTCGCCGCGCTGCCATCGGAGCTCGCCGGCGTCCTCACCGGCGTGCTGCTGCTGGCGACGATCGCGATCGACCGCCGCGTCGGGCGCCGGAGCGCCGACGACGATCTACCGCAGGAGGTTGTTGTGAAGAACAGTCAAGTCGCGGTGTTGTGCGGCGCGATCCTCGCCGGCGCGCTGATCGTTGCCGCGACCAACGTCTGGCTGGTGCGATCGGTGTCGCCGGGCGCCAGGCAGCCGGACGCGCAGCCGGCGCCGGCCGCCCGCCGTCTGGTCATCGGCATGATGCCGAAGGCGAAGGGCGATCCGTATTTCGTCAGCTGCCGCGCCGGCGCCGAGGAGGCGGCACAAGAGCTCGGCGTCGATCTGATCTGGGACGGCCCGACCGGCCTCGACGCGGCGAAGCAGAACGGCCTGGTCGAGAACTGGATCACGCGCAACGTCGATGCGATCGCGGTGGCGGTCGAGAACCGCGCCGGCATCTCCTCGGTGCTGCGCAAGGCGCGCGGCCGCGGCATCAAGGTGCTGACCTGGGACGCCGACGCGGAAGCCGACGCGCGCGAT
>Ga0207701_10001754_pt1 | contig 22653 bp, 17 predicted proteins | sample KBSSwiSSwithPhiX_FD_184294 | JGI IMG/M metagenome (GOLD analysis project Ga0207701, IMG submission 184294) | Switchgrass rhizosphere bulk soil microbial communities from Kellogg Biological Station, Michigan, USA, with PhiX - S5 (SPAdes) (version 2) | ecosystem: Environmental > Terrestrial >... | reverse complement strand
GATGCCGCGCCGTACTCCAGCGCGCGAAGCGAGTTCCTCGATACGAGTTCCAGATGGAACGTCGACGGATTTACCGTCGGGAAGTGTGACGTGAATACCAGCCATGTAAGGAGTTATGAGATGGTAGGCACGGGCAGGATTGAACTGCCGACCTCTTCCGTGTCAAGGAAGCGCTCTCCCACTGAGCTACGTGCCTGCAGAGTCTGGCAGGAGCGGCTGAATCGGGTCCTGTGAATTACCCTCAGACGGCTCCAGTCGCCGTCCGTAATCGGCTTCATCATAAGCATGGCAAAATACTGCAAGCGATCGATTTTACTACCAATTCCTCGACAGGATGTCAACCGAGTCGGGTAATGGACGGCGCTTTAGTCTGGAGCCAAACAAGCCCTCGGTAAAGATACTGGCAACCGGACACAACGGTCACAATCGCAGTGACATCGACGAATACATCGAGCGTGGCGACCGGTAAAAGTTTGGGTTGGTCAAGGGTGACCAGGGCGATCGCCAGTGTAAGTAGCTGGAACGTGGTGCTCCACTTCCCGATGATCGTTGGCTTTACCTGAAGCCGTTCTTCCACGAGAAAGTAAATGATCCCATACCCGAGCACCAGCAAGAGATCTCGAGCAATCACGACGATGACAAGCCACATCGGGATGCCGTCCATCGAACCGAGCATCACGAAAGATGTAATGACAAGCAGCTTGTCGGCCACCGGATCGAGGTATGTGCCGAGAGGGGTTTGCTGATTCATCCAACGCGCGACAAAGCCGTCCAGGAAATCGGTGAAACCGCCGATCGCGAAAACCAGCAGCGCTTCCCAAAAAAAGCGGTACGACAAAAATTCTAAGAAAACTGGAATCGTTAAAATGCGCAGCAGCGTCAGAAAATTCGGCAGGTTCAGCATGAGCGCCCATTGCCATCAATGCTCGACGGGCGCAGCGACTCCGTTGAGCAGCTTTCGCATTTGCCCCGCCAACTTTGGTGTAACCATTGCCGTGACATGGACACCGTCCTCTTGATAGCTTTCCTGAATGATCCGTCCTCGCTCACGCAGCATTGCAATCAACCCCCCTTGCGCCTGGGGAAAAAACCCTTGGAACCGCTCTTTTCGTTCGTCCAGAATCGCCCCGATAGTCGATAACAGCCGATCGATCCCCTGCCCGGTCAAAGCGGAGATCGGACAAATCTCGCTGACTACATGCGTCTTGAGCAGCGCCAGCGGCACATCCTCGACCGAGTCGATCTTATTGGGCACAATTACGGTGGCGATATCTCCGGCGCCGATTTCCGCGAGCACCCGCTGCACGACTTCAATGTGTTCTTCGAATTGCGGACTCGTCAGATCCACCAGATGCAGCAACAGATCGGCAGTGGAGACTTCTTCCAGAGTGCTTTTGAACGCTTCGATCAACGAATGCGGAATCTTATTGATAAAACCCACGGTATCGACGAGCATCACCTTATCGCCATTGGGTAGGCGCAAAGCCCGTGTCGTCGGATCCAGTGTCGCGAATAGCTTGTCTTCCACGAAAACACCCGCGGCGGTCAACGCATTCATCAGCGTCGATTTTCCAGCATTGGTGTAGCCCACCAATGCCACGGTCGCAAACGGCACTTCGTCGCGCTCCTTTCTTTGCAAGGTGCGCGTTCGTTCGACGGTTCCGAGCCGGTGTTTCAAATGGCCGATGCGCTCGCGAATGCGACGGCGATCGATTTCCAGCTGCGTTTCGCCCGGCCCGCGGGTACCGATACCGCCCCCCAAACGTGACAAATGCGTCCATTGCCGGGTGAGTCGCGGCAAAAGATATTCGAGCTGCGCCAGCTCGACTTGCAGCTTGCCCTCATTGCTACGCGCTCGTTGGGCAAATATATCGAGGATTAGCTGGCTTCGGTCGACCACGCGAACATTAAACGCGTTCTCCAGATTGCGCTGCTGAGCGGGGGTAAGATCCTCGTCCAAAATGACCAAATCGGCATGAAGCTCCTTCACCTTCGTCTGGATCTCGTCCACCTTGCCGCGGCCGATCAGAGTTGCCGGAGTAATGCTTTTGATCTGTTGATGCTGTTTTCCAAGCACCTTTGCGCCCGCGGTTTCCGCCAAGCGTTCCAGCTCTTCGAGACTATAGGCTAGTGAAACTTGCTGCTTACGGGAGGGCAGCTCGATGCCGACCAATAGGGCGCGTTCTTTGGGAATTTGGGTAGAAATCAGCGATTTCAAGAGTTCAGAGCGTGGAAAGCGACCCGCTCACCGAAAAGCCTTTCGACAGTTTGCTCCAGTTCCGGTGACGAAGCGATGCGCACTTGTTCCGGCAGCTCGATCACAGTCTCACTGCTTGTCGACGTTAGCATATGCAGCAATACCGTAGCCTGCCCGGGGTAATCAAGCAAGGTGTCGCGTAAACGCACCAGCTCATCCGCCGATATCTCAGCTTCCCGAATATAGACGTGCACTTTTTCACTCGTGCCATTGCCGTTCGCTTTGCCGTTGCCGTTTTTCTGATTTCTTGCCGCTTCGGTCAACGAGAGAACTTCATTCGCAATGACTTGCATTCTCTCTTCGCCGACCTCGAGCCGGCCTTTTATAAAGATCGGATCGTCGGCTCCCAACAGGGCGGCGCATTTTTTGTAGACATCCGGCCAGGTAATTACCTCGATAAAGCCGGTCTTATCCTCGAGATTAAAACTCCCGTAGCGGTCGCCTTTTTTGGTATTGCGGAGTTTTAACGCCGAAACCACTCCGCCAATTTTAACTTCCCCGGATTGCGCTTTTTCCTTGATTGCCGTGATCGCGCCGCTGGCAATCTTGTTGAGCACACGCTCGAACTTATCGAGTGGATGGCCGCTGATGTAAAAGCCCAGGGATTCCTTTTCAAAAGCCAGTGCTTCCTGAACCGACCATTCGGGCACTTGTGGATAAACGTCGCCCGGCCTTTTGGCGGATTTAAGCGAGGTACCGAGCATGGCAAAAATATCTATTTGATTGCTGGTGAGATCCCTTTGATGCGCTTGGCCCACTCTCATCGCCTCGTCCAGCACGCCGTTCATGCCGGCGCGCGACATGCCCATGGCATCGAAGGCACCGCATTTGATCAGACTCTCGATGACCCGGCGGTTCACCGCTGTCATATCGACGCGGCGGCAGAAATCAAAGAGCGATTCGAATGATCCCCCGACGGAGCGGCTTTCGAGAATGACTTCCACCGCCTTTTCGCCGACATTTTTGACCGCAGCTAGACCAAAGCGAATTTTGTCCCCCACCGGGGTGAAATCCGAACGGCTTTCGTTGATATCAGGCGCCAGAACTTCAATGCCCTTATCGCGGCACTCGGCGAGATTTTTGATGATTTTGTCCGTGTCCCCCATTTCCGACGTCATCAGCGCCGCCATGAACTCGACCGGATAATGGGTTTTCAGGTAGGCGGTTTGGTAGGAAACCAGCGCATACGCCGCCGAATGGGATTTATTGAAACCATAACGAGCGAAGGTTTCCATCTGGTCAAAGATCTCTGTTGCCCTTTTTTCCTCGATCTTCTTGGCCTTGGCACCGCTGACAAACCGCTCGCGTTGGGCGGCCATTTCTTCGGGATCCTTCTTACCCATAGCGCGCCGCAAAATATCCGCATCGCCCATCGAGTAGCCCGCCAAGACTTGAACGATTTGCATGACCTGTTCTTGATAAACAATGACTCCGTAAGTGTCTTTGAGGATCGGCTCCAATAGCGGATGCAGATACTTGATTTTTTCCTTGCCGTGTTTCCGCTTGATGTATTCTTCGGCCATGCCGCTATCGAGCGGGCCGGGACGGTACAGCGCCAGGATCGCCACCAGATCCTCGAAACAATTGGGCCGGATTTTGACCGTCATCTCCCGGATACCGGTGCTTTCCAGTTGGAACACACCGGTGGTGTTGCCGTTGCATAGCGTGCGGTAGCTTTTCTTGTCATCGAGCGGCAACCGGTTGATGTCGATCTTCTCACCCCGTGCGATCTCGATCAGCTTCAGGCAATCATGAATCAGAGTGAGCGTCTTTAGGCCCAGGAAGTCGAACTTTACGAGCCCGATCTTCTCCACCGCGCTCATGTCGTATTGCGTCACGATGCCGCCTTCTTTATCGACGAATAACGGCAAATGATCCACCAGCGGCAGATTTGACAGCACCACGCCAGCAGCGTGGGTCGATGCGTGACGTACCAACCCTTCGAGCCGTAGCGCATGCTCCATGAGTGTTTTGATCCGCGGATCGCTCTTCATGAGCTCACCAAGGCGGGGCTCCATTTTCATCGCCTCGGTGAGGGGATAATCGAACCCTTGCTTGGGCGCTGGAATAAGTTTCGCAATCGTATCGGTTTCGGCAAACGACAAGCCCAGGGCCCGCCCGACATCCTTGATCGCCGCTTTGGCTTTGAGCGTTCCGAAGGTCGCGATTTGTGCGACTCGATCCGCTCCATATTTGTCTTTAACGTATTGAATGACCTGCGCCCGACCACGAATACAGAAATCCACGTCAATGTCGGGCATCGACCTCCGTTCCGGATTAAGAAACCGCTCAAACAACAAAACATGTCGGATCGGATCGAGATCGGTAATTTTAAGCGCGTAAGCCACCAAGCTGCCGGCTGATGAGCCCCGGCCGGGGCCGACGGGAATGCCATGCTGCTTCGCATAATTGATGAAGTCCGCCACCACCAGGAAATAGCCCGGAAACTGCATGCGTTTGATCACATCGAGTTCATACTCGAGTCGCTCGAGATAATCTTTCCTGAGTGTGGGATCGTCGATCCCGTGAAGCCGCTCTTCGAGGCCCTCATGGGCCAACTCGTCGAGATAATTATCCAGGCTGATCTCTTTGGGCGGCGTGAAATTCGGAAAATGATACTTGCCGAACTCGATCTCGACATTGCAGCGTTCAGCGATTTCCAGCGTGCGCGCCACCGCGCCCGGACAGTAATCGAATCCGCGCATCATTTCTTCGGCGGATTTGAGATAAAGCTCGTCGGTTTCAAGTTTGAGGCGGTTTTCCTCGGTTATGGTTTTTCCTGTCTGAACGCAGAGCAGGACATCATGCGCGTGAAAATCCTCGCGCTCGCCATAGTGACAATCATTGGTCGCCACCACGGGAAGCGAAAGTTCCTTCGCCAGCTCGACGAGCTGCGGGTTTACCTTTTCCTGTTCGGGAAGTTTGTTGTCCTGAATCTCAATATAGTAGCGATCGCCGAAAATAGCTGCATAGCTTTCCGCGGCGGTCTTGGCCTTGTCGTAAAGGCCATAGTGGAGCGCTTGGGAGACTTCACCTTGCAGACAGGCGCTGAGCGCGATCAAGCCGCCGTTGAATTCCTGGAGCAGCTCTTTGTCGATGCGCGGTTTGTAGTAAAAACCTTCCATGTAGCCGAGGGACACGAGCTTGCAAAGATTCCGATAACCCTCGCGGTTCATGGCCAGCAAAATGAGATGGTTGTTGTATTCTTTAGGACCTTTGTCGACGCCTTTTTTTTCGAACCGGCTGGTCGGCGCCACGTAAATTTCGCAACCGATGATCGGCTTGATGCCGTGGCTCACCGCCTCGCGGTAAAACTCCACCGCGCCGAACATGTTTCCATGATCGGTCATTGCGACGGCCGGCTGCTTTAACGCTTTGATCCGTTCAAAGAGCTTGTCGACTTTGTTCGCGCCATCCAGCAAGCTGTATTCGGTATGACAGTGAAGATGAACGAAGCGAGAATGTTCCATGAGAGTTGCTACTGAATTACCACAAAGGTGGTGCCTCGACAATTATTTATCGGTAAATTTTCCGCCTGAGTTATCCACAGCTCGCGGCCAAGCGCCTGCGGTAATGAAATCATGCAAGATCGCGGCGAGAATATTGGCAAAATTGTAATGACAGCACTGATCGGGCTTGATGCTCGCGAGCCTTTGCCCTTCGTGAAGCGTCAATTCGTCAATCGTCTTATCGATTCGCGCTTGGTAAATGTATTTTCGGTTCGGGTAAACATCTCCTTCCAGGCATTCATACGAGCGGAAAAATTGCCATTGCCTGAGCTCGATTCCTAACTCCTCTTTCACTTCGCGCAACAGCGCCTGCTCCGGCGTCTCGCCGGGCTCTAAGTGGCCGCCGAAGAAGTCCCAGTGGTTCGGAAAAGGAATATCTGCGTTATCGTCGCGCAGATAAATCACCAAGCGATCGTCACGATCGAACAAAAGGACCTGCGCGATCTGGATCATAACCCTAGAAACTCTCGCCTGCGCCTCTTTGTCGAAAGAGGCGTTGAATCGGAAAGAGAAACATCCGCCTTTGAAAAAGGAAAACCAGGAGGATTTGCGTTCAGCTTCTGTGTAGAACCAGAAACCATCGATTGAGACTCTCAGGAAGCTGAGAAAAACAACTTGCGATTTGTCGCGTCGGCGTGTTTTACGCCCACTTCCGTTCGCCCAACAACCAACGGCGCTTTATGCGCGAACCGTAGGACAAGCCGAATTGTCCCATGGCGATTTCAGTGATGAGCGCTACCGCTTCGCGAGGCGAATCAGTGATGATGAAGCGGTCCATGTCAGCCTGATCGATCGTTTTCTCTTCCACCAGATGTTGCGACAGGAAGTCGACCAATGGGCGCCAAAATTCACTGACCATTAAGACTAGCGGAAATCTGCTGATCTTCGCGGTCTGAATTAGCGTTGCAGTTTCGAAAATCTCGTCCAAAGTGCCAAATCCACCAGGTAAGGCTATGAAAGCGTAGGAGTATTTGACCAGCATCACTTTGCGAACGAAAAAATGATGAAAGGTGATCCATTGATCGAGATAAGGATTCGGTTTTTGCTCTTCCGGTAGCTCGATATTGCAGCCGATGGATCGACCGCCGACATCTTTCGCGCCGCGATTGGCCGCTTCCATGATACCGGGTCCGCCGCCGGTCATCACCGTAAAACCCGCTTTGGCGAGTTCCACTCCGCATTCACGCGCGACCAGATAATAGGGATGCCGTTCGGTGAACCGCGCCGAGCCGAACACCGTCACGCAGGGTCCGACGAAATGAAGCGCGCGAAACCCACGCATAAATTCGCAGAAAATTTTGACAGCACGGACAAGCTCGATGCTGCGCTTTTGTGGTCCTTCGAGAAAGCGCATGACTTCAGGCGCGCCTGGTGTCGAGCCCCACGCCTCGGACGTGATGACTTCGTTCTCTTTTCGGCTCATGGAAATTCGTTACCCACCGCTGAGTTGGGCCTATGTGCCTCACTCGATCATCGGCACACGAAGGCTACTCCCACTCAATTGTAGCCGGCGGTTTGGAGGAAATATCGTAAACGACGCGATTAACGCCCCGCACCTCGTTCAGGATGCGGTTCGAAATTTTGCCGAGGAGTTCGTAGGGCAACGGCACCCAGTCGGCGGTCATGCCGTCCTGGCTATCCACAGCGCGAAGGGCGATCACGTTTTCGTAACTGCGCTCGTCACCGACCACGCCGACGGTTTTAATCGGTAGCAGCACCGCAAAGGACTGCCAGAGCTTGTCATAAAATCCCGCCGCCCGGATCTCATCGAGAACAATTACATCCGCGTCGCGCAGAATTGCTAACCGCTCATCGCTGACCTCGCCCAAAACGCGGATTGCGAGTCCGGGCCCAGGAAAAGGCTGACGTTGAATCATTTCCACCGGTAAACCAAGCTGTTTACCAATAATTCTAACTTCATCCTTGAAGAGCTCTCGGAGTGGCTCGATGAGTTTAAATTTCATGTTGGTCGGCAGGCCACCGACATTGTGATGCGACTTGATCGTCGCAGAGGGGCCAAGCACAGAAATCGATTCGATCACGTCAGGATAAAGCGTCCCTTGAGCTAAAAATTCCATCTCACCAAGGTCACGCGCTTCTTGCTCGAAGACTTCGATAAATTGATTTCCGATGCGCTTTCGTTTGATCTCTGGATCTTCGACGCCTCGAAGTACGCCAAGAAACTGCCTGCTAGCGTCGACATAACGAAAGCTCCGACCGAACCGTTCGATAAACAAACTGCAAACCCGTTCGGCTTCGTTTTTCCGCAGCAGCCCATTATTGACAAAAACGCAGATCAGTCGCTCGCCAATCGCGCGGTAAACCAGGGTGGCCGCGACAGCGGAATCGACCCCGCCGCTAAGCGCACACAAAACGCGCCCATCGCCGACTTGGTTCCGAATTTTGCTAACGGAGGTCTCGATGAAATGCTCCATCGTCCAGTCGGGGCGGCACCCGCAAACCCGGAAAACAAAATTGTCCAGGATTTGACGCCCGCGCGATGTATGGATGACTTCCGGATGAAACTGCACGCCGAAGTAGCGCCGGGTCGGGTTGGCGAAAGCCGCAATCGGTGAGTTGCCGCTGTGCGCGAGCACACTCCAGCCTTTTGGCGCCGCGGTCATTTTGTCGCCATGGCTCATCCACACTCGGGTCATTTCGTTTGCGGCGAATCCGTAAAAAAGATCGGTGTTGTCGTCGATAGTGAGATCAGCGGGCCCGTATTCGCGCCGTTCGGCGCGGCCGGCCTCTCCGCCGAAAGCTAAATTGACGATACCCATGCCATAACAGATGCCGAGAACGGGCATGGTCATCTTGAAAAGATCTTCGCTGATCTTTGGCGCGTTTTCCTGATAAACGCTCGCCGGCCCGCCCGAGAGAATAATTCCCTTCGGCTCGAGTTGCCGAATTGTTTCCAGCGCAATGTTGAAGGGATGGATCTCGCAATAGACATTCGACTCACGAACCCGCCGGGCGATGAGTTGGGTGTATTGGGAACCGAAGTCCAGAACGAGAATCATTCGACTCTATAGTTGGGAGCTTCCTTGGTGATGAACACGTCGTGAACGTGACCTTCCCGTAACGCGGCAGCGGTCACTTGCATGAATCTGGCTTTGCTATGAAGCGCCGCCATATCAGGGCAACCGAGATAGCCCATGCCGGCACGCAACCCACCCACCAACTGATGAATATTGAACGAGAGTGATCCTTTGTAAGGTACTTGACCTTCGATTCCCTCGGGCACGAGCTTATTGGCGTCTTTCACGTCCGCTTGACCATACCGATCGCGGCTTCCTTGCCCCATCGCTCCGAGCGATCCCATACCACGATACGATTTGTAACTTCTTCCCTGATAGAGAATCATCTCGCCCGGGCTTTCCTCCGTGCCTGCGAAGAGACTGCCGATCATGACGCTGTCCGCCCCGGCTGCGAGTCCTTTGGTAATGTCCCCCGAGTATTTAATTCCGCCATCGGCAATGATCGGTATGTTGTGGCGCGCCGCCGCCTTCGCGCAACCACCGATCGCGGTAATCTGCGGCACACCGACTCCCGAAACAACCCGGGTCGTACAGATGGAGCCCGGCCCGACGCCGACTTTTATGGCATTAACGCCCGCATGGATGAGAGCCGTTGTTCCTTCCGCCGTGGCAACGTTGCCGCCCGCGAGGTTGAGATCGGGATAGCGGCGGCGGATCTGCCCAATCACATCGAGCACATTTCTCGAATGCCCGTGCGCCGTATCAACAGCGATCAGATCGACGCCAGCGCGCACCAGCGTTTCGACACGCTCTTCCCAATCCGGGCCAACTCCGACGGCCGCCCCGACTCGCAGCCGCCCGCGATCATCCTTGGACGCGTTAGGGTATTGAATCTTCTTTTCGATGTCCTTGACGGTAATCAAGCCTTTGAGCTCGAGGCGATCGTCCACGACCAAGAGCTTTTCAATGCGATGTTGATGCAGGAGCTCTTTTGCCGTATCGAGATCAACGCCGGGCTTGACCGTTACCAGATTGTCTTTGGTCATGACTTCGGAAACCGGACGATCATGACGTTTCTCGAAGCGCAAATCGCGATTGGTGAGAATTCCAACGAGTTTGCCATTCTTTGTTACTGGCAATCCGGAAATGCCGTACTGGTTCATAATCGCCTGAGCTTCGGAAATTTTTTGATCGGGCGCCACGGTAATCGGATCGGTGATCATTCCACTTTCGTATTTTTTTACCTTCTCCACCTCCGCTGCCTGGGCCCAGACCGATAAATTGCGGTGAATGATGCCGATCCCGCCCTCTTGTGCCATGGCAATTGCCGTCTTCGACTCGGTTACAGTATCCATTGCGGCACTGACGAGCGGGATTTTTAACGTGATGCGGTCGGTCAAACGGGTCGAAACATCGATATCGCGCGGCAATACCGCGGACTCCGCCGGGATCAACAAAACGTCATCGAACGTCAAACCAACGGGCAAGACTTCTTGTTCAAGCATGATTCACCCTCCGGGGTGAGGTAAAAAAAAACCCAGACCTTAGCCTGGGCTTTTTGGCGCTCATCTGTTCTTCGAGCAACATGAAATCTTATACCAGGAAAAGTTTCTTCCGGCAACATTTCGTATTGAGGCGCACGGGGCATTGTGATAGCAACTGCCCATGCCGCTCTACGAATACGAATGTCGGAAAGGACATCGCTTCGAGACCATTCAGAAAAATTCCGAGAAGCCGCCGCGCCGTTGCCGCCTCTGCAAAGCCCTTGTGAAACGCGCCATCTCGCAACCGACGCTGCTCCATAATCGCGGCGTGCATGTCTTCGACCGCCTCACTAAAGATGACGCTATCCGCGACCGTCCCTCTTCCCTAAAATCGCTCAGAAAAGACAAATTCTAACGATGCGTTATTGCTGGCCGATCATTCCATCGCGAGTTTAACGCGAACAACATTGTTATACGAGTTACGTACCGCAGTCAGTACTTTTCCTGCTGATGCAGTAATCAGCCGACAATTATCGCTCGGCAATGAGAGTTGATCGTGATAAATCTCGGGAAATCGTGGCATATCACTTGCACATTCTCCGGTACCGGGAGTGTACTTTCCGGATCTTTGAAACAGGAGGATCGCAATATGCCAAAACCCTCGGATATGGAGCGCGTCAGAGCCAATACTCCAGCTGAAATTAACTGGCGCATTGATCGGCAAATCGAAGATAGCGTACGGCGCTATGCCAGTGAGCCAAAGGACGTCATCTTACGCCGCATTTGGGAATTGGAACGCGAGTGGGATATTGAACGTGTCTTGCAGCTGATGGCATCGTCTTTTTCACTCACCGGTATCTTCTTGAGCGGAGTGCGAGATAAGCGCTGGATCGTTTTGCCGGCCGTGGTGCTTTCGTTTTTATTTCTTCATGCGGTGCAGGGTTGGTGCCCTCCAGTGCCTGTGCTCCGTCGACTGGGAGTGCGAACGCGGGAAGAAATCGACCGCGAGCGCCATGCCTTGAAGGTTTTGGTTGGCGACTTTCCGAGCATTGCCAACTTGCAGCCCGGCACAGCGGCACACTGACAATCTCTTGAGGCGCCGAACTGACGCACACCATCAAGCCTCCGTGAGCAACTCCACTCTGCCTTCGCGCCGCTCGACCTGCACCGTCGCGTATTGAGCCCGCCGGGTGATCAATACGTCGACGGAGGCTGCTCCGACGCGCAGATTTTGGATGCGCACTTCATCGAGGAAGCTCGGTAGCAGGGGTCGCACAAACGAAAGCCGCGAGCGCGCGGCATCGATACTCATGCCGAGGATGGATTGCAGCAGCAGAAATACGGAGGCGGCAGACCAGGCTTGGGGCGAACAGGCGGTCGGATACGGAACGGGGCCCGCGCCTTTACGTCGATAAAACCCGCAAAATAGCTCGGGCAGACGATACTCGACGAAAAGAGTCGCATCGAACAAGCCGCCGAGAATTCGACCTGCCTCCTCTTTGAAGCCGTAGCGAGCCAATCCGGCAGCGATCATGGCATTATCGTGCGGCCAAATCGATCCGTTGTGATAGGACATGGGATTGAAGCGCGCCTCCGAGAACGCCAGCGTTCGCACTCCCCAACCTGAATAAGAGTTATCTTGCATGATAATGCGCGCGATCCATTTCGCGCTCTCAGCATCCGCGATGCCCGTCGCCAAACACTGCCCGGCGTTCGATGACACGACGCGGCATTGCTGTTTGTCACCGTCTAGGGCCAATGCATAGGTCAAAAGGTCCTCGCACCAAAACTCGGCATGAAATTTTTCCTTGAGAGCTTCCGCGCGTGCCGTCAGCGTTCTGGCTTTTTTACGCCGCGCCAACGCCGTTGCGATCGCGGCGCCGGCAAGGCGTGCCGCATAGACGTAACCCTGCACCTCGCAAAGTGCGATCGGTCCGTGCGCCAAGCCGCCATCACTGTGTGAGACCGAGTCCCAGGAATCTTTCCAGCCTTGATGAATCAGCCCTCTGGAAGACGATCGCGCATACTCGATGAAACCGTCGCCGTCCCGGTCGCCGTAATGATCGATCCAGCGAAGCGCGAGATTGATCTGCGGCCAGATCGATTTGATGAAGTCGAGATCCTGTGTCGCCTCGAAATACGCACCTGCAAGCATGACGAAAAGCGGCGTCGCATCGACACTGCCATAATAGCGATCGAACGGTATCTCCCGCAGTGCGGCCATTTCGCCTTTCCGGGTCTCATGGAGAATTTTTCCCGGCTCCGCGTCCCGCTCTGGATCTTCCCGTCTCGCCTGAGTCGCAGCCAAATACGAAAGCACTCCCCGTGCAACATCTGGATTGACCCACAAATATTCGAGCGCCGTGATGATTCCGTCGCGACCGAACGGAGTGCTGAACCATGGCACTCCCGCGTAGGGATAAAGGCCATAGGGCGTCGAGGTGAACATCATGTGCAGATCGGCGGTCGACTGCGCCAGCCAGTCATTAAATTGCTCGTTCGAGGTGGAGATTTGCGCATCGTGACTCTGCTGTGCGCTCAAATCACGCTCCGATTCCGCGTGAGAACGGTCGTAGTTCGAGCCGATGAAAACCGCAGTTGTCCCCTCGATCTCACAGGAGTAAGTCAGGGCGAACTCTTTCTCTTGTTTGGGTCCTAAAGTTTGCACGAAACCAGCACCGGCTACGGTCAAACTGTCCGGCACCGGATCGCATCGAACGATGGTCCGCCGCGTGACACCGTCAAGTCCCCGGTAAGCGAAGGCAATCTGTTCGCCGCCGTTCTGTTCTTCGCGAAAGCTTCCCCGCGCTTGCCTGGCCATGCCGCGAACTTCAAAGATATCGGCGAAGTCGGCGCCAAACTGAATTGAAAACCGCACTTCGACGGGAGACAAACCGTAATTGATAAACCTGAACGTCTCGAAGCAGGTCGATTGCCGCAGCAGCTTGCTTCGCGTGATATGCAGACTTCCGCGCGGCAACAGCAGGTGGCCCGAGCGATAAATATCGGGATTCGTCAAATTCACGACGAAGCTAAGATTGTCTTCCTGAACGGTGGAATTGAGCAGGAATGGTCGGGCATTCCCCAGCTTGAAAAGCAAATGCGAGAGGAACCTCGTGCCTTCGTGGTAAACACCCTCTTGTCCAGTCCGGTTTTCCGCCTGAATATCGCCGTGTTGATCAAAAACCGCGAAGGTATCGCCGTCTTTGAGCACTCGGGTCGCATGGTCTGCGGAAGACTCCGTGGCGACAATATAAAAACTATCCTCGATTGGCGCGGTGGCTTCCATAACGTGTTATGTCGTCTGCCTCCTCACTATTCAGTCAATTTTAGTATTTTCTCCCGTATCATCAACCAAAAACTGATCGACGGCTCAAAAAACACGATCGTGAATATCGGTCGAAATTGACGCCGGTTCTCACATTCCGTGCGCGAACCGTTTTGGCCATATGGTATTTCAGCGTACTCGCGCTAGGCTTTTTGCTATGAAGATTCCCATCGAATTGAGCACGGGCTCACGTGACTTGCTGGTCCGACATTTTAAGGAAGGAACGGAACTGCACGAATTTCTCGAGCATGCCGCCGGCAAGGATCTAGCGCGCGTTGAAATCTATTCATTTGAATGCGAACCGCCCCAGGCGGAAAAGCTATTGCAAATGGCGCGCGAGCGTTGTTCCCCGGCGGTAAAGGACATCGAGCATGCCATCTTCGCCGCGACAGCCGGTTAGTAACATCTTCACCGTCATGTTCCAGCCAGAAAATCATGCGTGCTAGTGTGCTCCCGCTCCTATCGGGTTGGTTCGTTGGCCCATCTATCGTGCTGCAAAGCGTCCAATCGCAGGCACACAACAGAGGCCGCGTTAATCTGTCGCATTTCTGATGCAAACCTCTCCTGATTTCTAACCGAAGCCATGATCTCCTGAATCGCGTGCACGATCGACTGGTGCGGCTCCCAAACCCACTGACGACCGAGGTTTCTTAGCGGCTGTCCCAGTGCTGTTTGGCATCAGATCTCAGCCCGAAATGATCGAAAGTTAGCCCGTCATATACTCACGCCAATTGATTCGTCCGCGCGGATGATCTTGATAGAATCGCTCGCTGTTGCTGACCGATGCACATCCGGACAGAGTGATCAGGAAGCTGATCAACAGAGCTTTTTTGTCTGGAATGTAGTTTGAGCGGCCAACTATCTTAATGATTGTCATTGATTCGCCTCTTTTCCAGCAGCGAGCTTGCGTCTTAAGACAACAAATATCGGCGAAAAATTAAGCTGGGGCAAATTGAGCTCGATAAGCCGCAAGATGAAGAGCAGTCAACCAACCTTGAGTTGGTAGTCAATCTCAAAGCAGCAAAACAGATCGGGTTGACGATTGCGCCAAACGGGCTGGCGAGAGGTGAAAGGATCATCCGGTGAAAATGAGCAGTTCCGAAGCACTAGTAACAGGTGGCGAGAAGAGTGTCGTAATCGGCGTGAACGGTTTATTTTTTGGCTAGTGCTTTTCTGCTCACTCGCAGCGGCCAGGAAGCTTTTGGCGAATGGGGTTATTGTCCGCGAGCTTTAGAAGAGCCAAACTACTCCACGGGTTTGCGGCTAAACTAAAACTCACGTTTCAATTCTCTGAGCAGCAGTATATGCGAGAGGGAGAGCCTCTGCATTTTTTACGTCAACCAGCAGTAGATGCCCTCTGTTCGGAACCTGTCTATCCGTGCTCTCGCTTCTCAATAGAACGACCGTTGAGCCTGCATTCTGTTCAATACTCTCCCACTCGTTTTGCCAAATGAGTATATAGCAAGGCGATTGGGCGTGTGCGTCTAAACGATGGATATGCCGTCCAGCGTAGAACATTACTGAATAGTCTTCGGAATTGTAAAAGAACAAAGGCGCATCCTTTACAATGTCGACCACCTTCAGCATGAAGGGTTTGAAGCTGTACTCTCTAGCCAAATCCATCGAAAGAGTCCGAACGCTCGTCAGAGACACGACCATTAACGCTCCCGCACAACAAATAAATCTACCCCACGCCTGTTTTCGCACGGCCAAAATGGAAAGAATACCCCCTATTCCACATATTCCGGCCCAAATCAGCACGATCGTTTGATGCTGCATCAAGAGACCCGCAACGTGAGCGAGATCAGCTTTATCTTTTGGACGCAAGCCTGAAGCTAGATAGCTCAAAGGGGTCTGGCTGGTGTATTGAAAAATCAACAACGCTGACAGGACGACAAATGATCCGGCATTGAAGTAGCCAGCCAGCCGCGTGAGAAAACCAGCATGAGCTGATTCGCTCGTGAGTCTGTACCACCATGCTCCGAACAGAAGCGCGATACTAGGATAGGCCGAAAGAATGTAGACTGCTCGTTTCTGGGAAAACAAAGAGAAAAAAATTATAACTGTCAGAGCCCAAACGGCAAAATAGAGGAGTTCTTGTTCTGCCAATTTCTTTCGCTCTCCATAAAGAAAAATCGCCATGGATGGAAAGAACAAGCTCCAGGGCGCCGTCCCGAGAAAGAGATACGGCACGTACGACCAAAACGGATGCGGATGGCCGGCGTCCGCGCCGATGACAGTGCCAAAGTTCTCCTTGATGACCATAAACAAAAATTCTCTGCCGCCCTGCCAAAGCGCTAACAAATACCAAGAACCGGCTACCGCGGCGCAGGTAGAAATCACGGTGATTGGTTTAAGTTGGTTAATAAAAGTCAAATTTCTCTTCCAGCAAAGAAACGTCAGGAATGTGAAACTGGGAAGCACGAATCCGAGTGGCCCCTTGGCTAAGGTTGCCAAACCTAAAAGAACTCCCAGGAGAATAGCTTTAATTCGACTGCCGCCGGTCTTGTACTGATATAAGAAAAACACAAATGAGCACAGCAGAACAAACGTCAATGCCATGTCTACCCTTGCTTCCCTCGCGGCCCGCCACTCGAAGCTTGTGGAGAGAACCAAAGCCGCCACCAAACCAGCCCCTCTGCCCCACAGCACCGCTCCGACGGCATAAGTAACAAGCACCCCAAGTGTGCCCAGTAAAGCTGACGGCAGCCGAGCGGAAAGCTCATCGACTCGGCCCACGACTGACGACAACATTGCGCCGAGCCAATGGTAAAACGGCGGCTTGGCAGGAATCTCTTCTCCATTCCGAAGAGGTAATATCCAATTACCTGAGTTGTGGATTTCCCAAATGACCAGGGCCTCGCGAGCTTCCTGTTTATCATAGAATTCCGTCTCTCCGATGCCGCGGAAAAACAATAGAAAACAAATCGCCAACATCAGACAGACGGGAAGAAGGTGGTATGTGAGGCTATTTACTTTGAAACGTTGAGTCTGCATTCGCCCCTGTCGCGTTACGGCTAGTTAAGATCTGACTCTCTTTATCGCGAAGCCGTTTTTGAATCCACTCAGATACGTTGCATCACCTGTGACCACTCGGTGAAGAGAGTTATGAGTTGTAACGTCGTAACTCACTGCATCTCCGACATTCTCGCCCATTTGCGCGGCGCAAAACCTCAGGCCTCGGGGCATAAATTTCGGTTAACTATCGCGCCCGCCCAAAACCAGAATTTTATCTACACCAGGTGCGGAATAGCTCTTAACGACCGCGTCGATGTCTAGGCACGTGTTTTTGTTGACAATCATTCTCGATTCATAGTAGGAGAAGTAACCGGTCGGACTTCCATGCACGAGCTTCATTCTTCTTAGATCTTCACTCCTGTCCAGACCTTTCGAGCAATCAATTTTCCTAGAGGTGTTATGGAACCACCCAGACTGTCTTCTTCTTTGCGCGTCTTCGTCATTTTGGCTTTAACTGTTGTCGGCCCTCCAAGCTACCTTGAAGCTCAATCCTTCAAGCCGGATACCGTTCGATTCCTTGAGCAATCAACCTTCGGTCCAACCTACGATCTGATCGCACATACTGAGCAGGTCGGCTTCGACGCTTTCCTTGCGGAACAAGCTGCTGCGCCGATGCGCGACTATCCAGATCTGCCGTTTTGGCCACAGACGCGGCCCACAACCTGTACCAACGTCGCACCGTCCACATGCCAACGAGACAACTATTCGCTGTACTTGCTGCAGAAGCATTTTTTTTCCAACGCGCTTTACGGTCAAGATCAACTGCGCCAGCGGGTCGCCTTCGCCCTAAGCCAAATCATAGTCACTTCTGCGGTGGATGTTCCCCTGCCGAGCTGGATGAGAGGCTATCAGCAATTACTCTATACGCACGCATTCGGCAATTTCCGTCAGTTGCTTTATGACGTCACGCGCAATCCGGCGATGGGTCGTTTTCTCAATATGGTAAACAATCGCTGTCAGACTCCGACTCCAGCCAACGCTAATGTCTGCAGGAATGGGCTAAAATCTCAGCCCAATGAAAACTACGCGCGGGAAGTTCTCCAGCTCTTCTCCATTGGAACGTTCCTACTGAATCAAGACGGAACTCGGCAACTCGATAGCGATGGCAATCCTATTCCGACCTATGACCAGAACACAGTGGAGCAATTCGCTAAAGTCTTTACCGGTTGGGTGCTCGCGCCGGCGCTGCCAGCTCCGCCGGAGATTGGTGGAACCGTGCCCAATTACCGCGACCCAATGGTCGTCCACAAAGACAGCCAAGGCCGAGAGGACTATCACGACCGGGGCGCCAAAACGTTATTGAACGGATTGCAGCTCTCCGTCGGACAGCCTACGGATCAGGACCTCAATGCGGCCATTGACAACATCGCTTATCATCCCAATGTTGCTCCTTTCATCAGTAAACAGTTGATTCAACATCTGGTCACCAGCAATCCCAGCCCGGGGTATGTAGCGAGGATCGCTGCTGTCTTTACGGCAAATCAAACCTCATCGATGCAACTATTCGAGGTCGTGCGCGCAATTCTTTTGGACGATGAAGCGCGCGGTGACGCAAAAGATCCGGCAACGTTTCCCAACTACGGCAAGCTGCGTGAACCGGTGCAATTCATCTCCAATACCCTGCGCGCCTTCAATGCAACGAGTGACGGTGTGCTGGACTCACTCAATGTGGGCGGTTCAGCGATCGGTTCTGCCGACATGGGTCAGGATGTATTCAATGCGCCGTCGGTATTCAGCTTTTATCCCCCCACCGCCAGAGTACCAGGTGAAAGCGTCCTCGGCCCGCAGTTCGTTTTGTTCTCTTCTTTAACTTCGATCCGGCGCGCGAATTTCGTCAACCGCGTCATCTTTTCAACCATCCCGGCCGCGCAGCCGAATCGACCCAACGGAACATTTATTGACCTCTCCGCCTGGGACTCGTTAGCCGCTAACCCAGACGATTTGATCGATAAGCTTGATGAACTGTTAATGCATTTCACGATGTCCGACAGCATGTGGCAGACCATCAGAGATGCCGTTGCTACAATTCCGGCCACAAACCGGCGCCAACGCGTGCGCACGGCCATCTATCTGATTCTGACTTCATCGCAATACCAAGTGGAGCGGTAGGTAGGAGATTCCATGGCAATCACACGAAGGCAATTTATATGGCGTTCGCTAGGCGCATTGGGTGCGGCAACTCTGGGTTTCGAGCGTTTCGGTCTGGTTCAAGCGCTCGCACAAAGCCGCGATTACAAGGCGCTGGTCTGTATCTTTCTTTTCGGCGGCAACGATGCTGGCAATATGATTATTCCCTATGACGACTATGCGGACTATGCCGCGGTCCGCCAAAGCGCAGGCCTCGCGATCCCGCAGTCAAATCTGCTTCCTATCGACGTTCCTCGGCTCGGCAGCCGATTCGCGCTTCATCCAAGCTTGACAGGATTGCAACAACTATGGCTGCAGGGAAAACTGGCGACAGTTTGTAATGTAGGGCCGTTGATTGAACCAACGAGTCGAGATACCTATATCAATGGTACCGCCCATCTCCCATTGAATCTCTTTTCGCATTCAGACCAACAAAATCAGTGGCAGACGTCTGTGGCAAACGGGACCGGTTCCTCGGGATGGGGAGGTCGGACGGCCGATCGAATGGCGAATCAGAACTCTAGTGCTTTGCCGGTTATCCTTTCGGTGGCGGGAACACCGATTTTCGTTTCCGGACAAAGCGAGCTTCCGCTTGCCCTTGCTCCAGCGCCCACGGTACCCAATGCCACGCTAAAACTCGATGGGTTTCCTAATCCGCCGGACAATGATGCACGATATATCGCGCTGCAAAATTTGCTCGAGGAAGACCATAACGTTACGCTCGTGCGCGGTGCGAGCCGTGTAACCATGAATGGATTCGATGCTGCCGACACTCTGAGGCAGGTGCCGGATCCGGCGGTACCGCCGTTTCCTTTAAATCCGCGAACCAGTCTCGGCAACCAATTGGAACAGGTCGCCAAGCTCATCAGCTTGAGAGAATCGCTTGGGATGAACCGCCAACTTTTTTTCTGCTCGCTTGGCGGCTTCGACACGCATTTTAATCAGGTGAATAACGGGAGCCCAACGACCGGAACACAGGCAAATCTGTTGACGCAAATCGACGGCGCAATGAAAGCGTTTTATGATGCCACGGTCGCCCTCGGTGTCGCGTCTCAGGTCGTTACCTTTACCCTCTCTGATTTTTCGCGAACCTTCGTACCGAATGGAAATCTCGGAACCGATCATGCCTGGGGCTCACATCATTTCGTTATGGGAGGATCGGTAATCGGCGGCGACTTCTATGGTGTAGCCGGTTCCAACGGCACAGTTTTTCCGACGCTGGCTCCCAATGGACCGGATGACACGGATCAGGGAAGCAGCGCGCGCGGTCGATGGATCCCTACCACATCAGTGGATCAATATGGCGCGACACTCGCTTCTTGGTTCGGCGTGTCAAGCAGCGATCTGCCCGCGGTATTTCCAAACATTGGAACATTTAATCAATCCACGTTGAGCTTCCTATAAGACTCACGGATCGAGCTCCTACCGAAGGTAATGAGATAATATTAACCGGATTCGCACATCAGCTAAGCGGAAGCGCAACACCCCATATCGGGCGGCTTAATGGTAAAACGCGATTTTTCGACTAGCGTGCTACCGGTTTGGTCCTGTGCAGTTGTAAAATCCTGCTAACCAGGAATCAGCCCGACCCGGGGCGATCTCGAATCTAGACGGCTTCGCGATGGTTTCGCCGTACAACACAATGATCATTATCCGAAAACGGATAGTCCACGATCGCCGATACAGCCAAACGACAAGAGCGCTTTGGCCTGCGAAAAGCTGTTCGGCATGTCGTGTATAAAGTTTGTTAAAAGCGCACCGAGTGTTTGCCTCTGTACTGGTAATGCCGTGATCCTAATGCCTGAGCATTAACGGCAATCCAAAACATCCGAAATGGCATACCGGAAAGGTCCATTAACCATTACGCAGATCGTAATTAACGCTCGCACCTTCTTCGCCCAGTCCACCACAAATGTTTTTCCTGACCGACAAGCATTTTCTTAATCTCAACGCCTACGCCAAACCCTGCCTTGTCGATCCATGGTACATTCCTTGCTGGCTGGATGGAGCATATGGACATTGTCTCGACAATCCGCAAACAGCTATCCGGTACGCCTTTAACCGTGCCGGAACCAGATTATTCCGGCTTTACTCTTATAGAGTTGTTTACAGCACGCTATTCGATCGACAAATTGCCGCGAGAAAGCTCGCTTGAATACGAAATTCAAAAACGTTGCGAACACATTCGACAACAAATGAACGGTAAAGCACGCGCTGCTGATGCGGCAGCTTTCAAACCGTATGGATTACGGGCTGGGGTGATACTCTTCTGTTTAACGGTCGGGCCTTTTTTAATGTTTACATTTCTTAGCGGAATAAGTCTTATCAAAGGCGTTGATGACACGATCACCTTATCAGGGGTATGGGCTCTTCTTACGCTTCCCGCGCTAGTAATGATCTCGATGATCGGCGGCAGAATAGACGCGGAGCGTATCATCAAATGCTTCAATCTATCCGGGCACAAAGCCGGTGAGAATAAGAACTACTTTTATGAAGTGATGAATGCGCTATAGCCGTATGGCGAGCGATTCAGCCAGCACGTGGGTTCTGATCGATGGCGTAGCTCGGTCTTTTCGAATGGGCGTAGACTTCAATTTAACAGGACCTTCCAAACAGCAGGCAGCAGTCCTTTTCCCATCTCGCCAGTGACAACAATTTTCCGTCAGGCAATGGCTTAGACTCTGTAAACGAGCCAGGAACTCGCACCCTACTCGAAATGGAACATTATGCGGCTCACGGATAATTATTCCGACGTAATGTGTCGAAACGGAACGCGCTCCGGCACTATATCAAGCCACCGGCGTGCTATCGAACAACTGAGCAGCGTCGGAATTTTGAGGGCGGAATGAGAAAAATATCATCATCTTTCTGGAGTGGGAATTTCCGGCCCGTTTTATGCGCAGAAAGCGCTGTGACCCTTAATTGCTGCGAGTTGAGGCGGGAGCAAACGGCCACGAAACACATCCGCTACGCTTCGCTTCTCATCAGGTCCACCGTCGAGATCGATCCTCAGCAGAACAAGGTGAACTTTTCCGCAATCCTGACAATGAACTGAAATGTCATAGGTGGCGATCGAAACCTCCCGATACTTCAAGGCCGACGGAACTGTTACTGCTCAAATTTGACGATAAAATGCAACCATCGCTGGTTCAAACAACGGGGTATCACCTAACTGTGCACTACTGGATGTGGCGATTCCTCATCCGCAGCCTTCAACACTACACAGATTCTTGGCTCTCGCGCTATCACGAACAATCGCTCGAACTGAGGCTGCTAGAACCGCTCAGTTTTGGTCAGCGGTGGCGTAGCCGTGCTTGTATTTTCCAGGAGTTCGGCTGGACCTCAAGCATGTTAAGAGACGTTCTGGTCGTTCTATTATGGCCGGCATGGTGTTCGCACTTATCATCTCCGATGCAAATGCGCGATGCCATGCAACTTCAGAAAAAATGGAGAAAACGCGGCAATCTCCCATGCCGACACCCTCACGTTCAACATGAATACTATTACGATACTCCGACCGGTGCGATGGTTTGCACGACCTGCGGATCCACGGTCACCTTCAAGGATGTAGAAAAGAGCAGGCGCATCGAGGCAGTGTCTCGTTAGGCACTGCCCAACGAAAGTTAATCTGTTTTCATCTATCGCGGCTTTGACCTCATTCCCCGCTACTAATTCCATCAGGCAATATTGCCGCGACTTTCTGAGTTAGCCCTGGTTTGACGGACACCGAGAAAGGGGTCAACACCCCAGAGGAGGTGTTCGATGACAAAGCGCAAGAGCTTCACGGCGGAGTTCAAACGCGAAGCGGTTCGGTTGCTGGAGAGTTCAAAGAAGCGGCCGAGTGATCTAGCCCGGGAACTTGTAGCACATCGAGGGTGCTGTAGATCTTTTTACGAAACGCCACTCGATAAAATTCATTGAGCAGGGTCTTATGAAACCGCTCACAGATGCC
>Ga0207701_10001753_pt1 | contig 22654 bp, 20 predicted proteins | sample KBSSwiSSwithPhiX_FD_184294 | JGI IMG/M metagenome (GOLD analysis project Ga0207701, IMG submission 184294) | Switchgrass rhizosphere bulk soil microbial communities from Kellogg Biological Station, Michigan, USA, with PhiX - S5 (SPAdes) (version 2) | ecosystem: Environmental > Terrestrial >... | reverse complement strand
ACCGACCGATGTTCGAAGAGATTATCCTTCCGAGGCGAACGCCCACCCGGCTGAACGCGATGGGATCGTTCAAGCTGGCCCGCCGCGCCGGCGACATTCGTGACGGGAGCGCGCCGCAAACACCAGCCCCCAAGGTGATGATCGGACCGCAAGCGTTTCCGCGCTGCGACATCACCGAAGGAAAGCCGGGAATTCCGCTGACCCTGACCCTGACCGTCGTGGACGCGGAGAACGGCCTCGCGCCCATCGAAGGCGCGAACGTCGAGATCTGGCACTGCGACGCGGACGGCGTCTTCTCGGATTACGCGAGCAAGCCCGACCCGGACGCCGCGACCACGACGTACCTGCGCGGCACGCAGACCACCACGCGCGTTGGCCAGGTGACGTTCACGACCATCTACCCCGGCTGGTCGGGCGACCGCGCCACGCACATCTTCGTCCGGATCTACGACGGCATGACGCCGCGGAAGACGCTGCAGCTCGGATTTCCCGACGCGATCAACGCCACCGTCTACGCCGACGTCCATCGCTACGTGAGAGGACAGAGCCCGATCACCAGCGACGCCGATCCCGTGTTCGGCGACGCGCCCGAGAGCGGCGCCTACGGCGGCCGCCGCGAATTCCAGATCGTCGCGGTCGCGGGCGACAACGCGGTCGGCTACGTCGCGACCGCGCGCATCGCCGTCCGCATGTGAAGCCAGCGCCGGAGGCGCCGCCGCCGCCCGAGCGGGATCCAAATGTCGTGGTGCGCGACCACGCGCATCGGGCGGCGCGCCGAACCACGCGAAAAAATGTGGCCGCGCAGCGGCATACCCGTTGCAAACTCGACGTGCGGAGACGCATGTCCACGACGCCTTCCAGCCGTTTCGCCGGCGCCGCGCTGGTCCTCGCGGGGATGCTCGCCGCCGCGGCGCTGCCGGCGAGCTGCTCCCGGAAGCCGGTGACGGACCGTGGCGCGGGCGGCGGCGGCGGCCTCGTCATCGACGGCGGGGGCGGTAGCGGCGGCGGCGGTGCCATCGACGGCGGTCCCATCATCACGGACCCGCCCGACGCACTGCCGGACGTCGTCCCGGATCTTCCGTCCGACCTGGGCCTTCCGTTCAGCGGCGTGCGGTCGTACGCGGTCACGGCAGCTCTGCAGCGGCAGGGCGGCTCCCCCACGATCCCTCCCCCGGATTCGCACGCGTTCACGCTGGTGCTGGATGCGGATCGCCGCATCTGGATCGCGGGCGTCGCGGCGGAAGGCAAGTCCGGATCCTTCGAGTCGACAAGCGCGGGCACATTGCACATCACCGGGACGGCGAGCTTCCGCCTGACCGGCTGTCCCGGCTCGTCGGTGACTTACAACGACCTGACGATCACGATCGACGCGAGCAATCGGCTGACCGGCACGGGCCGGGGACGCGTGACCGTCGTGAGCGGCGACATCGCCGCCAGCTCCGACGCGACGATAACGTTGACGGGCACGACGGACGTGCAGTCGCCGGCGCTGGCGCTGGCGGGCGACGCCGCCGATCCGTTCGCGTCCTTCGCCGTCACGGCGTCGGAGCCCCTGCAGCCGGCGGCGACCGCCGTGCTGCGCGCGACCGACGGGGAAACGATCGCGCTGTCACCCGGCGGGGAGGCGGGCACCTTCGTCGCGCTGTTTCAGAAGCCGGCGCAGGTCCTGCGCTTCGCCACGCAGTACCAGATCGTCACCGACGGAATCACGGACTTCGCCGGCAACCCGGCGACCGCATCCGCCTTGACGTTCACGACCCGGCCGCAGCCGCCGCTGTCTCCCGAGGACGGGTTCGAATCGGTGACCGGTACGACATTCGGCGGCGCCCAGGTGCTATCAGGCGCGGCCGCGCCGACGATCGCGGGCGCGAAGAGCCTTTACATCGCGGCCAGCACCTCGACGCAGCCGGTGCTGGCGGTCCGTATGGCGCTGGCCGCCGGGGACACCGTCGTCCGCTTCAGTTACCGCACGGTGAGACCGAGCCCGACGTCCTTCGGGTTCGTCTCGTCGTGGCTCGTGGGCAGCGTGGGCGGAGAGTTCGCCGTGGCGCGCCAGCCGGCCGACGACGGCGCGACGACCAGCGCGACGATCGACGGTGCATCCGTCACGCTCGGCCCGATCATGACGGCGTCGTTTCCGCTGCCCGTCGGCGCCGCGAACGAGGTGGTGCTCCAGCGTACCCCGCCGGCCAGCCCGAACGTCGGATGCGGGCTGCCTCGCCCCATCTCCTGGGACGGCATCATCATCGACGACCTGCGCGTCGAGTGATCCCGTCGGTGTTTCCCCTGGTTGCGGCGGGGGTTCGGCGCGACTAGGTTCGCGGCCATGGCAACCATCGGGCTCATCGGCGCCGGACACATTGGAAGTCAGCTCGCGCGGCTCGCGGTCAAGAACGGCCACGACGTCGTGGTCAGCAACGCGCGCGGGCCGGATACGCTCGCCGGGCTGATCAAGGAGCTGGGGCCGCGCGCGCGGGCCGGAACGCCGGCCGAGGCGGCAGCGGCAGGAGACATCGTGGTGGTGACGATCCCGCTCAAGAACTACCGGACGGTTCCCGTGGCGCCGCTGGCGGGCAAGATCGTCATCGACACGAACAACTACTACCCGCAGCGCGACGGGCACATCGCCGAGCTGGACAGCGAGACGACGACGACCGCGGAGCTGCTGCAGGCGCACCTGCCGCAGTCGAAGGTGGTCAAGGCGTTCAACCACATCTACGCGGCGTCGCTCACCACGGAGGGGCAGCCGCCCGGAACGAAGAATCGCCGCGCGCTGGTGATCGCGGGCGACGATCCCGACGCCAGGGCGACGGTGGCGCGGCTCATCGACCAGTTCGGGTTCGACGTCGTCGACGCCGGGGCCTTGAAGGAAGGCTGGCGGATCCAGCGCGACACGCCCGGCTATGGCCCGCGGCGAAACGCGGAAGAGCTGCGACGGGATCTGGCGGCGGCCAGGCGTTACGCCGACAGGTAGCCGCGCCGCGCGTGCGTCGCGCTCCGGTTTGAGCGGGCCCTCGGGTAAGCTGGAGGTGCGGTGCACCTTCTCTGTCCGGCTTGCCAGGCGTCGCTGCCCGCACCCGGCGCGATGTCGCCCGTCGTCGCGTGCCCGCGCTGCGCGCTGCAGGTGGACGTGACCGCGATCGGCACGGTGGCGGGGAAGCCGCGCTTCGTGCCGGAGATCGATCGCGCCGGCCAGACCGTCGGCGGCTTCCGCGTCGAGGCGCGGCTGGGTGCCGGCGGCATGGGCACGGTCTACCGCGCGGTGCCCGAGGCGGGCGGCCGGGCCGTCGCGCTGAAGTTTCTCGCGGACCCGCTGGGCGCCGACCCCGATCTGCGCGGGCGTTTCGCGCGCGAGGTGAAGGTGATGCGCGGCCTCTCGCATCCGGGCATCGTGCGCGTGCTCGCCGACGGCGAGACCGACGGCATGCCGTGGTTTGCGATGGAGCTGCTCGCGGGCAGCGACCTGGGCGCCCGCATCAAGCGCGGACGGCTGGGGCCGACGGAGATCGCCGCGCTGTTTCCGCCGCTGCTCGATGCGCTCGCCCACGCGCATCGGGCCAACCTGGTGCATCGCGATCTCAAGCCGGCGAACGTGCTGCTGGATACCCGCGGCGCGCCGCACCTCGCCGACTTCGGAATCGCGCGGCCCGTCGGAGAGGCCGCGCTCACGCGCCTGACGGAGACGTCCGCCGTGCTCGGGACGCTGGCGTACATGGCGCCCGAGCAACGCACCGGCGGCGACGTGGACGCGCGCGCCGATCTGTTCTCGGTCGGCGTGATGCTGTACGAGGCGGTCACCGGGCGGGTGCCGCTGGGGGCGTTCCCGCCCGCGTCGCGCGCGGCGCGCGGGTTCTCGCGCGCGTTCGATCGGGTGATCGAACGATTGCTCGCGCCCGATCCGGACGGGCGCTTCGCGTCCGCGGAAGACGCAAAGCGGGCGTTGACGGCGGCGTTGCGCCCGCGGCGCCGCCTGGCCGTGAGCGCCGCTGGCGGCGCCCTGCTGGCCAGCGGCCTGGCGATCGCGGTGTGGACGGCCGGTGGGCCGAAGGCGACGACGACCACGGCGCCCGGGCCGGCCGCGTCGCTGCCGGCGGCGCCGGTACCCGCGCCGGCACAGCCGCAGCCGCAAGCGCAGCCGCAGCCGGCGGGCGCGCAGGGCGTCGACGAGTACCAGCAGCCAGAGCGCGTGAAGGTCGCCGCCGCCAGCGAACGGCCGCCGGCGGAGCGCGAGCCGCCCTCGCCGGCGACCCGCAACGCGCCCAGGGCGCGCCGCCACGGCTGGGTGTTCCTGGGCAAGCACGACGCGGCGGCGCGGTCGTGGTTCAAGACCTACTTCAACGTCGGTCAGAAATCGCCCGAGGACTTCAAGCCGGGCCAGACCGTGCTGGTCGCCCTGGGCCGCTCGAACGTACGCGTCGGGATGCCCAACGAGCTCGGCCTTTTCTACGACGTCGTCGACGTCGTCCGCGAAGGCACCGCGGTCACCGTCGACGCCGTGGCGCGCTGGGCGAACACGTCGTACGTCTGGGCGAAGGTTCACTACGAGACCGCGCCGCGCTAGTCGCTCCGCGCCGCAGGCGCGGTGTGCGACTATGTTTTTTCTGGTAGCCGCGATCCCGCGCTTCGCGCGGGGGCGGCTAGTCGCGGACGTCGGCCTAGCGAATCGTCACATCAACGAGGTGCAGGTAGGTCACGCGCGGGACGCGGAGGCGGACGTAGGCCGCGGGCGTGGGCGGAAGCTTCAGCGTCCAGGTGGAGAACTCGGTCGTCTGGCGCCCCACTTCCTTCCAGTGCGCGCGATCTGCGCTGACCTCCGCGACGAGGGGGATGGCTCGCTCCTCGCAGCACTGGCTGCGGTTCTTGACGTCGATCCGATGGATCTTTTTCGTTCCTCCCAGGTCGAATTCGACCCACGGGCTGTTCTCCTCGCGGGTGTGGAACATGACGTCGCTGCAGCCTTCATCGCCTTTCACACATTCCGGCAGCAACGAGCTGACCTTGAATGGTTTGCGCTTGGCGAGGTCGGGGCCCCGCACAATCGCGCGGATCGCGAGCGCGATGGTCAGCACCGCGACCACGGCGGCGGCCAGTCGCAACCAGCGCTGGATCAAGATACGGCCGACCCGCCGTACGGGCGCCTCGACCTCGCCGTACAAGTTGTCGGCGAACGCGCGAACGCGCGCCACCTGATCGTCGGTTGCGTCGAGCGCCGCTATCGGCCCCGTATCGAGGAGCAGTACCCGAAGCGCCTCGAGCTCGTCCGCGCCACCGGCCGCGCGCAGTAGCCTGTCGCCCGGCGTCTGTTGCCAGAGCGCCGCCAGATCCGGGGCGATCGAAGGGTCCCCGCGGTGCTCCGCGACCAGCGCCCAGTAAACGATGTCGCGATAGAGGGTCAGGAGCACGGCGGGCCGCCGTCCGGCCGGGAACTCCTCGAGCGGTTCGGCCACCTGGCGTGCGATCTCGCGCATCAAACGCACCTGCTCGAACGCGTGTCCCGCCGGTTCATCGGGGCGCGGCAGGTGCGCGCGCGCCGCCCGCAGCACCTGCGTGCGCAAGAACCACTCGCCGAGCCGCTCCGCGAGCGCGTGAGATGTTCCGTCCGCCACGGCCGTAGAAATATCACAAGCTGGGGGCGTCAGCGGGCCTTGCAGGCAGGGAGGTCGCGGCGCGCATAGAGCGTCAGCGAACGGCCCTTGCGATCGTTCGTCACCTCGACCATGCAGTAGCGCTCGCTGACGAAGCTGGCGTACATCGGCACGTCGACCATACGCGTGCCCCCGGCATCCATCGAGTGATCGACGATCACCTTCGGCGGCTTCTTTTTCAGATCGGAGAGCAGCCGCTCGCGCGCGCCGGTGGGCACCCGCGACAGGTCCACGTTCCAGAACGGGGGCGCCATGCCCATGATCAGCGTGGTGTGCGTGTACATGGACGCGCACCGGCGCTGGCAGGTGATGTAGAGATCGCCGGCGACGCCCCAGATGAAGATCTCCTCGCGCCCCGCGCCGGCGATGCGGTCGATCGCCGCGCAAGCCGGATCGGGACGCGGGCTGCGCATGCCACCGTTCCGATAGTCGCGCGCGAGCTGGTTGATGCGGACGACGGCCGAGATGGTCAGCAGGGTGCCGACGATCAGCACGACCGCCGTCTGCCCCAGGCGCGGCGACGGCGCACCACGAACCGCGATCCGTTCGATCAAGACGCCGAGGATCAACCCGAGGAACGCCCACACCGGCACGAAGTAGTGCGGCCAGATTCGCAGCGGCAGGGCCGCCGCCAGCATCAGCACGACGCCGGTCAGGCCAACCGCGGTCTCGAATCCCGCCGAACCGAACCCGAGCAGTACGCCCTTGAGCGAAAACTGGGTCACGCGGCTGAGCGAAGCGCCGATCGCGATGATGAGGGCGAGCGAGGCGCCGAGGATCGCCCAGGGATCGCCGATGAACCAGTCGGCGACCATGGACGCGATGCGGCCCTGGTAGGGCGCCATGTAGCTCTTCGAGCCGACCCCGACTGACCAGTAAAAGAACGTCCCCAGCTCGCCGGCGAGCGCGTAGCGCAGCAGCACCAGCACGACCAGGCCGAGGCCGCCGGCGGCGAACGGCAGCGCCCACGACTTCAGCATCGGCCGCCAGCGGGGCCGTCCGTCGGGCGCCGCCCGCGCCTCCGCGATGCTCGCGTGCGCGAGCACCCACCAGAGCATCGGCAGCGAGCAGAACGCGATCGTTTGCTTCGTCAGTCCCGCCACCGCGACCAGCGCGCCGCCCGCCGCCAGGAAGATCGTGCGGCTCCTCGGGGTGCGCGCGCGGTAGAGCCCGTACGCGGTCAGAAAAAGCGCGGTCGTCAGATACGCGATCGCAACCGGCTCCGCGTGGACGCCGATGCCGCCGCCGGGCGCGTAGTAGGTGGCGACGACGAACACGTAGACGGCCCCCGCGACGGCGCCGGCCAGCGGCCAGCGGGCCGCCCACCCTGCGAAGAAGCAGCTGACGACGACGGCCGCGCAAGAGAGCAGGCCGAGCAGACGGGTTCCGGTCCACTGAAACCGCCCGCTCAGCAGGTGAACGATGGCCTGCGACCAGTAGAGGAACGGCCCGCGGATGCTGACCGCGTCGACGTAGGGCAGCCCCTTGCCGTCGATGATCCGTTCGACGCCGGCGGCTTCGTAGCCCTCGTCGTACCCGACCTGAACCGAGGGCCCGATGAACTGCGCGAAGATCGTCACGCCGAGCACCAGCGACAGCAGCGCGAGCACCGCCGGCAAGATGTCGGTCCGGGTGAACCGGCGGGCGCCTTCTCGTGCCAAGGAATCGGAGCGTGCCATTGCAGGCCTTGAAGTCAAGCCGCCGATGCGGCCCGTGCTAGCATCTCCGCATGAGCATCACGTTGGACACGCCCGTCGTCATCCTGGCGGGTGGCCTCGGTACTCGTCTGGCGAGCGAGACGGAGTATCGACCGAAGCCCCTGGTGAAGGTGGGCCATCAGCCCATTCTCTGGCACCTGATGAAGATCTACGCGCACCACGGGTTCAAGAACTTCATCATCTGCCTCGGCTACAAGGGCGAGATGATCCGCGAGTACTTCTATCACTACCGGCTCAACACCGGTGACGTCCTGCTGGAGACGGCGGCCGAGCGCTTCACGCCGCTGCGGAGCCACCAGGACGAAGTCGACTGGAAGATCATCCTGGCCGACACCGGCAAGAGCACGATGACCGGCGGCCGCATCAAGCGCATCAAGGACTACGTCGGCTCGGACGAATTCCTGGTCACCTACGGCGACGGACTGGCCGACATCGACATCGGGGCGGTCGTGAAGACCCACCGGGCTCACGGCCGCATCGGCACCGTCACCGGCGTGCATCCGACGTCGCGCTTCGGCGAGCTGCAGACCCAGGGAAACGTCGTCTCCAGCTTCCACGAGAAGCTGGAGACCGACGGCTGGATCAACGGCGGCTTCTTCGTCTTCAACCGGAAGATCTTCGATTACATCGACGGCGACGCGGCGATCCTCGAGCAGGCGCCCCTCCGGCGGCTGACCGCGGAGGGCCAGCTCGGCATCTACCATCACCCCGGCTTCTGGCAGTGCATGGACACCTCGCGCGAGGTCGAGCTCTTGAACGAGCTTTGGAACAGCGGCCGCCCCCCCTGGCGGATCTGGTCCTGATCGCCGGTCAGCTGGGTCAGGCGCGCGCCGACGTCTCGTCGAGGTAGGCGCGGTACCAGGCGATGGTCTCCGAGAGACCATGCTCGATCTCGAAGAGGGGACGCCAGCTGAGCAACCGGCGCGCCTTCTCCGCGGACAGGTACTGGTGGCGAATCTCGTGGAACGCCTCGTTCCGGATGTCCGGCTTGAGCGGGCTCTTCATGAGGCGGAGGATGCGTTCGACCAGATCGACGACGTTCATCTGGATCTCGTTCGAGAAGTTGAACGCCTCACCGAGGATCGCGCGGTCGCGCGCCATGCACTCGACGAGGTGGAGCATGGCGCGGGCGCCGTCCTTGACGAAGAAGTAGTCGCGGATGAACTGCCCGTCCGACCGGATGACGGGGGCCTCGTTCCGGACGATCGACCGGATCGTCCCCGGCACGATTCGATTCCAGTTGAGGTCGCCGCCGCCGTAAAGATTTCCGCACCGGGTGATGCAGACCGGAGACTTGAAGGTCTCGAAGTAGCTGCGCGCGATGAGGTCGGTGCACGACTTCGACACGTCGTAAGGGTGGCGGCCCTCCAGGCGCGCATCCTCCGTGTAGGGCAGCACCGGCTGGTCGCCGTAGGCCTTGTCCGACGAGGCGACGACGATCTCCGACACCAGCGGGCTGCGGCGGCAGGACTCGAGCAGGACCCAGGTGCCGCGGATGTTGGTCTCGAACGTCGATATTGGATTGCGGTTGGCGATGCCGACGATCGTCTGCGCGGCGAGGTGAAACACGCTGCGCACCTCGTACTCACCCAGCACGCGCTCGACGAGCGCCTGGTCCTCGACCGCGCCGCGCACGATGTCGATGCGCTGATCGACGCCGAGCCGCTTGAGGTTCGATCCGGTGATCTGATCGCGGACGATCGCCACGACCTTCGCGCCTGCGTCGACCAGGGCCTGGCAGAGCCACGACCCGAGCAGTCCCGTCGCGCCCGTCACCAGGACGCGCCTGTCGATCCACAGGTCGTTGCTCACGATGCCACCGACTCGGTTCGTGTCATGGTCTCCTCGGTAGACTTGCGGGTCTCGGCCTGCGCGCGCCACGCCTCGAGCCGATCACCGAACCGGTATCGCGCGACGTTCTCGAGGAACGACGCCGAGTATCGGAGCAGCTTGATCTTCGAGGCGCCGCCGGACCGCGCGTAGAAGTGAACAGGGACTTCGATGATCCGCATCTTCAACATTCGCGCCTTGATGATCGCTTCCGCGTCGAGGAACGAGTCCTTGCACTCGAGATCGAGCATGGCGAGATCGCGGCGGTGATAGATCTTGGGGCAACCGTTGACATCGACGCCGCCGCCGTGGAAGGCGCGCTCGAAGATGTTGTTCCAGGTGAAGCTGATGACCTTGCGGACCAGGCCGTCTTCGCGCTCGACCCGGCGCACCTTCACCAGCGTGCCGGGGCGCGTGGCGCGCGCGATCTTGATGGTCTCGACGACGTCCTCGGCCGAGACCTGCGCGTCCGCCCACATCTGGCAGATCAGCGCGCCGCGCGCCGCGCGCAGCCCGGTGATGACGCCGAGGCCGTAGCCCTCGTTCACGGGCACGTCGACCCGCCGCACCGGCTCGGTCTCGGCGAAGGCGTCGATCAGCTCGGGCGTGCGGTCCGCCGAGCCGTTGTTGACGAGGACGATCTCGTGGCGCAATCCGAGGCTGCGCAGCGCCTCGAACAGCGGCGGCATCGAGAGCGGCAGATCGCGTTCCTCGTTGTAACAAGGGATCACGATCGAAAGCTCGGGGTTGGAGGGAACGCTCATCGGCACGGCGATCACGGCGGTCACGGGGCCACGGTCAGGCGCGGGCGGACCGCGCCCGGCCGCAGCGATGCGAAGAACTCGTCGAACACGCCTGTCACGTAGCTCTTCATCGCGGGCGTGATGCCCGGATACACACCCAGCCAGAAGGTGTTGGTCATGACCCGATCCGTTTGCTCCAGCGTTCCCGACACCCGGTGGGCGCAACCGGCAAACGCCGGCTGCCGCACCAGGTTGCCCGCGAACAGCATGCGAGTCGCGACCTTGTGTGACTCGAGGAAGTCGACGATCTCCCGGCGCTCGAACGGGGCGCCGTCGCGAACGGTGATCGGAAAGCCGAACCAGCTCGGATCGGAGCGTGGCGTTGCCTCCGGGAGGATCAGGAACTCTTCGTAGCGGGCGAACGCCTGGCGAAAGTGCTTCCAGTTCTCCCGGCGCGCGGCGCCAAAACCCGGCAGCTTCTCGAGCTGCGCGCAGCCCACGGCCGCCTGCATGTCCGTCATCTTCAGGTTGAAGCCGAGATGACTGTAGATGTACTTGTGGTCGTAGCCGGGCGGCAGCGTGCCCAGCTCCCACTGGAAGCGCTTGCCGCAGGTGTTGTCCTTGCCGGACGCGCACCAGCAGTCGCGGCCCCAGTCGCGGAACGATTCGATGATGGTGAGCAGCGACGGCGAGTTGGTCAGCACGGCGCCGCCCTCCCCGGTCGTCATGTGGTGCGGCGGGTAGAACGACAGCGTCGCGATGTTGCCGAAGGTGCCCGTGAGCTTTCCGTCATAGAGGCTGCCGGCCGCGTCGCAGTTGTCCTCGACGAGGTAGAGGTTGTGGCGCTTGGCGATCTCCGCCACCTCGGCGACGGCGAACGGGTTGCCGAGCGTGTGCGCCAGCATGATGGCGCGGGTGCGGGGCGAGATGGCGGCCTCGATGCTCTCCGGAAGCGCGTTGTAGGTCGGAGGCCCGAGATCGACGAACACCGGGATCGCGCCCGCCTGCACGATGGGGGCGACGGTCGACGGGAACCCGGCGGCGGCCGTGATCACCTCGTCGCCCGGCTTGATCCGTCGATCGCCGAGCTTGGGCGAGGTGAGGGTGTAGAGCGCGACCAGGTTGGCCGACGAGCCGGAGTTGACCAGGGTCGCGTGGCGCAGCCCGTAGAACTTCGCCAGGCTCTTCTCCAGCCGGGCGGCGAAACGGCCCGCGGTGAGCCACATGTCGAGCGACGCGTCCATGAGGTGGAGCACCTCCTGGAGGTCGAAGACGCGTCCCGCGTAGCGGACGTACGTCTCGCCCGGCGTGAACGGCTCGCCGGGCGCGAACTTGAGCTCGTAGTAGCGGCTCGCGGCTTCGAGGACGGCCTTGCGGGCCTCCTCGAGAGTGGGCGTAGGCTCGTCGCCAGGCTGAAACGTCACGCCGCCACCCCGAGGGTGCGCGACAGATCAGCGACGACGCGATCCAGGTTCGGGTAGTGATCCTGCTCGAGGAAGACCGACGCCGGGGCGTGCGCGTCGCGCGGCCCGAAGGTGAGCAGCGGCCCGCGCAGCGTCCCGGGATCGTGCGTGAGGACCAGCCGCGCGACTTCACCCGCGAGGCCGAAGCGCGGCCAGGCGATGTCCATGACGGCGGCGCGGCGCGTGCGCGCGATCGACGCAAGGATCGTCTCGGTGTCGAGCGGCGCGATGGTCCGGACGTCGATGACCTCCGCCTCGACGCCGCGCGCGGACAGCGCCGTCGCCGCCCGGCACGCGAGATCGACGCCTGTCGCGACCGCCACCAAGGTGATGTCCTTGCCCGGGCGCACGATGCGCGCGCGGCCGAACGGCACGGGCTGGATCGGAAACGTCACCGGGCCGCGAAGCTCGTAGAGCGGCTTCTCCTCGATGACCATCGTCGGGCGATCCGACTGGATCGCCGAGAGCAGCAGCCCGGGCGCGTCCTCGAAGCATCCCGGCACCACCACCTCCAGCCCTGGCACGTGCGCGAACAGCGGGTAGAGCGCGCCGGAGTGCTGCGCCGCCTGGCCCCAGTGCTTGCCGATCATCGCGCGCAGCGTGATCGGAACGCGCGCCCGGCCGCCGCTCATGCTCGGCCACTTGGCGGCGTGGTTCACGATCTGGTTCATGGCGAGCATCAAGAATTCGATCCGGAGGTTCACCATCACCGGTCGATAGCCCAGCAGCGAGGCGCCAATGGCCATCCCCACCAGCGTCTCCTCGCAGTTCGGGACGTCGAAGCAGCGGGCGGCGCCCACCTTGGCGGCGACGCCCTCGGTCGAGCCGAAGAAGCCGGCGCGATCGTTGATCCCCTCGCCGAACGCGAACACCTTCGGATCGTCGTTCATCGCCTGAACCAGGACCGCCCCGAGGGCGTGGCCGAACGTCATGGTCGGGGCGAGGCCAACCTCGGCCGCTTGCCCGGTCACTGTCGCTTTGGCGCTCATACGCGATCGGGGTTGGGGGGCGGCGGCGCCTCGAGGCCCGCGACCGCGTTCATATCATCGAATGCCTGCTTCGCCACGCGGAACACCTCGTCGACGCGCGCCTTCACCGCGCCCTCGACCGCCGCCAGTTGCCCGAGCATCTCAGGCGCTTCGCGTTCCACGCGCGACCGGAAGCGACGGAGCGGCTCGCGCGCGACGCGCGCGGCCCAGTCGCTGTACGGTCCCGTTGCGTCGTCGATCGACACCGCCGGTCCGACGTGCGCGCACAGGCGCGACGTCGTCGCCTCGATGAGCCGCGGCCGCCGATCGCGCCGCACCGCCGCGAGAAGCTCCGAAGCCAGCGCGTGCACGCCAATCGCGTCGTCGCCGTCGGTCAGCTCGGCGGGAAGGCCGAAGGCGGTCACCTTGCGCAGCAGATCCCGCTGCGCCTGACGCGCGGCGAAGGGCGTGTTGGTCGAAAGCTCGTTCTGCTCGACGACGAACAGGACCGGGAGCTCCATCAACGCGGCCAGGTTCAGCGCCTCCCAGAACGAACCTTCGTCGGTGCCGCCGTCGCCGCTGAACGCGACAGCCACGCCGCCGTCGGCGCTCATCTTCTTCGCCAGCGCGAGACCGAGCGCGAGCGGGATCGACCCGCCCAGGATGGCGCTCGATCCCCACATCCCGACGCTGTCGTCATAAAGGTGCATCGACCCGCCGGCGCCGCCCGAGCACCCGGTCGGCAGTCCGTAGAGCTCGTTGATCATCGCCTGGACGCTGCCGCCCTTGGCCAGGTAGTGGGCGTGGTTGCGGTGGGTGCTGACGCAGACGTCGCCGGCGTCGGCCGCCACCAGCACGCCGGCGGCGACACCCTCCTGACCGATGCTGAGATGGATCGGGCCGCGGATGTTGCGGCCCGCGTATTCCGCCCGCAGCCGCTGCTCGACCTCGCGGATCAGAAACATCTTCTCGTAGAGCGCCGCCAGGACGGTCGGACCGGCAGCCAGCGCAGACAACGCGCTCGGTCGCAGATTCCCAGCGTGCAGGTCGCTCATCGGGCCGAATTTAGCGCGAACGCCGCGGTGCGCGCCACGCCGGTCTGAAGGTCCGTGTGGGCTCGAAAACCGAGGAGATCGGCCGCGCGTGTCATGTCGGCACACCAGCGCTGAGGCTCGTCCGGGCGATCAGGAATCGTTCCCCACGCCGGCTCGACGCGGCGGCCCGTGATTCCCGCGGCCACCTCGACCGCCGCATCGACCATGTCCCTTACGGTCGTGTCACGGCCCCCGCCGCCGTTGAACACCAGGCCGCGCGCGGCCGGTCGAGTCGCGACGCGGAGGTACACCTCGACGAGATCGCCCACGTAGATCCAGTCGCGCGGTTGCCGCCCGGAGCCAACCTTGGGCGCTTCGCCGGCGAGCAGTGGGCGCAGCAGGCTCGACAGCAGGCGGCTCGGCTCCTCGAGCGGACCGTAGGCGCTGAAGGGGCGCACGGTCGCGGTGGCGATCCGCCCGCGCGCGTGCGCCTCCTGACACAGCAGCGTCGCGGCGGCCTTCGCGGCGCCGTATCCCGACGTCGCGCCGAGCGGTTGCGTCTCGCGCATCGGCTCCGCGCTGACGCCGTACTCGGACGAGCTGCCCGAGTTGACGAAGATGTCGCAACATCCCTCCTCCTCGAGCGCCGTGAGGAGGTTCGTCGTGCCGTCGACCGTCGTCGCGCGAATGGCTTCCGCGTCGAGCTGTCCGTAGACGCCACCGTACACGGCGCAGTGAAACACCACCTCGGGCCGCGTCCGCCGGATCGCCTCTCGCACCTCCGCGACGTCGCGCAGGTCCACCTCGACGAATTCCACGGGCCCCGGCATGCCGCGCAGGCGAGAGGTGTCCGATGAGCGACGGCGGGCCGCGACGAGGTCCTTGGCGCCAACCGCGGAGAGCGCGTGGGTCAGCGCGGCCCCGATGAAGCCCGTCGCGCCAGTGACCAGCACGCGCCGGCGCGCGAGATCGGCGCCGCCGGCCGCCGCGAGAACGTCCAGTTCGAGCCAGCGTAAGGCTGCGTCATGCTGACCCATTCGCCGGGCATCCTAGCCGACAACGTCGCGCCTCGCCGAGTCCTTCTTGGCGTGTGCCGTTCGCGGACCCGCGCGCGTACGCGGCGTCTCCCATCGAACCGCGACATTCGTGTCGCGCGAGCTTCGTTCTTGGAGGCGCGCTACCCGGGGCCGGTTTTCGATAACTCGCTTCCCGGATCGGGCAAGGGTTGCCCATCGCGGCTCAGGTAGGTGACCATGGGCCCGTCCGGCTGGTCGTCGTTCAACGGCGCCGAGTACGAGGCCGCGTTCCAAACCCGCTCCGATTCGTTGAACACCAACGCCTCGAGGAATGATGCCCGCGCGTCCGAACTGGCATGCGAGGTCTCTATCCTGCACATCGACGCACGACACTCGAAGCGCAGCGTGGTCGATCCCACCGGAAGAGACGACGGCAGCTTGGCGCCTAACATTTGCTGGGCTGTCTCCGCCCACCGCGCATCGACGTTTTCGCCCCGAAACAGATCTTCGTATCGCAGGTGGATCTCGCGATCGGTGAGAGCCGGAGGCGTTTCCGCCCTTTGAGGCGGCGCAACGGAGCCGCAATCGACGGGAGTCGTCGGTAGCTGCGACGCCGTCGCCAAAAACGCCGAGCTGAGGCGGCCTTCCAATTGACTCAGTGACACCTTATCGAGAGGCCCACGATCGCCAATCGCCGATAGCTGGCGCTCTAGCAGCTCGATCTTTCGGCCCTGCCGAACAGACCGGACGCCCAGGAAAGCTACGGAAAGGATGACGGTGACGCCCGCCGCAGCCAGCAGCCAAGTTGTGCCGGACCGGAGCCAACCGAGCGACTGCGAAGGGCGGGCGTTCATCATGGGTGATTTAGAAGTTCACCGACCCCACTTCCGCACCTCCGTTGAAGGTGCAGACGACAATGGCGTGCCCGCCGGAGGGAACGCTCGGAAGCGACAAAGTGAGCGTCGCGAACGTCGGTGCCAAACGGGTTTGAACGGGAGTGGACGTCGCCAATTGGTCCATATTGTTGACTCCGAATGCTTGGCACCTTACCCCGTTGACGTCGTTGTCAACGCCCTTTGCCCGTACCGAGAACGTTACCGCACCATTGGTGTCGAGTGGGACCGGCAATTCCCATCGTCCCGAGCCAGGACAACCAGGGCCCGCCGTGTACTTCGTCCCTCCGGCGTTCTCCGAGAAGCAACTCCGCGAAGTTCCGTCGAGAGGGTGCCCAGCCCAGAACCCCATCGATCGCGCTTCCGCAATACTGGGCGACGCGACTAATGCTGAAACGGAAAGAACGAACGATGTAGCGAATGCGACGATTCCGCGCGATGACAGTTTCTTCATGGTCAATCCTCGACTGGTGGGTTGAATGAGCGGCGCCGGGTTGTCGACGCCGAACGGCCAAAACGATGCCGTCGGGGGTCTCTACGGCGACCCGTCGGATCTGGGTTGCGGCCCGGCGCCGACGACGTGGTGTTCCTTCCACCAGACGCCGGACTTTGAGCGCATCGCCGACGCTGGCCTCCTCGTTCTAGCGGCCGTCGTCTTCGGCGGCCGATTCATCGTGCCAGACGCCGGTCTCGGACAGAATCTTCAGCGATGCCTCCAATAGGCCTACCGTTTCATCACGGCTCATTGAGCATCGCAGCCGCACGCTGTTGCGCTCCTTGGTGATTTCCGCGCGGTTGGCTAGCGACGACAATCCGCTTTCTCTGAAGTACGGCCGATTCGCCAGCTGCGTTTCAATCAGCCGCCACCCGTCCTCCGATGCTCGGTCGTCCCCTTCATCTCGGAATTCGAATGACACCACGAGAAGCGGGTCGCCATCGTCGAACCCGATCGTGGCGGTTACTGCGTTGGGCATGCGCGAATGCGATGCGACCTCGGGACCGACTGGTGAGCTTCCCGCCACTTGAAGCACACTGGCGAATCTGAGCAGCACGCCGGCGCCGGGAGGCATCCCCTCGAACTGAGACTCCGTCTGCGCCAATAGCTGCTGCCAGCGACTGGACGCGTTCGCACGCCTCGACAACTCAACCCGACGGACGAGGGAGGGAGGTCCACGGGAACCATCGTCCGTCCGATAGTCGTTCGGAGGCTCAAACAGAGCCGACCAGTACGCTGGAGGTGTGATGACAACGAGTCCTGAATCGACGATGAGGACGCGAGTGTCAGCCGGCGCCGGGATGCTCCCACCATCTGGGGAATGGAGCCATCCTCCAATGACGATTGGCCCGTCCCTGCGCCAGGCAAGTGTTCGATGGGTCGCGAGAGCTCCCTCGCGTAGCGCTGCCTGCATGGCGACATCACCAACGTGATGCCGTGCTGCTAAAAAAGCTGCGCCCGGGTCTCGCGGGTTGGGGGTTGTCACGAAGAGCGAATCGACAGCTGCGAAAAGGTCCAGTCCGGTTCCTTTCAAGAGGTATCGCCCGCTCGAGAACCGCGACAGAAGGCGCTCGACGACCGCTTGATAGTCGGTCGCCTTGAGTCGATCGAGTCGCAAGAGCATCGTGAACGACGAGCCCTCGGTTTCACCAATGCCCACATCTCGGTCCGGCGCTGGCGGGGCGTCCTCGCGGTCCTGCAATCGGCGCGATTTCGGATTTGCCGTGGCGACGACGTTGCTGCGGCCAGCTCGACGCCGCGCGAGGTTCCGTGAGTCCGTCTTCTCATCGGCCCTGGCGGAGGAGGAACCACGCTGGACACCGGCTGCCGGCACGAATGCAATTTCGACGATTGGAGACTCCGATCGGTGACCGGGTCCTAGCGCAAAGCTGGCCAGAACCCCGGCGTGTAGGAGGGCCGAAGTCAATACGGCCGCACTCCAGATTCGCATTCGTATCGCCCTATGCCGCCAGATAGGGGAGCACCAATACGACCCTATCTGGGCGGCATTTGCAGATGGATCGCTACGGTGTTCCACCTGTCGCGGCGGTGAGATCGCCCGCGAACCAGCTGCCCGCGAACCGTCTCAACTCGCGAATGTGGCTGTCGCCGGAGCTCTTGAACACAACCGTGCTGATTCCATCGGCGCGCACGTATGCGGTCGGTCTGCCGGTCGCCGCCGGAGCTCCGGTAAGGCCCGATAAGTCGGCAGCACTCCAGTTGAACGTACCGACGGCGAGGCTGATCTCGCGAATGTGGTTGTCACTGGTGCTTCGGTAGACGACCGCACTCACCCCGTCCGAACGGACATATCCATAGGGGTCGCTGACTGCGTTGGGCGCGCCGGTGATTGCAGAGAGATCTCCGACGGTCCACGCGCCACTGAACAAGCCAAGCTCGCGGATGTGATTGTCAGTGCTCCGATATACGACGGTGTTCGAGCCATCGGAGCGTACGTAGGGAGAAGGATTTCCCGACGCAGCTGGCGCCCCCGCGGCCGCCGACAAGTCGCCTGCGGCCCACGACTGACCAGTGAGAAGCAACTCGCGAATGTGGTTATCCGAGCTACGGTACACGACGGCGCTGCGGCCGTCGGACCTCACGTACACAGCGGGGTCACCCACAGCGGCAGGGGCGCCGGTGGTCGCAGTGAGATCCCCGACGGACCACGTCCCTTCTGGCCCCAGCCATTGGCCGCTGTAGAGCCCGATCTCGCGGATGTGATTGTCACCAGAGCTGCGATAAACCACCGTGCTCACACCATCCGCTCGTACATAGCCGACCGGTATGCCGGTGGCGAGAGGAGCGCCGGTAAGTGCGGTCAAGTCGCGCGCGTCCCAATTGCCGGCTGTAAGGCGCATCTCCTGGAGGTGATTGCTGGCATCTCGATACACGACGGACGTGCGATTGTCGCTGCGAACAAAGGCTGCCGGATCTGCAACCGGCAATGGAGCTCCCGTAGCCGTCGAGAGGTCCCCGACCGCCCACGCTCCGCCGTAAAGCCCAAGCTCTCGAACGTGGTTCGGTCCATTCCGATAAATAACCGAGCTGATGTTGTCGAACCGAACGTAGCCCGTCAGAGTGTTCACTGACGCCGGCGTTTGAATCATGTCGTACCCCGTGGCCGAACACACTCCCCCGAGCCGGTTGTCCCACACGCCCGGCACTAAGCCAAAGAACGTGGTGCCGCATCCGTCGACTGACTCGTCCCAGCCCGTAGCGACATCCGGATCCATTGCAGCCTCGAAAATCTCGTGTCCGCTCACGGCCAACCACGGGCCGCAATCAGCGGTGATCACCGCGTACCATTTGCCCGGGCCATCAGTGGCGTGGTACGAGCAACCGCCGGACACACCAGATATCGAGTAACCTGGCGCCAATACCAACAGAATCAGCCGGTCATTTGCGAATGGCGGCACGATTCCGGCGGTCTGTCCGGTGTGAATTAGATCGAGCGCCTGCGTAGTCGTGATCGGGCCGGCCGTTCCCCCGAACGTCACCACTCGCGATGCAACGCTCGCAGACCATACGCCATATTGCTGCAGCATGGTCTGCTTGGCGTTCGGTGTTAGCTGGCCCGAGATATAGGACGCGATCAAATTGAGGTAGTTTTGATGTTCGCTTATCTTTTGATTCCATTGGGCACTCGCCGGACCGTAGTAGTACGGAACCATTTGAAACGAACCAAGAACGGGTCCTCCGTGGTACTGGAGAATATTCGCGCGTACGGTTGCTGCGCTGACAACGGATGCCGTAATCAGTGCGAGTCCAGTGACTATTCGTTTGAGATTGGTCTGCATCGCGGCCTCTCCTTTGAAGTGTCCGAATCACGTCTGGCGATTCGTTGAGGCATGAAGGTCTCCTGGTGCGAGGCCGAACAGCCGAAACCACGACCGCCGTCCGGTGCTCTCTACGGAGCGACGTCCGATCTGGGTTGCTGTCAGATCGATCACTCGACATCGCGCCATCCCGCGTGCTACCAGGTGCCGACGGGTGCGGATCGGTGTTTGCGCGGGAACTCCTGGCACGTTTTCGAGACGGGCAAGCGAAGGCCCTCGAAGAGATCTACCGGCTGCATGTCGACGACGTGGTCCGCGTGGCCCGCGCCGCGCTTCGCGCCTGTGCGGGCGGAACGTTCGGGCGGATCGACGAGCTGGCGGCGGATCTCGCGGATGTCGTGCAGGAAACCTTCTCGAAGGCTTTCGCGCCTGATGCGCGGCGGCGGTTCGATCCGGCGAGGCCTTACGCGCCGTACCTCGCCCAGATCGCGCGCAACGTCGTCATCGATCATTGGCGGGCGCGGCAGCGCCAGGTCCCGCTGGACGTCGACGAGCTGATCGACAGACTCTCCCTGGAGACGCCCGGCGACGACGGCAGCTGGGCGGACTTCGAGACAGTGGCGATCGTGGAGCGCTACCTCGCGTCTCTGGACATGGACGCGCGCCGCGTGCACCACGCCATCTATGTGAAGGGACTCTCGCAGCGCGACGCCGCCGTCGAACTTGGAATGGGCCGGCAAGTCGTCCGGACGATCGAAACCAAGATCCGCGCCGGATTGGTCCGGGCGCTCGCCGAGGCCGGCCTTCGCGAAGAAACCGCCGCCAAACCTCGCCTGGAGACGGCGCGGACAGGCCGCGGCTGATTTACCAACCCAGCGGGACCGCTTCTCCGTACAGGCAGCGAGGGCTATGTCCGATCCACCGGAGGAGAAGGTCGATTACCTGCTTTCGCGGGGCGCGCTGAGCGGCAACCAGCGCGAACAGATCCTCGAGGCGGCGCTGCGGTCGGCGCGCGCGCACCCGGCGCAAGCGCGGCGGCGCTGGTGGGCGTGGGGCGGCGGCGGGTTCGTCCTCGCGGCCGGAGCGGCGGCGTTTTTCCTGTGGGCGCGCGTCCCGAGCCAGGGCGATTTTCGGGAGAAAGGGAGCGCCGGCGGAGCGCCGGCGATCGAGTTGCTCTGCCTCGGCGCCAGCGTGAAAGCATGCCCGCTGGGATCGCTCGTCGCGTTCCAGGTCGACGGGCGGGAAGGCTTCCTGAGCGCCTACGCCGATCCCGTTCCAACCGGTGAACGTATCTGGTACCTGACGAACGAGCCGGTGCGCGGCCCCGTGGTACCCAAGGCCGCCCGAGTCGGCACCGAGCATCGCCCGGGCGACTATCGCGTGCACGTCATCCTCAGTCGGCAGGCCCTACCCCGCGACCACCTCGCGGGGCCCGACGTCCTCGCGCAGGCGCGCTTCGACCTTCGGGTGATTCCGTGAAGGCGGCGGTTGCAGCCCTGGTCGTCACCTTCGGATGGTTGGGATCCGCGCAGGCGACCGGCAGCGAGCGCTACTTCGCGCTCATCGTCGGCTACAACGGCGCGCCCGCCGGGACGACCGATCGGACCATCCAGCCCCTCCACTATGCCGACGACGACGCGCTGGCTTTCTATCAGCTGCAGCGCGAGACGGGCGCCGAAGCGATCGTCCTGACGATTCCAGACTCCGACACGCGCCAGCGCTATCCCCAGGCAGCGGAGATCGCCCGGTCGCCCACGAAGAGTGAGGTCTTTCAGGCGATCGACGCCTTGAACGCGCGCATGGATCTCGCGGCCCGCGAGGGCGATACGCCGACGCTGGTCGTGTTCTACAGCGGACACGGCGCGCGGACGCAGACCGACGGCAACAACGAAGCCGCGTTGACCCTGCTGGACGGATCGTTGTCGCAGACCGCCTTGCACGAGCAGGTCTTGAAAAAGGTTCACGCGGCGATCGTTCACCTCGTGATCGACGCCTGCCACGCAGAAGCGCTGGTGCGGTCTCGCGACGTCAACGCGCAGACCGTGGAGATAGCGCCCGCGGACATCGCGAGCCACCTGTCGGAGACGACGGCGGCCCGCTATCCCAACGTCGGGCTGGTCATCGCCAGCCGCAGCAACGCGCCCGCGCACGAGTGGGACCTTTACCAGTCGGGCGTGTTCTCGCACGAGGTGATCTCGGCCCTGCGCGGGGCCGCCGACGTCAACGGCGATGGGCGCGTCGAGTACAGCGAGCTCGGCGCGTTCTTGACGGCCGCCAATCGAGAGGTGGTCGATCCGCGAGCCCGCGTGCGCAGCCTCGTTCAGCCGCCAGCGGTTCGCGCCCGCGCGGCGCTCATCCGCATCGGCCCCGGGGCGCAGGCGGGGTGGCTGGTTGGCATCCCGGCGTCCGCGGGACAGTTCTACGTCGAGGACGCGCGGGGGAACCGGATCGTCGACGGGCGCGCCGAGATCGGCTTCACGATGTCGGTCGCGGTCCCGGCCGGCGAAACGCTCTTCGTCCGCAAAGATGGCAAAGACGCCGAGCTGTTCGTTCGGGCGGGAGATCGAAAATCCTTCGACCAGCTCACGTTCCAGGCTCGACCGGTTCGAAGTCGCGGCGCGATGGAGAGCGCCCTCCAGGCAGGGCTGTTCGTGATGCCCTACGGACCTTCGTACTACAGCGGCTACGTCGATCGCGGCGACGTGGTCCCGGTCGCGGACCTCCCGCGCCAGACATTGTCCGCCGGTCCACGGCCGCCCGAGACCGAGACTTCCCCCACCATCCTGCGGTCGTCACTGCGCGGCGCGACGGTGGCGTTCCTGACCACCTCGGCGATCTTCGGGGCTCTGTCCTGGAACGCTTATCGGGACTACCAAGCCACGCCTTTGCAGGTCGAGGCCGCCGAGGCCAGTGATCGGTTCAAGCTCGATAGCACCCTGGCGATCTCGTTCCTCGTTTCCGGCATTGCCTGCGGCGTCACCTCCTACCTCGTCGGGCGCCGTTGAAAAACTCGCTCCTCATTCCCACAGCGGTCTGGTCGATGTTCATCGCCGCCGGCTGTTCGCTGGACGGGCAGAAAAATCAGTGTCGGACCTCGAACGACTGCTTTAGGGGACGCGTCTGCGCGAACGGGATCTGTGTCATCCCAGGCGGATCGGCGGGAACCACCGGGGCAGCCGGCACAACCGGATCGGCGGGAACCACCGGCGCCGCCGGCACAACCGGATCGGCGGGAACCACCGGGGCAGCCGGTACAACCGGATCGGCGGGAACCACCGGGGCAGCCGGCACAACCGGATCGGCCGGAACCACCGGGGCAGGCGGCACAGGCGGATCGACAGGAACGGCTGGAGCTGACGCGATCGATGGTACCGGCGGTTCCGCCGTGGTCGGGGATGCGAGCGGCATCGCGGGGACCAGTGGCGGCGTTGCTGGAACGTCGGGCGGCACCGGTGGAACCGGGACCGCAGGCGATACGGGCAGTGGAGGCACGGGTGGCGTTTCAGGCACGGGTGGCACGGGTGGCGTTTCAGGCACGGGTGGCACGGGTGGCGTTTCAGGCACGGGTGG
>Ga0207701_10001752_pt1 | contig 22654 bp, 19 predicted proteins | sample KBSSwiSSwithPhiX_FD_184294 | JGI IMG/M metagenome (GOLD analysis project Ga0207701, IMG submission 184294) | Switchgrass rhizosphere bulk soil microbial communities from Kellogg Biological Station, Michigan, USA, with PhiX - S5 (SPAdes) (version 2) | ecosystem: Environmental > Terrestrial >... | reverse complement strand
TTGGCCAGTGCCTGTTCGGCCTCCCGGCGGGTCCCCTCTTCCTGCGTCATCCGTTGCTTCAGCTCGCTGAGCTGTTCGCCGGCCCCCCGGTACTTTTGGTTGGCCGCCTCCAGCTGGCTGCGACGCGTCTCCAGCTCCGCCTCCAGACGGAGGCGCGTCTTCTCCGCCCCATCTACCTTCGCCTGCCCCTCGGCTGTCACCTGGGCCAGCTGCTGCTTCAGCGCAGTGAGCTGTTCGCCGGCACCTCGGTACTTCTGGTTGGCCGCCTCCAGTTGGCTACGACGCGTCTCCAGCTCGCCTTCCAGTCGAAGGAGATTCTTCGCGGCTTCCTCCGCCGCGGCACGGAAGGCGTGCTCTTGCTGGCTTAATTGCACCACCTGTTGTAGAAGGCTGGCACGCTCTTCCTGAAGATAACTCTGGGCCTGCTCTAACTGAGTCGTGGCCTGGGCCAGCGCCTGCTCCGTCGTCTGGCGGGCCGTCTGTTCCTCCGTCACCCGCTGCTTCAACGCGGCGACCTGCTCGCCGGCGCTCCGGTACTTCTGGTTGGCCGCTTCCAGTTGGCTGCGACGCGTCTCCAGATCCGCTTCCAGTCGGAGGAGATTCTTCGCAGCTTCCTCCGCCGCGGCACGGAAGGCGTGCTCTTGCTGGCTCCGCTGAGTTAGTTGCAGCTGCAAAGCTGTGCGTTCCTCCTGGAGGAAGGTTTGGGTCTCTTCTAACTGGGCGGTGGCCTGGGCCAGTGCTTGTTCCGCCGCCCGGCGGGCCGTCTCTTCCTGCGTCACCCGTTGCTTCAGCACAGTAAGCTGTTCGGTGAGTCCCTGGTACTTCTGGTTGGCCGATTGCAGCGTCTCGTGCAACATCCGGCGGTCAGTCTCCATCGCATCGCGCTGCAATTCTAGGTCCACAAGACGTTTCTCGACGGTTGCCGCACCTTCTGTACTCTTTAGCAAGAGATCTTTAGCCGACAGCAATTCAGCCGTACGATGCTTAGCTTCCTCAGCAAGATTGGTATGGAAGTTCTGCTGTTGTTCGAGTCTGCGTTCGGCCTCGAGACGAGCCGCCTCGAGCTGTCGGATCCGCTCTGCATACTGCAGATGAATTCGCTCTAATTCTTCACGATGGGCTTGTTCACGCGCTAATAAGCTTTCGGCGTACGCTGATTTTCTTATTCTCTCGCCTGGTTTGGTTCGAGCAGAGAGTTCCCGATCCATGGTCTTATCTCTCAACATGATCACCGTAGCACGGGAATCGTTTTTCCCGTTTGTCGCCACCATTTTCTGTTGAACTCGAGGTTTCCCGTTCATTGCCATATCTCCCAAAGTAATTCAGTGTGGCGTCGTAATTGTTGGGCCATGGAATTGCGGATGGGTTAATCGACTAAAGGCATAAAGTGCTCTCTCACATCGAAGTCAATACGGCGAATTTTGACGCGTGCAGGTCATTTGCCATATATTGAAGCGTGTTAACTCCACGTTTACCCATTAGCCATCAGTGCGGCACGCACCGGTTAGAACAGGTTCGTTACCACACCGGCCATCAATGCCAATTGAAACAGCATCTGGGTGATTTCTTTTGCCATCTGCCGAGACTTCACATCAATCTTGGGTAACACGAGAATGTGGTCTCCAGGACGGACCTTTGGTGCTTTACTGAAGAATCCATCCTTGTTTTCAATAAAACTCCCATCGCGGTGGGCGATAATAACCTTCGATGCGTCGGCATTCTGCGTGAACCCTCCGGCTCGCTCGATGTAGTCTTGCGCCGACAGTTCACTCTCGAACGGCACAGTATTGGGGAACATCACCTCGCCACCCACCAGTACCAGGCCATCTTTGACCGGCACGCGGACGATGTCACCATTCTCCAACAGCAAATCGTCTCGTTGATTCACCTGCGCGATCATGACTTGGCCCATAGGCTCTATGTCCTTGGCCCGCTCGACCCACTGCAGAATAAGTGCAGCCTCGTTGGTCCGCAATTGCGACTCTTCGTTGGTGCCTGAACGGGCGGAGAGGGCGGCGGCTTCCAGGCTCTTGAGCGAGGTCTGTAAGATGAGCTTTTGGCGATCTTTCACGCTGAGGCGAAATAGCTGCAGATTGGCCACGTCCGAACGCTCGGAATACTCGATGCGCTTCAGCAGTTCTCCTATCCTCGTGCCATAGGGTAGCTGGTACTCCTGGGAACTTTGATGTTCTCCTTCGACCCGAACCGTGATCGTGCCGGGGCGTTTGTCGGCAGTAAATGCCAGTTCATCGCCATCACTCAGTTGCAGGCTTCTGGCTTGGTCTAGCGGGTAATACTCGAGGTTTCTGATCGTGCCTGTGTTGCGTGTCACACGTACGTGTGTGGCCAGCGGAAAAGGTTTCGCGAGTTTCACGAGGTCTGCTCCATTCAATTCTGTACCAGAGAACTCGAAGCGTTTGGCGTTTTCTGCCAAGCCGGAGACCGTGACCGTTTTTTGGCGGGGAGAAACAAAAATAATATCGCCGTCGGCCAACTGCACTTGTGGAATACGGCCCTCAAGCAGGAAATCATACAGATTCATGTTCGTTCGGATCTGAGCACCGCGCTTGACCTGAATATTCAGGAAAGATCCGCGCTCAGGATCAATACCGCCCGCCTGATCCAGATAGTGGAGCAGACTGTCCATTGATGTGCCATTGTAGAGGCCGGGCCGCTTGACAAACCCTCCCACATACACTCGCACTGGTTGTGCTTCGGACAGGTTGGCATAGCTATACACATTGGCGCGGAACATTTTGTGGATGGCTTTTTCTATGACGCTCTGCAAATCCTGGTTTCGAACTCCGAGAATTTTCACCGGGCCGACAGCAGGGATGAAGATGTTGCCCTGTGGGTCGACCAGCAGGACATCATCGAATGTCGCGCTGCCCCACAGTCGCAGTCTGATGCTATCGCCGACGGCGACAAGATAGTCTGGATTGAACTGAGTCGGCCCCTGGCGAGCGAACGCTCCGGTGAAGAGGGACGCACCAAAGGCCTGGCTGTCACGATTCACCGCGCTAACGGCTGATTGCTGTGGGTCTGGACGAATTTCTCCTACCGTTTCCGGCGGTGATGCTTGGGATGATCCTTGAGATGATGCTTGGGGTGGAGCCTGATTCGGTGCTTTCACCGGCGGAAGAGTTGATTTTGGCATCGATTGGCTTGACTGAGATTGGCCAAATAGGCTGTTCAATAAACCGGGACTCTGCGCCAACGCAGGATTGGTGAATGCGACGGCTATCAGGGCTATCAATACAATAAGTATGTGGTGCATAGGTTAGTCTCGATGCTCTCGAATAATGGTGCTCAAGAGACTGACGATACCTGCCAGCATAAGGGTTGCCACGATAAACACTGTCGTATTGTAGATTCGTCGTGGTTCCATCGGGTACTGGGGTTGTGTGGGACTCTGGATCACCGATACCATTTTGATGGTCCTCACCGAGTCGACTCGTCCCTTTTCCAAAGCTGCCAACGCTGTCTTATACATATCTTGTGTGAACTCGACGTTCATCTGCAGACGCGTGAACTCTTCAATCGCATGATTGAGTGTCTGGCGTTCGGAGGAGGTCAGGCGTGCTTGCTGTTGCGTCATCTGTCTCTTGATGGATGCAATTTGTAAGTCAAGCTCTATGACGGAGGGATTCTGAGGGTTGAGATAGCCCAAGAGGGCGTCGCGCTGGGTTTTAAGCGTGGTGAGTTGCCCTTCGAGCTGGCTGATGATGCCGAATACATTTTCGGCTGTCCCTTGCGGAGAGACCAAATTACGTTCGTTTTGATAGGCCAAGACTGCCTGGCGAGCCCGCATGACACGTTCGCTGATTTGCCCGACTTGCGTTTCGAGAAAGGAAACCTGCTCCTGAGAAAGCCGGCGGGCCACCACGTTCATATAGCGCCCCCCTTCGTCCATCAACATGGTTGCTATGGCGCGAGCTTTTTCTGGACTGAAGGCCTCTGTACGAATAATCAGCACTCCTGCATACTCATCGAACTCCACGCTCACCCGAGACAGATAATACCGATGAAACCACTCACGGGAGATGTCAACAAACCACAAGCGGGAGATGAGGTCGCGGCTGCGATCGCTGTAGTGTTCCCGCAAGTCCAACTCCGCATCCAGCTTCTCAAGCATGTCGACCGACAACAGATGATCACGAAGAAGCAGCTGATCCCCGCGGTTGGTGCCACCGGGCATGCCGAGAAGGGTCGAGAGGCCCGTCGACTGAGCCGATGCCATATCCATCTGCTGAATGATGACATGGGCTTCCGACACATAGCGGTCTGACGCAATGACTCCCCAATACATGACGGCGAGCAGACAGAGGAGCAATGCCAACCAGAACAGGTAGCCCTTTCCGTGAAACGGTTTGAACCGCCGCCCGGTAGACGCGAGGCTCGTCGAAAACGTGGCGACGCTCGGTTGAGTTTGCTCCGGTGGCATGAAATGTAGCGGCATCATTGGTGAAGACTTTTTTTGTACTCAGTCAGCGCATCGTTGATACTGTCGAACCAGTAGGCTCGTCCCTCGTGCAACCAAACACCGGCCTTGCAAAACTCCTTGAGGGTCCCTTCCCCATGCGAGACCATAATTAGACCGGCTCGATCTGAGAGGGCTTGGAATGCCGCGGCCGCTTTTTCCTTAAACGCGGCGTCGCCGGTGGCGGTAACCTCGTCTGAGATATACACATCGAAGTCGAATGCCAGGGAAAGCCCGAATTGCAACCGTGACTTCATCCCGGACGAATAGGTTTTAATGGGCTCATCGAACGATTCTCCGAGCTCTGCAAAGTCCTCGATGTAGCGAAGGCGGTCTTGCAGGTCCTCTTCATGGCCGTGAATACGGCAGACAAATTTCGCATTCTGGCGCCCGGTCAGAGATGCCGCCAGGCCCCCACCGAAGCCCATCGGCCATGACACACGGCAACGGCGTTCGACCAGGCCGCGCGTTGGCGTATCAATTCCGCCGATCAACCTTAATAAGGTGGACTTCCCCGCTCCATTCCGTCCGACTAACCCGACATTGAGTTTGGGCGGGATCGTGAAGCTCACGCCTTCTAACACCCACTTGCCCATACCATGGTCGGATCGATAGCGCTTGTAGACGTCATCCACAATGATCATTTGGTTACAAGCCTCGTGGCAAATCGAACATGGAGTGCGAGTCCGAGACAAATCGTGACCATGGCAAAGGCCAGCAGATAACCCATGCTCACCCCCGGGATCGTATGGTATTGGGGGAAAAATGCGGTTCGGATAGTCTCAATCCCATGGACAAAGGGATTCAGCAGGAACCAGCTTTGATAAGCGGGAGGGATGGCCGAAGGCGGGTACATGATCCCAGACAAGAAATATAGAGGGCCAAACAGCATTCCACTGACTTTTCCGGATTCAGGAATCAACTGAGATACAACGGAAAATATTAGCCCCAAGCCGATACCGGCCATCCATAGGGCTACGAAACCCGACAGCACTCGCAAAAAGTCGTGAGGAAACACTTCATACCCAAATACGCCAAGTCCCGTGACAAGACACAGGGCAGTGATCAAAAAGAGGAGGCCTTCTAGCGCAGCGCGCACCAAGACCGTATCGACCGGGAATACTTGCCGGTAGGTGAAGAGTGTGTCGTTGGCATTGATGGCTTCTTTCGATCGAGTGGCTGTGTTCTTCAGCAAGATAAACCCAAGTATGCCCGTGGCAATAAACAGACTGAAATCAATGCCGGGAACGACTCGTTGCAGAACAACTCCGAACAGCACGATGATGAAGACGAGGTGCACAACCGGTTCAAGAATGAGCCACAGCCATGCCGCTCGCCCCGCCGATAGTCGAGCAACCGCCTCTCGGAGAAAGAGGGCTTTCCAGACCGTCCAGGCTATTAACGATGAGGTGCGCATTATTGACGCCGATTGCATTCTTGATTATGGGTATGTTGTGCGAATTTTTGGCCGCATATTACGATAGCTTTTCTCGGCTTTCTTTGTTGTCAAGACATTCAGTAGGGACAGTCCGGGACTCCACACTACCCCAGCCCGAGAGCCCTCGACAGGCAACCGCTTATACATGCTCCCATTCAATTGAGTATGTTCGATAAGGTAGGCACGAAAGCCCTTAAGCGCGGTGGGGTCGGGTTTATGAAGCGGCGCTTCCTTCCAAAAACTCTTCAACCGACCCGAATAGGTGATGTCTGGAATGTCATAGATCGCTCGACCGCAGACCTTCACCGGGACGTCATGCAACAACGCAGAGAGCCCCACCGTGCTATTCACGACTACAACGCCCCGGGCATGGGGCAATACGTGCGGCAAGTGCAGATCATGCACATAGAGGAGGCGTCCCTGAAGACCATAGCCTTCTGACAGGCTTTCCCACAGCTGGGTATAGTCTCGATAGGCCCGATCCATGGGGTGATGCTTGATCACTAACGCCACGTCCGGGTCGGCATCCTTTGCAAAGCTCGACACCACTTCATGAATGAACGACTCGATCGAAGGATAGTTCGAGTGCACTCGTATCTGGGCATCGTAGTACACTTGAAGGGGCACGAGGAAAAACCGGCCGGACAATTCTGTCAGCAATCGATTCTGCACATGACGTTCTTTGATGCGATAATAACCTTTGCGCCAGAGGCCTCTGAGCCACGGAAACATCTCGCGGACCGCTAACTGGCGATGGTGACGGTAGTGGGGGAATGAGGGTTTCAAGATGGAGCCGGCCAGGTAATAGAGCACCGCCCATAGCGTGGCATACCAAAAGACATGGCCTACCTTGAGAGGATCGCCGTATTGCGCGACGGGATACTTCAGATAGAAGTTTTTATCCCGTGGGAGCATGGAATAGGCATTGATCCCTCCTCCCTCCAGAGTGATGTGGTCAGGGCGCACATACCCTTCTTCAAATACTCCCAGCTGAACACCCGCGTGTTCGGCCAGTTCCCGGACGCATCGATGAATCGGCCTGCAGTCTCCAAATAACAAGATCACATCGATCTTCAGCTTGGCCAGCAACGTCATTAGAAATGACGGCCATTCCTCTATTCTCCCCTTAAACTGGATTGCGCCGGTCGGATAAAATAACCAATCTCCGCCGTTGAAATTTACTTTGCTGACCCGTGCACCGCTGGCATTCAGATCGCGAGACAGCCTTCTGAAAAAAGGCCCCAATGGACCCTGCAACAGCAGAACATGCTTCCCTGAAAATGAGTTGATTCCTCTACTCAAGGCTTCACTAGCTTTCTCTCAATTAGAGGCTTGAGCAATCTCATCCGCCATGGTATCGATCGGTATTTGCTCAGTATTTTTTCGTAAACCGCCTATCCGGTTTTCTCCCATATCCCCGCGAACATGGGAGTGGAAAGGGAAATATCTCCCAGGCGATTTCTTCTTCTTACGTTGAACGCTAGAGTACATAGGTAGAACTGTCAAACAATCTCGCAATTCCAAACTCACTCCGTCGGCCCTGTTTTTACGTACAGGACTCGTCTAGAGTACCGAGCACGCACGCGATCCATGCCGACCGGACAGTCACTGCCCTGAACCACTCAGCAACAGAAATTACCGGGGTGACTGGTTGAGTGAATATGCGCTGACGTGCCGATTTCGCCCGTACACTTCGGTAAACTGCCGGCATTTCACGTCGATTGAGGCAGAAAAGACTGATACCGGGGCATGAATGTGCTGACAGGCTGTTGGCAGACTGAATCTAGAGCCTAGAACAGAGTCGGAAACTCCACATAATGTATAATGGCAAATACGAAATGATTTGGGTAAATCTACGTGAGGGCAGTACACTCGTTTCGATTAGGCTTCTACTCAGAAACAGGTGAGCATGTCAGCATCCCCGATACTTTTTGCCCCAATTGCCCCAACAGTCACCGTACGGTCATTCCGGCCGACGCAAGTCCGACGCATTTTGTGTGTCTTTCCCGCCTACACAGAGGCTTTCGGCACCTTCGATTACGCCTTTCCTCTGATGGGGCCCGTCAAGGCCTTCATGCCGCCCCAGGGGATTCTCCTCATCGCCGCGCTCGTGCCCAAGGAATGGCAGGTCCGGTTTGTCGATGAAAACATCAGGCCGGTGCAGGAGAGCGAGTTCGCCTGGGCCGACGCCATCTTCGTATCGGGTATGCACATCCAGCGCGAGCAGATCTTCGACCTCACGCGCCGCGCGCACTGCGCTGGCAAGGTGATCGCCCTCGGGGGTCCCTCAGTCTCGGCAGCACCCGAATATTACGCGGAGGTGGACCTCCTCCACTGCGGTGAGGTGGGCGATGGGACACTCGAATTGTTCTGCCGACTCGATGAGACTGTGGCGCGCCCCGAGCAGCAAATCGTATACCGCACGGTCGACCGTCTTCCGATGACCGAGTTCCTGACGCCCGCCTATCAACTGATCGACATCCGTCAGTATCTGCTCGGGTGCGTCCAGTATTCCAGCGGGTGTCCCTTCACCTGTGAGTTCTGCGACATTCCCTCGCTCTATGGGCGGAACCCGAGGCTCAAGAGTCCGCGACAGATTCTAACTGAGCTCGATGCACTCGCCGATGGTGGGACCCCGTCGATCTACTTCGTCGACGACAACTTCATCGCCAATCCCCGAGCCGCGCTGGACCTCCTACCGCACCTCGTCGAGTGGCAGCGGCACCGCGATTATTCCGTCCGGCTCTCCTGCGAGCTCACGCTGAACGTCGCCGAGTATCCAGAAATCCTGAAGCTCATGCGCGATGCGTATATGACGAATGTCTTTTGCGGTATCGAGACGGTTGAACCGGATGCTCTACGTGCCATGAAAAAGACGCAGAACCTCCGCACACCGATCTTGCAGGCCGTGGATATGATGAATAGCTATGGGATCGAGGTGGCCGGCGGGATCATCATTGGACTGGACACGGACACCCCCGAGACACCGGATGCGATCCTAGAGTTCATTGAGGCTGCCCAGACTCCGATCGTGACGCCAAATCTGCTCGTCGCTCTCCCGCATACGCCACTCTATGAGCGGCTCAAGAAGGCTGGTCGTCTGAACTCGGGTGAGGGCCGCGACTCGAATATCGAGTACCTGCAGCCGTACGAGGACGTGGTCGCAAGCTGGAAGCGGGTGATTCGTGAGGTGTATGAGCCGCGAAAGATCTACGCGCGCTATGCCACGCAGGCGAACAGGACGTACCTCCACCGGAAGCGTCCAGCGCGTCCGCTGGAGCAGCTCACCTGGGCCAACCTTCGGCGCGCGGTCGAGATCTTCTCACGCATCACCTGGCAGGTCGGACTCTGTAGCGACTACCGGGCTGAGTTCTGGAAGATGGCCTGGCGGGAATTGCGCCAGGGCAACATCGAGTCGGTGTTCCAGATCGCGATGGTCGCGCACCACCTGATCACCTTCGGCCGCGAGTGCCTGACCCGCGACGTGCAGGTCTCTGCCTATTCCGCCCGTCGACGCGAGGAACAGACTCCGATGGCCCTCTCACATGATCTGCTTCCTCAGAATCAGACCCGCACTCGTCAAGCCTCGATATAAGCCAGGTTACGCTTTCCTTCAAAGTGCCTCTTCCCCTATCGTTTGCACACCAGTCCCAGTCAAGGAAAACGGCCTGCTTCTACATGGCTAAAGGTACTGGCAGAGCATAGGAACTACTCGGGTTTTATTGAGGCATGAAGCACAGTTTACTAAGGGTACCTGTGCATAACGTGAGTGCGAATCCCACTATCCGAGAGGAAATTCGTCTTGTTGATACGTAGAATGCCTGAAATTGCCGGGGAATAGTTGTTTCTGACCTTGTTTTGATGGAAGCATCCCATATATTGTGGTATATGACCCGCTTCAATCAATGCTCATTTTTTAGGCAACGACGTCTTAGCGATGGAGAAATGCGTGTGTGTTTGAGGACAGCGCGATCTTATGCACAGACTTATACCCAGAACCTGGGGAGAGATTATTGTGAATATTTTTCTTGATCTTTTTGGAAATACTTCTCACCTTTTCCTCCGCAATATCTGCCAGTGCAACATCGCTCGTGCATCGTCTCCTTCATCAACCGCTGCCCTGCAAATGAATACGTGCGTACGACGCTACTCGTATCATGGTTGACCTCGCTTCTGTGATGGCGGTCCGTCATGGCTGGCTCTCCTATTTCTGTTTGATGTAGCCCCGCTCTCTCAGGCATGCCTCCGTCTGGTCCTTGATCCAGTCCTTGGTGTTGAGCTGACCTTTTTTGTCCGGATCAACCTGCCGGACTTCTAACGTCGCCTTGCGCGTACATTCATAGCAATCTTTCCCAAATTTAGGATCATCTGGATCGCAGGTGATCCTCATGCAGCCGGTGAGCCATGTCCCGAGTAGCAGCAGGCCAAGGCTCCCACTCCAAATGCGTGCCATGATTCAGTCTTCCTTGCGGCTCTCGCGGGATTCTCCCGACGCGATCTCCATCGACTCGGCCCCACCCTAACTCGGCCAACTTCCGCCGAAGACCTCATGGTGTTTTGGCACCAGCTTAGCACCAATCACTATAGGGCAGTCTCTATGACAAATTCGACAATAGTATGTGCGGCCTTGATCGCTAGACGACCATGCTTCGGTTTTCGCTGGAAGATATTTCGCCCTCTGCCCGTGCGCGGAGCCCGCAGGTGCCGTTTATGGCAGCGGTCATACCTTCAAAGATCGTAAGCGGCTATGGCCATTAGGCACACGGGCATCATCGCTAGTGGCTTGATGCGACGATGCGTCAGACAGGAAGATTCCTGGTTAATCGCACTTGCTGGATTACCGGCGTGAATGGCTACGCTCTGATCTAGTGGTTGGCGCCTCCGTTGCTGCTGTGGTGGTTCTCACCGCGATCGCCCCCGCCTCTTCGGTTCCATACTCTTTTATTGCCTCTTGAAGAAACCGAATTCTGTTTATAAGCTCACTTTCCTCCGTTTTGAAGAGGGCCAATATTCGGCGGGTCGCCGCCTGTAGCGCCGCATAGACTTTCTCTCTTTCCTGAACAAGGCTAGCGGATTTTGTATCAAGGTCAGCTACTCTCTCTTGGAGGTCGGTCAGCTCATGTGATACCTTCGCCATCCCATTTCTCACTCCGTCGACTTGGGCATGGCAATCCGCTTTAAGGTCCTGGGAGACTTTACTGAGTTCACTTTTCAGGGCATCGGATCGGTATGTAGTCTCCGCTTTATGAGATTCAAGAGACTCAGTCTGGGCAACGAACGACTCCAGCACTTCCTGTTTGACCCTGAGAAGGTCATCAGTTGTTGCGACGCAACCTGAGATAGAGGTTGACAAAACCATGAGAAGTAGAGAAGCACACAATACCTTACCCATAGCTGACCTCGCTTGTGAAAAGGAATGCTGCCACGTCCATTTCTGTGTTTGCGTCATTTATCCATTTCGTTGACGCCTTGCCTGAGAGCCTACATAAGGACGGTTCGGCCATGTACTAGGAAAATGGAGAGGTCAGCACAAAAAGGAGAGGAGAACAGATTCGATCTGGCTCTGGCGCGGGCCATGAAAAAGGACCGAACTAGGGAGTGCTCTAGCTGCTGCGTTCCGCCGCATGATGATAGATCTTCCTTCAGGTAGGCGGACGACGTGAATGTAGGTGTATGCGATGCGAAAACCTAGGGTTCGAGCGGCGAAATCGAGCACGAAACGATGGTCAGCGAATGTCACAAAGAATAGTGATGCACTCACCCTTGCACCCGGTGTATTTACCTTCACCGATCCTCATCGAATTGCGACCTCATTGAAGGGATCGGCAGAGCGAAGCCACAGGCGAAAGGGTTCTCCTTTGCAATCGGCAATGGCGATGCTCAATTTCTATCTCAACCGAGCCGGGACTAAATTGAGCGCAGAACGAAAGCGTGTCCTCGCATGCGCCAAGATCGAACTGCGTAAACTTTTTACACCCGAAAGGGTAAAGAGGGAGAAACGATGATTAGAAAACTTCGGTCAGGTCAATATCGGCTATATTCCCGCAAACAAAACCCAGAAACAGGAAAACGAAAAAACCTGGGGACCTTCGAGACGCTTCGAGCCGCGAAAGATCATGAGAGGGCAGTGCAATACTTTAAGCGTCATTGAGTATCACACGTCAAGCCAACATCTACGTTCTCAACCACGAGCAGCTCAGGCAGTTTCTTCCCAGCTAAGCCACGCGTGGTATCGTATGCGAACTGTCATCCATTCATAAATTTGCCATCCCGGCGTTTAGACCATGTTCCGGCGGGAGCTAACACACCTTTAGCACAATCCGCTGATTACACGGGAGCCATAGGCAAGACCGAATCTGCTGTAAGTGATTGAGAGAGAAGAGAGAACTTTGGTTGCGGGGGCTCGATTTTGTCAGGATTTAACCCCTCAATGACCATAGCATTAGCGGGGTAAATTTCGCTGACCAGCAGATTTGACAGTGTGCCTCAAACCGCGACGGTCACCCCGTTTTGCTTGAGTACCTCCAGGACCTTGGGAATGTCGGGAGGGCCTGGGGTGATCTCCTTGTCGATGGCGGTGAACATCTGTGTAGCAGTGCCGCCCTGGCCGGTGAGTTCGAGCATCTCGCCGCCGCCAGCGCCGAAGCGAAAACCGTGTATCGTGCCACCGGGCACGTGCACGAGCGTACCGGGCATGCACAATTCGGTCTTGCCTCCGCAACTGAACTCAACCTGTCCCTTGAGGACGTAGAAGGATTCGTCCCAGTTGTGGCTATGCAGCGGCGGACCCGTTCCTTCATCGCCCTGCTGCAGGCAGATCTCATAGGATTGCGTCGCTGCGTTTGACGCGAGCACGGTCACCTTAACGCCGAGTACATTCAACGCGGGATCGTGCTCTTCAGATGTCACAACAAACGGTTGGGCCTTCATGGTGGCATTCACGCGCATGGCCGGAATCTCCCTTGGTAATCGGGAGACGATTGTCGCGATTCATTGACCGCTTGTCAACGGCTTGCGAGGGCTCGGTTTTGTCAAGATTTAACCCCTCGGTGACGATTGCATTGACGGCGTGAATTTCTGCGCTAGGATCGAAGTTATCGGAATTAGCCCATGTTTTCCTTGTAAAACGGTATCAGTTTAGCCAGCGCCTGACGCACGGGTTCGGGCTTGTCGTACAAGTCGTAATGCGACGCGCCCGGAACGACTACCAGCTCCTTCTTTTTCGATGCTGCCCGACCGACAATTTCGCAGGTTGCGGGGCTCGATTTTAGCGGCATTTCGAACGCCACTGTGCATTGCCCTGAGGTAGGAAGAATGTAACTCGCGTGTGACCTGCGGTTTACGAACTCCCCCTAGCACCACCTCAGACAATCTGACCCCACAAGAAACCACAAATCAGGATACTGCCGAAGTGGGGGCAGATGGGGCTGGTTTGTCCTGTCCACACTGTCGAGACGCTTCAAGGCTAACTCTTGGGTCTGATCCTCGACACACTTGGCCAGATTGGCGGCGATCCAACAACGTAATACGTGGGATAGTATAGCCAATTGACAATACCCTGTGGGGTCCTTATCGTTCTCCTAGCTAAACAAGAGTCAGCTCGAAGATCACATCATGGACACCTCCGCCTCTTCAACTCTTTCTTCACCATTGCCCGATGCTGTGGAGCGGATTACGCTCCAGATGGCTTCCTGTCTCGATCTCCAGCTAGTGCTCGCCACGATTACCCAGGGATTGGTCGACGAATTGGACGCCGCCTTCGCTCGGATCTGGCTCCTAGGACCCGGCGATCTTTGCACCGCATGTTACAAAGCAGCCGATTGTACGAATCGGACTCGTTGCCTGCATCTTGAGGCGAGCGCTGGGCTCTATACCGATCTCAATGGTGAATATCGGCGCATCCCATTGGGCGCGCTCAAGATCGGGAAAATTGCCCAAGGCCTCGGCTCTATGCACACTAACGATGTGCTTGGCGACGATCGACTTCCGAACAAACAGTGGATGAAAGCCAACGGGCTCCGGTCCTTTGCCGGCCACCCGCTGATATTCCGCGGAGAGTTACTGGGGGTTGTTGCCATGTTCGGCCGCCGACCACTGAGCGAAAAGGAGTTCGCACGGTTGGCGGTGTTTGCCAATAACGCGGCCATTGCCATCAGGAATGCACAGCTGTTCACCGAAGTGGAACAGCTCAAGCAACGACTGCAAGCAGAAAATCTTTACCTCCAAGAAGAAATCAAACTCGAACACAATTTCGAAGAGATCATCGGCAACAGCCCCCCTATCAAGGCGCTGCTCCGGAAGGTCGAGCAGGTTGCGCCCACCGAATCGACCGTTCTGATACTCGGCGAGACAGGCTCGGGAAAGGAACTGATCGCCAGAGCAATTCACAACTTGAGCCCACGGAAGGCACGCCCCTTGATCCGCGTGAATTGTGGGGCAATTCCCGCCAACTTGGTGGAAAGCGAACTCTTCGGCCATGAGAAGGGCTCCTTTACCGGTGCAACTGCCAGGCGGATCGGACGCTTTGAGTTGGCCGACAAAGGGACTATCTTTCTGGATGAAGTCGGAGACTTGCCGCTGGAGGCCCAGATAAAGCTCCTGCGTGTCTTGCAGGAACGGGAGTTCGAGAGGGTCGGAAGCAGCCAACTCCTCAAGACGAACGTGCGCGTCATCGCCGCGACAAACCGAGACCTGAATGAAGCAGTCAAAACCGGCTCGTTCCGTCAGGATTTACTTTATCGCCTGAACGTCTTTCCACTTAATCTGCCGCCTCTCCGATCACGTCCAGCGGATATTCCTCTGTTGGTGAATCATTTCGTGAGCAAGTTTGCAACAAAACTTGGCAAACGGTTCGACGGGATGTCCAAGGTGGCCATGGACCGACTCACAGGATACGCCTGGCCAGGTAATGTGCGGGAACTAGAAAACATCATCGAACGGGCTGCAATTCTCTCAGACGGGTCCCTAGTCCAAATCGACGACGCTCTGTTTGGACAACCCCTCGTCAACCACGCTGCCATTGGCACCCTTGAAGAGATTGAGCGCACCCACATCCTGCGCGTGCTGAAGGAAACAGACTGGACTGTCGAGGGGAAACACGGAGCAGCTGAAAGACTTGGCTTGCATCCGAATACACTTCGATCACGTATCCAGAAGCTTGGCCTTAAGAAACCTCGCCCGACTAACTAGGTCCCTCACGTTTTCAACCACGAGATTTCGTAGAGCCACGAAATATCGTAGTGCCCGGCCCGTCTATTTCCCTTCTCTATTGTGAATGAATCGACAAACATCTCCAGGCTTTCAGCAAGTTGACTCTTTTACACCGCGAGCGAAGCACCTGGCATTGGGCTTGCCCTAGGAGTTAGGCGCGATGGCCATCGCGGAGCAAGTATCAACAAAAGCAGGAATTCATATCCGATGGAGGAACAGATGATGGAGACGAAACAACAGAAAATTAACAAGAAGACGTTCGGCGGTTTGGCATTGAGAGGTTATGACCCGGTCGCCTACTTTACGGAAGGCAGGCCGGTCAAGGGCCATAAGGAATTCACATATGAGTATGCGGGGGCGCACTGGCGATTCGCTAGTGCCGGAAATCGGGACCTCTTCGCAGCAGATCCAGAAAAATACGCGCCCCAGTATGGCGGGTTTTGTGCCTGGGGGATCAGCCAGGCCAAGTTTTTCGATGGCGACCCGCAGATTTGGAAGGTTGTCGGCGGGAAACTCTATGTGAACTACAACAAGGAGATCGAAAAGACCTGGGAGCAGGATATTCCCGGCTTCATCGGAAAAGCCGACAACAACTGGCCCGCAATGGAGGTAGAACACCGCAATGTCCTCACCATTCACGTGTAGAAGCCCGCATCTGTAACGTCGGGGGGAGTTGAACTGAAACGCTGCTTTCCCACAGTCCTCTTTGAAGGGGCTAATGTATCTCTAATCTATAAGGAGTTTGCCGTGATGAGACATGTGAACATACTTGCAGCAGCATTCGTGACCCTATCCGCTGTTCCTGCTCTGGCACAGAGCAACCCCATTAACACGGGCTTCCTTCCGCCGACTGTGTTCCAGGCGGCCGGACCAACTGTAACTTCGATTCAGGGCACGGTGGATCAGTACCGGGCTGCGCTAGGGGCAACCAACAACGGCAATGCGGTGGGGCCGCTCGCCAGCGGTCGCCGCGAGATCAACTGGGATGGCGGAGGCTCTACAGCGACCGCCATTGCGGGAACGCCGTTCACCGGCTTCCTGGTCAATCGCGGGGCCCTCTTCATCACACCGGGGACGGGTTTCGTGCAAGCCCCACTTTCTGGTCTGGCTACGACCTTTGGCAACCCGACCTACGAAACCATCTTCCAGCCGTTTAGCCCCGTGCGACTCTTTAGCCCAATAGAAAGCCACGTCACTGAGGTGCACTTCTTCGTGCCTGGCACTGGCAGCACACCGGCGACGACTACCGGATTCGGCGCGGTCTTCACAGACGTGGACCATCCGGATGGAGACGGGCCAGCCAAGAAGCACGGTAACCGGAAGGCCAGCACGCTGATCGAGTACTTTGGCACTGACGGCGACTTGCTCTTTAGCAGCTTCGTCCCGGCCTCTCCGGGCAATGCCAGCCTTTCCTTCTTTGGCATCGTCTTTAGCGACCCACGCATCGCCCGGGTGCGGATCACGAGTGGCAACGTCGCCCCGGGGCCCAATGATGATGAAAAGCGAGATGTCGTCATGATGGACGACTTTCTCTATGGGGAGCCGCAGCCGCTCCATTATTAATGCATGGATGAGCGAGCCTCACTTTCATGGGGCTTGCTCATCACGACCACTATTCCTCCTTGGGTGTGACATGAACTTGTCGGCGGAAGGTAATTGGAAAATCTGCACGGTGCAGGATATTCGGAAAAGTCAGGCTGCCGTGATGGCCGCTGCCCTGATGCTGCTCTACGCCTGCGGCGAGCCGATGTATGAGAACGCCGGCAGCCGGAACAGTTTGCTCGAGGATCGAGAGGCCTGTGCGGTTGGAATAAACAACAGTCCAGCTGCCGCGGCCTATCGACAGAATCCCATGGCGTATCCAGATTTTGTAGGGCACGTGTTTGAAGACATGAATCGATGCATTGAGGGTAAGGGATGGAAACAGGTGTTGTCACCGCAAAAACAAGAGCGGTTGAAAGGAGCAAGTACGTCCGAGACTCATGCGGGTACCCCCGTATCGATCACTGAATCTGAACAACGGGAAGATTCTACTTTTTAACAGGAGGCGGCTGCGCCTCTACGGACTCCGACTTTCATGATGCATGCAAGGAGACGGTCACGATCAACGCACAATTCAGGTTCCCACGAGTTGGAATCCGCTCGAGGTGAAGCAGGGTGTGAGGTGGTCCCGGTCAACACACTGGTGAGATAGGGCTCTAAGGATGTAGCGATAAGTCCAAAGCATACGAGCGGAGTAAAGACGTTGTAAGAGGCGGCGTCTTTCCCAGATGTTTCACCACGCTCCCTGACCTGTGTCAAGGCATGCAAACTTTTTGTTGAAACTAAGAGGAATTCGCTGGTTGATGCACTGAGGCTAAGCATCGAATGATATGGCAAAGGCTCTTTTTACAGGGTGCGCGTCGGCACGTAAATGCGCATGGCGAGAACTATATCATAATTGTCATTTATGCCACTAGCATAAATTGACCATTTTTCGGCCCAGCAAACTAACAAACCGCAGGTCAGACGCTTGCCTCATTGAACGCTTGGAAATCCTTCTTTATGATGTCGCGGTAGCACCAACATGGAAGCACCAAGGCCACCACTACCCCCATTTGACGCAACCACCGCTGCCCAAAAGGTCAGGATGGCCGAAGATGCCTGGAACACTCGTGATCCTCAACGAGTCGCGTTGGCCTATTCACCAGACAGTGTCTGGCGTAACCGCGTGGAATTCTTTGCCGGGCGCGAAGCCATCGTTCACTTTTTGATCCGCAAATGGAACAAGGAGTTCGACTATCGCCTTATCAAGGAGCTGTGGGCGTTTCAGGGTAATCTGATTGCCGTCAGGTTTGCCTACGAGTGGCATGACGATGCCGGTAATTGGTTTCGGGCCTACGGCAATGAAAACTGGGAATTCGACGATCACGGTTACATGCGGCACCGTATCGCCAGCATCAACGACCTGCCTATAAAGGAGTCGGAGCGCAAGTATCACTGGCCACTGGGGCGTCGTCCAGATGAGCATCCAGGTCTTTCAGACCTGGGCTTCTAGAAATGTAATATTTTTGTTCGCTCTGCCAACTATGGTTGCAGGAGGGAAGCGGAGGGAGAAGGGAAGACGCTAAATTGATTAATCTAAAATTTCCCGCCTAACATCTGCGGGTAGATACTTAAGTGCTTTTCAGGCCGACGAACCTTCAGCTCGCAGAGGCAGCGACGCCACCTGCACCCCGCCGAACAAGCGCTGACCACCTCAATACCCAGATAAGTAACGCGAGCACTAGCCTAGCTGGGTCCGGGAGGATCTTCACGATCTTCTCCCGTGAGTAAGTCGGCTTCTTGCGCTTCGAGTGGCAGCAGATCGGTCAGGATACCCTGTAGCACCTGCCGGCGTTGTTGTAGTCCCTTCTTTGAGATATCTCGTGTCAATGGTTCCTGAGCGGACTCCGGCAAATTTACCAGCGCTTCGGCTTCCCCCACAGTGGCATATTTGTACGACTCCACATACGTATGATTCGCGCCGTATATTTTGATCAGCATGGCTTCCGTGTCAGCGTCAAACTGATCGAAGGTGGGATTCACCAAGGTGTGGTGAGCGAGGCCTTCGAGCTTATCGATCTGTGCCTTGAGACCATCGCTCCGGGATTCGGCATGATACATCGAATTGACTTCCGTCATAATGGCGTCTCCTTCCCATTGATCTTGATAACCTATCAGCCCCTGTCTTTCGTCCAAGAGGAATCCCTGATTTCTACATGGCTGGCTCAAAAACACCTGTTTCTGACCCTACTATTGCATCGATTTCTGTCGAGTGACGTCGCGTACAATACCCAGGTAGTGATTGTCCGACATCTTCGACGCACTGATTTCGACCAAACTGGCAGTCCCATCTTTTCCCTGTAGCAAACGCGTATAGCGCAGGAGCTTGCCCTCGTGAAGTTGCTCCAGGCGTTCCTGAGCGTGGTCTTTTTCTGCGGGGGTATAGGTGTCGGTTACATGAAGTTGGAGCAATTCCTCTTTGGTGTATCCAAGCATCGCACAGACCTTCGCATTTGCCATCCTAAAATATCCGTCTAGATCCAACACAACAATGCCGTCCGAAGCCTCTTCCATCAAGAGTCGGTATCGGCGTTCGCTCTCCTGCAGAGCCGCTTCCGCTTGCCTGCTTTCGGTGATATCTTGAGCAAAAACCAGGACCCCGATGACATTCCCCTGGGCATCACGATAGGGCACCTTGTCCGTTCTCACCCAGCGCTTTTGGCTCGGTGATATTTCGTAGCGCTCCACAATCCCAAGTTTCGGCTGACCGGAGGCAAGGACTGCTAGGTCATCCTGATGATACTGCTCCGCTTCCGCCGGATAGAGGTCATAGGTGGATTGGCCCTCGACCTCCGCCACCGTCTTGTTGATAGATTCTGCTGCACGTCGGTTGGTCCGCAGAATGCGATTCTGCGTATCCTTGTACCAGACCATGGCGGGAATGAGGTCCAAGAGGATCTGTTGCTCAATCTGCTGTTGCTGTAGCTTCGCTTCAGCCACCTTTCGCTGAGTGATGTCACGAATAATGCTGCAGCTATATATCTGTCCGTCGGATCTCCATACACTGACTGCCAACTCAATGGGAAATTCACTCCCATCTTTTCTTAAGCCTTGAAGCTCAATCGTTCTCCCAGTCAGGGGTGATGTGCCAGTGGCCTTGACGCGCTCAAGCCCTCGCAGATGGTCCTCTCGGTACTGAGTTGGCATGATGGTGGCCAGCGGCTGGCCCAGAATCTCTCCCTCCGCGTAGCCAAAGAGTCGTTCAGCAGCGCTGTTCCATGAGACGATCTTGCCGTTGCCATCAGCCAGCACAATCCCGTCCGGTGCAGTGTAAACAACTTGCCGAAATTGCGCTTCTCTCTCACTCAGGGCCTGCTCGACACGGGCCATCTTGCGCACCAACTTCCGCACATCAACGGCCTGACGGAGGATGATGTTCAGCTCATCTCGGTTGTAAGGTTTCGTGATGTAGGCAAAGGCGCCTCGGCGGAGGGTTTCCACCGTGTGACTTTCTTGCAAGGATGCGGTGAGGACAATGACTGGGAGGAGGGGGTCCAGTTCCTCCAATCCCCGAAGAACCGCGAACCCGCTCAAATCCGGCAACCCTAGATCCAAGATCACAGCCTCATATGAGCTCTGTTCGGCTTCGTGCAAGGCCTCCCTTCCCGTCCTCACGCTGCGCACCGTATACCCTTGAAATTTAAGTTGGTCCCCAAGCGCCAGACAGATATCTGGATTGTCGTCCACAATGAGGATGGAAGAATCAGGGGCGGAACTGCGTTCGGTTTCCATGGTCTTCTCGCATGAAGATGGAACCGAATGAGAGTTTATTGATAGCAGGTTGACCTTGGGAAAGCAAAGCGGGGCCCCCATCAGAATCATTTGTTTCTGGATCGGTTCTAGGATAAGGGAGATTGATGGAGAAATCGACGGGCCAACCGTGTATTCACGGGAGAGGACTTTGTCAGGAGTCAGTCCTGCGTTTTTAAAACGAGGGATTTGAGCGGTTCAAGGCGGACAAAAAATGGTGGTGGGCACCCGATACCGGATTTATTTATTTTGCCCTACAATTCGAGTACCCCTTCGATGCAGGGCAGGGGATTCTACCATCGTTCAACCACGTGCTTTACTTTGATATTCAAAGGATTGCGCGAGTGGCATCCTAGACGCCAGGCAGCGGTGCCGTGCCAGTTCCCATAAACGCTAGCCCTAATAACATGCCATTCACCTATCTCAAATCAAAGGGCTGATGGGCGGGCGACCGGGGGACGGGAATTCCGCAGCGTCGCCTTGAATTCTGTTGCGTCCCCGCATGCCGATCTCTGGAGACTTGAAATGCCGAGTCGGTATGACGCGATCGATCTCTTCGGTCTGCACCTTCCAAACCGGGTTTTCAGCTCCACTCACAGTCAATTAGAGTGAAGTCATTCGATGCCGCCGATAGTGCGCCGCGACTTTGCTTCGATTTCCACAGACCGTCATGCTGCACCAATGACGCGCGTGGTTCTTGGTCGTGTCGTAAAAGAAAAGCACGCACGACGGATTCTGACACTTCTTGATCAAGGAGTACTCGCACGTGCACAAGAGGTTCATCGCAGCCTCGCCGAGCAACCCGAGTACCTGATTCGCTTCTTGAGATTCTGCCACATAGCCCTGCTCAAATTGACCGGTGCGGCGCGTCAACTGGGGATAGCCGATCCGGTAGCGCAACATTCCGTTAATCGCCTCAATCGCGATTTGTGGGACCGGTCGGCCGCCCGCAATTCGCTCGACCATCTCCCGTAGAGTGGCGCGAAACGCCCGCGCCTGTTCGAGCGTCTTTGTTCCCTCTTCGTGTTGGCCCCACCGCCGTTCAATCTTCTTCCCTTCGTCTCCGTTCAACAGCTCTGCCTCCACGAGCCACATGACCAAATCCGAGAAGGTGGCCAACAAATCCATCGGTTGTCCATTCACCACAAAGCGGGTGTTGATGAAATCCAAACAGCGTTGGTTGCCGACGAAGAGGAAAGGTAACTTGAGTTGCGGCTCACTCATGACGTTTCCTCCTCCAAAGTCCACGTGCGAACATGACCGGTAAAACAATACTTGACAGGTTAGCCCATAAATAGTAAAACCGTCAATATAAGAGTTAGATAGTTAGTTCGATACAGCCTCACAGTCACTCTTTCACCATTAACAGCCGGTCCGAGTGCCGGCAGCACATTTACAGGAGGGCAGCATGACTTATGGTGACACCACAACGCGCTACCGCACGCAAGACGTGGATGGACTCAAGGTTTTCTACCGCGAAGCAGGCGCGGTCGAAGCTCCGATCGTTCTGCTCTTGCACGGGTTCCCCACGTCGTCACACATGTTCCGCGACTTGATTCCCCTGCTCGCGCCGCATTTCCGCGTGATTGCGCCCGATCTTCCAGGATTTGGGTTTTCGGATGCCCCGAGTTCATCGCGCTTTCCCTACACCTTTGACCGCTTGGCCGACGTAATTGAGCGGTTTACGGAGCGGCTCGGCCTCAGCCGCTACGCGCTCTATATCTTCGACTACGGCGCTCCGGTAGGGCTTCGGTTGGCCCTGCGGCATCCGGAACGGATCACGGCAATTGTGTCGCAGAATGGGAATGCGTATGAGGATGGGCTCAGCACGGGCTGGAATCCGATTCAAAAGTACTGGGCTGACCCTAGTCCCGAAAATCGGGCTGTGTTGAAAGCCTTTCTGGCCCCGGAGGCCACCAGGTGGCAATACACGCATGGGACCGATGAGTCGCGTGAGCAGGTAGGCGCCACCGCCGTCGGGCGTGATGCCGCGCCGCACGAACACCTCTATGAACTTGGCGTTGTCAGAGGCGATCACGAGGTCGCATGCGAACGCCAGATGGGCGCCGATGCCGGCAGCCGTGCCGTTGATGGCGCCGATAATGGGCTTCTCGCAGTCGAGCACGGCATTGATCATCTTCTGCGCGCCCTGCACGATCGTGCGGGCCACCGTGCCCGTGGGGCGCTCGGGT